>Ga0137404_10001823_pt1 | contig 14044 bp, 12 predicted proteins | sample CZOMad2_1_16fung_FD_108285 | JGI IMG/M metagenome (GOLD analysis project Ga0137404, IMG submission 108285) | Vadose zone soil fungal communities from Angelo Coast Range Reserve, California, USA - CZOMad2_1_16fungal (Illumina Assembly) | ecosystem: Environmental > Terrestrial > Soil > Vadose...
GCACGGTCGGTCACCCGGCCGTTGAGTTCGCCGTTCGAGTCGCGGTCGTAGGTACCGCTCGCCATACTCGGCGTGGACTTCGTAATCCCAGCCATTTCGAGGGCCTTGCTATTGTAATAAGTGGTATGGCCGCCACGATGATGGACTGCCACCGGCAGATCCTTCGACACCTGGTCGAGGTCATGGATATTGAGTTCGCGCTTGTCCTTTACCTTGGTGTCGTCGAAGAAATATCCGTCGACCCAGGTATCAGCCGGTGTCGTTCGGGCCTTGGCGCGAAGCTTGTCAATGATGCTGGCGATGGTCACGAACTCGACCTCATACGGATTGCCGACGAGGACTTCGTAGAGCAATTCGCTGCCCGGTGCATGGTTGTGGCAGTCGATGAAACCGGGAACGATCGTCATCTGCCGGGCGTCGAGGACTTTCGTGCGCCGTGTCGCAAGATTACGGATGGCGGCGCTCGAACCGACGGCAATAAATCGGCCGTTCTTGACGGCGAACGCTTCCGCACGCGCCTGTGCGGCGTCGATCGTGTAGACCTTACCGTTGACCACGATCAGGTCGGGCTCCGCACCGCCGCGGCTGCCCTGATGATCTTCGCCGCCGGCGGCCTCACTGATCACGGGCGTGCCGCCTTGCCACCTTCCCAGCGTAAATGCACCAGCAAGGGCAGCACTCAATCCTAAGAATTGCCCACGCGTGTATTTTTTCATGGTGCTCCTTGTCACTTGGTGATGCGTTGCGCCGCCTCGGAATCGCTGTCTAATTGTCCAGATGACGTGGCCATCAGAGCTTTCCCTGCCCCACACCGGGGCGAGGCTTCCGCGAGAATCGTGGCGCGCATGGCGGCAAGCTGACGATTCTTCAGCGGCCGGCGGCGCAGCGCGCCGACTTCGCCGGGCGAGTACTGCTTTGCAGCGGCGGGCACGCTCGAGCCGCCGAGACCGAAGACCACGAAATTCATCACCTCGGCCAGCATCCGATCGTCCATATTGGCGAATGCCACATTCGGCAGCCGAACGATGTACTCGCGGCCGGCGGCCGTGCAGAGAAATTGGCCGACAGCACCACGCAGCTCCGGGATGTCTCGTTTCCAGGAGCTGCCCTGAATGCCATGACACCCACCGCAACTCTCGAGATAGTGGGATTGGCCCGGGGTCAACGGAGCGGCTGACTCGTCGGACGCACCATTCTGAGCAACCGCCTCGACGGTGAGCACGCCTATGCTCGTCCACAGAATGATGAGACCCGCGCGCATGATGCGTCGGACGCTCAAGTGGCCTGACCAATCAGAGCTGCGGTCGAGCAATGATAGCTCATCGAACTCTGGCCGAAACACCAAATGATGTCGTTGTCGCCCTGCGGTCTATAAACCGGCATTTCGCGATCCGTTCCGTCGCACATGCACGATTTGTCCGCCGTGCATATGCTCTTGCCGCAACAGTCGCGGTAAGCAATCAAGTACGAGCGCCCATCGTCGGGGTTCAAACAGGTACCAATCCACGCCGTGGGGGAAGGCTCCGACCCCGGTGGACAGGTGTGTATGCCGCCGCCACAGCACCCACAGATGACTCCGTCGATCGCACAATGGCGCCAGTAATCGCACTTCGTGGGATCCTTGCTCTGGGCGTTGCGCTCGAAATCCGTTAGCGGAGGCTTCGGGGGCTTGGGCGCGGCCAATGCGCGCGACACCGGCAACAAAGGAAACACGGGAGCAGCAACGAGAATCGCGCCCAACCGCGTCAGCAAACTCCGCCGCGATGTGCGCCGTGCGATCACCCGCGCCATGCGCTCAATCAATCGGTCGCCTTTGCTGTCAGACATGGGCTTTTCTCTTCTGTTTCAAATAGTCTTGCACCGAACGCAAGCCGGTCTCGTGCGCGACGACGAGACTTTCCAGGTGCTCACGGCTATTCACCAGTCCTTGTGCAACGACGATGCCCGGTTCGCTGATGAGCACCGCATACGGCAGTTTTCCCACGTGAAAGGCCCGCCCGACTTCGGGACCATTGATGAATCGCTCGAGTGGAATTCCGAAGTGCCGCGCCAGCCGCCGGTGTTCGTCCGCATCGCCATCGCCGACCAGAACCAGATCGATCGCTTCCGTTTCGGCGAATACTTTCGCAGTCGGTAGCAAGGTCTTGCAGACCGGGCAGGTCGGTGAGACGAAAAACAACAGCTGCATCGCACGCGCCTGAAGCGGTCCGCCGATATGCAATACGCTGTCATCGAGCGTACGTGCGACCATTTTTGGCGCCGCCTCGCCCGGCTGCGGCCCCCGACCCATGGCGAGGGCGCCCACCGGCGCGATACGCTCATGTAGGACACCGACTTGCCGCGCCAGCGCAAGAACCGCCAGCGCGAGCAAAGCTATCACGATCCACACCAGAGCTTGCGACAGCCACATCAGGCATACCTCTTGTCAGTCTTCGACACGGTCGCCCGTACCGCCTGTAGTTGTCCTACGACGAGGTAGAGAACGAACAGCACGAGGCCCGTGGCGATACCGTCCAGCCACTGAAGAAACGACGGTGATGGTCTCGCCAATCCCAGCAGGGGCACAAGCACCAGGGCGAGCAGTACATTGCGGACGATGAGCGCGACGCTCAATCTCTGACGCCACGCGCCCTGAAAGCAGCCGCAGTCGATGTCGATTCGGCCGCGCGCAAGGTTGATTGCCATCGCGACGGCAAAGCCGCACAGCAGAATCATGGCGAGCGCGGCGCCGGCGACGACTTCGAAACCCGTCGCCAGACACACGACGACGGCGATTTCGAGCCCGACGACGAGCCATGCCGTCCAAGCGACCGCGACCGGCGGCACTATCCGGTAGTTGGCAACCACGCCGATGAACTCCTCGCTATGTCGAAGCTTGCCGACTACCGCCGCCGCGAATATGAGCAAGACAAGGATCCGGCTCGCCACCAGAATTGAGGGATCGACGATGTGCGCAAATCCCGTCATGTACCCGGTACCCATGTCAGGATTCCGGCCAGCTTCCGTTTGCGCAGTTTCTCACCACTCGTCGCATCCATTACTGCAAAGTCACCTTCGTCTTCCATGATATAGAGGAGCGGATGGTCGTCCTGACTCACCGCAATGCTGCGCGCCGGTGCCTCGAGACTGATCCTGCGGATCAGCGTCTGGTGTACCCCGTCCATCACCCACACCTCCGTCCCGGCCTTCTTGTGGGTCCAGTAATTGCCCACATGCATCAACACGTACAGGCGCTTGCTCGTGCGATGGAGCGCCATGACCTGGCCTGCGCCCCCTGGACGCCAGGCGAGCTCCTGAACACCGGTTCCGACAGGCGGCAGACCCGCGGCCACACTGAGAGCCCACGATTTTCCGACAACCGGTGTCTCCCCTAGCTTCGCCGGAAATATCTTGCCGCTGAACGTCAAAAACCAGGCATCACCGCTGCTTTTGTCGATGACGCCGGACTCGAACAGGGGATCCGCGTTGGCCTCGAAGAATGGTTTGCTGAAGACCGCTTTCGCAGGGCCGGTTTGCGGCACTTGGACGGTACCGATCGTGCCGTCGCCGCAGATCGTGCCGAACGCCCGTGGCCCGTAGGGAAACGCCAGCGCGCAGCCGGGCAGATCGACTGATGTGACCAGTTTCCCCTGCTCCAGATCGATGACGTGCACGCTGGAGGCCGGCACCATGTCATAGACAAAGCCAAGGCGGCCGTCCTCGCTCAGGTCGAATATCTGGGGCTTGGGCAGGACCTGCAAGCGACCCGGGAGTGCGATCTCCTTCAACAGATTCAGCGTTCGCCCGTCGTAAATCGCGAGCACGTCTTCGCGCGTGCCGCGATTGCCGTGGCTGTAAAATGTCTCGGTCACGAACACGCGACTCGCGTCGCGCGAAACGGCCAACAGCCCAAAGCGGTTGATGGGCACCAGTCCCAGGACTTTGAGGTCCTTGCTGTCGGCGTCGATGACGTTCGCACCGGAACTCAGAGCGGCCATGACAAACGCGCGATGCGGCCCCGCCGGTGGAAGCGTAGCGACATCGCTCGTTTCGGCGCCGAGGACGGCGGGGGGTGCGGCTGACTGTGCGCCCACATGGGTGTACGCGACGCAGCCGAACGCCGCGGTCCACCCGGCGATGCATCGTCGCAATCGAGTCTGGGTCGAAACGATCATCGGACTAACACTCCATGGGCATTGACCGGCTTCATGGTGCGGTCGCCTGCGTCGGGATGGTGACACTGTTCAGAGCCGCGGGACTGACGATCGGTTGTTCGCCCACAGAGATGTCGTTCACTGCGAATACGTAAAGTGCGATGGTCAATGCCTCCATCTCCGACAGAGAACCCGGATTGTCCTGTGGCATGGTGCTGATGATCCGGCTATAGACGGCACGCGCCGGTTTGCCATCCCAATGACTGCGAAAAACCGGCCCGAGCAGCGCGGGTGCATGTAGGCCACCCTCGAGTTCCGAGCCGTGGCATGCGGTACAGTGAACGGCGTAGGCGGCCTTACCCTGCGCGGCCTGCTCACTGAGCGCCGGCGGCGCGTCTGCCATCGCAAGCGTGGTGCGCGCGCACAGCATTAGCACCGCTGCGCCGCAGACAAGTACTCGGTCTGACATATCGCGTAGCCCTACTTCAAACTCAGGGCGATCCAGCTGGCGCCGTAGTCCTTGCCGCCGACGGGGACTACGATGAATTGCTTACCGCCCACTTGATAGGTTACCGGCCCTCCGGTGGTGCCCGCAGGCAGGGTGGTCTGCCAGACGATCGCACCCGTCGCTTTGTCATACGCAGTGAAATGCGCCGGTCCCCCAATGCCTGCGCCGCCGAACAACGCATCGCTGCTCTCGCCCACGAATAACAAAGACTTCGTCAGCAATGGCGCGGGCCTGCCGATCGTTCCGAGCGGCGGTAGATGCAAGTCCTTCAGTAGGGGATGATTGCGCGGGCCATCGCCATTCGCGACGGTCCACAACTTGTCACCCTTGTTGAGATCAAGAGCTGTGATACGCCCATACGGCGGCTTCAACAACGGCAGACCCTCGGGCCCCGGTCCGTACGGAGGAGGCGGCGTCCACCCTGGTCCTTGCCGACCCTCGGGGAACTCGTAGGCGATCTGCGCCTTGGGATCGGTCGGCTTCACCAATCCAAACACCCCCGGAAGCGTCATCGACACGGCGTAGTAAATGCCTGTGTCGGGATCGAAGGCGCCGATGTTCCAATTGCCGGAGCCCCACGCGCTCGGCATACCGAGCGTGCCTTTCTTGCCTGTAGCCGGGTCGTCCTTGAGGGACGGCGGCGTGAATAGCGGGCCCGTCACGTAGCCGCCGGCGAACTTAAGTGCTTCCGCACGCAAGGCCGGAGTGAAATCGATGAGATCATCCGGCGTGATTCCCTGCCGATCGAAGGCCGGCGGCTTGGTCGGGAACGGCTGCGTCGGCGACGTCTGCTCACCGGGCAAAATACCTTGCGGCACGGGTCGTTCGATGATGGGCCATACCGGTTTGCCGGTTGCGCGATCCAGCACGAACAAGAAGCCGTTCTTATTGGGCTGCATCACGGCTTTGATCTTCTTGCCGTCCACGCTGATATCGCCCAGAGTCGGAGCGGACGCGTTGTCGTAGTCCCACAGATCGTGATGAACCATCTGAAAGTACCAGACGAGTTTGCCGGTCTTCGCATTGAGCGCGAGCAGGCTATCGGAATAGAGGTTGTCGCCGGGCCGATGTCCGCCGTAATAAGAGTTGGTGGGTGCGCTCAAGGGTACGTATACATATCCCAACTGTTCGTCGGCCGAAATCGGCGCCCAGGCAGCCATGTTTCCGACGATATCCGCAGAACCTTTACCCCAGGTGTCATGTCCGGACTCACCCACGTGCGGCAGGATGTGGAATTGCCATAGCTGTTTGCCGGAGCGCACATCGTAGGCACGAATATCTTCCGGCATGGCCTGAGTCTCCGGCCCACCATCGCCGTATCCGCCGCCCGCTTTGCCACCGCCGTTGCCTCCCACGACGATGACGTCGCCCACGACCATAGGCCCGTTGAACCCGAAAAACGGCGCATCATCCGGCGTGTGCCGATTGAGCGATACACGACCGTGGTCTCCAAAATCAGTGCGCGTAGCCCCGGTCGTCGCATCGAGCGCGTACAGATACTCACCGCGCACCGCAATGATCCGCTTGTCCGAACCCTTGGCCCAGTAATCGACTCCGCGCGCACTTTGGCCCGCAGCCTCTTTCAAGGTTGCTTCGAACGGTTTCTGCACCCACAGCGTTTTACCCGTGGTCGGATCGAATGCCTCGACCAACCCGACGCCGTCCGGCGCATACAGAACACCCTCGACCATGATCGGTGTGCCGCGCAGATAATTGGACGGGCTCAAGTCCGGAAATTGCTGCGTCAATGATGAGTCCAAACCGGGTCGCGTCCACATGACCTGAAGATTGCTCACGGTATCGCGGTTGATCTGAGCCAGAGACGAATATCGATCGAAGCGCTTGCTACCCCCAAAATACCGCCACTCGACCGACTCGTCGGCGCGAGCCGCAGATACGCTCGCGACAATCGCCGACGTAAGCAGCAACGACATGGCCCCCGCCGCCGCGCCGCGCGACAACCGCGTCTTCCTGGATGACATTTTCACTGTTTAGTATCCTTTTGTGTGGCACATGTCCGATTTACTTCGTGTCGTAGACGACGTAGTACTTGGAGTATCCGGTGGTGGTCCAACGCCCTTTCCAACCCTTGGGAATCACCACTGCCTCACCCGCTTTCAGTTCGACGACGCTGCCGTCCGCCGAGGTGAGCTTCACGCTGCCCGACAGGAAGTAGCAAAATTCGTCCTCCGGATAGGAATCGAAGGGAATGTCTCCGGCGCCGGCCTTGAAGAGGCCTGCCGTGAATTTCTTGTCCTTGGACGACATCAACGAGACATTGGTAATCGGTCCGCGGCGATTGTCGTGGACAGCGTTGGAGCTGCTGAAGATCGGACCGCTGGCCTCAGCCGTAGTCACCTTCATCGGCTTCGATAACTCATCCGCGCACACCGGCACAGACATCAACACTACCGCAGCAATCAGTCCCGTACAAAGCAGTTTCACGTTGACTCCTCAGTTCTTCCGTTCGCGAGGCGGTCGCGCCTCCAATTACCGGGCCACGAAATGTCACCCGGCTCCGTCATCAATTCCGATAGGTAAATGTCACTCCCACCGTGCGCGGTCGCAGGGCGCTGCCCAGCCAATCTTGCGGATCGTAGAAAGTGCTGTGGCCGGCGGTCGTCAACAGCAGAGGATTGGAGTCCAATAAGTTGTTCACAAACAGCGAGAGATCCATCGCTCCCATGCGCATGCCCAAACGGCCGTTCATCACCGAATACGCCGGAAGCGGGGGCAGCAGCCGGTCGTATTTCGGCGAGCCCGCCTGGGTCGCACCCGTTCGGGCCACTTGGCTGGTGCGGGTGTAATCCGTGTGCAAGTAGAAGTTCTGGCCACCGAACAGATTGAATACGTACTCACCCGTCAGCGAACCACTCCAGGGCGGGCCGGCATCGGGAATCGCCGATCCTTTGGTGAAGATCTTCACTCCCGAGGGCGAGAGCGCATCGCCATCGAAAGTCGCCTGGTTGTATCCGAGCGACAGACCCAGCGTCACGCTGCTGAGCGGCTTGCCCTGGACGGCGAGGTCGAAGCCCTTAGAAGTGGCGTTCGCGAGGTTGTCCACGAAGTCATAGCCGCAGGTGGGTAGAAAGACATCGGTCTGAATCTTCTTCCACTTGATCAGGTAGAGGCTGCCATCCAATACCAAGCGGTTATCGAACAGCCGCTTTTTCGAGCCCAACTCGTAGCTCCACACCGAGTCGGATCCGTAGGTCGACGGCTGCGTGGATTTGCCCGACGCGTCCACGTAGCCGAACGACACCAGGTCGCCTTGGCAAACGGTGGGTACCGTCAGCGAGGCGCCGGCCGGCCTGAAACCCTTGGCCGCAGTCGCGTACAGCATGTTGGCGTCGTTGATCTGATACTCGAAGCCCACCTTCGGCGTGGTCGCCGTTTCGGTGCTCGATGTGTTGGAACTCGGAAAGACCGGCGTGAAGGGGCCCGTGCCCACGGCATAGGCGCCAACCGGAATGAAATCGGCCGGGCTGGCGCAAAACGTGTTGGGAATGCAAGGAAAGCCGAACGGCGCAGCACCGTTCGTCTCCGGACCGCCGAAGGCCGCGACATAACTCAGCTTATTGCGCGAAAAGCGCGCGCCGGCAATCACCTTGAACGCGTCGGTGATCTTGAAATCCGCCTGCAGGTATCCGGCCAGCTGTTCTTCGATCGTCTGCCAGTTGGCCTGGTAGTCGAGCGAATTCGGGCCGTTGTTGATGCCGAGGAAGTTTGCCAGCGCCGTAGAACCCGGACCATAGGGTGCGCCGCCCGCAAAGCCTTGGAACCCCGGTCCGAAGCCGATGACCGGTTGATTTTGCGTGAAGTTCACATAGATGGGCTGGGCGGCGATTTGCTTATCATGCGAATAAAACGCACCGGCTACCCAGTTAAATCGCGATTCCGGATTTTGCGATTGCAGGCGAAATTCCTGCACGAAATTTCGCTGCCCGTTGATGTAGTCCGACACCGCTTTGTAGCCGGGCGGCGCATAGTCGCCGCCGGGAAGCTGCAGGTAGAACTGCACGTAACCGCGAGTGAAGTCGTACCACTGATCATTGTTGCGATCGAAATACGAGGTGTTCGAAATGAACTCCATGCCGCCCGGCAATTTCCAATCGAGCGCCACCGCGGACAGGGTGAATTGATCGTCGCCGAGCTGATTGTTCGGCGCAATCATCGGGGTCAGCAGCGGATTGGTCGCCGGATTGCCGGCCGAATAGTCCGGGCGCGAGTAGTTACGATCGCCTACGTTAGACGTCGACAGCCAGTACAGACTGCCCTGGGCATCGTTGACGTGCTGCTTCTGGTAGAAGAACGAGGGTGAGATCGTCAGCGAGTCACTGGGTGCAAACTTCACGGCCACACGAACCGCAGAGGTATTGTCCCAATTGACATCCTTGTGATCCAAAGCCGTCCGAGTAAAGTCGACCGACTTGCCATACAAAGCGCCGGTCGGATCGATGATCTTGTAGGTGCCGGACACCTGGTCGATATAGCCGCCGTTGTGCCGGAAGAATGCGCTGACTCGAAATCCCAGAGTATCGGCGATGATGGGGCCGCCAAAGGCCGCACCCGCCTCATAGGTCGGTGCGCCTTGTTCGGTGTCGGCACCCTCCGCGCGCGCATAGCCGGAATATTGGGTGAGATTCGGCTCCGCTTGAATGAACCGGATCGTGCCGCCTTCTGAACCTGCGCCGAACAAAGTTCCCTGCGGCCCGCGCAGCACTTCCACTCGCTCGAGATCGAACAGGCCGGGAAATGCCGTGGCCGCGCCGAAGCCCAGGTTGCGCACTTGGATTGGGGTATCGTCGATGTACACTCCGGTCGTGCCGGCGCCCGCCGCAGAGGAGATGCCGCGGATGGCAATCTGGTTAGCGCCGGATACTGCATTGCGGGTAAGGTTGAGGCCCGGCGTCAAGCGCACCAAATCATCGAGTTGCTTGACCCCCTGAACGTCCATCTGCGCCTCGCTGAAGGCTGCAATACTGATGGGCACCTTCGAGAGCAGTTCCGCCTGCCGGGTGGCGGTCACCGTAATCTCCTGCAGTTCGCTACTGTCGTCGCTATTCGCGGCAACGGCAAACGCCGCTGCCAGACACATGAATCCCACCGTGACCGTTAGACCGGACTTCATTATTCGGTTCATAGTTATCCCTGCTGAATGTTTGTGACTCAGCCAATTCTCTTTTTTATAGTCAGTTATCTCTTTTGGATCTTTCTGTCTTCCCTCTTCCTTCCTTACCTAGTCCATCTTTATCCCTCCACTTTGATCCTATACGCTCGCTGGGCGGCCACAACGCATTTGCAGCGAAGCGGTTCGCAGCGGCGGCCGGTTGGATTAGCGGACGGTGAACCGGAATCGCCGCTTTTTGATGTTGCTGCCCAACGATTCTTGACGCATTCTCTGCACTATGAGGATCAATCAGAGGCAGCAAATGCGTATGTCACGCGCCGTGCGCGCCAAATGGCAGTTCTTCTTCACCTTTCTGACGCTGTTCGCAAGCCTCGACTTGTTGCATGACTATGTTGCGCATCGCGGCGAAGGCAATCCGATCAGCGTCTCCACGGAGATTCAGTGGGGACTCCTGTACTGGCTGCCCTATTTCTTTCTTGCACCGGCGGTGGTCATCTTGGTTGAACGCTACCGGCTCAATTTCGAACGCAAGCGCTCGTTCGTCATTCATGGATTGGCCGGCCTCCTGTTCACTTATGTGCATCTCATGATCGCGGCGATTACCACATTGCCTTCGGGGCCCGATCTGCCGTACTGGGGACGATTTTTCTATCGGCTCAAATTCGATTTTGCGATCGACTACCTGTTCTACTGTGTCATCGTAGTGGCGGCCTATATGTTGCAGCATTACTCGGACCTCAAGGAGGGCGAAGTACGCGCCTCCCAGCTCGAGGCCGGATTGGCACAGACGCATCTTCGGGCCATTCAGGCCCAACTCAATCCACATTTTTTCTTCAATACGCTGCAGGGAATCTCCGTCCTCGCATTGGCCGGGGAGCGCGACAGTGTCGTCGAAATGCTGGGACGATTGAGCAGCTTGCTTCGCGCGTCCTTCGACAAGCATCGACCGCAGCAGATTCCCCTGGCGGCGGAATTGGAATTCCTCGATAGCTACCTGGCCATTCACAAGCTGTCCTTTGGCCAGCGGCTGCATGTTCAGTTCGATGTTGCTTCAGATCTTCTCAACGCCAGCGTGCCGGCAATGCTATTGCAGCCCCTGGTCGAAAATGCGATCGTGCACGGAATCGCCGTCAAACCCGGCGACGGCGTCATTCGCATCGATGCGCGCAAAGCGTCAGGCTTCCTGATATTGCGGGTTTTGGACAGCGGGCCTGGCTTTCAAACCGACGGACCGTCCCGCACGGGCATTGGCCTTGCAGCGACGGAATCTCGATTGCAGCTTCTGTACGGGAATGATTGCTCGATTGAATATGGCCGCTCCCATGAAGGCGGCGCCTCCGTCACGATCAACATCCCGTTCACGTTGTGTACCGCAACCGCAGTCACCTATGCGGTCCATGGGAGCGCCGCTTGATCCGCAGTCTGATCGTCGAGGACGCACCGATCGTTCGCAGAGGAATCCGTCTGCTATTGCAGGAAGAGCGAGACGTCGAAGTTGTGGGCGAGGCCGGTGACGGCCCGGCTGCAGTCACCCAGATCATGGAGCTGCGGCCGGACCTGTTGTTCCTCGACATTCAGATGCCGGGGTTCGACGGCTTCGAAGTGCTCGAGCGCACGAGCGGCACGCATCTGTGCCCTGTCATTTTCATCACAGCGCACGCGGACTATGCGTTGCGGGCGTTCGACGCCAACGCGGTGAGTTACCTGTTGAAGCCGATCGAACCCTCGCGTTTTCGAGAAGTAATACAACGCGCTCGACGGCTGTTGGGAGATGAGCGCGAGCTCGAGGCCAATCATCAACGTCTCGACCAGATGCTTTGGAAGTCCAAACCACCTGGCGCGCCGACTCCGGCCGGCCGCGAGCATTATGAGCCACGCTTGTCGCGGTTGCTGGTCAAGCAGGGCGATCGGTTCCTGCTCTTGAAGGCTGAGGAGATTGACTGGATCGCTTCTACCGGTGAGTACACGACTTTGCACGCGCGTAAGACTTCGTTTCTCGTCCGAGTGGCTCTCTCCGAACTTGCGGAGAAGTTGGACAAGCACCACTTCGCGCGCATTCACCGGTCTACGATCGTCAATCTCGATCGCGTTCGCGAGATTCAACCCCGTTCGCACGGCGACTGCGACGTGGTACTGCATGATGGCACGCAGCTGCGGCTCAGTCGTAGTTTTCGCGACAATGTTCTGGCGCACGGCCTGTGAGTCTGAGTTTCCGGATCCGCAGCCATATTTTTCATATCCGTCTCGCAATCGTCTCCATACAATTTCGTTGACGGCGATAGAGAAGTTACTGATGCCGGAATCGATCCGTGCAGCCCACCTCGATTGACTAATCATTTTTTATTGTTTTCTGATAGAACGGCGCCGGCGCGACTTTAGCACGAATTTCATGAACATCGTTTTTCTCAACTGTCGGTCGGCGGGAATTGGGCTCCCCCCACCGTACGGTCACTTCCGTGCCTGGTTCGCCATACTCGACATTGACGAGGGACAAGGACAGCATCGAATTCGCGTTCGCGCTGAATCCCACACATTGTGAAATTCCTGCGCGCCGACCATTCTTGATGACTTCGTCACACTGGAATGTTGAGTACCCCCCGAGCGGCATATTCATGTACTTGCCCTTACTGCGCCCCGCGAACAGCGATGACCGGATGACGTCCATCACGTCGCTCTCGTTCCAGACGAGGGTAACCTTCTTGCGCTTCGGGTTCTTGATCTTTTCTGCGAGTGCATCACGGCCGATGAAATCTCGATTAAAATCGACAAGCGGACCGTAGCCGACTTCAACCGGATCCATGTAGTAGTCGACAATACTATCCGACACCAGACTGCCGCCAAGCGACCCCATAACCTCGAGGTGCATTGGCGTCATCCACTCGCGATACGGTTTCATCTCTTCGCTGTGATAGATCGCTGGGCACGGCAACGGCATCCAACCCGATTCCAGGGTTGTAGTCGGGAAGGCCAGTGCTCCGATCTTACTCAGCTTGTATTTCTCGCCCGTCGCTTCTAGGGCCTCTCTGATGATGGGCGCATCCTTCCAGGGCCCGAATAATTCGAATCCCGGCACACCAGCCATGCCGTGACGCAACGCACGTATCGGCTTTCCTTTGATTGAAAATTCGCCGATCTGGAAAAATCCGATATCAGGTAACTTGCCCTCTGTAACCTCCCTCATGAGTTCGAGGGCGCGTGGCCCTTGTATTTGGAATATGTAGATCTTGGGCTCACCACCCCTGAAAGCGACGGTTTCATCACGCTCAACATCAACGTTGTATTTACCGGTCTCAACGTTGAATTGAACCCAATCACTGATGACTGGCGCCCCGGTTATACGGTACACGTCGTCCGATGTATGGAAACAGATGCCATCGCCGATGAGATAGCCGTCGTGGCTGGCGGCTATGATTTGCTTGCCGCGATTGATTGGAAACGAACCGAATTTATTGCATCCCACCTTCGTCAAGAGCGCCATGACGTCTGGCCCCTTGAGGTAAAGATCGGTCATATGATACGACATGTCCAAAAGGGCGCAGGTGTTTTGCCAGGCCCGCTGTTCGTCACGCCAGTTCGTGAATTCCGGGGGCACAACGGGAAATACGTAGGGACCAGTCGAGGAGCTTCGAAGCAATGACACCGCCCCCCCCGCCGCGTTCAGGATGTCTTCAAGGTTTTTGAACTTCATCAGCAAGTGATTCATTGCCTTTCTCCCGGCTAGTTAGTGGGCAATCACGCATCATCCCCCGCTTTCTAGCTTCTCCACCACTCGCCGTGCACGCGCTCCGCCGGCGTCCCCGCGAAGAAACTGACGCGCAGGTGGCTTGAAATCGGGCAGCTGTTCGTACCGCTCCTGCCATTCAATGATGGGCGCGTCCTCGTTGAGGAAGGCCTGCGAAATGCTCGCCTGAAGATGCGTATCGAATTGCTGGTCTCCCTTCCGGCTATCACGCGCAAAGGTCCAGAAATAGTGGGTAGACGTCCCGGATTCAGGAGTTAGCAGATGGGATACATAGGCGGTCACCCCTTCGGCGACTGCGCGGCCTGGAGCAGTGGCGCCAACCTCCAACAGCAGGCATGACGGCGGCTCCCAGCGCATGTGAAAACGCATGTCCGCGTGGGTTATAGGATCCTTGTCCCAAAGCTGAGCCAGAAGGGGAGTCATCGGCTCATTGGCGATCGAATAGAGCGAGAAAACAGTATCGCCGTCTTGACGCACATCCTGCTGCAATCTGGAATTGAAGCCGGTGTTTGCCAGGTAAGGGTGCAGAA
>Ga0137404_10001824_pt1 | contig 14039 bp, 15 predicted proteins | sample CZOMad2_1_16fung_FD_108285 | JGI IMG/M metagenome (GOLD analysis project Ga0137404, IMG submission 108285) | Vadose zone soil fungal communities from Angelo Coast Range Reserve, California, USA - CZOMad2_1_16fungal (Illumina Assembly) | ecosystem: Environmental > Terrestrial > Soil > Vadose...
GAACGGGCCGCTCTATCCTCCGCAAGGGCGCAGAGGTCACACTGGTACCGGTGGCCGAATTCGTCCTCGGCAAACAGCGCATTCTGGAGATATACCTCAACGTGGTCGAATGGGGCCCTGGTATTTATGGTGCAGAGTCGGCGTGTCGTTACTACGACGAAACCGCAGCCCGGAATATCGGCCGGCAACAGGCGGCACGGCTTGCTGCAATTCTGCCGGCTCCCCTGAAGCGACGACCCGATCGCATGAATAACTACAGCGCGATTATCCTTAAGCGGATGGTCCAAATGGGTTGGTAATCGTGGCTGGCATTTTACCTATGCGGCGGCTTTTATTACTCTCGCGCTGAGTTGCGACCCTTGCCACCCTGGACGTGAATGACCATGCGCCGGCTGTCAATGCCCGTAACTTTCAGGTGCGTTAACTCGGCACACCGCACTCCGGTAGAGTAGAGCGTCATGAGCAGTGTGCGATGGTAGGGAGTAAGACCTGCATCGATGAGTTGCGCAACTTCTTCCTGGCTCAAGACCGTGGGCAGCGCAAATACCCCTTTTCGGATAGGGAGTGTCGGTTGTGCTCCAGACCCTCTTGAGCCGTTTCCGCTCATCGAGCCCAAGGCCGTACGCTATTCTGCCACCGCGCGTAGAGGAACAAACGCTACTCCTATTTTGCGCTAAGGCGGCAAAGTTCGTTTTCGAGTTCAGTGATCGCGGCGGCTGCGCTCTTTTGTCCAATTAAAGTTTGGCGCACCGCCGTGAAGTAAGCAGTGGATACACGGTTGTATTGTGGGCCGGCGGTCGTGGATGGTCGTGTCACTGCTCCGTTCAAAAGCACGTTTCGCAAAGTCGCAAAAAACGGATTTGCCTTTAATACCGGCGAGTCGTAAAGCGCCGGCCGAGTCGGAGCATATCCTCGCGTCACAGCATTCACGCGCTGAATTTCGGGACTGGTTAGAAACTTAACGAGCTCAATGGCGGCGTCTTTGTTGGCTGATTTTATGCTCACCATAAGCTGGAAACCACCGAGAACGTCAGCGTGGCGTGCGCCGGGATGGTCTCCCTTGGGCAGCAGGGTAACGCCTACCTTATTTCTAACGATTGAATCAGATCGCATGCTTTCAACATAGGCATAGGGCCAATTGCGCATGAATGCGGCGTCACCGTTCTTCCAGATCCGGAGAGAATCATCTTCAAGCTGGCCAGTAACGTCTGGCGGCGAAATCGTCCCGATCCATCGCCGGGCACGTTCCAAGGCTTGCACCATCTGTGCGCGCTCAAGGCTGACCCGCCCATCGGGTTTTAGCAGCGAACCTCCACTTTGGGAAATCTGCCATTCGAGAGCGTTGCAAGTCAGAGCTTCAGATGCAGCTCCTTGCCACAGAAATCCCCAAAACATGCCTCTGCCGCTTGCGCGTTCCCCTTTGGCGATCACTTTAGCCTGCTGCTCCAACTCGTTCCAGGTACCCGGTGGTTGGACAAAATGATATTTTTGCAACAGGTCGCGGCGATAGTAAAGCAGACTGATCTCAACGAAGTATGGAACGGCGATCAATTTACCGCGCACAGTGTTGTTCTCAACAAGACCGGGCACCATATCACTCATATCACCGAATGCTGGACGCAGGTCCTCAGCGTAGGCCGACAGAATCCCAGGCCACACGATGTCGATTGCGTATACGTCCGCGCGCGGGGAGCCGGTTTCGAACTCGCGCAGATAAGTCGACAAGACGGCGCTGGTGTCATTGCCAGGTCGGATCGTCTGCACTTCAATACCGGTGAGTTCGCGAAATTTCTTCATGAGAGCGTCATTCCACGGCCGGTCCGGCGCGTTTTCCGGGAGGACGACTTTAATAGAGGACCCCTTCAAATCGGTCCGCAGGTTTCTGGGCCATTCTCTAATTTGAAAGTCAGAAACTGTCGTCGCCAAATCAGCCAAAGCGAGGGCTGGTATCCCCTGTTCCGAAGCGCGCGAGTCCTTCCCGTCATTGCAACCTGCAAGTTCGAATGCGGTCAAAATCACAAGAAAAGCAACTGCAGGCGCCCACCAGCGCGTCATCTTATTGATACCACCAAGAACGACCTTCCATTTCCGAATAACAAGTACGGACGTATTCATTCGCCAACCTCGGCACGATTTTCGTGGGGAACCGTGCCTGCTCGCTGTCTAAATGCAAAGCGGTAATTTCTGCCCGTCATCTACGCCAAACGCGATATCGAGGACATCAAATCTTGCCCTGCTTGCTTCAGCTTATCGATGGATACCTCAGCGGCTGCCAGATCCTGCACCCCGATCCCGACGAACTTCGCTATTGTGATCCCTTCAGCTGCGCGTCGCCCGGGCACAGTACCCGCTAGCACTTTACCCAATTCGCCATGGATGTCCGCGACGCTTAGCGCGCCTTGTTTGAGCCAACGATGAATTTCGCCATGATCCCGTGCGAACTCGCGGCTATCTACGATCAGCCTATTGGCACGTTTCAAGCAGAGCGCGTCCAGTTCGCACTTTGTATTGTCGTCGGCTCCAACAGCGGTAATGTGCTGACCAGGGCGCAGCCACTCTCCCTGTACGATCGGTTCCCGGACCGTTGTCGCCGTGACGAGAACCTCCTCGGCTTGAACTACCTATGAAATAATCATGAACGATTAAGACGGCCGCTTTAGCGTCTGCAGGTCCAGCAACGAAGGCCCGGAATTCACGTCCGTCGCCCGGTTTGAGAGTGATGAAACTCCCGTTCTGTGCTGCGGAATTTTTGTCTTCGCCGGCAGCTCCGACGTTGAGAGTCAATGCCACTAGCGAAAGTACAAAGAGACTTAGGGATTTCATCAACTTCCTCCCGAGATCGATCGTAGATTTTCCGAGCTTCTGCAACGTGCAATCCGGTTTAGTTTGGATATTCAATTTGAACTGGCACTCGGCACGTGAGTGCTCTCCCAAAGCCGTACCTTGCGGCGTGCTTCGTCGAAAATGCGTTCGTAATTCAGCAGTCGGACTTTGCGAGACGTTTCTGCATCGAGTGATTTCCACAAAGGCTCGTATTGATAGAAGACTTTCAGATACTTGGACTGATCCGCCGGCGCGGCTGCATCAGCGCCAAACAGAAAGCGGTCCGGATAACGTTGCATCAGATCGACCAGCCCCTCTGTTGCGTCCGGGCTGCCGACAAAATGAAGTTTGGGCGATCGGTCAATCGCTTCACATCGTCGCAGAATGCAATCCCCATCGGCCTTCTCCTTCATACGGCTTCTAGTTCTTCAGCAAACACATCCGCCAGCACGCCTCGCCGAGAATCTCGGTTTGTTGCTTTAGAAAAAGCCAGTACAGGGCTTGGCCGCCTATCCAAGTGATATACAAGAATGACTCAATCATCGGCATTCTCCTTGTTACTGCACCGTGACCATGACGGTTGTCGTGTGAGAAATAGTTCCAGACTGGGCCGTGACCCTTATTGAAGCAGTACCGCGGTTTGCCTGCGTACTGCTGCCGTATCCGCCGCAGCCGCCGATTGCGAGCCCCGGGGCGACAATCGCCAGCACTGCTGTGGCGGTTAGCAACGAAGTGCGACCGATTCGGATTCTCCCGACACGCCAGATTGCGAGGCTGAACAAGGATAAAGCGACGAGCGGCACCCAAGGGGCAATTCTGTCCGGCATCAGAAGCCCGTAACGCGACACGCTGGCAGACGTGGTGATCGTTAACGTAGTACTCGCGGCTCCATTGGCGGGAGTTACCGCCGCTGGACTAAAGGCGCAGGTGATCCCGGTAATTGCCGAGCAAGAGAACGTGACGTTGTTCGCGAAGCCGCCAGCCGGAGTAACCGTGAGCATGAATTGAGTGGACTGACCGGCAATGACCGTAGCGTTCGTTGGAGCTACACCGAAGGAGAAATCGGCGTTGGCGATGTCGATGCTTACTCCCGCCGACGTGCTGGCGCCAAATTTCCCGTCGCCGGCATACGAAGCCGTAAGAGAATGGGCACCGACCGCCAGAGTGTTGGTCCTCAGGATGGCAACACCAGCACCATTTAACGGGGAAGTTCCTAAGTCCGTGCTTCCATCGTGAAACACAACTTGTCCCGTAGGCATCCCTCCGGCCGAATTAATGGTCGCTGTCAATGTGACGGGTGAGCCGAGGGGTGCATCGGCGGGCGCCATGAGAGTCAACGTGGTCGCAAGCCCGGTGACTTGCACGGGTATCCTTTCGCTGCTTGGCAAGAAAACGCCATCTCGCTGTACTGTGCGGTGATGGCATGGACTCCGACGTTAGCGAAAATCACATCCAAACTGGCCACACCATTGAGCAAAGGGGCCGCCCCCAACCGAGAAGAGCCATCCAAAAATGTGACGGTGCCGGCCGGAGCACCCGCGTTACCCGGTCCAGCTACAACGTTGGCTGTCATCGTCGCGCTTGTGTTGACGGGAGGGTCTGGAGCCGCCACTCTGGTTGTGCTCACCAAGCCTGTGGTGATTGAGCCGAATAGCCCGTTCTGTTCGTTGCTGAATTCCGAGGTGAAATACAGTGTGTTCGGGTCTCCAAATCCGTCGGCTCGAAAAGCCAACGCGTGCAGGCCAACTTCAGCGAGGGGAAGGCCATCGCCGTCCAGCAACTTTCCCACGAAGCGTCCGGTCGCGGGATCAAACGCGTTGATCATTCCATCACCAACGTTGCCGACCAGAATGTCATTGCTGAAAGAGCCGAAGTTTGAACTGGCCTGGGTGATTCCCCAAGGTGCGTTCAAAGTTCCACCAGTGGCGAATCGCCGCACGAAATTGCCATCCATGTCGAAAATACTTACGATGCCGTTTCCGGCCCCAACGACTGGGTCGTGCTTAGCAGTGTCCTGCACCGCATAAGCAACGAAGACCTGTCTGCCAATCACTTGAATCCCGAAAGGCGCGTGTCCCGCGGGGAGATCCGGATCTGTAAACGTACCGGGAAGCGCCACTGGAGCAAATCCGGGAAGAAAAGTCTCAATGAATCCACCGTGGAAATCCGTGACTGCCAGCGCCGGTGCAGTCAACGAAGAGTTCAGGATCGCCACACTTTTGTAAAGTGCGCTCCTCGAACCGTCATTGACCACCAGCGTTGCCTCTTGTGGTAGATCGCCTCGAGCGTCTGGACCCCAGGTGAAAATGGTTCCCTCGTCGGTTACTAAAATGAATGGTTTTATGACCGACGGGCCTCCAAACAATGAATTTTGATCGGCAACAATTCCGGTCGGACTGTCGAATCCAGTCCGAGCGGAATTCGGAACTAGGAAGGCGCCGGGCGAGACGCTCAGTCCGGTCGCGTCAAAAGCGCTGACGCGTCCATCCTTATTATTGGCTGTGAAAAATGGCTGGCCTGAAAGAAACGCAATCCCCCAGGGATTCAACAATCCTGGAGTAACATTCTTGGCTATGTTCGGCACGTTGGAGGCCAGATTAGTCTGCCGGTAGGCAATCGATTGCGCGGTAGAATTAGCCGCCAGCGGCAGAAATCCGAATAGAAAACACGAGACAAAATAAAGACCAATTCTGTGTTTCACCGTACCAACCCCTCCTAAGAGCCAGAAAATCTGTGCGCGGGCCCGAGTGGGCACCGAGTCAAAAATCTGAGAATCCGTGATCCGAAGTAAAGAACGTCCGGAGTGCCGTATCGCTGGCGTTTCAATCTATTTTGCTGCTCGCCCGAGTTCCCTACGCGGGGCAGACCTCGGCTTTCGCTCGTCCCGGTTCTCCTTGCAATAGTCGCCGCAGCCGTTTACGGGCCTTGTGAAGCTGCGATTTTGAACAACCTATCGAGCATCCCAAGCGTCCGGCGATCTCGCTGTGCTCGTACCCAAAAACGTCGTACAGCAAGAACTGCTGTTTGTAACCGGACGGCAACTTGCGGATCGCGCGCATCAGATTTATCCGCTCGATCGCGTCGAACATCGAAGCGTCGCTACAACCGTGTTCGCGTGCACCTTCGTCATCCGAGCCGGGCCGATTCAAGTCTTCGAATAGAATTTCTGTCGGCTTTTTTCGGCGTAAATGCATCAAAACAACGTTCACAGTCACTTGATGCAGCCAAGTCGAAAAACCTGACTCACCGCGGAACGTGCCGATCTTTCGAAAGACCTGCAAGAATGCTTGCTGTGTCAAATCTTCGGCTTCAGCCGGATTCCTGATCATCCGCAAGCACACGCTGTACACGCGTCTGCTATGCGCCTTGTATAGAGATTCGAAAGCCGCGTGGTCGCCGCGCTGCGCGCGCGTTATGGCTTCTCCCTCGCTCCTCTCCACCGTCGCGGGCCCGGGAAGTGTGTCCTTCATGCTTGTTCACCTTTCGTTCGCGGCAAATTCATGCCGGATCCACCGATCGGATGTTGCGCCTAGGGTAAGAACTTGTAGCCAGAACCATGCACGGTTCGAAAATGAATCGGCCGAGCTGGATCTCTTGCAAGTTTCTGACGTAGTCTCAAGATGTGATTGTCGACAGTACGAGTGCTGGGATAGTTTTCATAACCCAGACTTCGTTCAGCAATTCGTCGCGCGAAATGACGCGTCTCGTATTTTGAGCCAAGTATTTCAAAGCCTTGAATTCCATGGCCGGAAGCTTCACCGGCTCACCCTTGAGGCTCGCTTCCATGGACGAAAAGCTCACATTCACATCACCGAACACTACGTCGCTTTCCGCACTCCTGGCCTTGGGTCGCGTCATCGTTTTGCTCAAGAATTTGCCAAGTTCGGAAGTTGCGGGGTTCTCGTCAAGAGCAGCGCTTCCTGCGATCTGTGACGGAGCACGTCCATCCTCAGCAGGGGGCCCAGGCGCTAAAACAATCACCGCTACGAATTGGCCAACTGCAGCGCTTCCTTCAAATGCATAATTCGTATTGGTGTCGTCGAATCATCCAGAAAAACCCCCGACACTTGCTGCGCCGGAACTGGCATCAATTTTGAAATCGCATTCTTTGCGACTACGCCCATTGGTTTACCTCGTCCTTCCTTATATGAACGACGTCACTTGCGTTCCTGCATGTAAGCTTCCCAGCAGTCACCGCCACTGGATCTTCGGTGGAAGAAGTTGTACCCCTCCATGCCAGGAATTTTGAAACAAACGAAACCGAAGCCCTCTCCCGAGACAATAGGCTGCTTACATTTGCTACAGACAACGACTGTCTTGAATTCCACCGGTCACCTGCGTGCTTTGCTTGCCCCGCGTTGTAGAAAAACCCGATTCGCAGCGTTTCTAGACCTCCAAAATCGAGTACGCTGTGGTGAATTGGAAATTGTTGTCTGAGGCGAGGGGCGATCGTTGCGATCGCCCGTTCCTCAACTCTTGAGCTAAAGGACTCGAGAGTTTGGCCCACGGAGTCTCTCAGGGCTCGCAAAACGCTCGGAAAGCGTCCTGCAGCGATTGCACGCTTGAGAATCCCAGTGCGAAAGCCGCTGAGTCCACGCTCCCAAATTGCCCCGCTAAGTCCGATATGGTCTCCCCGTGGCAGTTCGGTTGCCCTTGTGTTCCCACGTTTTGCAGGGCGACGCCGCTCAGCGAGAACGTCATATTGAACGTCGGCGACGTGGGGCTCACGATGATGTCGCTTCCGATGCGCAACCAATCCGGCGTCAGACGAGAGTTGCGAATCCATGCCTGCAAATCCCCTGGAATGGCCGCGCCCGGTGCAACGATAGGTCTGGGCGCTGACAGGTACAGAAAATCACCGCCGGTTACCAGGACTTCGGGCCGGAAGAAATAGTGACCAGCCGGCAAAACGATTGGCTTGGTAAAAGTAATGGCGATCTCAACTTCCTCGCCTGTTTTCGCACCTTCGCCGTGCGTTGTGTTGAGCGGCTTTTTATTGATACCGTTCACGACGGAGTTCTTGGCCGTGAAGTTGGCATCCAGCAGCTTTGCCGCAAAGCTCAGAGTTCCCTGGCTCGCGTCTCGTGTAGCCGAATCGATCTCAACGTCGCTCGGAGAATTCATCCGACTCGGAACACTGATCGACGACTGAATGATCGAATCTTCGGGAAAAATGTGGTATAGCTCGACTTCGACGGTGGCAATGTTGCTTAGCGGTGTTGCAGGCGTGATCAATCCGGTGATCTTGGCTCCAGTGATGACCGTCGTCTGTTTCACGACGAAGTCATCGGCCGTTTCCGTTTCCACCTTGTCGGCGCTGGGACGCCGCGACAACGCTCCAACCAATCCATCCGCATTACCGGTGTTTACAAGGACCTGCGTGTCTTGCGCAGCAGCGGCTCCGCAAAGAGCCATTGCGGCAAACACCAACAATGCCCCAAATGATTTCTGACAGCTATAATTTCGCACTTCATGCTCCTTTTCTTTTTATGTTCAAAAACATACTTACTTGTTTTTACGGGACCCATAGTCATGGCTTTCCGCCGGCGCGGGAGAGAGCCTCAACATTGCTCGGCCTCCCACACGCGTGACGCGATAGGCGGCGACAAAAAAGACGGCTTACTGATCGTTACGGAAGAAATAGTAGTCGGCGGAATACGGAACCAGCGCCTGCTGGCCCACCACGCAGCTGACGGTTGGCGCGGACCCGCCGCTGGTGTTCAGGCGTTGAATGAACGTTGTCTTGGTCAGCGATCTGCCGCCAGCTGGTCCGTGGTCGGAGCCGATCACCTGCAGCAGCAGGCAGTCAATTGACCCGGCATTCGGGCAACTCGCTTCCGTACCCGCCGAGATGAAATTCTTCTTTTGTGCCCAGACCCGGCTGCTGTCGAAGGAGCTCTGCCACGTAACGTCGCCAAATCGTGGGGGCTTTGGGCCGATGTCGTTAGGATTTACAACCGGGCTGAGAAAGTGAGTGATGATCTGCACGGCTTCCCCGAAAATGTTCGTGAACAGCGTGGCTTCGGGACGAGCATTGTTTACGGTCCAGGAAGTGCCCGTGGCTGTAGGCAGGCAAACATACCCTTGCGTGCCGACTCCATGGCCCAGTAGGAATGCAGATGTTCCAGTCGGAGGCGTAATCGTTTCCGACGTCACCGGGCTCGGAATCGATCGAAAGCTGATTCCTTCCCTTTTGTCTTCAGCTTTTTCTTGCGCATAGACCATGCTTGAGACGGCGAGAACTGTGAGCGCTGCCAAGGACCCGCGAATGATGCGAGCGGCTGCGCCACCCAGGAACTTCTTGTTGCAATTGTTGGTCACTGCTTTCTCCTTATTTCTTTAACTTAGATTGTGCAAGTGCACGGCTTCCTCGAAGGCCCTCACCCCGTAATTCACCGCTACGCTCGGGCGCATGAATCGTGGCGCCGGCGTAAAACTGGAACTATTGGTCCCTACTTGAGATATCGGAAACGGAGGGCAAAAGACGACAAGGGCGCGGAGAAATTGGCGAGAGGTGAAGGACTTGCGCGTGAATCCCGAGTTCGGCCAGCACTCAACCGGCAGGGTTAAGGGAACGGTCCGGGCTAGGCCGGCAAACCGTTCAGAAGTCGCCGATCATCCACACGTTCGCGTCTGAACTCGCACCTATCATGGCGAGATGTCGTCCGTCTGGCGACGGAATGCCCCATGCATATGGCGACCGAGGCTGCTGCCAGATAGGCCGGGCATTGCCGTTGAGGGCAACACGCAACAAGGTAGCGCCGCCTGGCTGCAGGGTTGACACAAACATACTTTGGGAATCAATCGCCCAGTTCAGACCTAGGAGGTCGGAATAGCCCTTCGTCGCAATTGTTCTCGTTTGACCTCCGGCCACTGGCACTAACCGAATTTGATTCCCGTGATTTTTCAGAAGTCCGATCCACATACCATTGGGCGAAAGTTGCCACGAGTAGTCGAAACCAATGTCGGCATTACTGCCCGCGTCAAGCGGAATCCGTAGCAGTTCCTTCCCGGGACCTCCGAGTGGGTCAAAGGCGGCAACCACCAGCTCGTTGTTTCCCGCAGATGGTTTTCCGTACACGCAAAAGCTGGCTGCCTTGTTTGTGCACCAAAATAGTACGAACCCCTCCGTGTCAAATAATCTCTGCGGAACGCCGCCTCTCAGATCAACTCGATAGAGGCCCATTTTCCGCGAGCCGCTCGGCGCGCCTTCCAGAAGTATCCAGGCTCCATCCGGACTCGACTGCGCCACCAAGAAATTCGTGCCGGCCCCCGGCGTAATGAGCTGAGGGGCACTGTCCAGCTGCAGAGATTGCCGGTACATCAGCCGGTTTGCCGTTCGCTGCGATGAAAAAATGACCTCGCGAGAGTCTGCCGTCCACGCGAAAGGGATATTGTAGTTGTCGTCGAGCGTCAGCCGACGGGCGTTCACGAGAGGGCTTTCTTTCTCGGCCAGGTCTCCGACAAAAACCGAGGCGTGGTCATTGCCCCTTAGAAAAACCAGCCGCTTACCATCGGCCGTAGCACTGAAGTTATAGACAGAAAATCCCGACCAATCTGTCAGCTGGCGTGCTTTGCCCTGCGGAGTCCCGTTCATGGCATCGACTTTCAATTCCCACAAATTATCGGACTCAGCAGAACCGTTTTCCGAGTTCCGCGAGTAAATGAATCGACCTGACAAAGTCCAAGCGAATGCACCCAAGTAGTTGTGATTGTCTAGGAGTATCGTCGTTATTCCTGCGCCACTGAGGTCACAACTTTGAATCCGAAATTCTCTACGATCACCTTTGTCACGTCTATAACGGTATGCAAGCCGATTGCCCGTCGGCGACCACGCGATGCCGTTAATTGTGGCCTGGCTTTCTGCCGTCAATATCTTGTGAGGAGACTCTCCTTGCGAACCCATCACCCAAAGTTCGCGCGCTCCGCTGATATTCCGCAGCCTTTGATAGGCGATCTTTGAACCATCGGGTGAGACGGTTCCTCCGCCGAGAATATCCTCAACTGCAGCAAGCTTCTGTGCCTCGCCTCCGGTGATCGGGATTGACCACACGGCAGACGCGGTGCCGGGGATGCTGACAGAAGCTGTGAAACGGGCGGAGTCCGTGAACCAACTTCCTAACGCCCAGGTAGCTGTCCCCGGCCGGATGCCTGGAGGCAAGGCTACAGTTTGGACCTCGCCCGTCGCGACAGCCTGTAGATGAAGCCCTTGCGGGTCAGCGTACGCCAAATACTTGCCATCCGGAGAAATCGCTGCGTCCAACACCGGCGAATCCGAAGCGTTCGCCGTGAGCTTTCGCTGGTTGAACTGCGGCAGCGGTTCCAGACGGTGAAGAAAGAACCACGCAAATACCGCGGCGCCGGCCAGTGACAGTGTTACCAGCAGCGCCGCCGTCACACTGTTCGTATGACGACGAATGAACTTGCCTGTGCGGTAGGCGATTGTGTCTGGTCGAGCGGTGATTGGCTCGTGTCGCAAGTAACGCTGCAGGTCTTCGGCGAAAGCCTCTATTGAGGTGTACCGCTCGTGCGGATTCTTCTTCAGCGCCTTCGCGACAATGGTATCCAGGTCGCCGCGCAACGAGCGCGCAAGTTTGTCGGGCGTTGTGCCGCGTTTACCGGCATTCGTGACTGCGATCTCTTCATTTATCGGCGTCGGAACTACGACCTGCGAAGGAAAAGACGGCTCTGTTTCCAGTATCGCTTTGATCAGAGCCGCGGGCGTTCGCGAGCCCGCGCCGTTCGGATGTAGCCCCGTCAAAAGCGCGTAGAGCAGCACTCCTGAAGCATAGACATCCGTGGCAGCGGTCACCGGTTCGCCTTTCAGCTGCTCGGGAGCGGCATACTCGGGCGTCATCGCTCCGCCGCCTTCCAGCGTCAGCGGCGCCTCCCCGTTCTTCCCGTCGCACTCAAGCAGTTTGGCGATTCCGAAGTCGAGAAGCTTCGCTTGACCATCCGTTCGCACCAGTATGTTCGAAGGCTTCAGGTCGCGATGGACGATGTGATTGGCGTGAGCTTGCGTTACGCCGTGCAGAGCATCGAGAAACAGGCGGACGCGTGCTCTCACATCGAGTCCGTTTTGGTCGCAGTATCGGTCGATGTGATCACCCTCAACGTACTCGAGTACCAGAAAAGGCTGGCCCGCTGGTGACACTCCAGCGTCAATCAGCTCCGCGATGTGCGGATGTGTCAGGCGGCCCAGAATGCGACCTTCGCGTTTGAATCGCTCCTCGCCGCCCTTCCCCATCAGAGCGATGCTCAACATCTTTATCGCGACACGTCGTTCAAACCGCCCATCGTTTCGTTCCGCCAGCCAAACGGTGCCCATTCCACCATGGCCGATCTGCGAAATCAGCGTGTAGACACCAAGAGTTTGACCTGCGAGGCCATGCCCTCCCGGCAATTTCAAAGCACTTACTTCGAGAAAACCTTCGTCAGACAGAACCCGGTGCTCACGAAGCAGTATTTCCAGTTGAGCTGCCAGCGTTGGATTCTCGGTCTGCAGGGAAGATAGCCAGGTCGAGCATTGTTCGTCTGTCATCTCCAGGAGTTCGTCGAGGTGTGGGCTAAGAGCCTGCCATTGATCTGGGCTGAGCTTGGACATCAATTCCTCACAGTTGCAAATCCGCACGAATGTTGTGATGGAGGTAGATGCGTGCCTTCTCCCACCTTCTCTGTACGGTCCGTTCTGACAGGTTCTCCAGGGCGGCGATTTCGGCGAAAGAGAACCCGCAGAAAAACTTCATATCGACCAGTTCAGCCAGCTTAGGCTCGACTCTCGCAAGTTGATCCAGTGCGTCGCTGATCGACGAGAGTTCTTTGGCGTCGACAGAATTCTCGGCCGCGTCCGTGTTGAGCGAAGTAATTTCGAATTCACCACCGCGCTTGATCGCGTTTCGACTCCGGGCGTGATCGATGATCAGCCCGCGCATCACACGTGCGGCATACCCCATGAACCGTGGCCGGTCGGGAAAAGACTGACCTTCGCGTGCAGCTATGTCAAGATAGGCTTCGTGAAGAAGAGTGGAAGCACTCAGGCTTACTGGGCGGCCGCCCCGAGCCAGTTCCCGTTTCGCCAGCCGATGCAGCTCAGAGTACAGAGTGCTGAAAAGTGTATCCGCGGCCGCGCTATCGCCGCTTTCAGCTGCGCCGATGAGCGAGGAAATCGTCGAGCCCACGCGGCACTCTCCTGACAGCGGATCCCCCGAGTCGGCTTTCAGTGTCGCACATTTACCAGTAACGAACCAAGGGACTTAACTCCTCCACACCATCGAAAACATCCGTATTCCTGAATGAAACTTCCTCGTGAAAGTAACCGGACTTAGACCCCTGCTTGGGAGGCAGATGTCTTCGTAGTCCGCGGGCGTCGCCGCACGCTTCCACTGTTCGCCTAGCAGACAAAAACACCCGCGCCGAACCCCTTCTTGGGACAAAGGCGGGCATCACCCTCATTTTGGAATCATCGACAATCCTGAATGTCATCTATTGCGCACAGAACGTCATGATCGCCGCTGCCGAGATCCCCTAAGATTTTGCCTGGGCCGCTCTTTCGTCGTCGCCCTCAATTGTTGTTGACTATACGCAAGCCGATTAGGCTCAGTACTCACAGTCTAGCTTTTCTTTCGCTTTGGTTTTCCGCTGACGACATGCTCCTTGAAAAGTGGCACGAGCCGGAGTTGCTCGTCGATCTTGCGGCGCCCGAGATCGTCGATTGGCAATCCTGGGTTGTGCTGCGACCACGTATGAGTGAACGCACGCGCAGTTTCGTGCGCTACGTCTTTCACCAAGCCTCGAGGAACACCCGCTTGCACAGATGCTTTTTCCAAGAGTTCATCGTCCAGGCGGGATACATCCTTCGTTCGGGCGAGCGGCAGGCCCAAGCCTCGGTCCGGCAAATACCGCATTGTGGAAACGTAATCGTAACCGGGCGCAAGCGTCGGCGTTCGGCCGTCGCGGTAAAGCAGAGACCAGTTTTTTAGATGCATATCGGCGTTCCCGATCGCCGCATTGAAAACAATACGCCGAATGAATTCCGCCAGCCCTTTCTCGCCGAGAAGCGCCCAGATGTCTTTGGCCATTCCGGTGTATCCGTGCTCCTCGTATTTCTTTTCCGGATACTGTCCGTAAATCTGATTGAAATCCTCCGCGTGAATCCGCTCTCCGTCCGGTCCGCGATCGAAGCGCCGGATGAAGTACGCGTTCGTTTTGTCTTCCGC
>Ga0137404_10001831_pt1 | contig 13998 bp, 9 predicted proteins | sample CZOMad2_1_16fung_FD_108285 | JGI IMG/M metagenome (GOLD analysis project Ga0137404, IMG submission 108285) | Vadose zone soil fungal communities from Angelo Coast Range Reserve, California, USA - CZOMad2_1_16fungal (Illumina Assembly) | ecosystem: Environmental > Terrestrial > Soil > Vadose zone...
AGAGTGCTCAAAACTGGTAAAAGACTTTACGGGCGCCTGTAAATATTCATAATAATCAACGGCTGTCTGAAACGGCGCAACCCCGTTTTTTTTGCCCTGCAGAAAATGAACGGGCACTTTTATTTCCCCGATCCTGCTGAACAGATTAAGCGAATTCATTTCCGGCAGGATCGCATTTTGACAGAACTCCATGCCCTTTATTGTCTTAGGGATATCCGATAGCTTGTAAGCGCTGCTGCAAAGCATGTTTCTTATAGTGTTAAACAACAACCGGTTATAGTTGGCTTTTGTATTTATACCGCCCAGGTTGGAAAGCAATTTCGCGCGAGTTTGAAATGCTGTTGCCTCTTCAATTGGTTTCAAACCTAGTTCATCGGCCTGGTTGACCCATTTGACATTACCGATTTCCCGCGCTTTTCTTGCAGCGAAACTCAATGCATAGGCATTTGCCTTTGGAAGATCGATATCAATTCCAACGAGGAACAATCGGCTGAATATTTTGCTTTCTTTCATTGCGGCCATCAATGAGATCGTTGCTCCGATGGAATACCCTATCAGGATGGCATCTTGTTTATTGTATTTTTTTAATAAGTACTTGGTGCAGCATATCAGATCATCGGCCAACTGAGCAAAATTGACCGTTCCGGGATCAATGTCTTTGCTGAAGGATTTTCCGCAACCTCGCTGGTCCCAGTACGCTACAAGATATTCTTGCTCCAGGTGCAGCAGTTTTTCCAGGCTGCCGGCTTCGGGAATCATGGGCAACCCCGGGCCAGCCTGTACATGGATTATTAACGGGCCATCAGCTTTTTGACCACGCACAAGAACCCATTGTTCTGTGCCATTGACCAGTATTTTGTTTAATGCGTTCATTTCTTTTCAGGCAAAATAAAGAAATGAAAACCCGCAGATCGTTCGCATTTGCGAACAAATCTATTTCTTTGCCCGAAGCCGGCTCAGGTGCTGCGGGCCTATTCCCAGGTAGGATGCGATATGATATTGGGCAGCCTTTTGTATAATTGATGACTTGGATTTAATAAGATCTTCGTATCGTTCTTTGGGCGTCTTCAAAATAAAAGACACTGTTCTGCTATAAAACGTTAAAAAAGTTGATTCTACGAGCAGCCGGTTCAAATGTTCAAGGGCCATTGATCTTTCACAGAGCTTGTTAAATTCAACGTAAGAAAAAGTTGCCAATAAAGTAGGCTGCATGGCAACAACGTTCGAGGCAGGCTTGACCTTGCCGATGATGGACGGAAGGTCGGCGCAGAGATCGTTTTCAAAGTAAAAGGAATCCGTGATCTCATTGCCGTCCTTTAGATAGTACTTTCTTAAATAACCTCTATCGATGAAGGCGATATAGTTATTTGTCTTTCCTTCCTCAAGCCAATAGTCGCCCTTTTTTAACTGGCGGGTATTAACTATCCCTGAAATATCGTCGTTATCCTTTTCAGATAATGGGTGAATACTGTTTAAAGCCGTAATTAATGTATGAGCCATTGAAAGATGGAATATTCGCGAATATAAATATAACTAAACACCCTTATTTTGCCCGGTACGGCTCGTAATGAATTGATAATTAATAAAAAAGGATTGCTCTTCATTGAACAATCCTTTCAGAATCTGGGAATTACTCCTGGATATAGCGAGAATGGTAACGAGATCACTCTGTCCTCAAACTCTTCACCGGGTTTGCAAAAGCCGCTTTTATTGCCTGGAAGCTTACGGTGATTACTGTTATAAGCAGGGCACCAACACCTGATGCCATAAATACCCATGCTGATATGGATGTTCTGTAATCGTATTGCCGCAGCCAATTATATGAATAATACCAGGCTATCGGTATGGCAATAAAGCAGGAAATAATTACCAGCAGTGTGAACTCTTTTGAAAGCATTTGCCATAAATTGTAAGTTGATGCGCCTAACACTTTGCGCACACCGATTTCTTTTTTGCGCTGCTCTGCCACAAACGATGCAAGGCCAAATAAACCAAGGCAGGAAATGAAGATGGCTAATATGGTGAAGAAGGTTGCCAGCTTGCCGATACGCTGCTCATCTGCAAACTTCTTTGCATAATCTTCATCATTAAAAGTATAATTGAAAGGCAGGTTGGGATTGTATTTTTTAAATGCCGCTTCTATTTTAGCCAATGCATCTTTTACCGGTACGCCCGTTTTTATAGCAACAGTTACGCAACCTATCCAGGTATGATTGGCCAGATAAACCATAGGCGTTACCGGGCTGTAAGGCGACTCCTGGATGATATCCTTCACCACACCAATCACACGATAATTTTTACCATCGTATTTTATATTCTCTCCCACAATATCTTTCTTCATGCCTATTTGTTTCACAGCTGCTTCATTCAATATCATAGCGAAACTGTCTGTAGAAAAATCTTTGGAGAAATCCCTTCCTTCTTTCAGTTGCCAGCCGATTGTTCTGCCAAAATCTTCCGTCATATACATGAAACCAAAGCTTGGTGATGTGTTCGGATTTTTGCCTGCCCAGTTGAAGCCACCGCGCCATGCACCAAGATTTGTAGTTGCGTCTGATGCCCCGGCCATATTATCTACCACACCGGTTGCCAGCAGGTCATTCCTTACAGCATCGTAGAAGTTGGGCAAGCCCTGTGTTACCCCGCCTACGGTTATCAATCCTTCCTGCCTGTAATTTAAAGGCCTGTTCCTGGCAAACTGAATTTGTTTAAAAACAATAATAGTCCCGATGATCAATGCAATAGAAAACGTGAATTGCGCCACCACTAAAACCTTGCGTGGCAACGAAGCGTACCTGCCCGCCTTAAAGGTGCCTTTTAATACTTTTATAGGGTCAAACTTTGACAAGTATAATGCAGGATAGCTGCCGGAAAGCAAGCCGGTGATGCCGGTAAATGCCAATGCACAAAGCCAGAATGCAGGGCTACGCCATGGCACTTGTATATTTTTACCTGAAAGCGAATTGAACAAAGGCAGCAATACAATAACCAGGAGAATAGAAAATATAAATGAGACGAATGCTACCAGAACGCTTTCGCTTAAAAACTGGCGGATCAGCTGGCTGCGCAACGAACCAACTGCTTTGCGGATGCCCACTTCTTTTGCACGCTTTTCGCTGCGCGCCGTACTAAGGTTCATAAAATTAATGCACGCAAGCAGCAGCACAAATGCGCCGATAATAGAAAACAACCATACAAATTGTATGGCCCCCTTGGTGGGTTTGCCGTCTTTAAATTCGCTGTACAAATGCCATTTATCCATTGGGTATAAGTAAGCGCTTTCAACGCCAGCACCCTTACCTTTATGCGCCATCACCACGTTCCTGATCTTCTCTGTCTCTTTATCCATATCCACGTTGTCAGCTACTTCAGCAAAGCATTGCCAGGAACGGTTATTCCAATCTGTGGCAGCATCCCGCACCCATTGTTCCGTGGTGATATATTTCTTCCAGGGCAGGAAATATTTTGTATCGTATAAGGTGCTGTTTTCCGGAAAATCCCGGAACACCCCCGCCACTCGATAATTGTCATTTTTATCAAGCCTGATGATTTTTTCCATGGGATCAGCATCGCCAAACAATGTTTTCGCCATGGAGGCATTAATAATAATAGCCGAAGGGTCGTTTAATGCATTAATGTTTCCCTTCAGCATGTTTAGCGAAAACATCGTTGGAAATTTTTCTTCTACCCACTTGCCAATGCCTGAAATTGTTTTGTCAGCTACCGTAAGTGCGCTCCCGTCCCACCTCGACAAGGAGATGTTTTTAAAGTCGCTTCCATATTTTCTGCGCAGCTCATCAGCAATGGGCTGGCAAACCCGTGGGTCGGTACTCATCTTTCCATCATCGCCAATACTGGTGGTCATTACCTGCGCAAGATGCTGGTGATTGGCAAACGATCTGTCGTACGTAACCTCATCCCATATCCATAAACCAATAAGCATGGCAACAGCCATGCCTGCCGCAAGGCCCAGCACATTTATAACCGAATACACTTTGTTCTTAATAAGATTTCTCCACGCGATCTTTGCATAATTTCTAAACATATAATTGCTGTTTAATTGTTCATGGCCCCACTTTTGCGGGCCTTCACGGTTCAATATTAACAGCTCAAGCCGGGGATTGCGCCCCAAATTATAAGATGGGCGCTCTTTTTCCCGGTTATTTTTGTACTCCGTAGGGCTTTTCCCGGTCATTTGTTTGAAAATCCTGTTAAAAGTAGTTTTGGAGTTGAACCCCGATTCAAACGCAATGCCCAGGAGGGTGATATGATCAAAAGCAGGATCCTGCATTTTCCGGGCGGCTTCCTTGACACGATATTCATTAATGAAATCATTGAAGCCTTTTTTGAATACCGTATTGATGATCCGTGATAATTCGTGGGGAGGCAGGTTGAGTTTTTCAGCCAGGGAGCTTAAACTTAATTCCGGGTCCTCGTAGTACTGGTTGGCTTCCATGGCCCTTTTAAGCCAGGCGCCTTTTGCTCTCAGCTCAGCCGGGACCAACGGCTTAACAGGTGCAGCCGTCTGGGCTGTCACCGCGGCTTGCGGCTTTAAGAAAGCCGCCGCCGCCGTCCATATAATGATTACAGCAAAGAATATATAAAAAGGGTAATAAACTTGTATGCCTGATTGATTGCGATAACCAAAATAGTCAACGGCGGCACAAAACAGCCACAAGAACCATAACAGGGCGGTGGTCGCCAGCAGGCGGCGCAGCCACCGGAATTCAAGAAGGGGCCGGTCCATCAGAACTGGTTGCAACCGCCGGTAAAATTTTTGTATAAGCTTATCGGACAGGTGCAGGTAGGTTATGATCGAAATAAATATGAGCAGTTGTAATACCGGGTTCAATTGCTGAAAAGTATGGGTAACCCAGGTAGCGGCGCCCATCCTGGCACTTTCCCTGGTTTCCAGCGCCAGTGCTGTCTGTTCTAACAGCAGGGGGCTGAAATGCAGCAGGCCCCTCCAACTGAATTTATACTGCGGGCGGGTTATTTTCAGCACATAAAAATACACCAGGGGGCCCAGCGCCAGCAAAAATTGCATCGGCAGCCGATCCCAACGGGGCAGATAAGTTTCAAGCCTCAGGTCAATAGCCAGTATCCGGATCATCCATAAAATCATCGTGGCCAATGCCAGGGCAAGAAACCGGTTTGCACTACGATTGACGGTTTTGGTGAACCATAAAAGCAGGGCAAAAGTAAGCCCTATAAATATGGCACCGAGAAAGGCCAGGTCATACAGGTTAATATGGAATGTATATGAATTCAAATAGAATGTTTATGGCCGCTAAAAACATACCTTTTTTGCTGTTAATTGATTTTCAATAAGTTATAGTTGAGTGAAGGTGCTTAACTGTTCCTTTGTGATATAGCATTGTCCTGTTTCGATACAATTTATATCGTTCTGATATCGCTGTGAGCATTTGGGCAATTGTAAGATTAAAATCTTAGCTGCCATTTAGCTATTGCCAGATCAAATTCAGTCTTTTACAGATAAATGTTGATACAATTTTCTAAAATAATTATGCCAGAATGGGATTTGAACACCCCTTAGGCATTGATAAACATTGAGTAAGAATAAATTGAGCGAGGGGCTATATTTTGTTCGCCGGTAATTTAAGAAGGAAGCAAGAAACGATATAATTAAATATAAATCAATCCGCAAAAAGAAAAAAGTGGACATTTTTGTCCACTTTTTTTGACCTATAAGTCCCAGGTGTAAGGAGATGGAGAGTTCGTTGGAACCGCTGGAAGAGTTTCTTATTGAAATTCAAGCTATTGTAAAAAACAACGGGGAATAAAATTGACCAGGAATTTTGATTAAGAAGGACCTTTTTTCGGCCTTGCTTCTTAATTCAAAAAATATCACCCTTGAACGGGACTTCGTTGGAACTGTTACTGCCGGGGTTGGGATTATGAAAGGGCAGATCACATAATTATGTTTTAGATTGACCGTGAATATCAGTCAACTCCAGTTTAGCTGCATTTTCACGGATCAGTGCTTTATAGTGTGTTTGTTCTTTTTCAAGAAGAAAGGAGGTATCAATACATGCCAGTACTGCAGGCAATCCGTTCGAAAATTTCTTATATATATTTTGTATAGCTCTTGCTGGTATTTTCAAATGCGAGGCGAAAAGATCAAAATCAGCTTTTTTTACCTTTCTTTTTCGGCCGTTGATGGTGAGCGCCATATCTTCTTTATCCTCTGGTATAGCAATTTTGGTGGAAACCAGATCATAGGCCGGCGATAATGATGTTTCATTTGCAGTGTTTGTGAGCAACGAAAAATTTTTAAGGTGCATATCGGCATTGCCGGTCAAAAACGAAAACAAGGCAAGCTCAAAGAAACGGATAGCATCTAACCCCGGCTGTGTGGAAAATAAAGCGATCTGTCGGCCGATTTTTTCCATCGATCCCCGGTATTTGTCGCTGGTCAGCGTTTCTGTCAACTGGCACATATCTTCCAGAGCCAACTTTTCCCTTTCGATTCTGTCGAACCGCCTGGTGAGATAAGCTAGTTCCCCGGATTGCAGGCGGATCAGGCTGTGCTCAGCGGTGGCTATGTCAAGCAATGTTGCCAGGTGCATGGTCAGATCCTCATTCTCCGGAAGATAGGGGAATTGTTCAGAAGGAGGTTTCAGGATAAAATTACCCCAGAGACCGACAATAGTAAACCGGGAACGCTTAGGATCGCCTGGCTGTTGTTCGATGGTGAGCGAGAGTTTGGGTTGTACGCCGGTGACTGCCACACTCCGAAGCACAATTTCTTTAGCGAGCTCCTGCATTTGCGCTTTATTATAGTCCAGGAGAGGAGGAATGGGGGTGTCAAAGAATTTCCGGCTACATCCTTCGTGAAAATCGGTAGCACCCTCCGGCAAGGGCTGATAACAATATAAACAACGTTTTGGGTTCATTCTTCTGGTGTTTGGATCGGCTCTACGCTGACAGCTCCAATGCAGTCCTTACAGACGGACAGCAATAAGCCCATTCTGTCATTGGGATTCAGCTTCCAGTTTTTGACGGTGATATCCAGTAACCAACCCTCCGGGATTAGGCCGTCGAAAAAAGGCAGCATTGTATTACTTTTAAAAGGAACTTCCCGTAAGGGCAGCGTGAAACTGACGGGACGGGTTCCGGAGGATTGGAGGTAATCCTTGTCGTAGGAAAAGCCATACCCTTCTTCATCTTGCCACACGATGCCAGCAGGCCTATTTTTAAACAATACAGTGCCGCTGCGCCGCATAGTTAAATATTTTCGATGTTTTCAATGGAGACATGTGGAATCGTCTGAACTAATTCTGGATTATTGGTCTTCTTATATTCTATGGCGTTATTGTTAGAGACAAATTGCCAGCCAGTAATAATGTTGTTTTCTTTAATATCATCGATAATAAAGCCTACCAGTACGGTTCTATCTTTTAGATAGATATGGACATTTCGGTTAAAATGATGCAACAGGGTCTCATAGGGGTCTTTTATTTTCTGCGTAGATGGGGCGATCACGTAGCCGAATAATTGAAGGACTTGGTTTACTTTGTCCATCCGGAGGGTTTCTTTCCCCTGCTCAAGATCCCGGATAAAACGCAAACCGACCCCAGCCTTTTCTGCCAATTGCTCTTGCGTCATTTTTGCTTTATGACGATTGTATTTAACAAAACTGGCAATATGGTTTTCATATGTCATTGCCATAGATATACCTTTTCGGGTATAAAATTACGGTAAAATGCTATAATCACCCCTATCGGGTATAAAATTTTTAATAAACGATTACTTATACCCGATCGGGTATGGAATAACAATAATTGCTAAAATTATACCCTATCGAGTATAATTTAAATAATTTAAGGGGCTTAATCCTAATGTGGGAAGAAAAGGTAAATGATGTAAATTAAGCGATACGGCCCTTAGCTAATACAAAGGAATCAAGCAAGAAAGAGGCTACATTATAGCCTCTTTCTTGTCCAGATGTCTTAACTTAAATTATAAATGTATAATCACGGCAATCTCAGGTAGGAGATTGATGTTACGCTGAATCCGTCAAGTATCAAATGTTGGGAGTAATTAAGTGGACCTTGCCTTCAAATGACTACAAGGTTGGCAAAATAATTTTTACGCACATAAAATATCTATGAGCAAAGCAAAGTTGGAAGTTGAGGCAAAAATCGAATATCAAACAGTTATTGGCGAAGTTAACAAGGGAGGATACCAGCCAATTAGATTCACGAGAATTAAATACAAAGCTGCCGAAGACACTCATATTGATATTAGAAAATTCCAAAGAGCACCGGGTGACTATGACGAAGGTAAAGAGGATGATAAGTTTTATCCAACAAAATTGGGATTTCGTTTCCCTGAAAGCGAATTTGCAAGGGTGATGAAACAATATACTTTGATGCCTCAAACCTATGTTCATCCTGACATCATAAAAAAAAGCTTTGAGCTGTTGGACAATGGTCATTTTGAAAGTGCAGTACTTCAGGCATTCAAATGCATTGAAACACGGATTAGAGAATTGACAAACGCCAGTGCTGACGAAGTAGGGATTAAACTTATTAGAAAAGCCTTTCATCCAGAAAATGGACAGCTTACCGATTATACTTTGCCCATTTCAGAAAGAGAGGCGTTTTCAAATTATTTATCAGGAGCATTTGGATTCTATAAAAATCCGTGTTCACATAGGGACGTGGAACTTGATTTTATTTCTACATTTGATAGAATTGTTGTGGCAAGCGACTTATTGAAAATAATTGATAAATCGGGCGACGCGCCATTTTGATCTTAACGGTCACTAACATGAGGTTTAAAACTGCATCAAAAATTTAGTGAAGTGCCCCTACTTTCCCTGGAAGATAATGCCCGGATGGTGTATCACGAAGCTGCTAAAAAGGCAATATTATACACTCCGATTTTATACGTGCCATCAGAAAAAGGAGCCGGATCTATCGAAGCTGCCGGTAGCGGAATTTTTTTCAGGCGGGATGGACACCTTCTTTTGCTTACTGCGGGCCATTGTATCAAACAAAATGGGCAGATAATTAAAACTGGGGTTTTGGATGGGCGCGAATTTCATAGACTGCAAGGTGAAGCGATGGTTGTGCCAGGCGGAGAAAATAAAATTGACCTTGGCATAGTCAGGCTTTCAAAGCCGTCTAAAGAGGTATGTCTCAGAAATTATGCTTTTCTGGATGATACGCAGCGGGTGAATAATAGAGGAATCACTGGGGAACCAGCATATCTTGTTGTTGGACACCCTATTTCGAAAGTTTCAATCGATCACAGGAAAAAGAGCATCAAAACTGAGCCTTTCGCTTATGTAGCTCAGTCAACGGAGGCTTTTAAGTTAGAAAAATATAATTTCCTACAGGCGCAGCACCTTGCACTCGGATTTGATAGAAGGCGCAGTACCGTTATGGGATCAAATATAATGAGCTATAGCCCATACCCGCAAGGAATTAGCGGATGCGGGGTATGGTATATTCCTGACTACTTTATTGACGATGCACAGGTAGTACAGCCCAAATTAGCGGCTATAATAATCGAATATTACGAAAATCATCGTGTACTTATCGCAACAAAATTCGATGTTGTAGATTATCTCTTGAGAATCTTTGTGACAGGAAAGGAGCCACTTTAAGCAAGTGGATAAAATATGAGCCAAGTTAAGGAGATCTATATAAATGGATTCCTAATTGCTCGGCGAAAGATCCTGGAGCCTTTCTTAACTGGAAGCCTTATACCTGAGATTCCTGTTGTACGGTCTGCTAGGCTTATGAACATCAAGGCTGATAAGGGCCTGTGCCACTGCGCAAAGAGTGCCCGGTCGATAATATCTAGAGTTGTCACATCAGGTGGCGTCGAGAGCGGAATACCGCCATATTACAATCTAAAATTTTAGACAACTAAGTATTAAACATAAAGTGAGTTGTTCCTTCTTTTCATTTGAGAATCTTGATATTCGAAGTCAATATCGGGGTAGAATGCAGCAAACTCTTGCTTAAAAAGTTGCCGATCAGGCATATTTTTTATTAAGTTATACTTTGTGATTAATTGTTTATTTAAAAGTTCTTTATGCGTAACAGGGTTATTGTTTTTTTCAAACCTCTTTGAAACAACTAATTCCCAGATATTACCAAGAGAAGATAGGCTGTTATAATAAAAAATAACTTGTTCAAGTGTTGAAAGCTGTGCTCTTAGAGTTTTTACATAGTTGTACTTCAATTTATAGTCTAAAAATTCTTGGTCATTAACAAAGTTTACAGTTTGATACAGATGTCTAAAGTAATGTCCTAGCTGAAGTTGAAAGCCACCGTAGTATCGCTGGTTATCGTCAGTAAAATAGAAGGAATTTAAATCAATATCACTGAATGGGCTTTCAAAATTTTTACTTCGCCTCTTTTTCAATATCATATCAGTTATAATTAACTTTCTCTTATTGTTCTTCGACCTTTTTAGTTTCCTCCAACTATACCAGTTTTCAGAGTTTTCAAATGGCTTTAATGATAAGTAATTAAGAAATGGTTCAAAAAAAGATGGCTTATATTTTTGTTCTAAATTTTTTTTAACTATATAGAAGCCATTAAAGTCAAGGCCAAAAAAGGTGATACACCATGCAATGTCATTTATTGCAAGATGTCTTAAATTTATATTCCTTTTTGAAATTGTAGACTCGTTATTAAGTTTGTCAAGAAACTCTTTTTTATAAAATTGAGTGAGATTCTTTCTTGAGAAATAGGGAGTAATTTCCTCTTTGCATTCTAAAACTTGTTTTGCTACTAACTTTATTACCTCAGGCCCTCTTATATTTAATTGCTCTTTTTGTTGAGTTGATTTATTCCCTATTACAGTTAAATTTAATTGCATTTCAAGTACATTCTCTCGATGTATTTTTATTAAATCAAAGAATCTACCTTCAAATCTTTCAATGGCGAAATTTCTCGCTTGTTCATTAAATTGTTCCTTTTGAAGCTTATTAGCTTCATATTGAACCCAAAATGCTGCAAAAGTTAAAATCGCTGCAATTATTGCGATGAACGGCCCTAGTGTACCACCAAAAACATCGCCTATTTGTCCAGGGTTATCGGATGAGATATTCCATCCTTGCAGCCTGCTTTTCACAAGTTCTGGTCCTACAAACAAAAGGAGCAAAAAGGCTATCCCAATTGCAAGAGATAATACGATTAGTATATTAGAGGGCGACTCTTTTTTAGGTGACATATTATTTTAGAGATATTTTTTAGTTTAAGACTCCTACAACGAACCCTATTAATCATCTTGTAGAATCTCGTCTTGTATTATTACGGCGCAAATACGAAATACATCCATCTTCCATTCAACCTTTCCCGCCACAAATCATTTCTATAAACTGTTTCTGGCATAATCCAAAAACAAAGCTTCGCCACCTTAATTACAAATTATTATGATTGTTAGGGAATGTGATAAAATCCTAATTTCAAGGTTACAAAGATTTTACTAAAACAGAAAGGTGTTTTTCACGTATTTTGCGTAGATGTCCAGGAATCTTTACAATGTCTGATAGAAGACCTAGCCTTTCCGGGTAAAGCAATGAAACGGTGAACCTAAAACAAAAAAGGCCTCACTAATCGTGAAGCCTTGTCCTTGTAGCGCGATCGGGATTTGAACCCGAGACCTCAGGGTTATGAATCCTGTGCTCTAACCAACTGAGCTATCGCGCCGGATATGCTGTTTCCGAGAGGGCGATCCCTTACCGAAGGCAAGGATGACCTGTCAAACGGGCTGCAAAAATAGAGAAAAGCAGGTAAAAGCTGAAATGAATTCCGAAGAGTTTTGGAGGGAGCCGGCGATAAGACCAGTGGGGCGGTCAGATAGGGAGGCAGTTGACTGGCATAAGGGAGATTTAGAGGATGGCGGCCGGCGCCTGAGCGCTTCAGAACAAAAAAAAGGCCCTCTGTGGAAACAGAAGGCCGTCTAACGATTGCTTGCCATATGAAAAAACTTGAATAATCTATTTTGTATGCCCGGGAACCTCAAAATTACCACTCTCACCGCATCCGCACCGACATCCGATACATGAACGCAAAATTGTGCCAAAAAATCCGAATACGACTTAACACAATCTTACTAATTCGTTAAGAAAAGACCTGACCTGATCAAATTACTTTTAAAAGCCATGCGATTCTGCTAAATCCTTTTACTTAATTTCCCAGTCTTTCTACCCCTTCGATCAAGAACTGAATGCAATCTCGGAAAAAAATCGCTCAAAAGGAAATTATTTTACTATTTTTTTAAAAAAATATTGATTGCAAATCGGAAAATTAAATATGTAATTTATTATAATATCAAATTTGCGGTCTTATAAGGCCGAAAACGCCTGTTTTTGACCTGTTTTAGCGATTTGTGACGAAGAGACAATATTATTATGATTATTTTTAATTTGTTTTCCCCGGGTATTCCTGCAAGGCTTTCTCCAGGCAGTCCATTGCCTTGTTCAGAGAATCCGTATTCAGGACATAGGCCAGCCGGATCTCTTTTTTCCCCAATCCCTTTGTTCCATAAAACCCGCCGGCCGGGGCGAGCATCACCGTCTGATTATTATAAGAGAAGCTTTCCAGGATCCACTGACAGAAAATATCCGAATCATCGACGGGCAGACTGGCCATTGCATAGAAGGCCCCACCCGGATTGGGACAGAACACCCCCGGTATCTTATTGAGCCGGCTCACCAGCACATCCCTTCTTTTCAGGTACTCCGCCTTGGTATGGTCAAAATAATCCGCGGGCAGCTCCGTAGCCGCCTCCCCCAGGATCTGCCCGAAGGACGGAGGACTCAGCCTGGCCTGTGCAAACTTCAGCACGGTATCCAGCACGGCCTGGTTCCGGGTCACCAGGGCGCCGATCCTGCCGCCACAGGCGCTGTACCGCTTGGAGATCGTATCCATCATCAGCACATTGTTCTCCGCACCCTGCAGGTTCATGGCGCTGAAATGCTCCCCGCTATAGCAGAAGTCTCGGTAAGCCTCATCCGAGAACAGGTAGAGATCATGCCTGATCACGAGCTGCTTCAGCGTCTCCATCTCCTCCCGGCTGTATAAATACCCGGTAGGATTATTCGGATTGCAGATGACGATCCCCTTCGTGCGGGGAGTGATCAGCCGCTCGAAATCAGCGGCGGGAGGAAGGGCAAAGCCGTTTTCGATATGCGAAGTAAGGGGCTTGACCACGACATTGGCGGCCACCGCAAAGCCATTGTAATTGGCATAAAAGGGCTCGGGGATGATCACTTCATCTCCCGCGTCCAGGCAACTCATGAATCCGAAGGAGATCGCTTCCGATCCCCCCGTGGTGATCAGCACCTGGCTGAAGTCAACATTGATGCCTGCTCCTTTATAGTAGGCGGCCAGCTTGCGGCGGTAGCTTTCATTGCCCGCGCTATGACTATATTCCAGCACCTTGAAGTCGAAGTGACGCACCGCATCCAGCGCCATTTCCGGGGTCTCGATATCCGGCTGCCCGATATTCAGATGGTAAACCTTGACCCCTTTTTTCTTGGCTGCCTCTGCATAAGGCACGAGTTTCCGGATCGGCGATGCCGGCATTTGCTGTCCGCGTTGGCTGATAGTTAACATGCTGCAAAAATAAGAACCCCCTAGTTATCAGCTAAGGGGTTTTTTATAAAGAGATCTGTTGGTTTATTTTCCTGACTTGGCCGGCGGCTTCTGCGAATTCGACTTTTCAGCCTCATACTTCGCATAAGCGTCAGGGGTCAGCACTTCACCGGTGATCTTCAGCTGCACCGGCAGGTCGATCCCCGCTACCTTGATGGTGATGCTTTTGTTGAAGGGGCCGGGGGCCGCGGCATTGAAGCCCGCGATGATCTTGTCGTTCCTTCCCTTTGCGATGGCGCCTTCAGGCTTCACCGGGGTGGTGCAGCCACAGGATGGAGTGGCAGACTCGATGACCACGGGAGCATCGCTCGTATTGATGAAGGCGAAATCATGGGTAACGGGAGTATTCTGC
>Ga0137404_10001832_pt1 | contig 13981 bp, 14 predicted proteins | sample CZOMad2_1_16fung_FD_108285 | JGI IMG/M metagenome (GOLD analysis project Ga0137404, IMG submission 108285) | Vadose zone soil fungal communities from Angelo Coast Range Reserve, California, USA - CZOMad2_1_16fungal (Illumina Assembly) | ecosystem: Environmental > Terrestrial > Soil > Vadose...
CAGGACGAGATTGAGCAGGGCGGACAGGCCGACGATGGCCACGCAGGGGGCGACCTCGACATCGAATTCGAGCCCCTGGACCACGATGAAGATGGCGACGAGCTGGCCGAGCACGGCGAGCCAACGCAGCCGCAATATCGTGTCCAGACGGACATAGCGGCGCGGATGACGAAAATCGGAGGCGGCGACGTCAGTCATTCCCGGAGTTTAGCCGCGCCGTGCCCCGATCACAAATTTGCAGGTTCCGTCTTGTCAGGCCTCCGTCACGGCCGGGCATGACGAGCTTCTTGCGCTTGCCGCCATGATGGCTCAATGAACGGATCGCATGACGATCGACGACATGGTTGCCCATAGATCGCCTGCGGCCGATCCTGCCAAATCGGCCGCGATCGAGGTCGCGCGCCTGACCAAACTCTACAAGACCACCCGCGCCGTCGACGATGTGTCGTTTCGCATCACAGGTGGCAGCATCACGGGACTGCTCGGGGGCAACGGCGCCGGAAAGACCACGACGATTGCCATGATCATGGGGCTGGTACTGCCGACTTCGGGGCACATCCAGGTATTGGGCCGTTCGATGCCCGAGCAAAGCGACAACGTGCGGGGCCGGATGAATTTCGAAAGTCCCTATGTCGATATGCCCAATCGGCTCACCGTGCGGCAGAACCTGACCATCTTCGGCCGTCTGTATGCCGTTGCGAATCTACGCGAACGCATCGAGAAGCTCGCCGCCGATCTCGACCTCGGCGAATTCCTCGATCGCGCCAACGGCAAGCTCTCGGCCGGGCAAAAGACCCGCGTGGCGCTGGCAAAGGCGTTGATCAATCAGCCCGAATTATTGTTGCTGGATGAACCGACGGCGTCGCTCGATCCCGACACCGCCGACTGGATCAGGCAGCACCTGGAGACCTACCGCAAGGAAAATGGCGCGACCATCCTTTTGGCGTCGCACAACATGCTCGAAGTGGAGCGCCTGTGCGACCGCGTCATCATCATGAAGCGCGGCCGGATTGAGGACGACGACACTCCGGACAACATCATGGCGCGTTACAACCGGGCAACGCTGGAGGAAGTTTTCCTCGACGTCGCGCGCGGCCGCGTTCAGGAGGGCACGCCATGAGCAGGCTCGCGATGGTCCGGGGTATTGCGCCACATCGGATCAACGCGATGATCGTGCGCTATTGGTATCTGTTGATGTCCTCATGGCCGCGGCTATTGGAATTGCTCTATTGGCCGGCGCTGCAGATCATCACCTGGGGATTTCTGCAGAATTACATCTCCCAGAATGCCGGCTTTTTCTCGCGCGCCGGCGGTACGCTGGTCGGTGCGGTGATCCTGTGGGACATCCTGTTTCGCGGGCAGCTCGGCTTTTCGATCTCCTTTCTCGAGGAGATGTGGGCGCGCAATCTCGGCAACCTGATGATGAGCCCGCTAAAGCCGATCGAGTTTCTGATCGCGCTGATGGTCATGAGCCTGATCCGGCTCGCGATCGGTGTCATTCCGATGACGCTGCTGGCGATGATCTTCTTCGACTTCAATCTCTACGGCATCGGATTTCCGTTGATCGCCTTTTTCTGCAACCTGATCTTCACCAGCTGGTCAGTGGGAATTTTCGTCTCGGGGCTGGTGCTGCGGCATGGCCTTGGCGCCGAAAGCATCGTCTGGACGCTGATGTTCGGCCTGATGCCACTGGCCTGCATTTACTATCCGGTGACCGTACTGCCGGATTGGCTTCAATATGTAGCATGGGCGCTGCCGCCGACTTACGTCTTCGAGGGGATGCGGGCGCTGTTGATGGACCACGTATTTCGCGCCGATCTGATGGCGGATGCGCTCGCCATCAACGTGGTGCTGTTTATTGCGTCATTTGCGGTGTTTCTTGCGCTTTTACGCAGCGCGCGGCGCCACGGTTCGTTGATCCAGGGCGGTGAATAGGCCTCTCATCCCGGGGATTTGCGCGGCCTTACGGCTTGCCTGATTGCCGGGATATCTCGATCTGTGCATTGACGCTTTATTACGCATTCGGCACTATGCTGCGGTGCAAAAGAGACGAGGACCGAATGCCGATTGGTGAATTTGGCGGCGCACCGCCCCTGGTGGCCGAAGGCAGTCCGGCGCTTACGACGCCGATGTACTGGATGTACGAAATGGCGCAGGCGTCGCTCAATCCCGCGCGCGCCGTTACCGATGCCACAAAAATCCTGTTTCAGAATCCGCTCAATCCGTGGTCGCACACCGAGTTCGGCAAATCCATAGCCGCCGGCTGCGAATTGTTCGAGCGGACCACGCGCCGCTACGGCAAGCCCGAATGGGGCATCCACGACACCGACGTGAATGGCGTACGCACCCCGATCGAAATTAGTGTCGTCTGGGAAAAGCCGTTCTGCCGCCTGCTGTACTTCGATCGCAAGCTGACCCGCCCGTTGCGCAGCCCGCAGCCGCGGGTGCTGATCGTGGCGCCGATGTCCGGTCACTATGCGACGCTCCTGCGCGGCACGGTCGAGGCATTCCTGCCGACCCATGAGGTTTACATCACCGACTGGTCCGACGCGCGGATGGTCCCGCTGACGGAGGGTCGTTTCGATCTGGATGACTACGTCGATTACGTCATCGAGATGTTGCACGTGCTCGGCGGCAATATGCATGTGATCGCGGTGTGCCAGCCTTCGGTGCCGGTGGTGGCGGCGGTCTCCATCATGGAAGCTGAAAACGACCCTTACGTGCCGATTTCGATGACGCTGATGGGCGGCCCGATCGATACCCGCCGCAATCCGACGGCGGTCAACAATCTCGCCGCCGAACGCGGCATCGACTGGTTTCGCAATCACGTCATCACCAAGGTACCGTTTCCGCATCCAGGCGTGATGCGCGACGTCTATCCGGGCTTCCTGCAGCTCAACGGCTTCATCAGCATGAATCTCGACCGCCACATGGACGCCCACAAGGATCTGTTCCGGAACCTGGTGAAGGGCGATGGTGATCTGGTCGACAAGCACCGCGATTTTTATGACGAATATCTCGCGGTGATGGATCTGTCGGCGGAGTATTATTTGCAGACGGTCGATACCGTTTTCATCAAGCATGCCTTGCCGAAGGGGGAGATGACCCATCGCGGCAAGCCGGTCGACCCCTCGAAGGTCCGGCGCGTCGCGTTGATGACGGTGGAGGGCGAGAACGACGATATTTCGGGGCTCGGGCAGACCGAAGCGACCCACGAATTATGCAGTTCGATCCCCAATCACCGCCGCGTGCATTACGTGCAAAAGGGCGTCGGCCATTACGGCGTCTTCAACGGCTCGCGATTCAAGTCGGAAATCGTGCCCCGCATCTCCGATTTCATGATCTCGGCAGCAAACGTGAAGCCTTCATTGGCTTATGCCGCGGAGTAAGCGCGACTTGGCCGCTTTCGGTTCCGAACCAGGCGTTCGAGTGCGAATCAGCGATGATTCCAGGCAGGCGTAAGCCGCTGAATTGACCCGTGGAAAGCCTGATTTTCGGCCTTTCAAAGGAATGAATTTAATTTCGGTCCTTGGGACCCGGCAGCGGGCGGCTTCGGGGGCTGATTTTTTTGTTCCAGGCCCATCCTGTAGGGCCCTACGAGGGGTTGGCCACTGTATATTGGGCAAATGATTTGTTTTTGCGCCGAGCGATTTCAGTGGCGGCGGATATGGCAGAATCCGGGCGAACTTCTGATCCCCGGAATTGCAGACATGGCCACTCGCGCCCTCCTCTATCGGCGGCCTTACGAACCTTCTCGCCTTTTGGTCAAGCACGGCTCGCAAATCTACTCGGTACGGCTGCGCCGCCATCGGCGCGCGCGTCGTTACACCTTGCGCATTCATCCAAGCGACCGCGAAGCGATCCTGACCATGCCGCCGCGCGGCACGATCGCCGATGCCAAGGATTTCGCGCAGCGTCACGGCGGCTGGATTGCAGCGCGCCTTGGGCGGTTGCCGAAGGCGGCGCCGTTTCTTGCGGGCACCGTAGTTCCACTGCGCGGCGTCGCGCATCGAATCGTGCATCGCGCCGGACAACGCGGCACGGTATGGACCGAAATCCGCGAAAGCGGTGAGCGGATCCTCTGCGTCGCCGGCGGCGGCGAACATGTCGAGCGGCGCGTCCACGATTTCCTGAAGCGGGAAGCCCGCAAGGACCTGCAGAAGGCGTCAACGTCCTACGCCCAGGCGTTGGGCGTGAAGGTTAGACGGCTGTCGATTCGCGATCAGTCGAGCCGTTGGGGGTCTTGTACAACCGCCGGATCGCTGTCGTTTTCCTGGCGGCTGGTCCTCGCGCCGCCATACGTGCTGGACTACCTTGCCGCCCACGAAGTGGCCCATCTTGTCGAGATGAACCACTCGACGCGGTTCTGGCGGGTCGTTGCAAAGGTCTGCGGTCACGTCGAGCGTGCCAAGTACTGGCTCGACACCCATGGCAACGATCTGCATCGCTACGGCATCCAGGACTAGGCTGCCCTAGCGCACGCGAGCCGCTCATCCATCGAGCCGGAGCCTACGGCCACCAAGGCAAGGCCGACCTCGTGCTCCCGGAAAAAAGCCGGCTGTTGATCATCAGGCGGCGACGCTGTTATGCGCTTTTGATCAGCTCAAGAATTGCATATGGGTGTTGTCAGGCGGCACGTGGGGTTGGATAAGTCAACGATGCTTGGCGTGACAGTCCTGGGCGGAATCGTGACGGCGGTTCTGCTCCTTATTCAGATGGCCGCGACTCCGGCCGGCGCCGACACCATGGAGGCCGCGCTGCTGCGCGCCTATCAGACCAATCCGCAGCTCAATGCGCAACGTGCCTCGGTGCGCGCCACCGATGAAAACGTGGCGCAGGCCTTGTCCGGCTATCGCCCCAAGGTCACGGTGACGGCCAGTGGCGGCGGGCAATTTACCAATCAACTCACCAATGGTTCGAGCGGCAAGAAGATTGAGGAAGGGCCACAAGGCCCTCACGCGGTCGGGGCCGCGCTGACCCAGACGCTTTTCAACGGCAATCAAACCGCCAACAAGACCCGGGCTGCGGAAAGTCAGGTCCTGGGCGCGCGGGAAGGTTTGCGGCTGCTGGAGCAGTCCGTCCTGCTCGCGGCGGCCACCATCTATATGGATTACCTGCGCGATGCCGCCATTCTGGAGGTTCAACGCAGCAACACGAAGGTTTTGGAACAGACCCTGAGACAGACCCGCGATCGGTACGGTGCGGGACTTGTCACTCCCACCGATGTTGCACAATCGCAGGCGCAGCTTGCGGCAGGCCGTACCCAGGAACTCGCCGCCGAAGCCACGCTGGCGACGACGCGCGCGAATTTTCGCCGCATCATCGGCAACGAACCCGAGCAACTCGCGCCGGCCTCCCCCGTGGACCGCCATTTGCCGGAAACGCTGCAAGGCGCCGTCGATCTCGGCCTAGCGGAAAACCCGAACGTGACGGCCGCGATGTTCGGCATCGATGTCAGTTTCCTCACCGTGAAGGTCAACGAGGGGGCGTTGTTTCCGACCGTCACGTTGACCGCCAGCGTTCAGAAAACCTGGCAGCAGACCATCACGCAAATTCGGCATTTCAACGTTTCGGCGACAGCCCAGGTGAGCGTGCCGATCTATCAGGGCGGCGCGGAATATTCGCTGATACGGCAGTCGAAGGAAACCCTGGAGCAGCAGCGCCTCAATCTCGAGCAGGTTCGCGATCAAGCCCGTGCTGACCTTGTGACGGCCTGGGGGCAGCTGTTGGCAGGCAAGGCGCAGATCACATCCTCGCAAGCCCAGGTCTCGGCGTCGGAGATCGCCCTGACCGGCACGCGCAGGGAGGCAAGCGTGGGTCAGCGAACCGTACTCGACGTGTTGAACGCGCAGCAGGCGCTGGTCAACGCTCGCGTCGCGCTCGTTACCGCACAGCATGATCGCGTGGTTGCGTCATATGCCGTCTTGAGCGCTGTGGGACGGCTGTCGCCCAAGGTGCTCCACCTCGCCGCGCCGATCTACGACCCCAGCATTCATTATCATCAGGTGCGTGACGACTGGTTCGGCGTTCGCGCCCCGGACGGCCGCTGAATCCGCAAGCCCAAGCGATATCCAGACGACGCTCTACTCGCAGATCGCCGCGAAAATCTACCGTCCGAACAGCCGGTCCATCAGCCAACCGTCCAGTCCGCTCGCCGCCTCGGGCCGAACCGATGCTCGCGTCGGCGCTGGCCTGCCTGCGATCGGTGCGAGCGGCGGGTTGGCCGCGATATTGGCTTGCGGCGCGGCCTGCACGATGTTCGAGAACAAGCCGCTCGCTTGCGAACCCGGCAAGGCCGCGACCGGCACGCCCTGATGGGCCGCCTTCATGAAACGGGTCCAGACTTCAACGGGCAGACCGCCGCCGGTTGCCTTCTTGGTCGGCGAATTGTCATCATTGCCGAGCCAGACACCGGTCACGAGATTGGAGGTGTAGCCGATGAACCAGGCGTCGCGGAAATCCTGACTGGTCCCGGTCTTGCCGGCGGCCATCCAGCCCGCTAGCTCCGCCTTGTGCGCGGTGCCGCTCAGCAGCGTCTCCTGCATCATGGTGTTCATCATCGCAACGTTGCGGGGTTCGATCACCTGGCCCAGTTGATCGGCGAGCCGCGCATACAGCACCTTGCCTTCGACGGTGCGGATTTTGTTCACGACATGCGGGGAGACGCCGAGGCCCCCGTTTGAAAACGGCACATAGGCGCCGACCAGTTCGACCAGCGAAACTTCGGAGGTGCCGAGCGCGATCGAGGCATTGGCATCGAGCTTCGATGAAATGCCGAGCCGGTGCGCGGTGCGCACCACATTCTTGGGACCGACTTCGAGCCCGAGCCGCACCGCTACCGTGTTGAGCGACATCGCCAGCGCCTGCGTCAGCGTCACCGCGCCGAAATATTCATGGCTGTAGTTCTCGGGTTTCCAACCCTTGACGTCGAGCGGCGCATCCTGCCGGATCGTCTCCGGCGTCAGACCGGCTTCGATTGCGGTGAGATAGACGAAGGGCTTAAACGCCGATCCGGGCTGACGCTTGGCGGTCACCGCGCGGTTATACTGGCTTTCGGTATAGTTGCGGCCGCCGACCATGGCACGCACCGCGCCATCAGGTGTCATCGCCACCAGCGCGCCCTGGCTGACATTGAACTTGACGCTTTTCGCCGCGAGCTCGTCGATCACGGCGGCCTCGGCGACGCCTTGCAGTTTCGGATCGATCGAAGTTTCGACCACGACACTCTGGTCGATCTGGCCGATGAGATCGTCGAGCACCTCACCGATCCAGTCCGCCACATAATTGACCGTGCCCGCGCCGGCCGGCTTCACATGGTAGGAGGGATGCCCGATCGAGGCCTGTGCCTGCGCTTCGGTGATGAATTTGGATTCCGCCATCGCGGTAAGCACCGTCTGCGCGCGCTGCTCGGCGCCTTCAGGGTTGCGGTTGGGCGCCAGTCGTGACGGCGACTTGACGAGCCCTGCGAGCATCGCGGCCTCCGCCAGCGTCACGTTCTTGGCGGACTTGCCGAAATAACGTTGAGCAGCGGCCTCGACGCCATAGGCGCCGGAACCGAAATAGACGCGATTGAGATAGAGTTCGAGAATCTCGGCCTTGGAGTGCTTGCGCTCCAGCCAGAGCGCGAGTTCGACTTCCTGCAACTTCCGCTGAAATGTGCGCTCCTGGGTCAGGAACAGATTCTTGGCCAATTGCTGGGTGAGCGTCGAGCCGCCCTGCGAAACGCCGCGATGCAGAATGTTCGCCACCGCGGCGCGGGCGATGCCGACAGGATCGATGCCGTAATGGGAATAGAAGCGGCGGTCCTCGATGGCGATAAAGGCCTTCGGCAGATGGGGCGGCAGATCCTTCAGCGCGACATTGGCCCCGGCCATTTCGCCACGTGTCGCCAGCACGCTGCCGTCGAGCCCGGTGATCTGGATCGTCGGCGGCCGTTTCGGGATTTCGAGCGATTGGATCGCGGGCAGATGCGCGCCGACCCAGACAATGACGCCGACCATCGCGATCGCGCCCCACAGGCCGAGCACCACGCCCCAATAGACCAGCCGCAACAGACCGCCGCGCGCCCGGCCTGTGGATTTGCGCTTGCGGCTGGCACGGCTGGCGCGCGGCTTCCGCTCGCGCGGCGCATCGTCATCGTCGTCATCCTCATCGATGATCTTGGGTTTGGGGATCCGTTTCTTCGGCTTTTCTTCTTCGGCCGGGGCGACGCGATCCCGCGGCCCGAGACGCAATTCCGCGAGCGAGGCGCCGAGGCCGAATTGCGGCTCCTTGCGCCCGCCGCCCTTTTTCCGTCCCCACGCCATACGCGAACGCCCACGTCGCCCAATCCGGGTCACGGTAGCGGGGCCGGTTTAAGGCCGTCTTAAACGATGGTTAATCGGGACGCCCGCCGTGATGCACAACTGCCTGAAAGACAAGACGTTCAGATAGGCTTAACCCTACCGCGGGCGAGAATTTGAGACTGCCATCGCGATCATCGTGCGCGATGGCAATCTCAGTCCTGACGATCAGGCTGAGCCGGCATCAGCCGGAAGCGCCCGTGTCCATGAGGATGGGACCAAACAGTTCCCAGCGCTCGCCGTTGAACTTCATCATCTGAAATTGCTTGTTGACCCGATAATCATCGGGCGTGGTGTTGCCGACGATTCCGGGCAGCGCGAGATCAAGCTGGACATCCTTCAGGTTGGTGGCCTGCTTCATCACGTTTTCACGGGTGAGATTGTCGCCGCATTGCTTCAAAACGTGAACCATCAGCTGCGCCGTGCTGAAGCCGTAGGCATTGAAGCTGGAATTCTTGTCGCCTTCCGGGAAATACTTGGCCATGAATTCGAAATATTTCTTCATGCCCGGATCGTCTTTCCAGGTCGGATCGAGCGGATCCTTGCCGTAGTTGACGCTGATGACGTCCTTGGAAGCCTCAAGGCCTGCGGGCTGCATCACCGCGCCCACGGACGTGGCGTTGATGTCGAGGATATGCACCGGCTTCCAGCCGAGTTCGGCGTTCTTCTTGATCGCCTGTGCCGCGAATTTCGGCGTTGACGCGCTGAAGAACAGGTCGGCGCCGGCCGACTTCAGCTTGAGGATTTGCGAGTCGATGGTTGGGTCGGTCATTTCGTACGACGCCTCGGCCACGACCATCGTCGCGGCCCTTTCGCCGAGGCCGGCCTTGATGCCGTTGAGATAATCCCTGCCGAGATCGTCGTTCTGGTAGAGTATGCCGACCTTGGCGTTCGGATATTGCTTGAGAATGTATTGGCCGTAGATGCGGCCCTCGACGAAGTAGTTGGGGTTGAAGCCAAGCGTCCACGGGAAGTTTTTCGGATCGGTGAATTTTGTGGCGCCGGTGGCGGCGAACAATTGCGGGACCTTCTTCGTGTTGAGGTACTTCTGGACCGCCGCGTTGGAGGGGGTGCCGATGATCTGGAAGGTAAGCAACACCTCGTCACTCTCGACCAGTTTGCGCACCTGCTCCACGGCGTTGGGGGGACTATAGGCGTCGTCGTACTGGATCAGGTTGATCTTGCGGCCATTCACGCCGCCTTGCTGATTGATCATGTTGAAATAGGCCGCCTGGGCCTTGCCGATGGTGGCATAGGCGGAAGCCGGCCCGCTGAATGGCACGGTCTGGCCGATCTTGACCTCGGTATCGGTCGCGCCGGGGTCGTAGTTTTTCTGCGCCTGGGCCGACGACGCCGATAGCGCAAGGGCAACCGCCGTCCCGGTGACGAAATGAAAAAGGCTGTTCCTCATGCCGCTGCCTCACCTTAGGTTTTTGACTATGCCAATGATCTGTCTGTCATTGCTGCCTGCGATACTGGATGAACGAATATGGCAATACAAGCTGATACGGGTCGGAAAGTTCATGCCAGCCAGAGCAGGACCAAAGCGGCCGCGGCAGGCGCCGCCTGGACCAACAGAATCCTGCGGCTGACGGTAGCCGCGCCATAGACGCCGGCGACGATCACACAAAGCAGGAAGAACACTTTGATCTGGAAGGCGAACCCGGGAGTGGCCTGAACCAGTCCCCAGATCAGGCCGGCGGCAAGAAAGCCGTTATAGAGTCCCTGGTTGGCGGCCAGCACGGCGGAGTCAGCCGCCTTCTCGGGCGAGTTCCGAAAAGTCTTCAGGCCCAACGGTTTGGTCCAGAGGAACATCTCCAAAACCAGAAAATAAACGTGCAGCGCCGCCACCAGCGCCACCAATGTGTTGGCAATTGCGTTCATTTTGTTCTCCCCCTAAGACGCGAGGCGAATGATCGCCCACATGGATGATAGCACGCCGCAAGCGGTGACGGCTGGCAACGAGGCAATGACATGACAGGCCATATCGATCCGACGAAGGAAGTGTTCGCCCGGTTTCGCGACAACAATCGCGAAGGCGCCATTCACATGCTCAATCTGGTTCGCTTACGCGATCGCGCCGCCTATCCCGACGGGCGGACCGTCACCGGTGCGGAAGCCTATGCCGCCTATGGCCGCGATAGCGGGCCGGTATTCATGCGTGTCGGCGGCAAGGTGGTCTGGCAAGGCAGCTTCGAATTGATGCTGATCGGACCGGGCGACGAGCACTGGCATCACTGCTTTATCGCGGAATATCCGAGCGTTGCCGCCTTCGTCGAAATGATCCGCGATCCCGTTTATCGGGAAGCCGTGAAACACCGGCAGGCCGCGGTGGAGGATTCACGGCTCATTCGCCTGCAGCCGCGCGCGGTGGGCAAGACCTTTGGCGAGATTCCGGGATAGGGCTGGGGCGTGAATCCATAAATTCAGAGTGGTTGTTGGACGTCCGCTTTTGTGCGCATTACGGACTCAAGTCAGACGTCGCACCAGGTCGCGCGTGCCGCCGGTCACCAACACGCGCTTGTCCGCGAACTCGTCCGCAGATGTGGGGAACGGGTAGGACTCGGTCATGCTCAGGCCAGTGCTCTGTTGTGGATGATGATCAACTGGGTGATCCGCTCATCCCGGAGGCTGAAGTAGAGGCTCAGAATCAACGGGTCGGGCAGGCCGGTTTTGTCGTAGGTCCCATCGGTGCGTGCGTGGACGGTGATGTCGCCGTGGCGATCTACGGCCCGCAAGGGCGTGAAGGTGACGCGGTCGCCGAAGATCTCTTTCGCCGCGAAAGCGCGGATCGCCTCGGCTCCGGCGAATTCGCGCTGGACATCATTGACCAAAGCATCCGGGTCGAAAGTCGCCATCCAGGCATCGATATCGTGGCCGTTGCAGGCAGCGAGGTGGCGAGCGATGGCTGGCGGTAGATCGTTGGTTATATCGCTGGGCATGGCTGGCTCCATCAAATTTGGGGAGAAACGGTGCGGCTCCGTGGTCACCCCGGCCCGGAGCCCGACCTGAAGGGTCTCGCCTCGGGACCACACGTCAGTGAGGCCAAGGTATCAATTCCATCGAAGAGGTATTAGCCGTTGCTCTTACCTTTTATTTGTAGAGCCAAGGCTTGTAGGCAATCTCGACGTTGTATCCGTCCGGGTCGCCGATGTTTGCCGCGAAGTAGTCGGCACGCCATTCGGGCCGAAGGCTCGGTTCCTTGATTGAAGTAGCTCCCACGTCTATCGCCGCCTTGTAGCTGGCCCTGACAGCGTCCGCGCTCTTGGCGGTGAAGGCGACGTAAAGGTCTTTGGCGACTTCGCCATTCTTCAGCCAGAAACCCGGATCGCTATTGATGGCGAAACCGAGAAGTCGATCGAACTTGTAAGGCATGTCGATGCCAAGCGGCTCAAGCACCTTCTTGTAAAATTCGCTCGACCGATTCAGATCCGAGACGGGGAGGTAAATATGGTCAATCATGGCCTTCCTCCTTTCGTTTCACTGTTGCAGCCCCGCGGATCCGCGCAAGCTATTCTCCTGAAGTCGTTTTACTTGTTGCCGCCGTTCGCGAAGATGATTTCTCCCGTGAGCCAGCCCGCATCATCCGAGGCAAGAAATACGGCCACGCGCGCGATGTCCTCGGGTTGGCCCAAGCGGCCCAGCGGCGTACTGGCGATCACCTGCTTCTTAAACTCCGGGCCCATGACGCCCGCCGCGTGCGCACCCTCCGTGTCGGTTCCACCGGGACTGAGAGCGTTAACGCGGATTTTCCTGGGGCCGAACTCTTTTGAGAGCACGCGCGTCAAGCCATCGACAGCGCTCTTTGACGCCACGTAGATCGAAAGGGTCGGGTCGGCAGCGACACTCTCCGTCGATCCGATGTTGATAATGCTGCCGCCTTCCGCACCGAAGGCCGGCAAAGCGGCTTCGATCATGAGGAACGTGCCAAGCACATTCGTGTTGAACTGACGGTGAAACTCCTGCTCGCTGAACTGCTCGAAGGGTGCGAACGAGAAGACGCCCGCGTTATTCACGAGCACATCCGGGCGGCCGAAGGCTTTTTTCGCCTCCGCGACGAGGCGTTGCGCGTCGGACCTCTGCGCCACGTCGCCTTGCACGGCGGTGGCTCGCCCGCCTTTGCCAGTGATTTCGCGCACCACCCGTTCCGCGCCTTCATGATCGCGCGCATAGTTCACAACCACCGCCGCGCCTTCCGCGCCGAACGCTTTTGCAATGCCCGCTCCGATTCCTTTTGAAGCGCCTGTCACTATCGCAACCTTGTTGTCGAGCCGTTTCATGGCATCACCTCGTTCATTGCCGGCGATGCAAACCTATTAATTCGACCAAGCGGGCATTAGACGTTCAGTTCGGATAGCATCGATCCCATTGGGGAATAGATCAGGTTTCCTCGTCAGCAAGCAGCTCAGCCAGAAAGTCAACAAACACGGCGACTTTGCTGGGCTGACGGCGGGACGCGGGTCGCACGGCGCTGATCGGAATTCTGGCCGGCTCACAATCGCGCAGGATTCGCCGCGCGGTTCCGGCGCGTATGTCGGCCGCAAAAAGCCAGTATGGCGCCTGGGTGATACCGAGGCCGGCAAGGACCGCGGCGCGTTGCTCTTCGCCATCATTGCTGCGAAACGCTGCCGCCGCCTGATAGGGTATCATCCCCGCGCGGCTGGCGAAGGTCCAGGGCCGCGGACCATCCTGTGAGACGAAAATCACGCCGTCATGACGGTCGAGATCGCTGAGGCGCGTGGGCTCTCCTTTGCGTTCCAGATACTCCGCGGAAGCGACGGCAACGACGGCGGACTCGCCGATCTTTCGCGCGACAAGGCTAGAGTCCGAAAGGGCGCCATTGCGAATGGCGAGGTCGATACCTTCTTCGACGAGATTGCTGGTCCGCTCGGAGACCAGCATCTCGACGACGACGTTGGGATAACGCGCGCGGAACGAAGGTAGTTTCGGCACGACATAGCGGCGAGAGAAGCCGGGCGCGGCGGTGACGCGCACCACGCCAGACGGCGAGGCCTGTCCCGAACCGACGCGGGATTCCGCTGCTTCGAGATCGCCGATGAGTCGCACGGCAGATTCGTAAAAGTCGCGCCCGGCCTCGGTCAGGCTCAGACTGCGGGAGGTGCGCATAAGAAGCTGCGCACCGAGATGTTCTTCGAGCGCTGCGACCTGCTTGCTGATCGCCGGCTGCCCTGTCCCAAGCTCGCGCGCAACCGCCGAAAAGCTCCCGCTTTCGACGACGCGCACGAATATCTTGATGCCTTCGAGCCGATCCATACGATCCTCCTATGGAAGTAGGTTATCATGCTGAGGAATAGATCGTGCATGATCCCGGGCTAATCTATTCCGGAATTGGGGCGGCCGTCGCGGCCACGCGGATCACGCGATCGAGTGGTGCATCTTTGCTGCGGAGCAGCGATGTCTGCTAATGGGATGGTCCGGCCGTGCTCCTGCCCCGCCAGCAAGCGAAGCTGGCAAGGGGCGCCAAAGACAAGGAGCACGCCATGCCTCAGACACCTAATACCGCGATCGCCGTGATCGGCATCGATATCGGCAAGAACTCGTTCCACGTCGTGGGCCACGATGCGCGCGGCGCCATCGTGCTGCGGCAAAAGTGGTCGCGTGGCCAAGTGGAAGCGCGG
>Ga0137404_10001837_pt1 | contig 13970 bp, 18 predicted proteins | sample CZOMad2_1_16fung_FD_108285 | JGI IMG/M metagenome (GOLD analysis project Ga0137404, IMG submission 108285) | Vadose zone soil fungal communities from Angelo Coast Range Reserve, California, USA - CZOMad2_1_16fungal (Illumina Assembly) | ecosystem: Environmental > Terrestrial > Soil > Vadose...
CCGGCAGCGAGCGTGGCACGCCGACCGAGAAAATGGCGGCGCCGGCGCTCGGCGGCTGGCCGGCGTCCAGACCGAGCGACTGCTGCTGGTTGACCGCGCCACTGATCGCCACGGCCATCTGGCCGAGCAGGTTGCGCGCCGTGGCCAAGTCGCTGTTCTGGAAGGTCATCAAGCCGGCGATCGATCCACCGGTGATGCTTTGCGACTGCACCGGGCGGCTCACACCGCCTTCGCTCAGCGCGAGCTGAATCTTCGCCGGGTCAAAAGAGTCCGGTATGGCCTTCAGCGGGTTGGCCGTGCTGCCCAGGACCAGCGATTGGCCGCCGCCGATGAACACGCCCACACTGCCGTCGCCCGCCTGGATGGTGCTGACGTTGATGTAAGCGCTGATGTCATTGATGACCTGATCTCGCTTGTCGAGCAAGTCGTTGGGCGGCTGACCCGTGCCCTGCTGGGCCGAGATCTGCTTGTTCAGGTCGGCCAGCTGCTTGGCCAGCGAGTTCACCGAATCGATGCTCGACTTGATGTCCTGCGTCACGCCGCTCTGCAAGGTGTTGAGTTGTTCGCCGGCGGTACTGAAGCGCGCCGCCAATTCCTTCGCGCGTGTGAGCACGACTTGACGCGACGAAGCATCTTGCGGATTGTTGGCCACATCGACGAATGAATTGAGCAGTTGCCCCGCCGCATGGCCGATACCGGTCTCGCCGAGCGGAAAGATGTTTTCCAATTGCGTGAGCTGGTCGTTGCGGGCACTGTCGGCCGAAGCCGTCGAGTTGGTCGTGGCCGCTTGTGCGGTCAGAAAGCGGTCGTACGACCGCGTCACCGAGGTCACGTCGACACCCTGGCCGAAGAATCCCGCACCGGTGTACTGGCCTTGTGCCGTGGCGAGCTCGACCTGCTGACGCGAATAACCCTGCGTGTTGGCGTTGGCGATGTTGTTGCCGGTGGTTTGCAGCGCCGCGTAGTTGGCGAACATCGCCCGCGTGCCGATACCCATCAGTGTGGAGGCTCCCATGCGGCTTCTCCGTCAAGCGCTCGCGCGCTGCAAGCGCAAGGTCGTGTTGATCACACGGGTGAGCTTCTCGGCATAGGCGGGGTCGGTGGCATAGCCGGCCTTTTGCAAGCCTTGCGCAAATCCCTGGGGCGAGGCCGCACTGGCCACCACCTTCGAATAGCGTGGGTTGTCTTTCATCATCTTGGCGTAGTCGGTGAAGGCCTCGTCGTAGCTGCCGTAGGCACGAAACTTTGCCTTGACCTTGTGGGCCTGTCCGTTGATCACCTCCGTGGTGGTGACCTCGGCGACCGGCCCTTTCCAGTTGGCGCCAGCCTTGACACCGAAGACGTTGAACGATGTCGAGCCATCTGCGTTCTTGATCTCGTGGCGGCCCCAGCCCGACTCGTGCGCGGCCTGCGCGACCATGAAGCTCGCGGGGATACCGGTTGCCACCTCGGCCGCTTTGGCCGAGCCATCGTGAAGGCGCAGAAAGCCGAGCTGCCGGTCCTTGCCCTGCAGCACATTGAAGGGCAGGCCAGCGTCCTTGGACGCAGCCTTCGTTGCCTCCGTGGCCGAGCCTTTTGCGGGCGCCGCAGCGTCTGCGGCAATGTTGGCCAGCGGCTCGCCGAGTTGGCGCTCCAACTGACGCGCAATCACGTCGGACAATCCGCCACGCAGCCCCGTCATCTTGGTGGCGAATTGGGCGTCGAGCATTTCGCTGCCCATTTTTGTGCCGCTGTTGTCGAGCATGCCTGATGACATCGACGCCGAAGCCTCGCGCATGCTCTTCAAGAGTTGCTGCATGAAGATGCCTTCGAACTGCTTCGCGGCTTCCCGCACCGCCGCCTTGGGATCGGTGCCGGCGCTGTTGCGCAGCTGCGCCAGCGCGCGTACATCGCCTGCCAGCGGGGAGCCGGATGAAACAGCCATCTCAAAGCCCGCCGAAAGATGAGGAACCGGGCCTCATGGCCCGGTGCGGCCTGCAAGGCGGAGCGAAGCGACGCGGCGGCTTCATATGACTTCAATTTCCGCGTTCAAGGCACCGGCACTCTTCATGGCTTGAAGAATCGCCAGCAGGTCTTGCGGTGTGGCACCCAATGCGCTGAGCGCCTTCACCACGTCGGCCAGCTTGGTGCCGGCGGGCAACTGAATCAGCGCGCCGGGTTCCTGCCGAATGGTGATGTCGGACTTCTCTTTGCTGACCGTGCTGCCGCCGGTGGAAAACGGGCCGGGCTGGCTGATGACCGGTACCGTGCTGATCGTCACCGACAGGCTGCCATGGGCCACGGCGCAAGCGCTCAGGCTCACGGTCTGGTTCATCACCACCGAGCCGGTGCGCGCATTGATCACGACCTTCGCAGCCGGTGCGGCCAGTTCCAGCGGCAGGTTCTCGATGTCGGCCAGGAATGCCACGCGTGCTTCGGGCGAATCCGGCATGCGCACTTGAACCACGCGGCCATTGATCGGCTGGGCCAGGCCCTCGCCCATCTTGGCGTTGATGGCGCGGGCGACCTCGCGGGCCGTGGTGTAGTCGCTCGAGTTCAGGTCGAGTTGCAGTGTCTGGCCCTGGTTCAGCGGCGTGGCAACCGCACGTTCGACCGTCGCCCCTTCGGGCACACGCCCGGCGTTGAGGTGATTGATCTGCACCTTGGAGCCCGCCGCCGATGCGCCTGCGCCGCCGACGATCAGGTTGCCTTGTGCCAGCGCATAGATCTGGCCGTCAGCGCCCTTCAACGGCGTCGCGATCAGGGTTCCACCGCGCAGCGACTTCGCATTGCCGAGCGACGATACGTTGACGTCCAGCGTCTGGCCTGGCTGCGCAAAAGGTTGCAGCTGCGCCGTCACCATCACGGCGGCCACGTTCTTGATCTGCATGTTGGTACCGGCCGGCACCGTGACGCCCATCTGCTGCAGCAGCGCCGTCAAGCTTTGCGTGGTGAATGGCGCCGAGGTGGTCTGATCGCCGGTGCCGTCGAGACCGACCACCAGGCCATAGCCCACCAGTTGGTTGGAGCGCACGCCCTGGACGACCGCCACTTCCTTGATGCGCGTGGCATGGGCCTGCAACGGCCACCACAGTGCGGTGCTGGCCGCCATGACTGTCAGCCCTATCAGAGCTTTCAGCAGCGTTTCGGTCTTGAATTCCATGTCTGCGGCATCCTTGTTGCCACCGATTCTGGATTTCTTCAGAACGGCAGAACGTTCAAAAAGAAGCGTCCCAACCAGCCTATTCCGTTGGCGTCGGCCTGTGCACCGCGCCCGCGGTGGTCGATGCGCACATTCGCCACCTGCGCCGAAGCCACGGTATTGCCCGGCTGGATGGCGCGCGGGTCGACTTGGCCCGAAAAGCGCAGCACATCGACGTTCTGATTCACACCGATTTGTTTTTCTCCGGTGATCAGCAGGTGGCCGTTGGGCAGCACCTCGGTGACCACGCTGGTGATGGTGCCCGAGAAGTCGTTGGTGTTCTCGGTGCTTCCCTTGCCCGCGAAGCTGTTCGCCGAGGTCGCGTCGGCGCCGGCGCGTGCGAAGGCCTTGGGGCTGATGCCGGGCAACGCGGTGATGCCGGCAGACACGGTACCCGACTTGTCGATGGAGCTGGTGCTGGTTTGGCTGGCCGCGACTTTTTCCACGATCTGCACGGTCAGCGTGTCGCCCACCAATCGCGCGCGGTAGTCCTCGAACATCGGACGGTACTGATTGGCCTGAAAGATCGAGCCGTTGTTGAACGCAGGCGGTGCCACCGGCAGAGGCCGGACCTTGGGCGAGCCCGCCACGTCGACGTGAGGCACGCTGTACAGCGTTTCGCAGCCCGCGAGCCACAGGCACGCGGCCAGCACGAACCAAACTTTCATGACAACTGGCCCAAACGCTGCAGCATCTGGTCCGCGGTCTGGATGGCTTTGGAGTTGAGTTCGTAAGCACGCTGCGTCTGGATCATGCCGACAAGCTCTTCCACCACGTTCACGTTCGAGGTTTCAACGAAACCCTGCTGAATCGCGCCCAGGCCGTTCTGTCCGGGCGTGCCGGTGGTGGGCGTGCCGGAGGCTGCCGTCTCGATATAGAGGTTTTGACCTTTGGCATCCAGGCCGGCCGGATTCACGAAATTGGCGAGGTGCAACTGGCCCACGGCTTGCGGGGCGGTCTGTGCGGGCAGGGTGACGCTGACCGTGCCGTCGGAGCCGATCGTCACGCTCTGCGCATTGGCCGGGATGGTGATGCCCGGTTGCACGGTATAGCCGTTGTTGGTGACCAGTTGACCTTGCGAGTTGACCTGGAACGAGCCGTCGCGGGTGTAGCCCTGCGTGCCGTCGGGCAACTGGATCTCGAAGAACCCTTGGCCGCGCACCGCCAGATCGAGCGTGTTGTTGCTCTGCTGAAGGCTGCCCTGCGCAAAGCTGCGCGAGGTTGCCACCGCATGCGTACCCGAGCCGACCTGCAAGCCGGTCGGCAGGGTGGTCTGCTCGGTGCTGTTGGCGCCGGCTTGCCGCAGGTTCTGGTACATCAGGTCTTCGAACACCGCGTGCGAGGCCTTGTAGCCATTGGTGGCCGAATTGGCCAGGTTGTTCGAGATGTGGTCCAGCTGGGTCTGCTGGGCCTCCATGCCGGTCTTCGATGTCCACAGGGAACGCATCATGATGAATGCTCCTTTTTTCGATCAGTTCGTTGAGAGCAGTTGGGCGGAGGCCTTGTCGTTGCCTTCGGCCGTTTGCAGCATCTTCATTTGCGCCTCGAACTGGCGCGCTGCGGTGATCATCGCGACCATGCTGCCGACCGCGCTCACGTTGGAGCCTTCGAGGGCGCCGTCCTGCACACGCGCGGCCGGATCGGCCGACAAGTCGCCCTCAGGTGCGCGAAACAGACCGTCCTCGCCACGCTCCAGGGGAGCCTCGGGCGTGACCAGCTTGAGCTTGCCAACGGCGTTGATCTTTCCCGTGCCGTCCTTGGCACTGATGGTGCCGTCGCTGCCAATCGTCACTTCGCTGTTGGCCGGAATTTGAATCGGACCGCCATCGCCCAGCACCGGCAGGCCGCCGCGCGTCGTCAGCATGCCTTCGCTGCTGACGTCGAACGAACCGCCGCGGGTATAGGCCTCGGTGCCATCGAGTGCTTGCACCGACAGCCAGCTGTCGCCTTTGACGGCCACATCGAGGTTGCGCCCGGTATCGGTGATCACGCCGGGGGTGGCGTCGTAGCCCGGCGTGCTTTCCAGCGCATAGACACGGGTGCTCGCGCCGCTGCCTTGCACCGGCACCGCGCGAAACGCTTGCAGTTCGGCGCGAAAGCCGGGCGTGGTGACATTGGCCAGGTTGTTGGCCAGCGTGTCCTGCCGCTGCATGGTCGCCTTGGCACCTGACATCGACAAATAGATCATGCGGTCCATGGCGCTGCTCCTTGTTGGGTATTTTTTGTCCCAACTGCGTTACTCGCCTGTCGGGGCGAGACCCGACGCAGCCTCACGCAGCGAGAAGAAAAAACAAAAAGAGACACGATGCACACCAAAAAATCAAGGCATCAGCGCAGGTTCACAAGCGTCTGCAACACCTGATCCTCTGTCTTGATGGTTTGTGCATTGGCCTGGTAGACGCGCTGAGCGGTCATCATGTTCACCAGCTCGGCCGTCAAATCGATGTTCGACTCTTCCAGCGCACCGGATTGCAAGACCCCCAGGTTGCCCTGCCCCGGCGTTCCGACAATCGGGTCCCCCGAGTCGAACGTGCGCGACCACAGGTTGCCGCCCATCGGCTTGAGTCCCTGCGTGTTGCGGAAGGTGGACAACTCGATCTGCCCGGCGGGTTTGGACTGGCCGTTCGAGTACGAGGCCATCACGATGCCTTCTTTTTCGATCGACAGACCCGACAGCTGGCCCGGTGCGTAGCCATCTTGCGTCAGGTTGGTGACACCGAAGCCTGCGCCGAACTGCGTGGCACCCGCCAGATCAAGCTGAATGCCGGTGATCGCCAGGGTGTCCGCGCCGGCGGCGTTGGTTGAAGCCGGTACGTCCAGGTTCACCGTGCCGACCGGTGCGGTCGGTGCGCCGCCGTTCGAAGGGAAGTCGATCGTTGTCAACGGCAGCGGATTGCCGGCACCGTCCACCGAAACCGAGGTGCCGTTGGCCGTGACATAGACGTTCCAGGTGTCGGTCGCGGCCTTCTGGAAGTAATAGGTCAGCGCCACGTCCTGTCCCTTGGCGTCGTAGACGGTCAACGAGGTGGCATTGTTGTACGTGGTGGCGTCGCTGAAGTTGACCTGCGGCGTGGTAGCCGGCAGCGTGGTGGCTGCGCGCGAGTCCAGATTCATCTCCATCGAGATCTTGGTGGTCGCCGCCGGGTCGATGCCCGCCGTGGGCAACTGCAAAGGAGCCGATCTGCCAGGCTGGATCACGCCTTGAGCGTCCGCGGGATAGCCCAGCAACTGGCCACCGCCGCTGGTGACCAGGTAGCCGTCCTTGTTGACCTCGAACTGGCCGTTGCGCGAGTACATCGTCTGGCCCGCGCTGCTCACTTCAAAGAAACCGGAGCCGTTGATGGCCAGGTCGAGCGAATTGCCGGTGGTGCTGATGTTGCCTTCGCTGAACTGCTGCGTGACCGCCTGCACATTGACGCCGATGCCGACGTTGCTGGTGCCGCCGGCACCCAGCGCCGCGGCGTACATGTCGCTGAACTCGGCGCGCGATTGCTTGGCGCCATAGGTGTTCGCGTTGGCAACGTTGTTGCCGATGATTTCGAGGTTCTTGCTCGCCGCATTCAGACCGGAGAGACCTTGTTGGAAGCCCATGGGATATGTCCTTGGAGTAAGCCGTGAAGGCGGTGATTAGTTGAAGGCCTTGACCGTGCTGTAAGCCACGCTGCCGGAGTTCTGCAAGTCCAGCATCAAGGTATTGCCGTTGGTGCTCACGGCATCGACCGTGTCGCGCATCAGTGGGGTGGCGTCCAGCTTGGTGGCGCCGCTGGTGGCGGTCACGCGGAACTTGAGCCCGGTGGCCGTCGCGTTGTTGCCGGCGGGCCAGCTGAAGCTCTGCATGCCGGCGCTTTGCGCGCCCAGGTTCAGGGTGTCGATCACCTGTCCGCCCGAGCTGAGGACGTCCACCTTGACCGCGTCGGCCGCGCTGGTGAGTTCAAACCCACCTTGGCCCACGCCGTTTTGCATGTCGATCGAGTTGCCCGGCACGATCACGTCGTGCCCGACCAGCGAGGCCCCTTGCAGTGCCTGCAGGCCCACCATCTGGGTGGACAGGCCTTGCACCGAGGTGTTGAGGGTCTGCACGCCGGTCACCGTGCTGATCTGCGCCATTTGGCTGGTGACCTGGGCGTTGTCCATCGGAGCCAACGGGTCCTGGTTCTTCATCTGTGCCACCAGCAGCTTCAGGAACCGGTCAGAGGCATCGGTGGTACTCGCCGGCGTCGCGGCGGCGGCCGACTTGGCGTTGAGGCTGTCGTAGATGGATGTCGGGGACTGGACACTGGAGACGGTCATGGCTGTTCCTTGTCAGGGTCATTGACCCATTTGCAATGTCTTGAGCAACAGCGTCTTGGCCGTGTTCATGACTTCGATGTTGTTCTGGTACGAGCGCGAGGCGGAGATCATGTTCACCATCTCCTCCACCGGGTTCACATTGCTGTAGGTCACGTAGCCATCGGCATCGGCCTGCGGGTTCTTCGGGTCCAGGACGCGGCGCCCCGGCGTCTGGTCCTCGGTGATGTTGCTGACCTTCACCCCGGCAGCGGTGGCATCGCCCATCTGGCCGGCCTGCCCCATCAATTCGGTCTGAAAGGTGACTTGCCGCGCCTTGTAAGCCTGGCCATCGGGGCCGGCCACGGTGTCGGCGTTGGCCAGGTTGGAGGCGACCACGTTCAGACGCTGCGACTGCGCGCTGACCGCGCTGCCCGACACATTGAATATCTCGAACATGCTCATGACTGCCCCTCGTCCGACGCGTACGTCGGCCGATCCCCCGAGGGGATGCCGGCCGGCTTGGGAGCGGCCCGGCGCTCGGCCGGCTGCTCGCTGGTGAATGTCGTGTTCATGCTCATGACTGCCCCTCGTCCGACGCGTACGTCGGCCGATCCCCCGAGGGGAACGACGGCCGCGGCTCCAAGGCCGGCTGCTCGCTAATGAAGAATGTCGTGTTCATGAGCCGCCCTTGATCGCATCGAGCATCGTGCGCACGTTGTTGTTGATGAAACGCAGCGTGGCTTCGTAGTGCACCGAGTTGTCGACGAAGTTGGCGCGTTCGCGGTCCATGTCGACGCTGTTGCCGTCGAGGTTGGTCTGGCTGGGCGTTGAATACACCAGGCTGGATTGCCCCGGACTGCCGCCGGCGCTGGTTCCGATGTGCCCCGGCTGCGTGGCCGCCAGGCCCGATGCTTGACCGGTGGCGCCCTGCATGGCGCCGGTGGCTTGACGCAGCGCCTGGTTGAAATCCATGTCACGGGCCACGTAACCCGGGGTGTCGGCATTGGCAATGTTGCTGGCGAGCAGTTGCTGGCGCTCCGAGCGCAGCGCCAAGGCCTGCCCGTGAAAGTCCAGCGTATCGGTGAGTCGGTTCAGCATTTGCGGTCTCCCTGGCACAAAACCCATGGGGTGATGTGAAAGGATTGTGGGCAGCGACCGGCAAAACATAAGCGGAAATAGCGCCTCCTTTGACCGTCAGTTCGTCGCCTTGGCGCCAACCTGCCCGTTCTAAAGTGAGGGCGTGTACAAGACCCTGCTCTCGTTGCATCTCCTCATCGCTTGGCTGCCCCTGTGGCTGACCAGCGCGGCATGGGCTGCGCCGGCCGCGGCCGCAACGGCGAACCTGTTGAGCGAACCGCTGGCGCAGGAGGTGCGTCAGTTGGTGGCGGCCCATGCCGCCCTGCCCTCCGAACTGCGCATGGAACTGGCCTTGGGCGAACTGGATCCCCGCTTGCGGCTGGCGCCCTGCAAGCAGGTCCAGGCCTTCGTGCCGGCCGGCGCCAAATTGTGGGGAAAGTCACGCATTGGCCTGCGCTGCGTGGAGGGCGTCACCCATTGGAACGTTTATCTGCCGCTGACCGTCAATGTCTACGGCCGGGCACTGGTGGCCGCGACCCCCCTGCCTGCGGGCCATGTTTTGGCTCAAGCCGACTTGCGCGAAGCCGATGTCAATCTGTCGGAAGAGCCTCTGCAGGCGCTGGCCATACCGGACTTGGTGCTCGGGCGCACGCTGGCCAGGCCGCTGGCGGCCGGCCAGAGCCTGCGTCAGGGCAGCTTGAAAGTAAGGCAGTGGTTTGCCGCCGGCGACAGCGTGCAGATCCGGGCCGTGGGCACCGGGTTTGCGGCGCTCGGACGCGGTGAGGCCCTCACGGCCGGAATGGAAGGGCAGACCGCCCGGGTGCGCACCGAAAACGGTCGCGTGGTGTCCGGAATGCCCGTCGCGCAACACGAACTGGAAATCGCATTGTGAAAAAACGGGCCAGCGGCAACAATTCAAAGGATTTCCCTAAAGTTCCCCGCCGGACGGGCCGATACACCGTCCATGTTGAAAGGCTTGGGGCACACCAAGCCTAAGGAGTACATGATGAAGATCGGCAATCCTGCTGAAAAACCCGCCCCGGTCCCCGCCGGGACTGCACGCACTCAGGCCGGCGAAACCGCCAAGGCCAACGAAGTTGCGGCCGCCACGGATCCCAGCGCCAAGGTCGAGTTGTCGAATGCGGCAACCAGCCTCTTGTCGGGCAACAGCTCGTCTGAATTCGATGCCGACAAGGTCGCGCGCATTGCACAGGCGATCACCGACGGCAAGTTCAAGATCAACGCCGACGCCATCGCCGACAAGCTGATCTCGAATGCGAAAGAAGTGCTGGGCAAGCACTGAACCCGATTCTTCGACTTTATTGCCTTGGCGACCTGCGCTTCTCGTGCCCTCGTTTGAGTCTTCATGCTGCTTCCGGTGACATCCTTGTTGAACAAACCCGCTCCTCAAGTCAGTCCTGAACTCGAAGCGACCCTGGCTGCGGTGGAAACCCGGCTCGCGTCTTTGGGCGAATCGCTGCGTGCCAACGACAGTGCGGCCATCGTCGAGCACGCCACCGAACTGCACCGCGCGCTGGCGCGCGCCGTCGACCACTTCACGCATGCCGCGCGCAGCGGCACCCTGCCGCCACGTTTGCGCGAACGCCTGATGCTCGCCAGCGGCCTGGTCGCCTCGCAGCGCGAAGCCCTGGCCCGCGCAACCGCCGCGCTCGATCGCGCGATCGACGTGCTGATGCCGCGCGACACGGCGCCTTCGGTGTACTCGGCCATCGGCAATGCCGATCGCGGCCGCGGCGGCGTGCTGCAGGCCTGAAAAACAGGCCCCCCATCGCTTCGCTCCTGCCCCCCGAGGGGCGCCACCCGTCGGACCGGCAAAGCCGGATCCTTGGGCGTTGCTCGGTCACGCTTCGCTGCGCTCGCTCTGATTCCTCTGGCGTGACAATCTCGCCATGACCTCCTCCTCCCTACTGCTATTCCTCGCCGGCAGTGCGCTGATCGCCTACATCTCGCGGCGCTCGCTGCGGCTGCCGCGTTCGCACGGCTTCTACCGCTTTTTTGCCTGGGAATGCATGCTGGCGCTGCTGCTGATCAACTTCCCGATGTGGACAGTCGACCCGTTTGCGCCGCAGCAGATCGCGTCCTGGGTGCTGCTGGCCACCGGCATTCCGCTGGTGATCCACGCGCTGCAGTTGCTGCAGCGCGTGGGCCGGCCCGACGCAGACCGGCCGGACAACGAATTGCTCGGGTTCGAAAAAACCTCGTCGCTGGTCACGACCGGCGTGTTCCGCTACATCCGGCACCCGATGTACGCCGCCTTGCTGACCCTGGCCTGGGGCGCCTACCTGAAGGACGTGTCGTTGGCCAGCAGCTTGCTGGTCGCAGGCGCCAGCGTGTGCTTGCTGCTGACGGCCTTGCGCGACGAGGCCGAGTGCCTGAACTACTTCGGGCCGGCGTACCGCGCCTACATGCAGACCACCAAGCGCTTCGTGCCGTTCCTTTTCTGATGTTCTGAACCGACATCTCCGCACAGTCTTCCAAGCGGCACAAGTTTCCCTGAGACCTCAGGCGGCACCCCATCGCCAACGGGCGCGCGCAGCGTCGCCCGGATCAAGCCACAACGCACGAACGGGTCTCCCGGCCGTCACGTTGGGCCTTGCAGGCCGCGCCGAGCGAAGACGCTCGGCTCTTCGCCAGGCACATCGGGTCCACTGGACCCGATGTGTCCGGGCTCAGCCCCCTGGGGGCAGGAGCACCGCGACCGGGGGGGCCAACATGAACGGCGCCTGATACAGCCACACCGGCCGCCCATCGGCGCAGGTGTGAACCGCGGTGGGCTGCAGGCCCAGGGCCTCGAATTCCAGGCTCGCCATCCATGCGCCGCAGCGCAGTTCACGTGCGGCCTTGCGCACCGCCCGCGCCATGCTTTCGGGGCGCTGGAACAGGTACACCATCGCATACGGCGACCAGTCGGCGGCCCAGATGTCGCAGCGCTGGATGCGTGCCGGCACGCGCATCAGGCGGCAGCGCCACGCGCACACCAGGCGCAGCGGCCAGCTCCATTCCATGCCTTCCAGGCGCGCCTGCGGGTACTCGCCGCGCAGTTCGCGCAACGCGTCGCCGACACCACACCCGGCATCGACCACGCGCGGTGCCGCACCCGCCAAGGGCGCCACCCCGGCCAGACCGCGCAACGCGCCCCGCGGTGTCGGAAAAACGGGGGCGTCGCGCCAGGCGTGCACGGGATACATCGCCAGCAGGACGAGCAGCGGTGCCAGCCAGGCCCAGGCCGGCACGGCCAGCGCCAGGCCCGACGCCAGCAACGACAGCGGGAAACCGGCGGCGATGAAGATGCGCCGCCAGGGTGTGCTGCCCAGCAGGCTGAGCACGCTGCCCAGCGCGGCCGCCAATGCAAAAGCGCTCCACAGGGGAGCGCCGAAGGTCGGCAAGACGAGGAACAGGCCCCAGGCCAGCGCCCAGACGATCAGCGCCGGCAAGGGCCAGGCTTTCATGGTGCGGCGACCAGAGCTGTCGGATGTGGGACCGGTGCCGGACCTACCAGTCGCGCAGCTTGACGCGCAGCCGCGCAATCGACTGGCTGTGCAGCTGGCAGACGCGTGATTCGGTGACCTTCAGCACGGCGGCAATTTCTTTCAGGTTCATGTCGTGCTCGTAGTACATGCTCATCACGTACTGCTCGCGCTCGGGCAAAGTCTTGATGCCTTCCACCAGCGCTTCGCGCATGCGCTGATCCTGCAACAGCGCCAGCGGGTTGAAGCCTTCGTCCGCCACGTGGCGGTCGAGGTAGTCGTTGTCGCCGTCGTCGCCCGCCATGTCTTCCAGGTAGACGAGCTGCGTGCCGCGCACCTTGCCCAGCAATTCTTGGTACTCGACCAGCGTGACGCCCATCTCGCGGGCGATCTCGCTTTCGGCCGGCGCACGGCCCAGCCTTTGCTCCAGCTTGTGCACCGCCGATTCGATGCTGCGCTGCTGCTTGCGCACGCCGCGCGACAGGTAGTCGTTGCCGCGCAGCTCGTCGAGCATGGCGCCGCGAATGCGCTGCGTCGCGAAGGTTTCAAACTGCACGCCTTGTGCAGCATCGAAGCGTGACAGCGCATCGGTCAGGCCGATCATGCCGACCTGGATCAGGTCGTCCAGCTCCACGTTGGCCGGCAGTTTGGCGATCATCTGATGCGCCAGGCGCCGCACCAGCGGGCTGTACTGCTTGAGCATCGAGTTGACATCGAGTTGGCCTTTGGCGGTGTACATGGGTCAGCTCCGGAAATTCAATTCAATGCGTGTTGAAAGCTGGCCGCAGCCGGCACCCGAACCGGCATGGGGTTGCCGGCCGGCTGCAGCACGTCGCGCGCCCAGCGGCGCAGCGCCGGTGTCGGCGGGTCGCGTGCGTCGGATGCGGGATCGACATGCAGCCAGTCGCGCAACACCGCGCCGAGAAAATCATCGGCGCAGGTGGCGAGCTGCATCGCAATGCGTTCGGCGCGCGGCGAGGTCGGCGCGGCGCACAGCAGCAAGTCGTGCACCACCAGCCCGGCGCGCTGCGTCAGCAGCTTCATCGCCGCATAGGCGTGCGTCACGCTGGCGGGACGGTCGTCGGCCAGCAGCAAGGGGCGCGCTTCGGTGCGCATGAACATGCGGCACAGATCAGATTCGTTGGCATGCACCAGCACCACGTCGGCCTGCGGCACGGCGTCGGCGGCGGCCTGCAAAAAGCCGGCGGTCGAGCCCTGCGCATCCACATAACGCACCGGCAGACCGCGCGCAGCCAGATAGGACACCTGGGCCGACAGGGTTTCGACACATTCGCTCAGGTCCATCACGCACAGTTCGCCAGGCGCCGGCGAGCGGTCTGCCGCGTCGATCACCAGCACGTGCGCGCCCTGCTCCCCGAGAGCAGTGCACAGGCGCTCCAGCATCACGCCGCCGAACGCCATGTGCGGGTTGGCGACCACCGGGACAAAACGCACCCGTGCGTGCGCGAACAAGCGGCGCAAACCGTGCGCCTGGTCGAGCGGGAGAGAAGAATTGAAAGCTTCGTGCATTTGGAGTTCGATTGGAGTTGGCACGTGGGGAATTTCAGACGCCGGGCATCAGGCGTGAAGCGGCGGACGCGGACGCTGCGCCTGTTGCCGCGCCGTGAAGATCAGGTTCACGTCGTCGGCATCCATGCGGTAAGCCGGGTTGATGCTGGCGCGCAGCGCGCGGTGCACCAGCGCATGCGCCGACAGGCGGTGCCAGTCTTCGGGCACGCGCTGGCCGTTGGCCACGCCGACGACCTTGAGCTTGTGGCGGATCAGCGCGTCGAGGGCGGGCGCCAGCTTGACGGCCTCGTCCATCTTCGACAGCACGATGCCGCGGCAGGTGGCGGCACGGTACGACACCATCACGTCTTCGATCGTTTCGCCTTGGGCCGACGCATTGATGACCAGCAGCTTCTGGATCGAGCGATGCGCCAGCATGTCCAGCA
>Ga0137404_10001838_pt1 | contig 13959 bp, 11 predicted proteins | sample CZOMad2_1_16fung_FD_108285 | JGI IMG/M metagenome (GOLD analysis project Ga0137404, IMG submission 108285) | Vadose zone soil fungal communities from Angelo Coast Range Reserve, California, USA - CZOMad2_1_16fungal (Illumina Assembly) | ecosystem: Environmental > Terrestrial > Soil > Vadose...
CTCGGGCACTTCACGCTCCGCGCCGATGTCGGCACCTTCGAGGCGCATGGGCAAGAGATGTTGCGCATTCGCGTCGGCGAGCTCCACGCCATCGCCCAGATCGAGCGCATGAGCAAGAGTGACCTGTTCCTGCAGGCCGCGGGCAACGCCGTGGCACGACCAGTGGAGTCCATGGCCCACATGGTGGAGAACCCCGTTCAGACGGCCCAAGGGCTGTCCGGGGGAATCGAGCGCTTCTTTGGTCGCGTCGAGCTGGGCGCCCAGCAGCTCGATACGGCTGCGTCGGCGCCGGCACCGAGCAGCACGGATCAGGCCGAGCTCATCGCCCGGCGCGTGGGGGGCCTCACCGCCAATGTGTTTGGCTATGAAGCGGAACGCCGGGCGTTGGCCAAGAGCCTTGGGGTGGACCCCTATACCACCAACCCGGTGCTGGCGAAGAAGCTCAACGATATGGCGTGGGTGGCCTTCTCTGGGCGAGTCGGGGTGAACACGCTCATCAGTGTGTTCGTACCTGCCTCCATCGCCATCTCGGCGACCTCGTTCACCAATAGCCTGATCTATGACACGCCGGCCGCCGACCTCATCATCCGGAACCAGCAGCGGCTCACGAATATGGGCGCGAGCGAGCCGGATACGCAGGCGCTCATCAAAAATCCATGGTATTCGTTGAGCGTGCTGACGTCGCTGGTGAGTGCGCTCGATCGCCTGGCGGGCGTCAACGGGCGCCCGGCGGTGGTGGCGTTGGCGGCGACCGCGACCACGGAGGACCAGGCGCGGTTCCTGGCCAGCGCGGTGGAGATGCTGGCCGCGCAACAGCAGACGGGGGCGCCGCTCGCCCAGGTGGGGGCTAGTGGCACGGTGATCGGGTGGACCCCGGGTGGCGCACCGCTCGTCCCCGCAGCCGTGGATTATGTGGCCTGGACGGAACGGGTAGCGGGCTTCGCCGGGCGGTCGGATCTGCAGGGAACCTCAGGGAGCCTCTGGATCACCGGGCGCATGTCGCCAGAGGCCCAGCGCCAGTTCGCCGCGCTCGGCTGGACGATCCACCAGAATGTGTTGCCTCCCTGGCAACGCTAGCACCGGCACGCCGAACATTGTTGGGGTGTGCACTCTGACGATGAGGGCAATATTGAGGGGCGCTTGAGCGCATGCTGACAGGAGAAGAGCCAACGGAGGAGGAACCATGAAGCAGCTGTGGGCATATGTGTGTGATCGGCGTATGGATGGGCAGTGTGGCGTGGGCGCAGCTCCCACAAATCGAAGATTACAGCGGCGATCTGTGGTCCCGCCCAGCCCTCACCGGCGATTGGGGCGGCTTCCGCAACACGATGGTGAAGCGCGGCATCAACCTCGATGTCGACCTCGTGCAGGGCGTGCAGGGCCTCAATAGCGGGGGCTCGTTCAGGAATCACGACAGCATCCGCTACCCCTATGCCGGGCATGCCGAGTACCGCCTCAACGTCGATACCGGCAAGCTCGGCCTATGGCCGGGCGGGTTTCTCACCATCATGGGGGAAAGCCAGTTCGGCAAGTATCTGAACGGGCGAGAAACCGGCGCGCTGCTGCCCCCCAACGCCGCGGCACTCTACCCCATTCCCTTCGACGAGACGACCACGCTCACCAGCGTCGTCTTCACCCAATTTCTGGCCAAGTGGTTCGGGATCTACCTCGGCAAGCTCGACACCTTCGGCGGCGATATGAATGCCTTTGCCCACGAGTGGAAGACGCAGTTTATGAATACGGGCTTCGGGCCGACCCCGGTCTTCTTCAATATCTTCCCGTATTCGACGTTGGGCGCCGGATTGATCGTGCTCCCCACCGACTCGGTGCAGTTCACGTTTACCGCCGCGAGCCCGGGGGGGACCGCCAATAGAGCTGGCTTCAGTACCCTGTTCGATGAGGGGGTCGTGTTGGACGCAGAGCTCCGAGTAGGCATCAAGCCCTTCGGCCTGCCCGGGCACCAATTGCTCGGTGGCGTCTGGAGCAGTACATCGTTCACCTCCCTCGCACAAGATCCGCGTACAGCGATCCCGGTCGGCGACATTATCCGTGGGGAGATCTCCCTCAGCAACGCCCTCAGCGAGGTCCAGATCAGCAAGACGACGGGCTCCTGGATGGCCTACTATAACTTCGATCAGTTTTTGTATACGACGAAGGCGGACGGGTCTCAAGGCATCGGCATCTTCGGTAGGGTGGCCTTTGGCGATCGGAACACCAACATTCTCGAGCAGTTCTATAGCTTTGGCATCGGCGGTCAGGGCCTGATCCCTGGGCGGGATCTGGACCGCTTTGGCATCGGCTTCTACTACACCAACTTCAGCAACCACCTGCCGGAGATCGTCCTCTCGGGCAACGAGATTGGGCTGGAAGTCTTTTACAACATCGCGGCGACCAACTGGCTCTATGTGACGCCGGATATCCAGGTCATCGAACCGGCGGGCAAACGCGCCACCACCGCGTTCCTGACCGGGCTACGCCTGCAGATGCGCTTCTAGCCGGCACAACCCATTCGACAAGGGGTCGAGACAATTCTCTCCGATGATGGCCGTGAGCGCCAATCGATCTCGGAACAGTCGTGAGCTGAATCGCCGATCCGCCCCGGTTTTCAGTAGGTGTTGTGACGGACGGCACCATGAAATGTTCAGCGATGTTTGTGGCGGTGGCAGCTTCATCGCGATCATCACTTGGAGGAGGACTTGAGAGGGACCATGACCAAACTCAAACGCAGGCGGCCGTCAAGCCGCAAACCTTCCACCAAGTCTGGCGTGCGACGCGTGTCTGTCCTCACCGTGACGCTAGTACTGGCGGTGGGGATCGTCGCCACCTTCGCCCTGCTTCGAGGACGACAGCCAGGAGGCATGGGCTGGCCGCTGCCATCCTCGCCTGCACCGAGTATTTCCCTGGCAGCCACTGCCGATTCGGCCGAGTCTGGCTTTCGGGCGCTGAGCGGCCGCTGGCTCCGGCCCGACGGCGGCTATATCCTCGACATCCGGGACGTCGATGCCCGCGGTAAGATCGATGCGGTGTATCTCAATCCCCGGCCGATCCCCGTCGCCAGGGCTGAAGCCACACGCGACAGCTCGACGTTGAGGGTGTTCGTCGAGCTCCGCGCCCCTGGCTACCCCGGCAGCACGTATACGTTGACCTATGATCCGACGCGCGACCAACTCGCGGGCATCTATTTCCAAGCGGCCCTGCAGGAGCGCTTCGACGTGGTCTTCGTGAGGATGCAGTAGGGCGGCGGAGAAGCTCCCGCAGATTCGGTGAGTGTAGCCTTGGCGCGTCACTCGGGCCTTCTCCTGTTCTGCGTCGGTATGCTGCTCATCTATGCGGCATTTCACCCTCCGGTCCGCGCACTGCCGATCAGATCGGCGCGCGCTCCGTAGTCGCTGTTGACGTTCACTAGTCTTCATCCACCCATCGAAAGAGGAGGTTACCATGAGATGCGCAGCCCTTCGTCACCGATTTTGGCACTTACTCATGCTCGTCGCTCTGCTAGCAATCGGTGCACAAGCGTTCGCGCAAACTGACCCGCTGCCCTCGTGGAACGACGGACCGGCGAAGCGGGCGATTGTCGCCTTCGTACAGGCGACCACCGATCAGTCAAGCCCGACGTTCGTGCCGCCCGAGGCACGGATCGCCACGTTCGACCAGGATGGCACCCTGTGGGTCGAGCACCCGATGTACTCGCAGGTGATGTACTGTCTGGAGCGGGTGCCAGCGCTGGTCAAGGCGAAGCCGGAGCTCGCGAAGGTCGAACCCTTCAAGACCGTGCTGTCCGGCAACCGCGAGGCGATGGCGAAGCTCTCGATGGAAGACCTCGAGAAGATCCTCGCCGCTACCCTTACCGGCATGAGCGTGGACGAGTTCAACGCCGAAGCGAAGAAATGGCTCGAGGCGGCCAAGGATCCGCGCTGGAAGCGGCCCTACACCGAGCTCACCTACCTGCCGATGCAGGAGGTGCTGAAGTACTTGCGCGCCAACGGCTACAAGACCTACATCGTCACCGGCGGCGGCCAGGACTTCGTCCGGGTGTATGCCGAGCAGACCTACGGCATCCCGCCCGAGCACGTGGTCGGCACCGCCGGCGGGACGACGTACGACTATGCCAAGGATGGCAAGCCGTTCTTGACCAAGGAACCGAAGCTGCTCCTGAACGACAACGACGCCGGCAAGCCCGAGGGCATCCACCTGATGATCGGTCGCCGGCCCTACGCCGCGTTCGGCAACTCGACCGGTGACCGGCAGATGCTCGAATACGCGAAAGCGGGCGACGGCGCGCGGCTCGCGATGCTGGTGCTGCACGACGACGCGACGCGCGAGTATGCGTACGGTCCGGCTCAGGGGCTGCCTGGCACTAGGGTCGGCACCTTCACGCAGGCGCTGTACGACGAGGCGCAGCAGCAGGGCTGGGTGGTTATCAGCATGAAGAACGACTGGAAGCGCATCTTCGTCGTCGAATAGAGGCAACCAGCCCAGTGGGAGTGGGCTTCAGGGTGAGGCCGACTTAGCGGCCAGGAGCGGTGATGAACCCGGGAGCAATGCTATGAGGAGCACACTCACGAAAGTCCTCGCCTTTATGTCTGCCGCCGCCCTGTGGGCGCCGGCGCTCGCTCAGGCTGCGGAGAGGAAGCCAAACATCCTCGTCATTTGGGGCGACGACATCGGCATCCACAACATCAGCGCCTACAACCTCGGTGTGATGGGCTACAAGACGCCCAACATCGATCACCTCGCCAAGGAAGGTGCCTTGTTCACCGACTTCTACGCCCAGCAGAGTTGCACCGCGGGCCGAGCCTCCTTCATCCTCGGTCAGCAGCCGTTTCGCACCGGGCTGCTCACTATCGGCATGCCGGGTTCGCCGCAAGGCATCCCCGACTGGTCGCCAACGATCGCCGACTTGCTCAAAGTGCAGGGCTACACCACGAGCCAGTTCGGCAAGAATCACCTCGGCGACCGCGACCAGCACTTGCCGACCATGCATGGGTTCGATGAGTTCCTCGGCAACCTCTATCACCTCAATGCGGAGGAGGAGCCCGAGACCTACTACTACCCGAAGGATCCCGAATTCAGGAAAAAGTTCGGGCCGCGCGGCGTGCTCCATACGTGGAGTGACGGCAAGGGCGGGCAGAGGATCGAAGACACTGGCCCGCTGACCCGGGCGCGGATGCCGACCGCGGACCAGGAGTTCTTTGCCGCGGCGACCGCCTTCATCGACCGTGCCCACCAGGCGGGCACGCCTTTCTTCGTTTGGTTCAACACCACGCGCATGCACGTGTGGACGCACCTGAGCAAGCAGGCGGAGGGGGTCACCGGCATCGGTCTGTACCCCGACGGCATGGTGGAGCATGACACGATGGTCGGTGAGATGCTCAGGAAGCTCGACGATATGGGAATCGCCGACAATACCATCGTGATCTACGGCACCGACAACGGCGCCGAGACGGTGACCTGGCCGGACGGTGGCACCACGCCGTACCACAGCGAGAAGGGCACGACCTGGGAGGGCGGCTTCCGCGTGCCCTGCATTGTGCGCTGGCCGGGGGTGATCAAGCCGGGGACCATCATCAATGACATCATGTCCCAGGAAGACTGGATGCCCACGTTGCTCGCCGCGGCGGGCGAACCAAACATCGTCGCCAAGCTGAAGCAGGGTTACCAGGCCAACGGCAAGACCTTCAAGATTCATCCTGATGGCTACAACTTCCTGCCGTACTTCAAGGGCGAGGCCAGGAAAGGCCCGCGCGAGGAAATCTATTACTTCAGCCAAGGCGGCGAGTTGAACGCCATCCGCTGGAACGACTGGAAAGTCCACTTCGCCATCACCGAAGGCAATATCGCGACTGCCGTCCGGCAGGTACCCGGCTGGCCGGTGATCATCAACCTGCGGGCCGACCCGTTCGAGAAGGCGCCGCACGAGTCCGGGATGTACATCCGCTGGTACGCGGACAACATCTGGCTCTTTGTGCCGGTGCAGCAGAAACTCAAGGAGTTCCTCACGACCCTGCCGGAATACCCCTTCCAGCAGGGCAGCAGCTTGAACGCCGCGGGCATCAACTACAACTCCCTCCAGGCGCTCCAAGCCATGAAGCGCTTGAAGGAGTTGGAGAGCCTCCCTGTGCCGAACAACTGATGCATGCATGGTTGACGCGGATGTGACCCGAGCAATGAACCCAGGCCGACACCAACGGAGAAGACCATGAGACGACACACCACGCTGCAGGCAGTCGGCGGCGCCCTGGTGGTGGCCGTGACGTTTGCCGTCCTGCCGGCGCTGGCGGCAGAGAAGAAACCCAATATCCTGTTCATCCTCGCCGACAACATCGGCTACGGCGACATCGGCGTCTACGGCGGCGGGGAACTGCGCGGGGCCCCGACGCCGCGCCTCGATCAGCTCGCCGCCGAGAGTCTCCGGCTGACGCAGTTCCTCGTCGAGCCGGGATGCACCCCCTCCCGTGCCGCATTGATGACGGCGCGCTATTCCATCCGGTCCGGGCTGTCGCTGGTCGCCGTGGCGGGGAGTCCCATCTCGCTCCCGGCCACGGAAATCACGATGGCCGAGATGCTGCGCGACGCTGGCTATGCCACCGCGATGTTCGGCAAGTGGCATCTCGGGGCCCAGCCCTACAGCTTGCCGCAGAATAAGGGCTTCGACGAATTCTACGGCATCCCGCCCAGCGATACCTGGGACGCGTTCCTGGTGATTCCTCGGGGCCGCCAGACCAGGACGATCGAGATCCCGCTGGACAAGGGGCCCCAGATCGTCGAGGCCAAGCGGGGCGAGCTGCTGAAGGCCGTGAAACCCTACACAGCGGAGGTGCGACGCGACATCGACTGGGAGCTGGCGGATCGGGGCATCGATTTCATGCAGCGCCAGAAAGCGGCCGGCAAGCCGTTCTTCCTCTACCTCCCGATCTCCAGGACGCACTTCCCGAACCTGCCGTCGAAGCACTTCGAGGGCCAATCGCGCATCGGCCAGTTTGGCGATTCCCTGATGGAAGGAGATGCCATCGTGGGCAAGATGCTCGATTCGTTGAAGGATCTCGGGCTCGAGCAAGACACCATCGTCGTCTTCGCCTCCGACAACGGGCCCCAGGGCGAAGTGGTGCGGGAATTCGGCGGCGACATGCCGGACATGGGGTCCCCCGGCCCTTACCGCGGCGAACTGGGCGACGCCAGTGAAGGCTCCATCCGCACCGCCGCGCTGATCCGCTGGCCGGGTCAGATTCGGCCGCGGTCAACGTACGTGATGTTTTCGATCATGGATTTCTTCCCGACATTCGCGCGCCTGGCGGGGGGCAAGGTGCCGAACGACCGCCCGATCGACGGTGTGGACCAGACGGACCTGCTGCTCGGCACGAGCGACACGGGGCGGCGAGACGCCCTGCTGACCTTCGTCGGCGCCGAGCTCGTCGCGGTGCGCTGGAAGCAGTTCCGCACGTACTTCGCCGACCTGGCGCCGGGCCGCAGCGGTTGGGGTGGGGGACACCTGCTGCCGGGGACGGGCAGCAGCGCCGCGCCGATGAACGGTTACCCCAAGGTCTTCAATATCGAGGCGGATCCGCGCGAGGAGCACAACATCGGAGCGTTATACGAGTGGGTGATCGGACCGACGTTGAAGGTTGTGGAGGACTACAAGGCCAGCCTCAACAGGTATCCCAACCCGCCGGCAGCGAACATCACGCGCTTCTGACGGCCGGGACCTGATGGATGACCTCGCTCACCGGCAACAGCTATCCGACCGCACATCCGGTTGCTGTTTGACGGTACACCGGATGCTGGAGTGAACTCGCAGGCGAGAAAGGAGGCAATATAGAGCGCTAGCATGATGCAGGCACCGATAGACGACAAGGAAGGCGAATAGTGGTGACTTTGGATGCTTAAGGCACCCGATAGGCGAAAAAGGAGACAGAGATGAGGGACAAACACAGAGCATGGCTCGGTCTGGTCGCGCTGTTCACCGTGGTATGGCTCGCGGGCGCACCAGCCTTCGCACAGCAGAAGCCGAACATCCTGTTCATCATGGGCGACGACATCGGTTGGATGCAGCCGAGCATCTACCACCGCGGCATAGCGGTTGGGGAAACGCCCAACATCGACCGCATCGGCCAGGAGGGTGCGATCTTCATGCACTACTACGCCGAGCAGAGCTGCACCGCCGGACGCAACGCCTTTTTCACCGGCATGCATCCGCTGCGCACCGGCATGATCCCGCCGCAACTCCCGGGCAGCCCGTCATACCTGCGGCCCGGCACGCCGGCGCTCGCCTGGTTCCTGCGCGACCAAGGCTACAACACCGGCGAGTTCGGGAAGAACCACCTGGGCGACCATACCGACGCCTTGCCGACGGCGCACGGCTTCCACGAGTTCTGGGGCTATTTGTATCACCTGGATGCGATGCAGGGGGTGAGCTTCCCGGACATCAACAAGACCCCGAACCAGCAGACCGTCGCGCCGCCGTGCAAGAACACGCCGATCCCTGGTCTCCCAGAGGTTCCCGGAGCGGTGGATCCGAAGACCACGATCTGCCTGACACCGCCGCGCAATGTCCTCTGGTGTAAATCCTCCGATGGCACGTCGCAAAACCAGACGTGCCAGGATCAGGGCCCGCTGACTTTGGAGCGGTCGAAAGCGGTGGACGAAGAAATCTCGGCCAAGGTCGTCGACTTCCTTGATCGCAACGACCCCAAGACGACCAACAAGCCCTTCTTCGTCTGGTACAACCCTGCCCGCATGCACATCACGACCGTGCTGTCGGACAAATACATGGCCATGGTCGGTGAGCCCGGCGGCAAGGACTGGGGCGTCAACGAAGCCGGCATGAAGCAGATGGACGACAACATCGGTGTCGTCCTCAAGAAGCTGGAGGACATGGGCCAGCTCGACAACACCATCGTCGCCTTCACCACCGACAACGGCGCCGAGACGATCACCTACCCCGACGGCGGCACCACCCCCTTCAAGGGCGGGAAGCTGAGCACCTGGGAAGGCGGCATGCGCGCTCCGCTGGTTGTGCGCTGGCCCGGCCACATCAAGCCGGGAACGGTCAAGAACGAGATCTTCGCATCCCTCGACTGGCTGCCCACGTTCGTCAACATTGCCGGCGGTCCCAAGGGCGACGAGATCAAGAAGCAGATCGAAGCCGGCAAGTACCCGGGGATCGTCAAGACCACGCTCGACGGTGTGGATCAGCGCGATTATCTGGAAGGTAAGTCGGAAGCGTCAGCGCGCGATACCTTCTTCTACTATTCAGGCGCCGCCCCATCGGCAGTGCGGTACAAGAACTGGAAGATCTACTTCACGATGGTAGACAGCGCCCCGGCTGGCTTCATCGCTGGGCCACTCCCTTATCACTGGGCCCAGGTCAACAACATCAAGCGCGATCCCTTCGAAACGTCCGTCGGGGATCAGCAGAAGACCCTCTTCGGTATGGGCGGCGCTCTTGCCGGACCAGCGACCGCTTATGTCTACGATTGGAACATGCTGCCCATCGGCCAGGCGCTGTGGCTGAAGGAACTCGAGAGCTACGTTCAGTTCCCACCGATGCAGGATCCAGCAACATACAACCTCGAACAGGTCATCCAGCAGATCAAGAAGCAGAAGACGGCTGGGGCGAGCGACTAATAGATTGAGACGAGCGTGATGTGACGAAGCGGGCGCCCCGCGACGGGGCGCCCGCAGTCAACCATGAGACGAGAAGAAGGAGCAGAAAGATGACGAAGCTATGGGATAGTGTCGTTCTGCCGCTTGCGCTGGTATCGTTGGTCGCCATGCTCAGCGGGTGTGCCGAAACCAAGCAGGTCGCGATGCCAGCCCCCACTGCCGGGAGCGCGTTTTTGCCGGATCCATCGCTGCTGCGGCCGGGCACGACGGGACAGGTCGATCAAGTCTACCGGGACCCGAATGCCAACTGGGGCTCCTACACCAAGATGATTCTCGACCCCCTGACGATCTGGTCGGGTCGCGGCTCCAACATGGATAAGGCGTCGCCGAAGGAACAGAAGGCGCTCGCCGATACCTTGTACACCGATCTCTACGACGCCGTTTCCAAGAAATGCGAGATGGTGACCGAGCCCGTGCCGGGGACCATGCGGTGGCGGATTGCCATTGTCGATGCGACGTCGGCGAACCCCTTCCTGAACACGCTGTCGACCTACGAGCCGCACGTCCACCTGCTGGATGTCGTCGCAGGGTACGCGTTCAATGCTGGTGTGGCCTATTGGGTCGGCCAGGCCACCGCCGAGGGGTATGCCCAGGACGCGATGACCGGCACGCTGCTGTGGGAAGGGCAGGACAAGCGCGTCGGCACCAAGAGCTGGGGCCGGGATACCTTGAACTCCTGGGTCGACGTCGACAACGGGTTCAAGGCATGGGCGGCTCAGTTCGCGAAGTTCCTGGACGAGCAGGGGGCGTGCCGGCAGAAGTAGACGTCCTGAGCGGCGGCTGACGAGAAAGGTGCAGGACTGATGAAGCCGGCGATGACCGGCGCGGGCGCACCCCTGTCTTGGCCCAGACGCACGCCCAAACTAATCCCCTGCCGTCCTGGAACAACAGACCGGCGATGAAGCGCGGCTGGACCATCATTAGCATGAAGAACGACTGGAAGCGCATCTTCACGTTCGAGAAATAATCCGCCGTTGTTAGCGAACGGCGGACCACATCGCCTTAAAGCGCGGCTTTTCGATGTCTGTACTCGGGGTGCAACTGCTGGAGATCGCCATCTTTGTCCCGCTCATCCTGTTTGGCCTGAGCCGCGTGGGAGCGTCTGTGCTCAGGCTGGTGGAGGCCGAGGAGGAGGCCTATTTCATTCTCATGTTTGGGATCATGGCGGTGGCGGGAGCCCTCGCGCAAACCATCAATCTCCCAGGCATCGTCGGCGCGTTCCTCGCCGGACTGGCGGTCAACGCGGCGGTTCACGACAAGCCAGCCAAGGAAAAGATGGCATTCTTTGGCAATGCGTTTTTCATCCCGGTCTTCTTTATTGTCACAGGGTTCCTCATCGACCCGCGCGTCTTCGTCCACAGCATCATCGACAATTTCTCCCTCGTGTCAGCGATCATCGTCGCGCTCATCGCCGGCAAAGGGATCGCCGCTGAAATTGCTGGTCGCGCGTTCAAGTACACGCCAGCCGCGCGTCTGACCATGTGGTCGCTCACCTTGCCGCAGGTGGCGGCGACCCTCGCGGCCACGCTCGTCGCCTTCAATACCTTCGACCCCGCGGGCCAACGCCTGATCGATCGCCGGATGCTCGACGTGGTGCTCGTGCTAATGCTTAGCACTGCCACGCTTGGGTCGGTTCTGACACAGCGTTTCGCACCACGCATGCTCGAAGATCCTGCCGCCATGGGAGCTCTGAATGGTCGCGTTCCGTAATGGTCTGTCTGGTGGCCGGGCGCGTGGTCGTTCAGCGGTGCCATGGGCTACCACGGCGGCATGGACACGCTGACCGATGATCCGATGTGCGACCAGATCGAGGGGAGCTAGGTCCATGCGGCCCTGCAGCAGCGTTTCGACGTGGTGTTCGTGAGGTGAAGTAGGGCTGGATCGGGCCGTCCGGGTGTCGCACCTTTGTGGGAAGGCCCTGGAATGTCTCGCTGATGGAGGCCGGGATGGCACAGCTCGACGACATCAAAGAGGGCCATGATCCGCTCGGGCTTTTTGAGATAGAGTGACGAGGCCTAGATGATCCAACACTTGCGTGCGGTAGGAATTTTGCTGTAGCACGGTGATCTCCTCTCGTGAAGAGATTGTACCGGTCTCTGTCGGCACGCAAAAAATAACGTAACTTTCGAAGGGATGTGCGGCATGTCGGATAAAAGCATACTATCCCTCCCCGTCCAGAGGACGGGGAGGGATAGTATGGCATCGTGGTGGCTCAGCGCCGTGTTTCAACCATATAGAATCAATGGTATAATGACCTTGGTAGGGGGGACTGTTTCCGCGGACAGAACGCGAGGACCGTTATGGAAAAAAGCTACGTCGAACAGCGGGACGGCGGATACTGGATGACGGGCACGCGCATTTCGCTGGACTCCCTTGTCTACGCCTTCAAGCGCGGTGCGGCGCCCGAGTCAATGCAACGGGCGTTTCCGCTCCTCACGCTCGAGGAGATTTACGGCGCGATTACGTTTTATCTGGCGCACGAGCAGGAGATTGACGCGTATCTGGCGCAGGCCGAAGCCGCGTTTGAAGCCCAGGCGAGAGCCTTGAACGCTGCCGCGCGGACGGCTAATCCTGCACTGTTCCAACGTCTTGAGGACGCGCGTCACGTCCGCGAGACGACCCAGCAATGAAGGCCCGCTTCCAGGCTGATGCCGACCTCAACGCGGAGATCGTCGCAGGGGTGCTACGTCGGGAGCCGAGTATTGATTTCCAGACGGCAGACGAAGCCAATTTACGCAGGTTCCCTGATCCTGAAGTGCTCGCGCTCGCGGCCCAAGAGAACCGCATCTTAGTCACGCATGACCGCCGCACGATGCCCAGACACTTTGCCAATTTCATCCTCCATCGCAGCAGCCCGGGAGTCTTTATCATCGCGCAGACTGTGAGTGTCCGTGTGGCAATCGAGGAATTGTTGCTGGTGTGGGCCGCTTCTGAGAGCGAGGAGTGGAGGAATCTCATCGTTGAGCTTCCTCTGTGATCCGTTTCCTTACCGTGATATAATCGATAACAGCCGCAAGAAGCAGGATACTGCTTCAGAGCAGGGGGCCGCTACCAGTGCCAAGTCCAGGCCTCCGAGCGATATTTTGTGGCGCGTAGATGTTCGCTGAGTCGGCGTTCTTCAGACGTCAGTCTGCACTGGATCAGGTCCACCTCCCAGGTCTCGGCAATCCCACGCGTCAACGCTGCTACTACCTCCGCATAGTCGTACGTGCGCCCGCCGGCCTCCTGCAAGGAAGTCATGGGCAGGCGACAGTCAGGCTCACCTTGAGGTCCCCCGCTCTCCAGCGCTGACCGGCCAAATACGGCCCGCATTCTCTCGATGTTCCACGACAGAGGGATGCTGCCGTGCTGCATGATCATTCCATGTGCACGACGCTGGGCGCTGCCGATGATTTTGCGCCCAGCTACAGCAACTTCATAACTCGATGGCATGGCAAAGCAGACAGGGGACGTAGCATCGAAGGACAGGGAAACTCCACGCCGAAGCGGCAGCAGTTCGGCGGTGATGCCAAGGTACGCAAGGCCCCGAATCATCGCTTGACTGATCGTCAGATAGGCAGCCAACACTCCTGAGCTGGCTCGCGGATCATCGCCACTGATCACCACGCTGTAGGTAACCTCATGATCGTGCAACACGGCCCGTCCGCCGGTAGGCCGCCGTACGACGTCGATGCCGAGGGATCGACACTGTCTGAGATCGATCTCGCGCTCAATGGCTTGGGCATAGCCCAGTGAAAGAGCTGGAGGTGACCAGCTATAAAAGCGCACGGTTGTGGGGGAGCTCTCAGCAGCAAAGACCTCCAACAGCGCCTCATCCACCGCCATGTTGGTGAAGCCATCGGCAGGTCCGGTATCAAGCAGACGCCATTGTGCACGAGGCTGGCCAGGCATAAGCGCCTCTCAGCGGCCCTTCCAGCGATAGTTGGGTTCGCGGGCGGCCTTGGTCTCGTTCAAACGACTGACCACCGTCTTCGTCGGAGCGCGCAGCACGGTCTCTGGCTCCTTTTCCGCCTCTTGAGCGATCTGAATCAGCGCCTCCGCCAAGCGATCGATGCGCTCCTTCCCCTCGCTCTCGGTGGGCTCGAACATCAGAGCCCCCTTGACGATGAGCGGGAAATAGATGGTGGGCGGATGATAGCCATAGTCGATCAGCCGCTTGGCAATGTCCAGAGCCTTGACGCCGTGTTCCAATTGGTACTTATCGGAGACCACGCACTCGTGCATCGGCCGCTCGGGGTATGGCACCTCGTAATAGTCCTTGATGCGGTGCAGCAAGTAGTTGGCGTTGAGGACAGC
>Ga0137404_10001842_pt1 | contig 13943 bp, 12 predicted proteins | sample CZOMad2_1_16fung_FD_108285 | JGI IMG/M metagenome (GOLD analysis project Ga0137404, IMG submission 108285) | Vadose zone soil fungal communities from Angelo Coast Range Reserve, California, USA - CZOMad2_1_16fungal (Illumina Assembly) | ecosystem: Environmental > Terrestrial > Soil > Vadose...
CCGCGCAACCGGAGAAGGACTTCAGCGCTCATGTGCGCAGCTCGCGCGAGACCGACAGGCGTGCAGATCGGAGGTGGGCATCCTGCTTGTCACTGCATACGTTGTGCCAGGCGCCGCCGGCGCGTCCCGTCCGTGCCGCATCGCCCGGCTCTGCCTTGTGCAAACCGTCGCGGAGTTCGCGTAGTCCCCGATCGACCGCGTAGTGCAAAACGCTCGTTCTCTGTGCATGTCACCCGGATGCTGCACACCAACGGTGCGACTTGAACGGCCGGCCCGCATCCCGCCGTCTGGTATACCAGACGCCATGCAACAGCGTATACCAGAAACAAATGTGGCGAGCGAAGTCATTCCGGGCGCGGCCGGCCCGCGTGCGAAAGCCCGCGAGTCGTTTGCATTTTCCGCGCAGCTCCGGCTGTTCCCTTTGCGCCTGAAATCCCGCTCTGGTATCCCAGTTGGAATCGCCGGCGGCCGGGGGATCCGCGATCCCGGGAATCCGACAAGGCACGCTTTTCGCTTTTTACACTTTCGTGAAGGGCTGGATGCGCGCGAACAAGCATTCGTGAGGGTCGCGCCGTGACTGCTTTAGCCACTAATACGACGATCGTTAACCAGAAACGTAAGGGGAACAACAGATGAAGCCAGCCAGCAGGATTCTCAAATCGGTCGCAAACGGAGCCGCGCTTGCAAGTGCACTCCTCGTCTGCGGAAGCGCATGGGCCGCGGAATGGAGCGATACGGCGCTCAGCTGGCGTTACGGCACCAAGTTCGCCGAGCCGTTCAATTCCGAGGACATCAAGAAAAACATCATCGCACTGACCCATGCGAGCGGTTACAAGTACGGTATCAACTTCTTCAACGTCGATATGCTCATGTCCGACGCCAAGGATCCTGCGAACGCCGGCACGTCGACCGTTGGGGCGCAAGAAACCTATGTGGTGTACCGGAACACGGTCGACGCCGCCAAGGTCACCGGCAGCGACTACAAGCTCGGGATTATGCGCAGCTGGGGCGGGACGTTCGGCTTCGACTACAACGCCAAGACCGACGCCGGCTATAACTCGAAGAAACGCATGCTGGTCCTCGGCCCGACCGTGATGTTCGACGTGCCCGGCTTCCTCAATGTCAGCGTGCTGGCCTTGTGGGAAAGCAACGCTCCCTGCAATACCTTCCCCTCGCTGGGCGGCCAGCCCGACTCCTGCGTCGATCGCTACCGCTACAAGACCCACGGCATGCTGACCGGCGCGTGGGGGATCCCCATCGGGAGCTCGGGGTTTTCCTTCGAGGGCTTCATGAACATCATCGCCCCCAAAGGCAATAACGAGTTCGGCGGCCCGACCAAGACGGAAACCAACTTCGACGGGCAGATCATGTTCGACGTGAACTCCCTTACGGGAGGCCCCAAGGGCACGTTCAAGGTGGGCATCGAATACCAATGGTGGAAGAACAAGTTCGGCAACGATTCCTCGGTTCCGATTTCGGCCGGAGGCGCAGGCTCCGGCGCGTTCGCGAAAACTCCGATGATCCGGGCCGAGTACCACTTCTGATCGCGTCATTACGCTCGGGGAGCGCCCCGTTCCGGACGGATCCCGGAACGGGGCGTTGACACTCCAGAGGTCCACTGGCACCATCGAAACACAGATGCCCGCGAGATGACGGTCGAGCCCGGCCCGCGGCGCATCCGGAGTTCAGGCCCGGTCAACGGGTGAAAGCGAAGCCACATGGGCGGTCCGACAGCCGCTGCGCCGGAGCCGGGCACGATCCGCTTCGTCGTCGACGGCAAGATACACAGCGTCGCCAATCCTCCCCCGACGCGCACGGTGCTCGACTATTTGCGTGAAGAACTGCGCCGCACCGGCACCAAGGAAGGCTGCGCAGAGGGCGATTGCGGAGCCTGCACCGTGGTCCTGGCCGAGCCCGCCGAAGGACGGCTCCAGTTCCGCGCCGTCAATGCCTGCATTCAATTCCTGCCCGTGCTCGACGGCAAGGCGCTGTTCACCGCGGAAAGCCTGAAGAACGCGGACGGGCATCTCCATCCGGTGCAGCAGGCGATGGTCGACTGCCACGCTTCGCAGTGCGGCTTCTGTACGCCCGGATTCGTCATGTCCCTGTTCGCGCTCTACCGTTCCGTGGAGCACCCCGCGCGTTCGGACATCGACGACGCGCTGGCCGGAAACCTGTGCCGCTGCACCGGCTACCGCCCGATCGTCGACGCGGCGCACAGGATGTACAGCTATCCTCCCGCACCGCCCGCCGGCGAGGAGGCATTGCTGCGGCAGCTCGAGGCGCTGCGCCGGCGCGGACCGCTCGTCATCGAGCGCGGCGCGCAGCGATTCCTCGTTCCCGCAAGCCTCGCCGAGCTCGCGGCGATGCGCGCCGCGCATCCCGGCGCGCTCCTGCTCGCCGGCGGCACCGACGTGGGGCTGTGGGTCACCAAGCAGCACCAAGACCTCGACCAGATCATCTGGGTCGGCCAGGTGCCCGAGTTGAAACGCATCGACGCGAGCGCGACGCACCTGGAAATCGGCGCCGGCGCGGCTCTGACCGACGCCTTCGAGCGGCTCACCGGCCACTACCCCGAGCTGCGCGAGCTGTGCCGGCGCTTCGCCTCGCCGCCGATCCGCAACGCCGCGACGCTCGGCGGCAATATCGCCAACGGCTCTCCGATCGGTGATTCGATGCCCGCTCTCATGGCCCTGCAGGCGAGCCTGGTCCTGCGGCGGGGGGAGCGCAGCCGCGAGCTGCCTCTCGACCGTTTCTATCTCGATTACCGGAAGAATGCGCTGGAGCCAGGCGAGTTCCTGGAGCGCATCCGCGTTCCGCTCCCCGCTTCGGGGCAGACGCTGCGCAGCTACAAGCTCTCCAAGCGGGGAGACCAGGACATTTCCGCGGCGTGCGCGGCGTTCTGCCTGCATCTCGCCGAGGGACGTGCGGCCGACATCCGGGTCGCCTACGGCGGGATGGCGGCGGTTCCGAAGCGCGCCTCGCACTGCGAGCAGGCGTTGCGCGGCGCGGCCTGGGGCGAGAAGGCGGTGCGCGCCGCCATGGCGGCGCTCGACCGGGATTTCAGCCCGATCACCGACATGCGCGCGAGCGCGGCGTACCGCCTGTCGGCCGCGAAGAATCTGCTCTACCGGTTCTTCCTCGAGACCTCCGGCGCAGGCATTGCGACCCGGGTCACCGAAACCGGCGAGGCCGGCTGACATGAAGCCCTTCAACGGTCAGGCCGCGGCGAAGGGCGGCGTCGGCGTTCCGGCGCCGCACGACAGCGCCGCGCTGCACGTCACCGGCGAAGCCGTCTATACCGACGATATTTCGGAGTTGCGCGGCACCTTGTACGCCGCGCTCGGGACGAGCGCCCGCGCGCATGCTCGCGTGCGCGCGCTCGATCTTGCGCCGGTCGCCGCCGCACCGGGGGTGGCGGCGGTCATCGCCGCGCGCGACATACCGGGAGCGAACGACTACGGGCCGGTCCTCGCCGACGACCCGATCTTCGCCGAGGGCCTGGTGCAATACATGGGACAGTCGCTGTTTGCGGTGGCGGCGCGCAGCGTGGAGCAGGCGCGCCGGGCGGCGCGCCTCGCCGCCGCCGAATACGAGGAGCTCGAAGCGCATCTCGACGTCGACTCGGCCCTCGCGAGCGAAGACTTCGTCCTGCCGACGGAGCGCCTGGTGCGCGGCGACCCGAAGGCCGCCATCGCGCGCGCGCCGCACCGGCTCGCGGGGAGCCTGCGCATCGGGGGGCAGGACCAGTTCTATCTCGAAGGACAGATCGCCTACGCCGTGCCGAAGGAAGACGGCACGATGCTCGTATACAGCTCGACGCAATATCCCGGCGAAGTCCAGCACAAGGTGGCGCACGCCCTCGGGGTGCACGCCAAGGACGTCACCATCGAGTGCCGCCGCATGGGCGGGGGCTTCGGCGGCAAGGAAACCCAGCCGGCGCTGTTCGCCTGTGCCGCGGCGCTGCTCGCGCGCAAGACCGGCTGCCCGGTGAAGCTGCGCGTGGACCGCGACGACGACATGATCATCACCGGCAAGCGCCACGACTTCCTGACCCGGTACGAAGCCGGGTTCGACGGCGAAGGCCGCCTCCTCGGCGTCGAATTCACCCTCGCCTCGCGCTGCGGCTACTCGGCGGACCTCTCCGGCGCGATCAACGACCGCGCCATGCTCCACAGCGACAACTGCTACTACTTGGAGAACGTCGGGATCGTCAGCCACCGCTGCAGGACGCACACGGTGTCGAACACCGCCTTCCGCGGCTTCGGCGGACCGCAGGGGATGATGGGCATCGAGCAGGTGATCGACGAGATCGCCCGCCACCTCGGCAAGGATCCCCTCGAGGTGCGCAGGCTCAACTTCTACGGCAAGAGCGAGCGCAACGTCACGCACTACCACCAGACGCTCACCGACAACGTCATCGCCGACATCGTCGACCGGCTGGAGCAGACCTCGGGCTACCCGGTGCGGCGCCGCGCGGTGCGCGCTTTCAACGCGAAGAATCCGGTGCTCAAGCGCGGCATCGCCCTCACGCCCGTCAAGTTCGGCATCTCCTTCACGACCACCCACCTCAACCAGGCCGGCGCATTGCTGCACCTGTATTCCGACGGCACGCTGATGCTCAATCACGGCGGCACCGAAATGGGCCAGGGCCTGTACGTCAAGGTGGCGCAGGTGGTGGCGGAGGAACTGCAGATCGATCTCGAGCGCATCCGCATCACCGCCGCGGATACGAGCAAGGTGCCGAACGCCTCGGCGACCGCGGCCTCGGCCGGATCCGACCTGAACGGCAAGGCCGCGCAGGCCGCCGCCCGCAGCCTGCGCGAGCGGCTCGCCCGGTTCGCCGCGGCCCATTTCGGCGCGCCGCATGAGGAGGTGGTCTTCCGCGACAACCGGATATCGTGCGGGGAACGCAGCCTCGCGTTTGCGGATCTGGCGCGCCTTGCGCACGCCGCCCGCGTGCCGCTCTCGGCCACCGGCTTCTACGCCACGCCCAAGATCGGCTACGACCGCAAGACCTGGAGCGGCACGCCGTTCTACTACTTCTGCTACGGGGCGGCGGTGTCCGAGGTCGTGATCGACACCCTGACCGGCGAGAACCGCGTGCTGCGGGTCGACATCGTGCACGACGTCGGCCGCTCGCTGAATCCTGCGATCGATCTGGGGCAGATCGAAGGCGGCTTCGTGCAGGGCATGGGCTGGCTGACCACCGAGCAGCTGTGGTGGAACGACGCCGGCCGGCTGATGACCCACGCTCCTTCGACCTACAAGATCCCGGTCGCCGGCGACGTGCCGGAAGCCTTCCACGTCGAGATCTGGCGCTCCGGCGCCAACGCCGAGGACTCGATCTTCCGCTCCAAGGCGGTGGGAGAGCCGCCGCTGATGCTCGCGATATCCGTGTTCCACGCCATCCGGGACGCCGTCGCTTCCGTCGCCGACTACCGCGCGAGCCCGGGCCTGGACGCGCCGGCCACGCCCGAGGAAATCCTGCGCGCGGTCGAGGAACTGAAGGTACGCCGCGCCGCGCCCGCGGAGAAGGTGGCGTCATGAGCGGCTGGATCGCGCGGCTGCGCATGCTCCGCGACGCCGGCACACCCGCCGTGCTCGTCACCGTCGCCGCCACGCGCGGCTCCGTGCCGCGCGAGCCGGGAACGAAGATGATCGTCACGCGGGATCGAACCTTCGACACCATCGGCGGCGGTCATCTCGAGTACAAGGCGATCGAGATCGCCCGCGGCATGCTCGACGGCGGGGAGCGCGCGGCGCTGCAGCGCTTCGTCCTCGGCGCGAGCCTGGGCCAGTGCTGCGGCGGCATCGTCGAGCTGCTGTTCGAGCGCATCGGGGCCGCTGCGGCGTGGCCGGAGATCGCGGCGGCGCTGGTCGAGAGAGATGTCCCGTGCGTGCTCGTCACATCGGTCGAGCCGCGCAGCTCCACGGAAAAGCGGGTGGTCACGGCGGAGGAATCGTCCGGGTCTCCCGGAAGCGATGATGTGGTCGCGCGTGCACGTGCGCTGCTCGCGTCGGAGGTGGGCGCGTCGCTGGGGTCGGACGGCCTGTTTCTCGAGGTCCTGCGGCCGCCGCGCATGCAGGTCGTGTTGTTCGGCGCGGGCCACGTCGGGCAGGCGCTGGTGCGCATGCTCTCCGGGCTGCCCTGCCGCATCACCTGGGTGGATTCCCGGGACGACGCGTTCCCGCAGGGACTGCCCGGCAACGTGACCGTGGTCGCGACCGGCGATCCGGAAGCCGAGGCGGACGCCGCGGTCCCCGGCAGCCATTTCCTGGTGATGACGCACAGCCACGATCTCGACCTGCGCCTGTGCGAGCGCATCCTCGCGCGCGAGGACTTCGTCTACTTCGGATTGATCGGTTCCGCGACCAAGCGGCGCCGCTTCGAGCAGCAGCTCATGCGCCGCGGCGTGCCGCCCGGTCGTCTCGCGCGCATGACCTGCCCGATCGGTGTCGATGGCATCACGGACAAGCACCCCGCGGCCATCGCGGTCGCGGTCGCGGCCGAGATCCTGCAGGCGCACGAGCGAGGATCGGCTGTCGTCCGGGAGCGAGATCAGCCCAAGCGACATGCCTCGTAGCGGAACACCGTCGCCGAGCGCAAACCCGGCGCAGTTGAAGGCGTTCCGCGGCTCCATCCTGCATTTCCTCGACGACCCCGAGCAAGGGGGAGACGCTTCGTACCGCTACCACGAGGATGGCTTGCTGGTGCTGCGGGACGGACGCGTGGCGGAGCTGGGGGAGGCAAGTTCGCTGCTGCCGCGTGTGCCGGAAGGTGCCGAGCTCACCGACTATTCCGGCCGCCTGATCCTGCCCGGCTTCATCGACACGCATATCCACTACTCCCAGACCGACGTCATCGCCTCGCACGGCGAGCAGCTGCTGCAATGGCTGGAGCGCTTCACCTTTCCGGCCGAACGGCGTTTCTCCGATCCCGCTCACGCGCGCGAGGCGGCGGAGTTCTTCCTCGATGAGCTCCTGCGCAACGGGACGTCCTCGGCGATGGTGTTCCCGACGGTACATCCGGCATCGGTCGAGGCGCTGTTCGAGGCTGCCGAGCCCCGCGGGATGTGCATAGTGAGCGGCAAGGTCATGATGGACCGCAACTGCCCGGAATTCCTCCGCGACTCGGCCGAGTCTTCGTACGAGCAGAGCGGGGAGTTGATAGCGAGATGGCACGGGCGCGGCCGCCTGCGCTACGCAGTGACGCCACGATTCGCCGCTACCTCGAGCGAGCGGCAGCTCGAGCTCGCGGGGCGGTTGCTCGACGAGCACCCCGGCGTGCATTTGCAGTCGCATGTCGCCGAAAACCGCGACGAGGTGGCCTGGGTGTCGCAGCTATTCCCGTGGAGCCGGAGCTACCTGGACGTCTACGACCGCTTCGGGCTGTTGCGGCGCGGCGCCGTGTACGCGCACTGCATCTACCTGGACGGGCGCGACCGCGCCCGCATGGCCGAAAGCGGCGCCGCCATGTCCTTCTGCCCGACTTCCAATCTTTTCCTCGGGAGCGGCCTGTTCGATCTGCGCGCGGCCTCGGACGCCGGCGTCCGCACCGGCCTGGGCACCGACGTGGGCGGAGGCACGAGCTTCAGCATGCTGCGCACGATGCACGAGGCGTACAAGGTGGCGCGGCTCGCCGGCCAGACGCTCTCGCCGCTGCGCGCCCTCTACCTGAGCACCCTGGGCGCCGCGCGCTCCCTCCGTCTCGAGGACCGGATCGGGAATTTCGAGACGGGCCGCGACGGGGATTTCATCGTGCTGGACTGGGCGGCGACGCCCCTCATGGCGAGGCGCACGGCGCGGGCCGCCAGTCTCGCCGAGAAGCTGTTCGTGATGATCATGCTGGGGGACGACCGCGCGGTCGCGGCGACGCACCTGATGGGCCGTCGCGCGTGGCAGGGCGTCAGTCGGGCCCGGGGATGACGCGCCCGCCTTCCTTGATCGGAGTGGCGAACTTGTACTCGATGTCCCAGGGGAAATAGATCCACTTGTTCTGCTTGAATTCCTTGACCAGCGTATCGACGATGGAGCGGCCTTCGGGCTTGGCGTAGAGCGTGGCGAAGTGCGCCTTGGGCAGGAGCTGGCGGACCACCTTGGCGGTGCGCCCGGTGTCGACCAGGTCGTCGATGAGAAGGTAACCCTCGCCGTCGCCGGCGACTCCCTTGAGCACCTTCACCTCGCTGCGGACCTGCGCCGCCCCTCCCGTGGCGGGCGCGTCGTAGCTGGTCACGCAGATCGTATCGACGAGCCGGATGTCCAGCTCGCGGGCGACCAGGGCCGCCGGCACCAGGCCGCCGCGCGTGATCGCGATGATTCCCTTCCAGGGGCCTTTCTTGTTCAGGACTTCCGAGAGGTAACGCGTGTCGCGATGAAGCTCGACCCAGGAGATGATGATCTCGTCTTCGTAGGGAACCCGCGCCATGGAAGGACAATTCTAGCGATTCTGACCGCGGAACGCCCAGCGGGTGAAGCGCTGCTCGATCGCCGCCGTCCCGGCATAGAGCACGATGCCGAGAAACGCCAGCACCAGCAGTCCGGCGAACACGATCGGCACCTGGAAGCCCGCCTGCGCGTCGAGCATGAGCTTGCCGATGCCCTTGTTCGCCCCGACCGTCTCCGAAACGACCGCGCCGACGAAGGCGAGCGTGATCGCCACCTTGAGCGAGCCGAAGAAATACGGCAGGGATCTCGGGATGCCGACCTTTCTCATGATGTCGAGCTTGGAGGCGCCCAGCGCCCTAAGCACGTCCTCGAGTTCCGGCTCGGTGGTGGCGAGCCCGGTGGCGACGTTGACCACGATGGGAAAGAACGAGATCAGGAACGCTGTGAGCACCGCCGGGATCTCGCCCAGCCCGAACCAGAGGATCAGCACCGGCACCACCGCGACCTTGGGAATCGAGTTGAAGCCGATCAGCACGGGATAGATCCCCGCGTAGATCGCGCGATGCCAGCCCACTGCGATGCCGAGCGCGAGCCCGAACACGGTCGCGATGAGAAACCCGGCGAGCGTGGTCCACAGCGTGACGAAGGAGTTGTCGGCGATCGGCTTGCGGAACTGCCATAGCGCGCCGAAGACGTCGGAGGGAGCGGGCAGGATGGTGAGCGGCACTTTGAACCCCGAGCAGACGATCTCCCACAGCAGGAAGAGCACGATCGTGAACGCCGCCGGCGACAGCACCTTGATGGTGAATTCGCTGCGGTCCATCAGTGCTTCCCGCCTATCAGGGTACGCAGCTCGTGGACGATGTCCTGGAACTCCTGCGTATAGGTCACCTCCAGGTCGCGCGGCCGCGGGATATCGACCGCGCAGCGCTTCACGATGCGCCCGGGGCGGCTCGACATCACGTACACGGTGTCGGCGAGGAACACGGCTTCGCGGAGGTCGTGCGTCACCAGCATCACCGTGACCTTGCGATCGGCCTGCAGGTCGCGCAGCGCGCACCACAGCTCCTCGCGCGTGAACGCGTCGAGCGCGCCGAAGGGCTCGTCGAGCATCAGGATCTCGGGCTCGTGGATGAGCGCGCGGCAGATCGAGGCGCGTTGCTGCATGCCTCCGGAGAGTTCCCAGGGAAATTTTTCGGTGAAGCCCGCAAGCCCGACGGATTCGAGCAGCTTCACCGCCTTGTCGCGGTATCGCGGCCGCTCGCTGCGGATGCGGCGGCGGTGCGGCTCGACGATCTCGAGCGGCAGCAGCACGTTGTCGACGGCGTTCCGCCAGGGAAGCAGGTTCGAGTTCTGGAACGCCATGCCGACCGACTTGATCGGGCCCGTCACCGGGCGGCCTTCCACGGTGAGCGAGCCGGCGAGCGGCGGATGCAGCCCGGAGACGAGCCGCATCAGCGAGCTCTTGCCGCAGCCCGAAGGCCCGACCACGGCGATGAACTCGCCCTGATCGATCCCGAGGCTCACCTCCTCGATGGCCTTGACCGCGGCGGGGCCGCGGCCGTAAGCCATCGAGACGCCATCGAGCCGGACGAGCGGTGTCACCCGGGGGTAGGGGGCGAATCCCCTGCCGCTACTTGACGAGTCTTTGTTCGCGCGGGGGCAGGTATTGCGCCGTGAAGACGTCCGTCGGCTTGGGCTTGTTCGTGAAGTTGAACGTGAGCCCGATCTGGTCGATCGAGCGCGACAGGCGTTTCATGTCGACCGCGCCCAGCCCGTTCTTCTTCACGTCGGGGGTAACGACATTCTTCTCCAGCGACATCTTCAGGCGCTCGAGCTCGATGTCGCGCTTCACGATGGGCGCGCGCTTCATGAGCGAGTCGATCGCGGCGTCGGGATCCCTGACCGTGTCCTGGATGCCGCGGATGGTGGCGCGCACGAACCCCGCCACCGCCTTGGGCGAGGTGCGCATGAAGTCGGGATTGGCGATGATGACGTTGCCGTAGAGGTCCACGCCGTAGTCGCGAAGATGCAGCACCACGATCTCGTCGCCGGGCACGCCGTTCGCCTTGAGGTTCATGAAGGACGAGAACCAGAAGCCGGTGATCGCGTCGACCCTGCCCTGGGCGAGCATCGGCTCCCTGACCGGGAAGCCGACGTTCTCGATCTTGACTTTCGAGGCGTCGATATTGTTCGCCCGCACGAAGATCGGCCACTGCGCCCACGCTCCGTCGGCCGCGGGCGCGCCGAGCACCTTGCCTTCGAGGTCCTTGGGCGCCCTGATGCCGTTCTTCTTCAGCGTGACGATCGAGAAGGCCGGCGTGTCGTACACCATCATCACCGCCTTCACCGGCAGGTTGCGCGGCTCGTCGCGGTACTTGATGAGCGAATTGATATCCGCGAAACCCACCTCGTACGCGCCCGAGGCGACCCGGTTGATGCCCTCGACCGAGCCCGAGCCCGGATCGACCGTGACGTCCAGCCCTTCGGCCTTGTAATAGCCCTTGTCGATGGCGACGAAGTAAGGCGCGGCGGGCCCCTCGAAGCGCCAGTCGAGCGCGAAGCGGATCGGGATTTCCTTCTGGGCCGATGCGGCGCTGGCGAAAAGCGCGGCAGCAAGCAGCGCGATGAATCTCATGGAGTTCTCCCGGGAAGCTGTTGTAACGAGTCTAAACGGGCGCCCAGGGACTGGCAATGGAAGCTCGCCGCGGTGCGAGGCGCACAACGCCGGTGCGCCCGCCTTACTCGGTCTTCGCCCCGCCGCGATACCAGCGATCGAGCAAGGCGCGCTCTTCCTCGGTGATCCCGGTCAGGTTCCCCGGCGGCATCGCCTTTGCGACCACAGCCTGCTGCTGGACCTGCAAAGCCTGCGCGTGGATTCGCTCGGGCGTGTCGAGCATCACGCCCTTGGGCGCTTCGGCGAATCCCTGGAACGTGGGCTTCTGCGCGTGGCAGGCGGCGCAGCGCTGCCCGATCACCTGGCGCACCTGCGCGAAACTTGCCGGCGCCGCCGCTGCTTGCGGCCGCGGCGCGATCAGCGCGGCGGTGGCGAAAACGAGCAGGAGTCCTGCGACTAGCGGCCACGCCGGCGCGCCGCCCTTGTGCCGCATGACGAACCACACGCGCACCAGCGCCCCCGCGAGCGTGAGCAGCACCAGCACCAGCCAGTTCCAGAGACTGCCGAAGGTCATGGCGTAGTGGTTCGAGATCATCACGAACAGCATCGGCAGCGTGAAGTAGGTGTTGTGCACGCTACGCTGCTTGCCGGCCAGCGCGTACTTCGGATCGGGTGTGCGGCCTTGCTGCTTGGCGCGCACCAGCTCCCTCTGCCCGGGGATGATGACGTGCACGACGTTCCCGACCATGATGGTGCCGAGGATGGCGCCGTAATGGATGAAGGCGCCGCGCCCGCTGAACGTTCGCGTCAGCGCCCAGGCCGCCAGGGCGAGCAGCACGAACAGGACCGCGGCCAGCGCCGCGTCGTTCCGGCCCAGGGGCGAGCGGCACAGCCCCTCGTACACGACCAGGCCAGCGACGAGGCTCCCGAGACCGATGCCGATCGCCGCGCCCTTGGTGAGCGGCAGCACCGCGGGGTCGATGAGATACAGCTCGGCGTTCAGGTAATAGAGCAGCACCAGCAGGGCGAAGCCGGTGATGAAGGTCCAGTAGGCCTCCCACTTGAACCAGTGCAGCGTTTCGGGGAGCACCGGCGGCGCGAGGGCGAATTTCTGCGCGCGGTAGAAGCCGCCGCCGTGGATCGCCCACAGTTCGCCCGCGACGCCTTCGGCCCGGTCCTCGGTGCGCTTGACCGGCTCCAGCCTGTCGTCCAGCCAGATGAAATAGAGCGAAGCGCCGATCCAGGCGATGCCGACGACCAGGTGGGCCCAGCGGACGAGCAGGTTCAGCCAGTCGAGAATATAGGCTTCCAAGGCGCGAGTTCAGCTGCCGCGGTAGGTGCAATAGCTCCAGGGCGAAGCAAGCAGCGGCACGTGGTAGTCTCCGCCGTCCTCGGCAATGCCGAAGCGCACCGGAACCGCGTCGATGAAACCCGGCAGCGGAAGCTTCATGCCCTGAGCCCGGAAATACTCGCCGACGTGAAACACCAGCTGATAGGTTCCGGTCCGTAAGTCCCGGCCGGACAGCAAGGGCGCGTCGGTTCGTCCATCGCGGTTGGTGCTCACGCTGGCAATCAGCGTGCCAGCCTCAGCTTGCATGCGGTAGAGCTCGATACGGACGCCCGCGGCAGGGCGTCCCAGTGCGGTGTCGAGCACGTGCGTCGTAAGCTTGCCCATCAGTCCTCCGCGAGGAGTTTGTCCAGCCTGCCGCGCGCGATGTGCCCGATCTGCTCGAGCGCCAGAGCGATCTCGGCCTGCGCATCGTTTCCGGCGCGGCGCTCCATCTCCGCGAGCACGGTGGCGCGCGTGGCGTGCAGCCTCAGCGCGACGATACACGGAAATCCGAATTTCTCCCGGTAGCTCCGGTTGAGGGCGGCGATCCGCTCCAGTTCGGTGCGGCTGAGCGCGGTGAATCCCAGCCTTTCCTGCTCGCCGGAGGAGCTCCGGGTCAGCGTACCCGCCGCGGCCTCTTTTCCGGCGAGCTCGGGGTGCGCGCGCAGCAGGGCCAGTTGCTCTTCGCGCGACGCCGCGCGCATGCAGCGCATCATCCCGGCGTGCAAGGCGTCGACGCCGGCGAAGGGGCGCATCGGCCAGGCGCGCTCGGCGACCCAGGGAGAGCGCTCGAACACGCCCCCCAGCGCGGCGGTGAAAGCGTCGCGCTTCAGCACGTTGACCTCGGACATGCGCATCGCGCGCCTAGTATAAACTCGGCGCATGCTTGAATCCGCGCGGATCCTGTCCCGTTGCGACGAGCTCGCCCTGTGCTCGGAGCTTCCCGGAGGGCTGACGCGCGTATTCCTGTCGCCCGAGCAGCGTGCGGCGAGCGAGCTGATCCTCGGCTGGATGCGCGAGGCGCGGATGAGCGCGCGCGTGGATGCGATCGGCAACGTCGTCGGCCGCTATGAAGGCGACAGGCCGGGGCTGCCCTGCCTCATGCTCGGCTCGCACCTCGACACGGTCCGCGACGCCGGCAGGTACGACGGCATGCTCGGCGTGGTGACGGCGATCGAATGCGTGCACGCGCTCGCCGCCGCGGGCAAGCGCCTGCCCTTCGCGATCGAGGTCGTCGGGTTCGGCGACGAGGAAGGCGTGCGCTTCGGCGCGACGTTGCTCGGCAGCCGTGCGATCGCCGGCACCTTCGACGCCGCCACGCTTTCGGCGAAGGACCGCGACGGCGTCACGCTCGCCGAGGCGATGCGCGGCTACGGGCTCGAGCCGGAGCGCATCGGCGAGGCGAAGCGAAAGAAAGGCGAGGTGCTCGCCTACGCCGAGCTGCACATCGAGCAGGGCCCGGTGCTCGAAGCCGAAGGCCTGCCGGTCGGCGTGGTGACCGCGATCAACGGTTTTTCCAGGCGGCGCGTCACCCTCAAGGGTGAAGCGGGGCATTCCGGTACGGTGCCGATGAGCTTGCGACGCGACGCGCTCGCGGCCGCCGCCGAG
>Ga0137404_10001844_pt1 | contig 13931 bp, 14 predicted proteins | sample CZOMad2_1_16fung_FD_108285 | JGI IMG/M metagenome (GOLD analysis project Ga0137404, IMG submission 108285) | Vadose zone soil fungal communities from Angelo Coast Range Reserve, California, USA - CZOMad2_1_16fungal (Illumina Assembly) | ecosystem: Environmental > Terrestrial > Soil > Vadose...
GGCAATGGATTCATTCGGCGCGCAGTGCCTCTATCGGATCCAGCCGGGCGGCGCGCCACGCCGGCCATAATCCGCTGATGATCCCTACCACGGACGATACGCCCACTCCCAAAACTGCCGAAGCGGCGCTGATCAGAAGCGGAAAACCAATCAAGGCTGAAATTATGTAAGCCAAACCAAACCCAGTACCAACTCCAATCGCACCCCCAAGCGCAGTTACTGTAACTGCCTCAATCAAAAACTGCGTCAGAATGTCTTTCCGGCGCGCTCCAATCGCTTTGCGAATGCCGATTTCCTTCGTTCGTTCCGTTACCGACACCAGCATGATATTCATCACCACGATGCCGCCAACCACCAGCGAGATTGCCGCCACCCCAATGGTCACAATATAGATGTTCGAAGTAGCACTGGAGTACAAATTGAGAAAGACATCCTGAGTCTCGAGCGCGAAGCCTTCATCCCCCTCCTGGTCAAACGTTCTTCCGCGACGGTTGCGCATGATAGTGCGCACCTGGTCCTCTGCAGCCTCGAGCTGTTCGGCGGTTGGCACCTGAATAAAAACCACGAGCGACCTGCGGGAGCCGTAGGATTTTTGGTAGGTCGAATACGGGATATAGACCACATTGTCCCGCGAAAAGCCAAATATCGAACCGAGTGGCTCTAACACACCAATGACGGTATAAGGCCGTCCAGCAATCCTTATCTCCTGACCAATTGCCCGATCAGCGGGAGCATCGGCAAAGAGATTCTTTAACAAATCAGGGCCGATGACGCAGATCTCATGGCCTGAACTTCCCTCGGCCTCAGTCCAAATTCTGCCGACGTCAATCGTGACCCCGTCGATGGAGAACATGGTGGTGGGATTCACGCCGCGAACTCGAACGCCTTCGGATTTTTGGTCGGCATGTTTTATGGTCTCGATGGCGTTGGCAGCCTCACCTACGCGCCAACACGCCGAACACAGACGGCCAATTGCCTCAGCGTCTTCGTTAGTGACATCCTTGCGCTTGCTGAATTTTATGTACTCTTCACGCGACTTAATGATCTGAGGGTTCTTAGAGATGGTGAAGACAGTTGAGCCCTGCGACGAAAAAGTTTGGGCCACTGTCTTGTCCAGCCCTTTGATAATCGTGACCACGGAAATCACCGCCGATACGCCGACGACGATTCCCATCAATGTCAGGGCTGTGCGAAGCTTGTTTGCTCGCAGACTCGAGGTGGCGACGAGAAAGGCTTCGCCTAAAGATGCCAATCTGACGGCACGCAAAGAACGAATGCTTGCAGGCAGATTGAGGCGCCGGCCAGATGAGTAGCTTTGTGGCTCGATCGGGTTTCCGCCACTTCGCTCCATCCAGACCTCCTATTTGATTTTCTCGTCTTTTTCGATCAGTCCGTCGCGGATTGAGAGTATGCGATGCGCCCGTCTGGCAATGTCCGGTTCGTGAGTGACGACGATAATCGTGTTTCCCTCAGCATGCAGGCGTTCGAAGAGGTCCATGATTTCCATGCTGGTGTGAGTATCGAGCGCGCCCGTGGGTTCGTCCGCCAGCAGTATCGAAGGATGATTGACGAGCGCGCGCGCAATGGCTACACGCTGGCGCTGTCCGCCGGAGAGCTCGTTAGGCCGGTGCAGGATCCGGTCTGAGAGATCGACCGCATGCAGCGCCTGTTTGGCCATCTCATGACGCTGACTTGAGCCGATGCCTCCGTAAATCAAGGGCAGTTCGACATTGTGGAGAGCGGTGGCGCGCGCCAGCAGGTTGAAGGTCTGAAACACAAAGCCAACTTCCTGATTTCGTATGCGCGCCAGCTCGTCGTCGTCCATCTCCGAAACGTTCTTGCCGTTAAGCCAGTACTCGCCCTGGGAAGCGGTGTCGAGACAACCGATCAGGTTCATCAATGTCGACTTGCCCGAACCTGAAGGACCGATGATGGCAATGTATTCGCCTTTGTGAACGTCAAAAGAGACACCGTGCAGAGCGTGCACCTCTTCCGCGCCCATCTGATAGGTCTTCCAGATCCTGCGCATTGATATCAGAGCTAACGCATCATGCCGGCGGCTGTTAGTCTCTTCTTGCTCGAAGATCTTTTCCGTTACTGAGGGAGCGAATGTAATGTCACTCATTTAGCTGGGCCCCGTTGAGTTAGCGTTTGCGCCGGTCGGACGTTGCTGGCGCTTCACCGTCATCCCGTCCTTAAGCGTCTTCAAAACCCGGCTGGGTCCTCTAACGATTTCCATGCCCGCCTTCACACCGCTCGTGACCTCGATATCTGCCTCGCCGGTTATGCCGGTAGTAACTTCAATGAACCGGACCTTGTTCCCTTCGATAATATAGACACCCTTCAAGCTCTTAGGTTTGTCCCCGGCCGGAGGCGGCGGAGCAGCGCCTGCGACTGAAGCTGTGGGAGATGGCGAAGGCGACTTCTCTACTATCGATTCCAGCGGGACAGCAACTACGTTATTCTTCACTTTAGTCGTGATGGTGGCCGTAGCACTCATTCCGGGCCGCAGAGCATTGCGAATATCATCGGTCATCTCTTTATCGATCAGCTCAACGGTAACCTTAAACTCTTTAGCTTCCTGGACATTAACTCGGTTAGACAAGCCACCCTGCGTGTCTGACTTGGCCACCGCCAGGGGATTCTTTTGCAGCACTACTGCTTTGATTTCCTTTTCTCCCAGGGCGTCCACTTTCACCTTCGCCTGTTGACCAACCTCAACATTCGAAATCTCAGTTTCATCGACATTGACCTCGACGTTGATCGTGGACATGTCTGCGATTGTCATCAGCGGCGTGGTGGACAGACCAGCCACGGCGAATTCGCCCACGCGAGTCGGGATGTCGGCAACCACACCGTTCAGTGGCGACACTTGGGTCGCTTTGGAGCGCTGGCTTGATTGGCCACGAAGGAGTGCCTGTTGCTGGTTCGCCCGCATCTCAGAAGACTTGATACTGGTTCTGGCTTCCTGAACCGCGAGTCGCTGTTGGTTCGCGCGCTCCTGTGCTTCTTTCACAGCGATCTTCTGCGACTCGAGGTTTGCTCTGGCTGTATCCAAAGCTATCTTCGCCTGATCGTAACGATCGCGCGCGGCATCGTATTCAGCGCGTGAAGCAACGCCTGCTTCGATTAAGTCGGTATTACGTTTAAGTTCGCGCTGGGCGGTATTGAGATCGACCTGGGCACGATCCACAGAAGTCTGGGAAGACACGAGCTGTTGACGCGCCGCTGCCACCGAAGACTCAGCAACCACCAAAGCCTGCTGGGCCGAGGCAACCGCATTCCGCGCATTCTGAACATCGTTGATTGAAGCCTGGGCTGCGGCCCATTGTGCTTCCTGGTTGGATTGAAGTTGCGTTGGATCAATCCGTACCAGCGGCTTGCCCTTGGTTACCTGATCACCAGCATTTACATAGATCTCTTCGATTCGTCCGGGAACCTCACTGGTAAGTTTGATATAGCGCACCGGCCGAACTTCGCCCGATGCAGTTACTGTTTGCCGCAACTCTGGTCGCACCTCAATTTTGATAGTAGTTACTTCGGATTCTTCTTTGCGGCTGGCGAAGACGCTGATGATAATTACCAACGCTAAAACCGCAACTGCCGCGACCGCGATAACAATCTTTTTCTTCCGACTCAAAGCCATGTTTTCTTCCTTCGATCAGATACTTATTTTTTATTTTGGAGACGAGTTAGTAAGTTGCACAGAAATCCGCTGCCAGACCCCGTCTGCTCGGTTAGCTCTTACGTGTAAAATTAGCAAACAGTTTCAACTAAGAGCAACCGCTGAGCACAAGAAAAGCCCGGAAAACTCTGGGTGCCGGGCGCAAAAATTCCTCTCGCGAGCCCGCCGGCGCTTCTGCCTTCTGACATCGCCTGTTTCAGAACCCAGGCGACCAATTTCTCAAAAAAAGAAGGTTAAACCTATCCTTCGCCCAGGCGCAGAGTAACTGCTGCTGCGTGGTCGACGGTCGGTTTTGGCAGCAGACCCGGCAGCAAACCCGGTTACTAAGATGCAGCTATCGCGGGAATTCAGCGTTGGCGCAGGCGATTATTTCGCGTTAGAATGATTGGCCTCTCGATCGTAAGAGGCCATCCGATGTATCAAGCCTTTAATGAGCTGCCGAGACTCAAAAGACCCAGATGATTACTTGCGACCGCTGTAAAACGGAAAACCTCGAAGGCTCGCAATACTGCGATGAATGCGGAGCCCCGCTGAGGCCGAATCTTCGCCCCAGCATATCCGACAACTCGGGCTTGTCTAAGAGTCCCGATGGCCCGAACGGTTCTCGTGCACCCGTTCCCAGCAAAAAGCCTGAATTTGCGCCCGGCCAGGCCGCCGCGGCAATCAGCTTTTCATCGTCTTTGAATCCCTCAGCCAAGGCTCACGCGCGCTTAGTAATCGAGCGTGGTCGTTCGGTAGGAAAGCAATTTTTGCTGAGTGGTGATGATTCGCAGATTGGCCGCTGGGACGCTGACGGAGGGATCTTTCCGGATGTCGACCTGGATGCCGACGATCCAGAGGCAAAAGTTTCCCGACGGCACGCACGCATCACTTTACGCGACGGACAATACTTTCTCGAGGACCTCGGATCGACCAACGGCACCTTTGTTAATCGCGGAAAGAGATTGCCTCCCGGCTACCGCCAACCGCTGCGGGACGGCGATGAAATCATCGTTGGTAAGACGTTCCTGCGGTTTTTTGTAGTTAAGTAATTCAAGCGGCGAACGTTTCCAGGATAACCAGCTGAAGCGCGTTCGCATCAATGACCCCTGGACCACAAACGGTCGATTGCAATCAATGACTGAGTGTACTGAATGCGGCGCAGCCCTGGAGCAGTCCGAACACTTCTGTGGCAGTTGTGGCGCGCAGCAACCCCCCGCCGATGCTGAGTTCGAGACGTCAGCCAGCGGCGAGATGGGGGATCTATCTCTGCTGGGTGCCGGCGGGCCGGCTGCGCCTGAGTCTGCGGCATCCAAGGCCGATGAAACTCCGCCAGCTGGTTCAACTCCGACCGCAGATTCATCCGAGTTCGCCTCGGCGAAAAAGGTCTCGTCGTCATCTCTCGGTGGCTCAGCGACCGGTGGGCTGGGTGTTTCCAATACCAGCGCAACTCCCCATAAGGGAACAACAGGCGGTCATCAGCCAACCATCAAACAACTTGAAGCGGGCACCCTTCTTAACGGCCGTTATGAGATCGTCAGGCGCATCGGTGGCGGCGGCATGGGCGCCGTGTATCTTGCCAAGGATCGCAACCTTGGGGATGCACCTCGCGCGGTTAAAGAGATGGTCGAGGCGCATCTGGATCCGGCCCAACACGAAAAGGCCATCGGCGATTTTAAGCGCGAGTCGTTGCTGCTGACCTCGCTCGAACATCCTTCCATCCCGACTATCTACGACTATTTTTACGATGAGCCAGCCGGGCGGTTTTACCTCGTGATGAAATACATTTCCGGCGGCGACCTTGCTTCCCGCCTGCGCAGCTCGGCGACGGGGCGACTCGATGAAAAGACCGTCGCGGACTGGGGCATGCAGGTGGCGGATGTCCTCGAGTATCTGCACTCGCGACCAAAGTCGATCATCTATAGGGACTTGAAACCGGCGAACCTGATGATTGATGGTAATACAGGCCGCGTAATGCTGATAGATTTCGGTATTGCTCGCTGGGTTAAGCAGGAAGAAAAGGGTGTCACCGCGGTGGGCACGATGGGTTATGCGCCGCCTGAGCTATTTGGTGGGCGCGTGGAACCGCGCTCCGATATCTACAGTCTCGGCGCCACCATGTTTCATCTATTGACCGGATCTGATCCTCAGGACAATCCGTTGTTGATTTTTGATTTCACCAAGAATCCGCGGCCGCGGCAAATTGCGCCTTCCATTTCAACCGAGATGGAAATGATCCTGATGAGAGCCGTCGAATATAAGCCAGAAGATCGGTTCAGATCAGGCGAAGACATGCGCGATGTGCTGGCCAGCCATCTGGAAAAGTTGATGGCCGGAAGAGTCAGTTATGGCGTGCCGGCGCAGCAGCTTGGCAGCGAGACAGTGCAGGTGCAAACCGTGTATTGCGGTTTCTGCGGAGGCCGAATCGCAGCCGACGATATCTTTTGCGCGCACTGTGGAGCACGCCAGCCGCTAGCAGGCGTCGGGCCCAGCGCCATGTTGCGCACTTCCCATCCGACCGCAAAACTCGTGGTGGCCGGAACGACCGAGTTGGACGCATCCTTTATTCTACAGAAGGACAGCAACCTCGTAGGGCGTACCGATCCGCATTCGAATATCTTTCCGGAGATCGATCTCTCGCGTTTCGATTCTGAGACAAAAGTTTCCCGGCGCCACGCCAGAATCTGGCGCGAAGGCGATACCTTTCTGGTTGAGGATCTTGGATCCGTCAACGGTACTGTCATTAATGATTCAGTACGCCTTGCTCCCAGGCAGCCGCGCGTTCTCGATAGCGGAGATAAGCTCCGCCTGGGTGAAACGACACTTCATTTTCTTGTAGGTTGATCAGGGGTCAGCGGTCGGTTGTCAGTGGTTTTAGGAATCCGGTTGGCAACGGAACCTGAGATACGAGAACACACCGGGCCAGGATTGCACAGACAACTGACGACCGATGTTGGCCAAATAATGATCGCGGTAGAGGGCACCGCCGTAAAGCAGTCGAATAAGCAAGGTCGCGCCGCCAGCCAGCAGAGGCGGCGATTCCACGCACCGTTTTCCCTGCGTTGTGGGGCCCTGCTGATCGATTATGTCTTGGTAATTTCGATCGTTGCTGTCAGCACTCTGATTGCGCGAATGCTCGGAGGCGGAGCCCGGATGGCCGGTGGCTCGGCGGAAACGCTGGGGGTCGTGATTGCGGTAATTGGCGCTGCCCTTGACCTTGGCGTGGCGCCAGGCCTTACTGGCCGCACGGCCGGCAAGTGGGCCACCGGGCTCCGAATTGAACGCGTGACTGGGGAGCAAATCGGCATTGGCCGGGCACTCCTTCGCCACTTTGTTGGTTATCCGGTATCATTTCTGCCCCTGGGAATTGGATTTCTTATTGCTGCCTTCACGGCCCGCGGGCGAGCCTTGCACGATCTTATTGCTGGCACCATCGTCGTTCGTGAAGGCACATTTGCGGGTATTAGCACCTCTAAGACACGCCGGGGTGCGTAACCATTAGCAAAGCTTTCTTCAATGTCTGAACTAATCGTCAAATATCCTGACAGAGCCCCTGATCATTTTCCGCTGGGACGCCTGCGTATCACCATCGGTCGCTCAGCCCGAAATGATCTCTGCATACCGGATCCCTTTGCTTCTCGAGTTCATGCCGAGGTTCGCCGTGAAGGCGATGAATACTTTTTACAGGATCTGGGATCGGCCAACGGCACCCTCTACAACGGCTCGAGCGTGGAAGGTGTAATTCCGCTTGGCCCTGGCGGCCGCATTCAAATTGGCGAGACAGAGATTGTCTTCGACGACGGTACCTACAACTCGAGCATGGGCGCGACCATGATCACGGACAATACGACGTCGCTCCCTGAAGCGACGATTGCCCTTGCCTCGGGTGATCGGACCACCTCGGGCCTGCTGGAAGCAATCGAAGGCGCGCGCACCAAACCTGAAGAAGTTGCTACCGCCACCACAGCGAAAACCGGCGACTTGCTGGCCTTGATTAGCAAGGTGGGGATCACTTTGCTGGCTTCGGCGACTCTCGGAGAGACGTTGGAGCAGATCGTGTCTCTCGTATTTGAAGCTGTGCCGGCGGATCGGTGTTTGTTGATGATGCGCTCTGAAGGCAGCGAAGAGTTGCGCGTCGCCGTGGCTCGCTTGCGCGATCGCGTTGGGGAAGTTGGCGAGATACGTGTCAGCCGCAATGTGCTCGAGGAGGTCGTATTTAGGGGTAAGTCGGTTTTGACTTCTGACGCGCAGCACGACCCACGTTTTGCCAGCGGTACAGTGGTCTTGCAGGGAGTTCGTTCGGTATTGGCGGTACCGCTGGGCGTCGCAGACAAAGTGTTTGGCATCATTTATGCTGATTCGCCAATTGCCGAAGGTAGGTTTACCGAAGACCATCTGAAAGTGCTGACTACTCTGGCCTCAGTTGCTGCCATTAGGGTTGAGAATGCCAGGTTGGTTGAATCGCGGCTGGAGCAGGAGCGTTTGGAGCGCGAACTCTCCCTCGCCAGTGAAATACAACAACGCTTCCAACAACAGCTCCACCACAGGTGCAAGGATATGAACTGCAAGGAATCAGCTTTCCATGCTATGAAATCGGCGGAGACTACTACGATTTCATTAAGCGCGACGATGGCCGCCTGGTAATCGCTCTCGGCGATGTCTCGGGCAAGGGAACTGCCGCGGCTTTGCTGATGTCATCTTTGCATGCCGCTATTCATGCGCAATCCGGGTCACACGATTCTCTGGTTGCCACTATTTCGGCAGTCAATCGCTATCTCGCCGATAACATCCCGTCTAATCGGTTCGTTACTCTGTTCTACGCGGAACTTGACCCCGAGTCTGGTGCTCTGTCATTCCTGAATGCGGGCCACAATCCACCGTTGATTGTTCATTCGGCGGGAACAGTCGAACAACTGGCTTCTGGCGGGTTGCCGCTGGGGATCAAACGTGATGCTGAGTATCGAGAGGGACGAACTCAAATGCAATGCGGCGATGTCCTGGTGATCTACTCGGATGGGGTTACCGAGGCAGTAAGTCCTACAGGTGAGGAATTTGGACCTACGCGACTCTATGAAGTGGTATCGCGGAACGTCGATGCTTCGGCGGCCGGTATCCGTGATCGGATCGAGTCGGCCCTCACAAAATTTGCTCAAGGCACGCGCGCCGCGGACGATATCACCCTGGTAATTGTTAAGCGTCAGGCAGAAACCAGACAACTTGCAGTGGCCTCGAGCGGCGACTGAATGTCTCGCCCGGTCGTCGTTTTCACCCCTAACCGGAGTGAAGAAGCGAAGGTTTCACCACAGAGGCGTGACCTGTTCATATCTCCCGACGCATGATCGGCCTCGATTTTGAACGCCTCGTCACCTCTTTGAAGCCCGCCGCCCTAAAGGCCGAAGGCACACCATGCCAGAGAAAAGGATCAGGCATCTTGTTCGTCGAAGGCTCGGCCGGATAGCCTTCGACCACCGTCGCTCCCTGTCGCGCGGCAAAATCGACCGCAGCTTTCAGTAGTTTAACTGAGATGCCCTGGCGTCGATAACCCTTTCGAACAAACAGGCATGAGACTGACCAGACCGGCCGATCGTCAACCGGCTTGAGCAAACGAGATGTTTCCAGACCTACATAAGCTTCCCGCGGCGCTATCGCACACCAACCCACGGGCCCGTTTCCCGCATAAGCAATAATTCCCGGTTTACGTCCGGCGTTGACGACGCTCTTTAAGGCCCGCTTATTCCCCGTGCCTTTGCCGGCCTCAAACTCTTTCCGTGGAACGCGCCAAAACATGCACCAGCATCCGCCGCAGGCGCCACGTTCGCCGAACAGTTCTTCAATGTCAGGCCAGCGGGAAGGAGTTGCGGCGTGGAACCGGATCGTCCCAGGTTTCGTTTGTTTAGCCATGGCCGATCAGAGTAATCACTAGACTACCACGGAAGCAGGCTGTGACAATCCGGTCCAATATGATAATTCTGAAGCCACAGATGGATCCGGATACAGATATTGGCGGCCGGCTGCACAGGTTCCCCGTTACCAGTCACTCAGCAATAGTCGCGGCCAGAAGTGATGACCTTGAGGTGCGGCAGCGTGCTTTCGAAACGATCCTGACGAGTTACTGGAAGCCCGCGTACAAATACATCCGTCTGAAGTGGCAGGCGTCGAATGAAGAGGCGAAAGATCTGACGCAAGGGTTTTTTGCGATAGCGATTGAGAAGAACTATTTTGCCCGTTTCGATCCAACAAAGGCCAGTTTCCAAACCTACCTGCGCACCTGCCTGGATGGCTTTGTAGCTAATCAGAAAAAGTCTGAACAGCGTCTCAAAAGAGGTGGGGGAACCAACACTTTCGCGCTCGACTTTGAAAGCGCGGAGGAAGAACTTAACCGGCATCGAGTTAGTGATGGCATAACGCCGGATCAATACTTTTATCGGGAATGGGTTCGTGGCTTGTTTACCCTCGCAGTCGAAGCTCTGCGCCGCAGCTATGATGAAAAGGGACGTAGTGTTCACTTCAAGCTCTTCGAAGCCTACGACTTGCGAGACGAGCAAGTGACCAAACTCACTTATGCCGATCTCGCGCGAGAGTTTTCGTTGAATTCGATTGAAGTAAACAACTATCTGGCCGCCGCGAGACGAGACTTTCGCAGAATTGTGCTGGATAAACTTCGTGAGACAACGGGAACGGAGGAAGAGTTTCAGCGGGAAGCGCGCGCGCTGTTGGGTATCAAAATCAAATGAGATGGCTGTCGGACAACACGATCGAGCACTTGCGCAGCATCACTGATGATCCGGATTTCAGTGCGACCAAATACAAGGTCGTCAAAGAGATTGCTCGCGGTGGCATGGGCACTGTTTATCTCGCGGAGGACATCGAACTAGGAAGACAAATAGCCATCAAGGTACTAAACACTCCGGAGTTGGACTCGGGTCTTGCCCGGCGCATGGTGCGCGAAGCGAAAATCATTGCCCGACTGGAACACCCGGGAATTGTGCCGGTCCATGATGTAGGCACGCTTCCGGACGGCCGAGTCTTTTACGCCATGAAGTTTGTGCGCGGCAGTCGTTTGGACGAGTATGCCGCACAGGTCGACTCGATCAAGGATCGCCTCAGGAAGTTTCAGGCTGTGTGCGACGCAGTCGCATTTGCCCACGCGCATGGTGTCGTCCATCGCGATCTAAAACCACAGAACATCATGATTGGGTCGTTCGGTGAAGTCCTGGTGCTGGATTGGGGCGTGGCGAAGCTGTTGCCGGCAGCCTCTTCCGAGGCGGACACGTTAATCCTGCCTGGTACGAACTGCGACGTCCGAACCGACAAACCCATCGACACTGCGCACGGTACGGTGATCGGAACACCTCGGTACATGTCACCAGAACAGTCGCTTGGTGAAGTCGAGCAACTGGATGAAAGATCGGATATTTACTCGCTGGGAGCCGTTCTCTATTTCCTCCTTACACGCCAGGCGCCTATTGAGCGAAAGACAGCGGGGGCAACTGGACAAAGCGCCACAACGGTTTCGATTCAGCGCCCGCGGGAACTGAATTCGAAGATCAGCAAGGCTGCTGAAGCAATCTGCCTTAAGGCGATGGCCCGCTCTGCCGCCGACAGATATCCCAGTGCCGTCGAAATGTCGGCCGATATTGGCAGGTTACTCGATGCTGAACCGGTGTCCGCCTACCGGGAAAATACAGTAGAGAGAATTGGCCGCTGGCTTGGCAAGAACCGGTTCCTGGTGCTTCTGGTGCTGGCATATCTACTAATGAGAATTTTCTTTATCTTGACTGCGAAGCGTTAAAGGAATCACGCTGAACGTTTAATAGAAGGTTAGGAGAAAGACAAACGCACTTTCTCAGTGAAAGGAATCAAAAGAGAAAGAGGAGAAAAAATGTCCAAACCCCTGATTGGAATTCTACTGGGAGCCGTACTCGGAGCGTTTGACGGTCTGACAGCCTGGTTCACGCCCGCAGTGAGAGATCAGTTGGCCGGAATCGTGGTCAGTTCAACTTTCAAAGGCATTATCGCGGGCATTGCGATCGGGTTCTTCGCCAGGAAGTTTCACTCGCTTCCGATTGGTATTCTCTTTGGCCTGGCTGTGGGAGCGTTTCTGGCGTATCTGACGGCTCGTTTTGCGGTGGGCGGTTATTACTTTGAAATAATGTTGCCCGGGAGCATGGTTGGGTTAATCGTTGGTTTTGCAACACAGAAGTATGGCAAAGCCCCGGCCGTGGCCCATGGTTAGATACAGCGCCTGAGCTACTAAGGCACTCAGCAAGTTCCGCGTGTGTTTCGTGGATCGGCTGACTTTGATTGCTTTGACAAGCGCGATGTGGTGGCAAGAAAACTAGAGGAGAAGGAGACCTATATGCCGAGAGTTGTGCATTTTGAGATTCACGCAGGCAATCCCGAGCGAGCAATCTCTTTTTATCAGAAAGTGTTTGACTGGGGTTTTCAGAAGTGGGAAGGACCAATGCCCTACTGGTTGATCACGACCGGTTCTAATGACCAGCCGGGTATTAACGGAGGCCTGGTCCAGCGGCAGGGCGAAGTGGATGGCCAGGCTGTCATCGGCTACGTTTGCACAGTTGACGTTCAGTCAGTCGATGCTTCAACGGCGACAGTTAAGGCGAACGGCGGAACGGTTGTACTTCCAAAAATGCCGATTCCGGGGGTTGGCTGGCTTGTCTATTGCAAAGATACCGAAGGAAATATATTCGGAATGATGCAGGCCGCCCCGGACGCAAAGTAACGCAAGCTGTTAGCTTGCGTTTGGTGGCCAACGCATCAATATTCAGGGATTGGGAAAGCTGTTAGCTTGCGTTTGGTGGCCAACGCATCAATATTGAGGGATTGGGAAGCCTCAACACAGCAAGCTAACAGCTTGCTTTACACTGAAACTCTCGCGCGTATTGGGCCATACTTTTGGAGGATCGGAACCAATGGAGTTGCGCATTTTTCAGATCGACGCTTTTGCAACTAAGGTTTTTCGTGGCAACCCGGCGGCTGTTTGTCCGCTCGAGAAATGGCTGGAAGAGGATGTGCTGCAAGCCATTGCCCAGGAAAACAATCTTGCAGAGACGGCCTTCTTCGTTCCCAGTAACGGTGGTTTTCACCTGCGCTGGTTTACACCCCGACTGGAAGTTGATTTGTGTGGACACGCAACGCTCGCTTCAGCGTTTGTCATATTCACCGAGCTGGAGCCTCAGCGCGAGGCTGCTGAATTTGCTTCCAGAAGCGGTCCGTTGTACGTCAGGCGCAACGGCGATATGTTGACGATGGATTTCCCTACCTGGCCGCTTCGGCCGTTAGAACAGCCGCCGGTGGCGCTATTGGAAGGACTCGGAAGAGCGCCGCGAGAGCTTTACTCCGTGACAAAGGGAAGCAATTACTTCGCTGTTTACAATTCGCAAGCCGAGGTCGTTTCGCTGCGGCCGGATTTTGCGAAGCTGGAGCAGCTTCACCCCAATGGTGTCATCGTCACTGCGCCAGGCGATAACTCGGATTGTGCTTCGCGCTACTTTGCGCCGAGCTACGGCATTCCTGAAGATCCGGCTACCGGCTCAATTCACAGCGCGTTAACACCTTTCTGGGCGAAGCGGCTTAACAAGAAGAGTATTCATGCGCGTCAGGTATCGCAGCGAGGCGCCGAGTTGTTTTGTGAAGACAAGGGCGATCGGGTGCTGATTTCCGGCCAAGCTATCAAGTATCTGGAAGGAAAGATTTATATCTAGTGGAAGCAAACCTGGGGTTACAGTTATTCAGTTTGAGTTTCATGACGTTCGTGTAATTTAGTGGATCGTATTCTGCGCACAAGAACGACGATGCACGAAATCACACGAAACAGCACCAATAGAACTCATTCGCATGGCAATTGAGAGATACTAAACACCGACACTGGATCAGAGCGCATAACTAGTCGTTGGGTCGGCCTGGCAAGAGCGCCTCGGTCTTGAGCGTCTGCGGCCCTTTGTCATTGCACATGGCGTAACTCGACTCGTACATTGAAACGCCTGCCGTTTCACCCTTTGCGTTCAGGATGTAGAAGTTAATGCCGAAATTCGGCTCGCCCTGGCTGTTCAAAAGGCGCTTTTCGATCGTATTGGCTTTGATTCTGCGCAATGCTTCCATTCCTGCATCTTTTGGATGCGCGCCGCGTCGCATCTCTTCCACGATCAAGAACGAGCACAGGTTGTAAAGGTTGGCCTCGCCGCGCCCCGTCGAACCGGCGGCGCCTACGTTGCCGTCCACGTATAAGCCTGCGCCCAGAATCGGA
>Ga0137404_10001845_pt1 | contig 13931 bp, 12 predicted proteins | sample CZOMad2_1_16fung_FD_108285 | JGI IMG/M metagenome (GOLD analysis project Ga0137404, IMG submission 108285) | Vadose zone soil fungal communities from Angelo Coast Range Reserve, California, USA - CZOMad2_1_16fungal (Illumina Assembly) | ecosystem: Environmental > Terrestrial > Soil > Vadose...
ACAGCGGCGGATCGAGGGCCTCGTCGTATTCCTTCTTGAGGCGCGCGATCAGCTCGGCGGCCGGCAAAATCCGGCCGACGCTGCCGACGCCCTGGCCCGAGCCCCAGATTTCCTTCCAGGCCTTTGGCTTGGCGCGCTCACCCGACGCATCGGTCCCAAAACTCATCTTCGATGCATCGGACACTGGAAGATTGTCGGGGTCCATGCCGGCCGCCACGATCGACGGCTTCAGGTAGTTGCCGTGCACGCCGGTAAAAAGATTCGAATAGACGATATCTTCCGCGCCGGAATTGATGATCATCTGCTTATAGCCCTCCACCGCGTTGGCCTCGCACGTGGCGATGAAGGCGGAGCCGATATAGGCGAAGTCGGCTCCCAGCAGTCGCGCCGCGCGGATGGCGCGGCCGTTGCCGATGGCGCCCGAAAGCGCGATCGGTCCTTCGAACCACTGCCGTGTCTCGGCCACGAAGGCAAATGGCGAGATCACCCCGGCATGGCCGCCGGCACCGGCAGAGACCAGGATCAGGCCGTCGGCGCCTTTCTCGATCGCCTTGTGCGCGAATTTTTGGTTGATCACATCGTGGAAGACGATGCCGCCCCAGCGATGCGCGGCCTGATTGAGTTCCTCGCGTGCGCCGAGCGAGGTGATGATGATCGGCACCTTGTGCTTTTCGCAAAGTGCCAGATCGTGTTCGAGGCGGTTGTTCGATCGATGCACGATCTGATTGACGGCGAATGGCGCCGACGGGGAATCGGGATGGGCCGCATCGTGGGCGGCGAGCTCTTGCTTGATCCGCGCCAGCCACGCATCGAGCAATTCAGGCGGACGCGCGTTCAACGCCGGAAACGATCCAACGATTCCCGCCTTGCACTGCGCGATCACGAGATCAGGCACCGATATGATGAACAGCGGCGCCCCGATCACCGGAATCGACAGACGACCCTTGAACAAGGCAGGCATGGACATCCGTCAAAAATCCTTATGCGCTATTGGCGGGAACGTGATGCATGGTCGTAGAATGCCAGACATCATACCAAGAAGACAACCGCGTATCGGCTTGCCCGCCCCCGCGCTACTGACACAGCGCGCGGGTGACGAAGTGGTCGGTTCGGCAATCCTCCGGCTTTCGTGGTCGGCCGGGAATCAGTACATTCGCCGAACAAGCTTCCGCGGAATCGGAATTGAGGCTCTTGCCCTCCTTGAAGCCCTTGGACAGGCAGAGCTTGTCGGCGCCGGCCTTGCAGTCCGGGGCGCCGTTGGTGGAAACCGGACATATCACGCGTCCCGTCACCATCGAGGACGGCTTGGCCAGTCGCGACAGGCTCTCGCCCGCATCCTTTGCCGCATCCTTGGCGCGCGCGTTGAGATCGTCGATCGCCTCCCCCGGGCTCTTCAGCGTTGGCAGCACCGACAAGGATTTCTCAAACATCTTTGCCATTTCGTTGAGAAGGCCCGAATTATCCTCGCGCTGCGGCGAAGCTTGTGGCGATGCCGACCCCTGGGGGGGCGCCGGCTGAACCGACATCGCTTGCTGAACCGGGGGCTGGACCGACGCAGGAGACGGCACCGATCCAGCCTGCGGCCAGCCGGCGCCTGCTGTGATCATCCATATCAAGAACGCCGTGCCGGCTGTCGCGACAGGCGCCCTCGACTGCGCGATCAGGTTGCCGGATCGATCAGGCATGATATCGAGCGTAGCCCGAAAGCGGCGAACCGGCAAAGCCCTTCGCGGGCCGCCTTCATATCAATCTTGCCGCGACAACAAACCCCGCCACCAGCACGACGGCCGCCAGCGCCACCCACATGCCCAACCGTCTTTCGATCTCGGCGCGGATTGCATCTCCGTAGCGGTTGAGCAGGATCGCGACCGCAAAGAACCTGCCGCCTCGGGCGACAATTGAGCAGAGGATGAACAGTCCGAGATTGTAGCCGGCGAAGCCAGAGGTGATGGTCACGAGCTTGTATGGAATCGGGGTGAGCCCTTTGCCGATGATGATCCATGCGCCCCATTCCGCATAGGAGGCGCGGAAGGCTTCGACCTTGCCCCCAAGACCGTAGAGATTGATCAGCCATTGCCCGAGCGAGTCATAGAGCAATGCCCCGATCGCGTACCCGACCACGCCTCCTGCGACCGAGGTCACCGTGCACAGGGACGCAAACAGCCAGGCCCGCTGCGGCCGCGCCAGTGACATCGGAAGCAGCATGATGTCCGGAGGTACCGGGAAGAAGGAACTTTCCGCGAAGGAAACCGCCGCGAGCACCCAAAGTGCGTAAGGCTTGTCAGCTGCCGCAACACACCAGTCGTAAATCCGTCTCAGCATGCCGCGATCAACCACCATCGGGCGGATTTGTCCATGCCGGGAATCCAGGAATTTGAAGGTCAATGGCGTTTGCGCAGACCGCGGTTCTCGAGCGCGACAATTGGTCGCCGCGCGATCCGAGGCGGTGTTACCTTGGGCAACTTGACCGGCGACTTCGGCATCTTCTCGGCAATCCCGAGCAGATGCTCGCGCCGCTCCATTTCGCGCCACACGTCCTCGGGCCGCACGCCGGCGGATGCCCATAACACTGCAAGATTGTATAGAAGGTCGGCGCTCTCGCTGACCACGGCGTCCGTCTTGCCGTTGACGGCGTCGATCACGACTTCGATGGCTTCTTCGGCCAGTTTCTTCGCCATCTTGGCGGGGCCGCGTTGAAACAGCCGTGCGGTTCGCGAAACCGCCGGATCGAGATCCTTGGCCGCGATGACTGCCAGATAAAGGCGATCGAGCGAATCACTCATGTCCTGAAAATAATCCAAACGCCTGCCGAGCGTGTTAACGAACGGCGCCTGCGAGAAGAAATCCGTCGGTCACGGTGTCCGGCGGATTAATTCGGTCGCGAGATTTTGCGGTGACCCACCGGCAAGCAGTCTGTCCCGGAAAAAAGGGCTCTCTCTTGCCCTGTTACCCAGCCATATCCGCCGCATCCGGCGGCGTCACCGCCGTAAAAATACGGTCCCCGGCGCCCGATCCGACGGGGTCCAGCACGGCTCCCCTGCGAGCTGGTTCAGGGGCAAGCTGGGCGGCAGCCATGGCGCTCATCGACTGTTCAGATTTCATCCGGCACAATGGGCGCTACGGCGCTACTGCGTTCCTGCGTCATGAAACAGACATATCCGGCGTGGCAGCTGACCTCCGGCTCGGTGTGATGTTGATGCGTGCAAGTCAGACAATTGCTGCCCGCTGCGTGCTGACTTTCCTGGTCTGCCTGCTCGATCTTGCCTGCCTGGGCGCGGTGGACAGCCGCGCGGCGGACGAAAAGCGGCAGCCGATCGCGATCCAGCTTTCCTTCGACCGTCCGATCAATGCCGGCGTCGCCCCCTTCGTGCTGGCCGCAACCGAGGGTTTGTTCGGTTCGGAAGGCCTGACAGTCACAACCGACATCGCCAATGGATCGCCAGAGGCGATCGCACGCGTCGCCGCGGGCGCCAGCGAGTTTGCACTGGTCGACATCAACGTGTTGATCCGCTTTCGCGACAAGGAAGGTGCCCCGCCGGTCAAAGCGGTTTTCGTATTGTTCAACAAGTCGCCTTACGCCATCGTCGCCCGCAAAAGCCGGGGCATCCACGCGCTCTCCGATCTTGAAGGCAAGACCCTCGGCGTCGCGGACGGCGATTTCTCGATCTGGTTCTGGCCGGCACTGGCGCGCCGGAACGGGATCAAGATCGCAAGCGTAAAGCAGAATCGCATGAGCGCTGCCGTGCGCGAGCCGATGCTGTCGGCCGGTCAGGTCGATGCGGTGACCGGCTTTTCCTACCTGTCAGCGGTGAACTTGAGGGACCGCGGCGTTCCAGCCGACGACCTCGCCGTGCTGCGATTCGCCGACTACGGCTGTGAAGCCTACGGGTTTGCGGTGATCGTCAACCCGGCGTTCGCCGCCAAGCGCCCCGAGGCGGTGAAGGGCTTCCTGCGCGCGGTGATAGCCGGAACGAATCTGGCCATCAGGGAGCCCGGCCGTGCGGTGGATGAGATTCTCAGCAGAATGGACGACGGCTCGCGTGAGCTTGAGCTGGAACGCCTGCACACGGTGATCGAGGACAATATCCTGACCGGCGAAGTGAAGCGCAATGGCATCGGCGGGGTCGATTCAGCCCGGCTCGATCGGTCGATCGACCAGCTCGGCGAGGATTACAAATTTAGAAAGCGGCCATCCGCAGCCGATATTTTCGACGATAATTTCCTGCCTCCGCTCGGTGGCCGCCTGATCAATTGATATCCGGGACGTCAGAACTAATCCCTCATGGTGAGGAGGCACCAACGGGTCGCGCGAATGCACGCCCGATGACAGGCTCCGTGCCGTCTCGAACCATAACGCCCGTGGTCCATCCTTCGAGACGCGCGCAAGCGCGCTCCTCAGGATGAGGTCGGAGAACGTGATCCGAAAGGCCGCGGTCGTGTAGAGAGTGTTTAACAAAGTCACCCCGCGCTGGTTCTGTGCCGCGATACCTGATTAGAATACGCCTCGGAACGATCATCCGACGTCGATCTGTGAGTCCTTAAGACCGCATGTCCCTGCTTCGCCTCTATACACGCGTCCTTGAATTGCTCGGCAAGGAAGCGCGACTGGGCTGGATCCTTGCCGGCGCCAATCTGCTGTTAGCCGGCGCGCAATTTGCTGAACCGGTGCTGTTCGGTCGCATCGTCGATGTTCTCTCGGGCAAGCCGTCCGCAGGGATATTCGGATCGTCCTCCGCGTGGCCGCTGCTGGCGGCCTGGGCGGCCTTCGGTCTGTTCATCATCTTGTGCAGCGCCGCCGTCGCTCTTCACGCCGACCGGCTGGCGCATCGTCAGCGTCAGGCTGTGCTGACGAATTATTTCGAGCATATCATGCAGTTGCCGCTGACCTTCCACACCGGCACCCATTCCGGCCGCCTGATGAAGGTGATGTTGAACGGAACCGACGCGCTGTGGCGGCTGTGGCTCGGATTCTTCCGCGAGCATTTTGCCGCGATCATGTCGCTGGTGGTGCTGCTGCCGCTGGCGCTCTACGTCAACTGGCGGCTGGCGATCCTGCTGTTCGTCCTCTGCGTGGTGTTCACCTTGCTCACCACGCTGGTGGTGCGCAAGACCTACGGGATGCAGAACGAGGTCGAGGCGCATTACAGCGATCTTTCAGCCCGCGCCTCGGACGCGCTCGGCAACGTCGCGCTGGTGCAAAGCTTCGTGCGGATCGACGCCGAGGTACAGGGTATGCGCTTCGTGGCCGACAAGCTGTTGGCGGCGCAGATGCCGGTGCTTTCATGGTGGGCGCTGGTCACCGTGATCACCAAGGCCTCAACCACCATCACCATCCTTTTGATCTTCACCATCGGCATCGTGCTGCACGACCAGGGCCTCACTTCGGTCGGCGAGATCGTGATGTTCGTCAGTTTCGCCACCATGCTGATTCAGAAGCTCGAACAGGTGGTCGGCTTCATCAACAGCCTGTTCATGGAGGCGCCGCGCCTAAAGGAATTCTTCAACGTGCTGGACGCCGTGCCCGCCGTCCGTGACCGTCCCGACGCGATCGACACCGGGCGTCTGTCCGGTCTGGTCGAATTCAACGATGTCTCGTTTTCCTATGACGGCAAGCGGCCTGCGGTCGAAGATCTTTCGTTCACGGCCCTGCCCGGCCAGACCGTCGCACTGGTCGGCCCCACCGGCGCCGGCAAATCCACCGCGATTGCGCTATTGCACCGGGCGTTCGATCCGCAGTCGGGCTTTATCAAGATCGACGGCATGGACGTCCGCGGCCTCAAGCTGACGGCGCTGCGGCGGAATATCGGCGTGGTATTTCAGGAGGCCCTGCTGTTTGATCGTTCGATAGCCGACAATTTGCGGGTCGGTAAACCGGACGCCACCGACGAGGAGTTGCGCATCGCAGCCAGGCGCGCACAGGCGCTGGAATTCATCGAGCGCAGCGAACGTGGATTTGAGACCAGTGCCGGCGAACGCGGGCGGATGCTGTCCGGTGGCGAGCGGCAACGGCTGTCGATTGCGCGGGCACTGTTGAAGGATCCGCCGATTCTGATTCTCGATGAAGCGACCAGTGCGCTCGACGCCGTTACCGAGGCCAAAGTCAACGCCGCGCTCGACGAGGTGATGAAGGGACGCACGACCTTTGTGATCGCTCACCGGCTTTCGACCATTCGCAACGCGACGCGTATCCTGGTGTTCGACAACGGAAAGGTGATCGAAAGCGGAACTTTCGATGAACTGGTGGCGAAGGGCGGCCGGTTTGCGGAACTCGCAAGGGCTCAATTCATGGTTCATGAGAGCGCGCGGACCAGCATTCAGGTACCCCAGCCGAGCAGCACCGCCGCAAAGACATAAGCATCGCCGAAATTCGGCCCATTTCGTCCACGATTTAGTTGTGGAGCCTCTGTTCCGGACTGCGAAGCAGGTATAGATTTGCAACAGCCGTGAGCGACGGCCCCGGACACGCTTGAAACCCGAACGTTACATGCAAGGACCTCCTTCTCGAAGGCGGGTCTCAAAGGACCGGAACCGGATAGTGCATTTTCTTCGCCCGTTGCCTTTCAAGCCATCGTTGAGCTGGATTGTTTTTCTCGCAGCGTTCGCGGTTGCCACGCCAAGCGTGGCGAATGCCGAAGCGCTGCTGGTCGTCGAGGCCGACACCGGCAAGGTACTGCAGGCTGAGAACGCGACCTATCCCTGGTATCCCGCATCGGTGACCAAACTGATGACGGCTTATGTGACACTCAAGACCGTCAAGGAAGGCCGGATGTCGCTCGATACGCTGCTGACAGTATCGCCTGTTGCGGCCTCGCAATCGCCTTCGAAGATGGGTTTCCGGCCGGGCATTCAGGTTACCGTCGATAATGCGCTCAAAATGATGATGGTGAAGTCGGCCAATGACATGGCCGTGGTCCTTGCCGAGGGTGTTGGAGAATCGATCGACGGCTTTTCGGCGCTGATGAACCAGAACGCGCAACGGCTCGGCATGACGCAAACGAGCTACGTCAATCCGAACGGCCTGCCCGCGGACGGTCAGATCACTTCGGCGCGCGATCTGGCGATCCTTGCCCGCGCGATCATTCGTGATTTGCCGGAATACGAATATTTCGTCCACATTCCCTCGATCCGTTACGGCCGCAGGGTCACGCAGAATTTCAACAAGCTGATCGGACGCTATCCCGGCGCCGATGGCTTCAAGACCGGTTTCATCTGCGCTTCCGGCTATAACCTGGTGGCGTCGGCAACCCGCAACGGCAAACGGCTGATCGCGGTGGTGCTCGGTGCATCATCGGGTCGGGCGCGTGCGGTAAAGGCAGCGCAACTGCTTGAGCGCGGTTTTGCCAACAACTCGCTGTCCTGGTTGCGCCCCTCGCTCGGCACGGTCGATAATCTGGTACCGATCGATGCCTCGCCGCCAAACCTGCGCGACGAGATGTGTAACGGCAAGCGCCACAAGCCGGCCAGCGACGAAGATGAGGACACGGTTGCAAGCAACGCCACCGGGTCCGGCAACTCCGAACCCGCGCTGGCGTTCTTCGCCGCAGGCCTGCAGCCGCCGATGTCGAAGCCGTCGGAATTGCTGGCGGCGGAGCCCGCGCCGTCAGAGCCCATTCCCGTCTATACCGGTCCGACCAGGACCGGCGCCGCCTTGATTGCCGCAGTCGCAGCCGACGCCGACCAACAGACGTCGCGGCATCGCGGAAAAAAGTCGCGGGTCGCGGCGAAAAATATCTCGGCTGAGAAGAATGACGCAAAGTCCGAGGCCAAAGATACCGGTAAGGACGACAAATCGGGCGCGGCCAAACCCGCCCACGTCAGGCATGCAAATGCCAAGCCGGATGCTCCCCCGAAGGCCACCGACGTGAAGCCGGCAAAGCCTAAGGCTGCGGCAAAGCATTCGGCCAAACCCAAGAGTACCGAGGCCAAACCAGCGGATAAAACCGCTGCTGCGCCGCGCACTTAGCGCCTTCGCCGGTCGGGCCGGCACTTTTCCGTGACCGATACGGGTAAAGCGCAGCGCCGCTTGCCATCGGCCGTCGCTATGCTCAATACTGCTCCAAATAATCGGTCCCGCGCCAATAAGCGGGCGAGCCCAAGGGAAACGAACCAAGAGGGGAAATAACATGGAGCGCATCTGGCTCAAGCAATATCCGGCCGGCGTGCCCGCCGATATCGATGTGACCCAATACTCATCTCTGGTCGAGCTGCTGGAAGAAAGCTTTGCGAAGTTTTCCGACCGCAAGGCTTTCATCTGCATGGACAAATCCATCAGCTATCGCGACCTCGACGATATGTCGCTGGCGCTGGCGGCCTATCTGCAGAGCTTGGGTCTGCAAAAGGGCGCACGCGTCGCGCTGATGATGCCGAATGTGTTGCAGTATCCGGTGTCCATCGCCGCGGTGTTGCGCGGCGGCTTTTCGGTGGTGAACGTCAATCCGCTGTACACCCCGCGCGAACTCGAGCATCAGCTTAAGGATTCCGGCGCCGAGGCGATCATCGTGCTGGAGAATTTCGCGACCACCGTGCAGCAGGTGTTGGGCAAGACCTCGCTCAAGCACGTCATCGTCGGCAGCATGGGCGATCTGCTCGGCTTCAAGGGCATGATCGTCAATCTGCTGGTGCGGCGCGTGAAGAAGATGGTGCCGCCTTATTCGATTCCCCGCGCCATCGCCTTCAATGACGCCATTGCGGCCGGCCGCAACATGAAGCTCGACAAGCCCAAGCTCACGCCCAACGACGTCGCCTTCCTGCAATATACCGGGGGCACCACCGGCGTTTCCAAGGGCGCGACGCTGCTTCACCGCAACGTTGTCGCCAACGTGCTTCAGAACGACGCCTGGCTGCAGCCCGCGCTGAAGAAGCCGCCGCAGCTCGAGGGATTATTCATCGTCTGCGCGCTGCCGCTCTATCACATCTTTGCGCTGACGGCGTGTTTCCTGCTGGGGACGCGCGCGGGCGGCACCAATCTGCTGATTCCCAATCCGCGCGACATGGCCGGCTTCGTCAAGGAGCTGATGAAATATCAGGTCAACTTCTTCCCGGCGGTCAACACGCTCTATAACGGGTTGTTGAACACGCCCGGTTTCGACAAGGTCGATTTCTCCAAGCTGAAAGTATCCAACGGTGGAGGCATGGCCACCCAGAAGTCGGTTGCGGAAGCCTGGCTGAAGACCACCGGCTGCTCACTGTCCGAGGGGTATGGCCTGTCGGAGACCTCGCCGACGCTGACTTGCAATCCGGCCGACACCGATAAATTCTCCGGCTCGATCGGGATTCCCGTCCCATCGACCTATCTGTCGATCCGCGACGACGACGGCAACGAGGTGCCGCTCGGTCAGCCCGGCGAAATCTGCGCCAAGGGCCCGCAGGTGATGGCCGGCTACTGGAATAGGCCTGACGAGACCGCCAAGGTGATGACGCCGGACGGTTACTTCCGCACCGGCGATATCGGCGTTATGACCGCGGACGGCTATACCAAGATCGTCGATCGCAAGAAGGACATGATCCTGGTCTCCGGCTTCAACGTCTATCCCAACGAGATCGAGGAAGTGATCGCCAGCCATCCCGGCGTGCTTGAATGCGCCGTGATCGGCGTCAACGATCCGCGGTCGGGCGAGGCCGTCAAGGCCTTCATCGTCAGGAAGGACCCGAGTCTTACCGCCGAGGACGTGATCAAGTTCTGCGGCACGCAGCTCACCGCCTACAAGGTCCCCAAGCAGATCGAGTTCAGGACCAGCCTGCCAAAGACCAATGTCGGAAAGATCCTGCGCCGCGAGCTGCGGGATGAAAAGAAGGCCGCGGCCGCCTGAATGAGCGGCTTGCGCAAGTCCGTTCATGACCGACGCTCGTGATGTTACGCCTGAGGAGATCCTCGCATTTTGGCGCGAGGCCGGGCCTGCGCGCTGGTACAAGAAGGACGCTGGGTTCGACGCCGTCGTGCGCAGCCGATTTCTCGGACTGTGGCAGAAGGCAGCCGCCGGCGAGCTGACGTCCTGGGAGACCTCCGATGACGGCGCGCTGGCGCTGGCCATCGTGCTCGATCAATTCCCCCGCAACATGTTTCGCGACGATGTGCGGACCTATTCAAGCGACGCCTTGGCCCGCCACGTCGCGGCTCGCGCCATAGCGCGTGGCGCGGACCTGCGCGTTGAAGGGGCGCTGCTGGAATTTCTCTACATGCCGTTCATGCATTCGGAGCAGCTGGCCGACCAGATGCGTTGCGTCGAGCTGTTCCGCAAGGCGGGCGGCCCGGAGAACCTGAAATATGCCGAGAACCATGCCGGCATCATCCGCCGGTTCGGGCGCTTTCCCCATCGCAATCGCGTCCTGGGGCGCATCACGACATCGGGAGAACAGGCCTTTCTCGACAATGACGGGTTTTCCGGCTGATGACAGAACAGTGAATCCCTAAGACCATTGCCGTTTCCGGGGCACCGAATATTGTGCCCGCCGCCTTCCCGGTTTAAGAAACATCCGCACAATCAAGGAGAATTGACGATGGCCATCAAAGTTGGCGACAAGCTGCCCGAGGCAAAATTTCGCGTGATGACGGCGGACGGTCTGCAGGTCAAGACCACCGACGAGGTCTTCAAGGGCAAGAAGGTCGCGCTGTTCGCGGTGCCCGGCGCCTATACCGGCACCTGCCACAAGATGCATTTGCCGAGCATCTTTCTCAACGCCTACGCCATGAAGGACAAGGGCGTGAACACGATCGCGATCGTCTCGGTCAACGATGCCTTCGTCATGAACGCCTGGAAGCGCGACACCGACCAGCGCGATGAAGCCACCTTCCTCGCCGACGGCAATGCCGAATTCACCAAGGCGATCGGCATGGAGCTGGATGCCTCCGGCAATGGGCTCGGCATTCGCTCGCACCGCTATTCGATGTTGGTGGATGACGGCGTCGTCAAGAAGCTCAATCTCGAGCCGGCCCCCGGCAAGGTGGAGGTTTCCGGCGGCGATACGCTGCTGGGGCAGCTGTAAGTTTTCTCCGTCGTTCCGGGGCGCGAGCGCCAAGCGAGCGAACCCGGAATCTCGAGATTCCGGGTCTGGTGCTAGCGCACCATCCCGGAATGACGGAGCAATGATCATTCCCTCCTACCTCTTCAACCTCGCCATCGCCACGCCGTCGCGCGCCAATTGGTCGGCGCGCTCGTTGGCGTCGTGGCCGGCATGGCCCTTGACCCAGTGCCAGCGTACCTGATGCGATTTTAGCGCGGCGTCGAGGCGCTGCCACAGCTCGGCGTTCTTGACCGGCTTCCTGTCGGCGGTGCGCCAGCCGTTCTTCTTCCAGCCATGGATCCAGCCGGTGATGCCCTGACGCACATACTGGCTGTCGGTGTAAAGATCGACCGTGCAAGGCTTCTTGAGTGCCTCCAGCGCCGAGATCGCCGCCATCAATTCCATGCGGTTGTTGGTGGTATGGGCCTCGCCGCCCTTCAATTCCTTTTCGAGGTCGCCGAATTTCAGGATGGCACCCCAGCCGCCCGGCCCCGGATTGCCCGAGCATGCGCCATCGGTATGGATCGTGACCGAGGGCAGCGCGCTCACGCCATCAGTCCCGAGGCCAAAACGCCATAATCGCGGATCGAGGTCACGCTTCGCTGAAAGCGCAGCTTGCGGACATATTCCAGCGGATCTTTCGGCCGCACCAAAGCGCCATCAGGCACGTTGAGAAAGTCGACCAGGCGCGTCAATAAAAAACGCAGCGCGGCGCCGCGCGCCAGCAGCGGCAGCGCATTCTCCTCGGCGCCGGACAATTTCCGCGTCCGGCCATAGGCGCCGAGAAAGGCGCGCGCCTTGGTGACGTTGAACGAACAATCGCTCTCGAAGCACCAGGCGTTGAGACAGATGGCCACGTCGTAGGCGAGCATGTCGGTGCAGGCGAAGGTGAAATCGATGAGGCCGGAAACCCGCTCGCCGAGAAAAAACACGTTGTCGGGGAACAGATCGGCGTGAATCACCCCGATCGGCAAGTCCTTCGGCCAGACGTTGCTCTCGAGATGATCGAGTTCGGTGCCGAGAAAATCGGCCAAGCCATGCTGCACCTCGTCGGCGCGTGAAGCGGCCTGTTCGAACAGCGGACGCCAGCCGCGCACCGACAGCGCATTGCCGCGGGACATCGGAAAATCGGCGCCAGCGAGATGCATCTGCGCCAGCGCCTCCCCGACGCCGGCGCAATGCGCGACATTCGGCTTTCGCGGCCAGATTCCTTCCAGAAAATTGATGATCGCCGCCGGGCGGCCGGCGAGCGTGCTGAGCACTTCGCCGCTCTTGTTCTTCAGCGGCTGCGGGCAAGAGATGCCGCGCGAGGCGAGGTGAGTCATCAGGCTGAGAAAAAACGGCAAGTCGCTTTTGGCGACGCGCTTCTCGTACAGCGTCAGGATGAAATATCCGGCCGAGGTGTGGAGCAGGAAATTGGAATTCTCCACGCCCTCGGCGATGCCCTTGTAGGACAGCAACTCGCCGACGTCGTAAGTCTTCAGGAAATCCGCAAGCTCGTCGGCGGCGACGTCGGTGTAGACCGCCATGTAGCGTCCTGATTCCGAAGTTCGCCTGCCCTCGCGGTGCCCTCCGATGCGAACTTCGGAATCAGAGGGACGCTACAAATCTATAATTCTGGTGCGGATTCGGGATTTGAAGTTCCTAGACGAGCGCGCGGCCAACTGGGTAGGAACTTCAAATCCCCCGCACCAGTGCGCCTACGCCGCGTCAGGCCGCAGCGAACGCGGCAACGGAAAGAATTCGTTTTCTTCCGCGGCCGAGACCGTCTCCACATGCAGTTCGTAGCGCTCGGCAAACGCACCCATGATCTCTTCGACGATCACCTCCGGCGCCGAGGCGCCCGCGGTGATGCCCAGCGTCTTGATGCCCTCGAACCTCGACCAGTCGAGATCGCCGGCGCGTTGCGCCAGGATCGCAATCGGGCAGCCCTCGCGCTCGGCGACTTCACGCAAGCGCTGCGAATTCGACGAATTCGGCGCGCCGACCACGATCAGGGCGTCGACCACGGGTGCTACCTTCTTCACCGCAAGCTGGCGGTTGGTGGTGGCGTAGCAGATGTCTTCCTTGTGCGGGCCGGAGATGTTCGGGAACCGCTCCTTCAGCATCGCGACGATTTCGGCGGTGTCGTCGATCGACAGCGTGGTTTGCGTGACGAAGGCGAGATTGTTGGGATCCTTCGGCGTGAAGGTCGCCGCGTCATGGGCGGTCTCAATCAGCGTCACCGCGCCCGGCGGCAATTGTCCGAGCGTGCCGACCACTTCCGGGTGATGGGAATGCCCGATCAGCAAGATCTCGCGGCCGCGCTTGAAATGGATCGCCGCCTCGCGGTGCACTTTCGTGACCAGCGGGCAGGTGGCGTCGAGCGAAAAGAAATTGCGGGCACGGGCGTCCGCGGGCACCGATTTGGGAACCCCGTGGGCCGAAAACACCACCGGTGCGTTGGTATTGTCGGGGATTTCGGCGAGTTCCTCGACAAAAATAGCCCCCTTGGTCCGCAGGCTGTCGACGACATAGCGGTTGTGGACGATCTCGTGGCGGACATAGACCGGGGCGCCATAAATCGTGAGCGCCCGCTCGACGGTATCAATCGCCCGCACCACGCCGGCACAGAAGCCCCGTGGCGAGCAAAGCACGATTTTCAGCGGTGGTTTGGCGGACATAAGGGCGGTCTCGGACCGATTAACCCCTGACCTCAGGGGCGGAACGGTCGATTTCACATAAGGAAAATTCGTTAAAGGACTTGGTCGTTAAGGACTTGGGACGGCTTTTGGCCGCTGTCAAGGCCGCATCAGCAAACCATTGCGCAGGTCTGCCCGGACGGCTTATATAGGGCGTAATTCCCGTCATCGCTGATGACCACGGCTTCGCCTCCAAAAGAGGTGGGCGAAGCGCAAAGGAGATTTGCCATGAGCAATGCACCGCTGATG
>Ga0137404_10001846_pt1 | contig 13929 bp, 10 predicted proteins | sample CZOMad2_1_16fung_FD_108285 | JGI IMG/M metagenome (GOLD analysis project Ga0137404, IMG submission 108285) | Vadose zone soil fungal communities from Angelo Coast Range Reserve, California, USA - CZOMad2_1_16fungal (Illumina Assembly) | ecosystem: Environmental > Terrestrial > Soil > Vadose...
AGGTTGCGGAATGCGGGAGTTTCCGGTCACAGTGTAACACATCTTCTTTGAGGTCTTGACGACCTGCTGTGGTTGTGGCCGGAGCACGACGTTCTTGCTCTGTGGATCAGCAGCAGCCGATGCGCAAAACGCGAGCGCAAGCACGACGCTTGCACATCGGACCGACCAACCGCCCAGACGATTTGGTCTGCCTACTGTTTTCACGGCCTCAGTGTGATTCCGCTTCAAATCCTAAGCAAGCTTATTCTGCCGACATTTTAGGACAACAAGCCGAGATTTTCGGCCATCATGGCCTTGTGATTAATCTGTCCAAAGGAAATGCTCCAGCCGAAGATTGGTAAGACGGGCCTTAGCTTCTTCGCTTCGGCTGCCTCCGGCTGCAGTGAGTTTTTCATAGATAGCAGCAGCAGATTCCCACTTCGAATCTTCCTCCAACAGGCGCGCGGCGTTAAACCCCGCCTTGTAATACCAGAAGAGTTCGCCCCGCCGATCTGGACGCGCGTCTTCCTCCAATATTTTGTAAAACGTGGCAAGCGCGTTGGCGCGCTCGCTTTTCTTTTCCAGACATAGGCCCTTCTTAAAGAGCGCCTGATCGCGCCAGTGAATTGGCTCCTCCTCATCGGACGCGAGTTGATCATAGATTTCGATCGCGCGCTGGTAATTGTTTGGATCGGTCGTGCCCATCTCAAAGAAAATGTCGCCCATGCCGCACAGGGCCTCGCGTTTTTCTGAAGGACCAGCATCACTCTTCAGGACCTCATCGTATAGCGCGAGAGCATCCTTGGGTTTGCCTAACTTGCGCTCAATCACGGCCTGCTCGTTGCGCGCAGCCCATCGCAGCGCGCCGTTCTGCCGCACCACCTGATCAAACAAAACAATCGCCCGATCCAGCGAATGTTCACCCATACTGGACATTGCCGACTCTGCCGCGAAGAAGAGAGCTTTTTCACCAAGCGAATTATCGGCAGTTTGTTGCGCAATAAGTTCAAACTGCGTCTGCGCGTTCGCAAAATCCTGACGTCGGTAATAAAGCTCGGCCAACTTCATTCGAACTTCGGGAGCGAAGGATGAAGTCGCATGTTGTTCGAGGAATCGCTTCGCTAGCTCAATAACTTTCGCTTCGTTTCCACCACTTGATTCCTCCACCCAGATGTTGAGATAATCCGCCCGTTCCGCGGCTGCCGCAGTTGGCGACTCGGCGGCGCGAGTCAGATACTTGCGCGCTTCATCGAGGCGCGGAGGCGAGGCATGAAATGCCAGTTCCGCCAGGCCGACCAAAGCTTCCGACACGCGAGGATTCTTGGGAAAATCATGAATGAACTGTTGCAGCGATCTCGCCGCTTTCTCATCGCCTTTTTCCGCTTGCACCAGGCCTTCCTCCAATCGCAGGTCGGCGCGCGCCTGTTCGTCGCCGCTCAATTTACCAAGGTCACTGTAAGCAGCTAGAAAACGTGCGTGGTCACCGAGTTGAAGCCAGCCGGTGGATGCGTTGAAAAGAGCAACCTTTGCCCATGGCGACCCGGAACGCGCGATTTGTTCAAAATCCGCGGAAGCTCTCCCAAATCGTTTCGCAAGGTATTGCGCTTGGGCGGAAAGGAAATCGATTTGGGTAAGCAAAGACGGCGCGGGATGAAACGAGCGCGCGTCATTCAAAATCGCAATCGCCTCATCGAAGTGTTTGTCCTCGACTTCGAATCGTGCGAACTCGATCAGAGCAGGGGCGATGGCCTGAGATTTGACCCCCGTGTGACGAAGATCTGTAAATAATTGTCGAGCTCGCTCGCGGCGCCCTGCGCGAGTTTCGAACCGTGCAAGATACCATCGTGCAAATGTTCGTCGTGGCTGTTCGGGACTGCGCACCCATCGCTCCAACTCGTTGCGGGATGGCTTGTGTTCCGCTCGATACAATTCATCAAGTCTTGCGAAGAGAAGAGGAAGATCCGGATCTGCTGGATGACGATCAATAAACTGCTCGATCACGTCGTCTGCGATTTCCGGCGTCTTGAGTTGCACTTGCGCTTCCGCGATGCCGAAGACTGCCGCGATTAGCGCGGAGTGAGCTGCCCCTTCCGGTCTTCTGAGGAGACCCTGAAAAATGCCGATCGCTCTTTCAGGTCGCCGCTGGATTAGTTCCAGACGTCCCCGCAACACACGACGTTCTCTTCGTTCCGCGACCGATGTGGGCTGCATCTCTTCAAGAAGACGGCGCGCCCCGGCGGCATCGCCCGTTTCAATGTACAATTCGGCTGCTCGCAACTGCGTTCGCGTTGCCCAATCCCTGTCATGAATGAGAAGCGTAAATTTCTTTAGCGCTTCATCGCGTCTTCCCAATGCGCGCAGCATTTCCGCCGCCCCAAATATCGCCGGGTTGCGAAAGGGCGACCCCTCATCGCCGGCCAGTTGCTCGTAAAGCGGCAGGGCTTCACCCCATCGATGGAGGGCGGCGAAGGCCTGTGCGCGCGAAAATTTTGCCCAGGGTAGTTCGCGGACCCGGGCATCTGCCAACAAAACCAGAGTATTGTCTGGCTGCTTTGCAGCTATTTGCGCTTCGGCAAGCTTTTCCACGACTGCGCGCCACTCGGCTTCTGACAAATTTTTATTTAACAACGCCTGTAACCGAACGAGTGCTACTTCCGGCACTCCTTCTGCAATCGGCGCGCTAGCTTCGGAAATCTCGTTGGGAAACTCTGCGCGGGCCACTTGCGCCAGCAGGCCGATCAGGCAGATCAGTCCTATGCGTCTTTTGAGGCTCATGTGTTCTTCAAGGACCGCCGCAGATATTGCCCGGTATGGCTGCCTGGCAATTCGGCGATCTTCTCTGGTGGGCCTTCTCCCACGATCTTGCCTCCAGCCTCTCCTCCCTCGGGCCCCAGATCAATGATCCAATCCGCGCACTTGATCATCTCCAAGTTATGTTCAATTACGATCACCGTGTTACCTGCATTGCGCAGCTTCATTAACACTTGCAGCAGTTTTTCGATATCGGCGAAATGCAATCCAGTCGTCGGTTCATCAAGGATGTAAAGCGTGCGTCCAGTCGCCTTTTTCGCAAGCTCGGTTGCCAATTTTACTCGCTGGGCTTCTCCGCCGGAAAGAGTCGTTCCCGCCTGGCCAAGTCGCAGATAGCCAAGACCCACATCCAGTAGAGAGTCTAACTTTTCTGAAATGCTGGGCACGTTTCGGAAAAAACGGGCCGCTTCGTCCACGGTCAGATCAAGGACATCGGCAATATGTTTGCCTTTGTACGTGATCTCGAGAGTTTCACGATTATAGCGTTTGCCGTGGCATACCTCGCATTCGACATAAACGTCGGGCAAAAAGTGCATCTCGATCTTGATCAGCCCATCGCCTTCGCAGTTTTCGCAACGGCCGCCTTTAACATTGAAGCTGAAACGCCCTGCGTCATAACCGCGCACCCGTGCCGCAGGTAATTGACTGAACAATTCACGAATCGGAGTGAACGCCCCCGTGTAGGTCACCGGGTTCGATCGTGGCGTTCGTCCAATCGGGCTTTGGTCGATCACAATTGCCTTGTCGATTTGTTTCACTCCACGAATCGCCCGATGGGCGCCCGGTTTGTCTTTCGCATTGTGGAAACGTCGAAACAGTGCGCGTCGCAGAATGTCGTCCACCAAAGTGGACTTGCCGCTGCCGGAAACGCCAGTCACGCAAGTAAAACAACCGAGCGGAAAAGAGACGGTAATGTCTTTCAAATTATTTTCCGTCGCCCCGACTAATGTCAGCCAGCCTTCGGATTTATCGGTCGACCGAGGTCTAGCGCGCTGCTTGGGAACGGAAATTCGCGCGCGGCCGGAAAGGTAATCGGCAGTTAGAGAATTCTTCGCGCGCAGGACACCTTCAAGTTTACCTTGCGCAACAATTTCTCCGCCGCGCGGACCCGCCCCGGGGCCAAGATCGATAATATGATCAGCAGCCCGTATCGTTTCTTCGTCGTGCTCGACCACAATGACGGAATTGCCGAGATCGCGAAGACGGCGGAGTGTTCCCAGCAGGCGTGCATTGTCCCGCTGATGCAGTCCAATGCTTGGTTCATCGAGAATGTAAAGGACTCCCGCGAGGCCGGAGCCGATTTGGGTCGCCAATCGAATTCGTTGCGCTTCACCCCCGGAAAGTGTTCCGCTCTGACGATCGAGCGTGAGATAGCCGAGGCCAACTTCGACGAGAAATTGCAGGCGGGATTGAATTTCCTGTACAACGTCGCGGACAATGGCACGTTGCTGGGTAGTCAGCTCAAGCGCAGCTATAAAGCTCGCGGCTGCTTCGGTCGTCAGTTCGCTCAGTTGATGAATGTTCAGCTCAACCGCGCGCCGATCCTTTATGGTTACCGCGAGGATTTCCGGTTTGAGCCTGGCTCCCTTGCATACCTTGCACGGTTCGTACGTCATGAAGGATCGAATCCGGTTGCGAGTGAATTCGCTTTCGGTCTGCTCGTATAGGCGCTGCATCTGCGGCACCAGTCCCTCGAATGGTTTCCCCGTTTTTTTCGCGTCTGTGGGACCATTGTCACTGAAATTCATTTCGATCGGCGTTCCGTTCGTGCCGAAGTAAAGCGCCTGCTTGAATTGTTCCGGCAGTTCGCTGAACGGCACGTTTTCACCGATGTGAAAGTGCCTCACCAGCGCCTTTTGCAGGTGCCGGTAGTAGGCCTGCATTCGCTTCGTCCCACGCCGCCACGGGGTGATGGCGCCTTCAGCCAGCGTTTTGCCCGGATCGGAAATCATCAGCTCGGGATCGCAAACCAACTGGGTGCCAAGTCCATGGCAAGCTGGACATGCGCCGAGATGGCTGTTGAAGGAAAAATGTCTTGGAGTTAGCTCGCCGATTCTAAAGCCGGTAGAGGCGTTTCCGTAGTCAGTTGAATAACGCAATTCTTCCCAAGTATCTTCTGATTGAGCGTTGAGCGTTGAACGTTGCCCGCTCGGCGTTTCCGAAATTTCGCGCAGGACGATGACGTGATTCCCGCCCCATTTCAGGGCAGTTTCAATTGAATCAGTAAGACGGATACGAATGCTATCACGCACGACCAGCCGGTCTACTACCGCCTCAATGGTGTGCCGTTTGTTCTTGTTGAGGCGAATCCGCTCAGAGCGATCCAACTCTACAATTTGGCCGTCGATTCGCGCCCGCACGAATCCTTCGCGCCTGATCTTTTCTATTACGTCCCGAAATTCCCCCGGCTGGTTCTCGATCAGCGGTGCCAGCAGAATGATTTTCGACTCCGGCTCGTAAGTAAGGATTTGATCGACAATCTGCTGGGGCGTTTGTCGGCTCAACGGCTGCCCCGTCAGCGGATCGTGCGGCTGGCCTATAGCCGAAAAGAGCACCCGGAGATAATCAAAAATTTCGGTCGTGGTCGCGATCGTTGATCGCGGATTCGCGCCGGCGCTGCGCTGTTCGATGGCGATCGCCGGCGAAAGCCCCTGGATGAAATCCACATTTGGCTTCTCCATTCGATCGAGAAATTGCCGTGCATAAGCGGACAGGCTTTCGACATAGCGGCGTTGTCCTTCGGCATAAAGTGTGTCGAAGGCCAGCGAGGATTTTCCCGAACCACTCAAGCCGGTAATAACAACCAGCTTTTCCCGCGGAATTTCCACGTGAAGGTTCTTGAGATTGTGCTGGCGGGCACCGCTAATTTTGATTACTTGCGCAGGCATTCTGACGAGGAATGTCGAACCTACTAGTCAAACACAGCCGGACGTTTTCTCCAGCGAAATTGCGTTATTTGAGTGAAATTACTTATCGGACTCATTCGTAACTCCTGTTGCCTTCGGCAAATGCAATCCCGGGTCCAAATTCTGCGCAAATAAGGCCATCGAATTTTCTTCGGTAAAAGACGCTGATGGATCAGGTTGAAACCTCGCACACAGCCTCATCCTGGAGAGCGCGGGAAGTTTTCCCGTCGACAGTGACAGGGGCGCAAACCAGTTCGGAGCTGACCTGGGGGCCGGCTGCCCTCGAACAAAGGCGTCAGCGCACTCGAGAGCATCTGGCTAGGATTGCATAATCGATACAACAGCGGACGTTTCGGTCGTGGTCTACGGCCGAGTAGCGAATGCGGCCGACGGGCGTCAGTTGCGATTTTCTGGCGGTAGAGAGCCTGTAAACGTGGCTCTCGATACCTTTGGATCGAAGTCTAGACGACAATCTGACGTTTCGATGGCAGGGCTATACTTCCAATTCGCCGAAAACCTTGCGCGGTGGTTTCGATCCAGCGGACTGCCGGGTTTAGCTTGAATTGACCAGTTGATATTCTTGCCGATCAACGTCGAGACATATGCGGGCCCCGACAGAAACGGGCCGAGGGAATCGTCAACGCCAGTCACGCTGACCGACGAGCAATCGCGCAATCCTAAGTCCACAGCGCGTTTGATCCCCTGAATTTGCACTAGCGACCGCTCTCTAACGCGCTGCATCCAAGCCATGGCGTTATTACGTGGCGACCGATCCACGAAAAACAGCAAGCAGAAGACGGCGAGAACGACAGCACCCGTCGCGGTGCGGCCGAACTTCAGCGCCAACGGGGCAAAGCTGAATGCAATCAGCGGGACGAAGTTCATTGCGTAGAAATCAAAATGGCGCGGCAGGATCAGGTACGGCGCGAGCAGCGCCAGCGCGCACAGCAGAATGAATAGGCTGGACTTGAAGGCCTGTCGCAGCGTCGGACGCCACACACTGAGAGCACCGAATAGCGCAACGGCAGCGGTGAAAAGACCAAGCAGGACCGAGGTGGCTGGCGACGCAGTTAGATAGAAGGCAAAGTTTTCGACGAGGTTGTGCGGTAGGTGGGAAATGTCATAAGGGCCCACGCCCGCCGTAATGGGAGAGCCTAAGAGTTTTCCATGTGCCGCACTTGCGATGTAGCAAACCGCCACAATGACGACGCCCAGCATTGGCGTTCTACGCCTATTTTGCGATTTGATCAGGCCGTCCGATCCGACCGCCACGAGCATCAGAAAGGCTACCATGTCTTCTTTTGCGAAGGCCGCGAGCACAACGAGAAGAGTGAAAAGCAGCGCGGTTGCGATGTAGCGGTTTGAGCCGAATTGCAACTGGCCTAGTCGCAGGAAAACGAGAGCCGCGAAAAACCCAAACATGAGCGAAATCGAGTTCGTAATCAGGCCGAGGTATTGCAGGCTTTGAATGGATGGAGCAGTTGCGTACCAGATCGCGGAACCTGCGAAAGCGAAAATCAGAGACAGCCATGGCGAAGGCCGCAGTCCAAAAACTCGATTAGCAAATACACTGGTCGCGGTCATTGCCACGATCCAAATAGCGGTGAAAACCGAATAGAAGCCGGCAGCACCGAGCCGTCCGAAGAACATGAAGATGTCACTGGAGACGGGGCGGGGGTTGAGAAGCGACACCGTTCCTTCGCCGCTTAACATGACAAAATCGTCGGGATGCCAAGGAGTATAGAATAGCTCAAGGCCGATGTGCCTTCCCTGTACGAGGACATATGCCGCGAGGATCGCAACGAACCCGACAGCCCACGTTACGACGGCGGGCTGACGGAGTGCGTTGTGGGCTTCTCTTTTCAGTTTGAGATTTGCCATTCCGGTCCTCGGTTGAGCCGCGCAATCTATCGCCACGAACCCCTCGTCGTAAACCCAGGTTGTTCAAAACCTGCCTAAACACCCACACACTAGCCGCCCTATGGGGCGGTTTTTCTTTGGATCATCCAGGATCAAACATAACGCCGGGACAAGAGTCTCGACATAGGACCCATCTCTTTTGTTTATGGCTTGCTCTCTCAGTAATCCGACCCTGCACAGGAATCTTCTCCTCGGAAAGAACGTGATCATCCGCGCTGCGGACCATGTAGAGTAATTGAGGATTGTAATCGCGTATGTAACCCACAAACGCATTCATCTGAGCCTTACGCAGGTAAAACACGCGATTAATGAACGGACTCATCGGCGAAGAGCGCGCCAGTCCGCGGATAACGCCAGTTTGATCGACTATCACCAGTGTCTTGGGAGTTCTGGATTCGTTTTTAATTTCTTTACCCAAGATCCACGATGCTGGAGTCATCGCCCATCGGATAATGCGAGGTATATGCCTGCTCCTTACGGCCTGACCGGTAACCCGAGCTGCCGGGGCGCCATCATTGCCCTGAACTAAAGCTGCCACGGTACATCGACCCACTAATTTCACACGCTTGCGCCGTCCACCAAATAAATCCACTTCGGCGTGACCAATCCAATCTTGCAATCCATCCGCGAACATATCCAGTCGACGCACGCGCAATCGTTCCGCCACCCGATAAATCCAGTCTGGATAGCGCCACAGGGCTATTATTTGTCGCTCGTCGCGAACTCCTGCAACGAGGCTAAGTGCTGCGGACTCGTCCGCAGCGCTCGCAGCTCTAAGGCGTATCTGTAGGGCTCGGGCAAAGCCAGAATCGGCAGCGCCAGAGCAACCAGGTACACTGGCCGTCGTAGCCAGTACTCGGATTCCACGCGCTGAATAGCCACTAGCAACAGGCCAGTCCAGAACAGTGTGCTCCAAAAGAGGTAACGCGGTGAGAGAAATTCAAATTCGAAGCCCGGGCCGCGGACACGGTTGACAGCAACAGCGAGAGCCATCGCGACAAAGTTAAAAGTGAGCAACGCCATCCCAATAAATTTGAGGCTGCTCTTAGTGAGATCCCGCCGAATCATTGCTAAAACAATTGCCACCACAGCGATTGCGACCCCAGCTCCGCCGCACCAGAGTGATAATACTGAGGACTGGGCTGCTTCAGCGGAGAAAGGCCTCTGATGCCAGCCTTCTGCTGCATAAAAAAAAGGACCTCCGGCCAGTCTGCATAACATGGGAACCAGAGTTGGTCCGGTAGAAGCGACCGCTTGAATCGCCCTGTAATCCTCTGAGCGTGGCGGGAGCTGCTGGTAGATGACCATTGCCGTTGCGAGTCGACATCATCAATCCCGCGTGATCTTCAAAGCAGAGCCGCAGCAGTCGATGCCGAAGAGATGTTCTTGTTGCCTTCCGGAGAGCTCGCTTGACGGTACTCGACCGGGAGTCAAGCTTGCGCCGTTTATATGAATGGTCCATTCGTTGCCCGGGTCGGTCGCTTCTGGCGCGCAGATGGCATTTTCCTCACTCTGATGCTGGCGCTTTTCGCTTTGCGCTTTTGGCCAGCATTCACACATGGAGCGCTGTACGCTCCATTCCGAGACAATGTTTGGCTTTACGGCCCCCTCTTTTCGCGCGCATCTGAAATCGCGCTTACGGGCAATTTTCCGTACTGGCTGGACACGGTCCTGGGAGGTTTCCCGCTTTATCAAACGCCTCATTTTTCGGCGACCTATCCCTTTTATTTCTTCGGGCTGCTCAACTACGGGAAGGCGCTGGAGGTGTTGTACACACTGAGCTACCTAGCGTGTTTCCATACTTTAATTTTGTATCTGAATCTTTACGTCATGCTGCGGGTTGCGGGGGCCGGAGGCCTCGCCTCATTATGCGGCGCCACGGTTGGTCTGGTCAGTGGCAACACAGAAGTCAGCGCGCATTGGATCCCAATAGCCGCTGCCTGGAGCTGGTTTCCGTTGCTCGTTGCAGGAATGATCCGCCTGCTACGCGCGCCACTCTCTTTCGGAAGTATTGCGCTATTTTCACTCTCCGCCGCTTTGATGTGTGCCGCCAATCCGGCACAGCCAGTTATTCAGTCGGCATTTGCTTGTGGAGTCTTTTTTATTGCCGCTGCGTTCTGGCGTTTGCGAAACGGGGGCATTTCTGCGGCTGGTCGTCTTTTAGCAGGTCTGAGCATCGCCGGAGTTATCGCTTTCTGTCTAGCTGCGGTCGCCTTTGTGCCGATGATTCTAGCCACAGGCGGCATGATTCGTCATGGACCGCGTGTTCCTATCATAGGACACGCGTCGATTCCATGGGACAGTTTTAACGTGGCTCAATTGAACCCGTCGTCCCTGAGCCACCTCCTTTTTGACTCATCCGATCTTCGCGTGATTGGCGGCTTATATGTAGGGCCGCTCGCCTTCCTCGGGGTATTGCTTTGTATCATTGCATACCGGCGTGCCGACGCCTTGACTCGCGTTCTGTTGGTCACGTTCGGCGCGATCGCCTTTTATTTCTTACTGGCGGGTTTCGGAACAAATTTCGGACTGGCTTACATCCACTTTCACCTTCCGCTCCTAAATCGAATCCGAGAAGCGGGTCGGTACCTGGCAGTCTTTACAATGCTAACAGCTCTCCTTGCGGGTCTGGGGCTGCAGGTGATTGTGGATATGGCAAGCCGCCAATTAGAACTGAAGGGCGGATGGCGACGTTATTTTTGGATCGCGACGGGATTGGGATTGCTGACTTTTATTCTGGCACTGGGTTTCGATCGTCACGAAAAGATCACCGGCTGGCTCGTGCTAGCCGTAATGCCGCTAGCTTGGGTAATATGGCTGGCCTCCTCGCGCCGGGAATGGTTGGTTGCTAGTGGACTTCTGCTGTTGGCATGTTTCGCCTCTATTCTATCGCCGCCGGGAACGCAGCCGTTCTCGGTTTCTGAATATCTGCGTGCGGACAATCTAAAGTCTCATCGTGTTCTTCGGCGCCTCGCGCAGCTTCCGGACGTTGGGCACTACCGCGTGGTCGTTCTGGATTCGCAGTTTCGGCCTCTCGAGTGGGGGAGTAACGCCAGTTATTATGGAATTCGTACCTTTTATCTCAATTGTACGCCGGTACCCTATGATCAATTCCGCGAAATGTTCGATGAGCAGGCGGTTAACCTCCGCAAGCTACGCGGCGCAAAATATTTTGTTTGCGGCCAGAACTCGATGCCGTTTGATCCGAACGCGCGCCTTCTTTTTACCGAAAGCGGGTATCGCGTCTACGAAGTATCTGACCCGATGGAACCTTACACACTAGTCCATAAGGTAGTACCATCCGCTAAGAAAGAGGCGTTCCGAAACGAACTCGCCACAGGATTCGATTACCAGCACGTGGCTGCCTTGGAGAAACAACCAGGCCAGGCATTCTCTCCGCTTCTACTAGCGATTGAAAGGGGCGGTGCTGCCGTCTCAGTTACGGAAGATCTTGTGGAGCCGATTTTCCAAACCCCAAATCTCTTTGGCGTGCTGGCCAATTCCACGCAGCCTGGACTGCTGATTTTAAACGAACGGTGGAGCGATGCCTGGCATGCAAGGGTCAATTCCCAGCCAGCGAAAGTCTTGCGAGTGAATTTTACTCAACCCGCCGTCGCGTTGCCAGCCGGACGCAATTATGTTGAATTCGAATACAAGCCCATGTTTTTCCGGGCTCTGCTGATTCTGCAACGAGTTACTTTTCTGCTCCTGGTGCTCGTCGGCGCGTGGATGGTGTGGCGCGCTTGTATTGGCTCCAGGCCAATCGCAACTTGATAAGCGACCCTTAACTGGAGACAGAGCGGGGCCGGAGCATGGACCATCACTTTTCGCATTCGAGAACTACCGTCACATACGGGATACGCATGGGCTTGGTATCAACCCATGCATCCACGTTTTTGAAAACCCTGGCTGCAAGCTGGCGATAGGCCTGCTCTGTTCTTATATTTTGTCCTCGATCCTGGGACATAATATACCTGGAGAGAAATCCCTGATTTGAGACCCAACAGGCATCAAGGAATACAAATCGCCCGGCCAGGGCAATTCAAGGATGCGCGGCGGAACGCAAGCTGTGTGTATCTCGCCTCGCGTCGCGAGTTCGAATTTGCCACTTGATCGTCCGGAAGTTAGTTACCGTTCTAACAAAATGGCAACTTTCTCTCGCGATACGGTCTATGGCCTCTTGCGATTGCCCCGGCTTTACAACCTGTTGCAAAGGATAGTGGGCGGTGGCAGGGACCGCGCAGCTTTTATGAGAACGCATGTGATTTTCCGGTCCGACGAGAAGGTTGTGGATGCAGGTTGCGGCACAGGTGGCGCGTTGGAGTTTCTGCCTTTGCTGAATTACTTCGGATTTGATCCTAACCCCGGGTACATTCGTATGGCGCAATCACAATACTGGGGCCGTGGAGAATTCTTCTGTGGACATGCCGGCAGCCCAAGAGTTCGAGAGTTGGCGCAGGGTGCCGACGCGTTTCTTTCCCTGGGAGTGCTCCATCACCTCACCGACGAACAGATCGGCGAAATATTGGACTTGGCACGAGCCTGTCTGCGTCCCAGTGGTCGTTTCATTTTTTACGAGCCTTGCTTCAGTGCGAACGATGATTGGGTGGGCAGGATATTCATGCGGCTTGATCGGGGTGGAAACATAAAGACCGATCAGGCATGGCGAGCCTTGCTATCAGAGTATTTTGCGACCGTGGAGGAGTATATTCGGCGACCGGTGTATTTGTTTCGCTACACAATTCAAGCCGTCATCGCCCGGGACCCGCGCCAACCGTGATTTTTTCCCGCTCGGCCAGGTGATCAAGGAAGGAACGAGGGCGAAAGTCATAGTCGTGGCGTGCCAACGCATTGTTGTACGGTTTTGGTAGAACGAGGCGATCTAGTTGATCGAGCTTGAATGGCATAGGGATCCGGAGTGCTTTCGCTGCACGAAGCATTATGATCGGCACGGGTACCACAAAGAGAGGATGCACGGAGCGACGGAGCGCTTGGGCCATCTCGGGAGCGGTGCATAAACGATCGGCGCAAAGAGTGTAGGTTTGTCCCGTATGGTGGCGACGAATTGTTGCCTCCGCGATAAAGTGCGCGGCTTCCTGCGCGCTGATCGGCGCATACTTAATTGAGCCGCCGTAGCGAAAGTCCGGCAGGATGCGCACCTTTCGCGCAAGCGCAATGAGCGCATCAATTCCCTCGCGATCGCTGGAACCGTAAATCTCCGCTGGGCGAATGATTGTGTAGTCCGGTCCGCTGTTGCGGACTGCTTCTTCGGCCAGCCATTTGGAGCGCCCATAGGCGCCGCCATCGGGGTGCGCGCAGATTGTGCTGACATATATAAAACGCTGCGACGCGCTGCAGGCCGATACCAATTGTTTCGTTAACTCCGCGTTCACACGGAAGTATTCGGCCGGATCGTCTGCATGTGTCACCGCGGCCATATGCAGGACCACCTGGGCTCTCTGCAATGCCCGCGGGTTGCGAACAGCCTCTTCCAGTCCGCCTTGCAATAGTTCAATTTCGGCATCCGGAATCCCCACGTTGTGCCGGTGCACCACTGCCAGGAGGTGGAAGTGCGACATCAATCTTTTCAGGACGTGTTGACCTAATGTTGAGCTGCCACCGGTGACAAAGACGGTTTCCATCATTTGCTGTTTCCGGCTGGCGAACGCGAACCGAACCGATACTCGATCATGTGCTTGAGGAATTCCAAGATTGCGCCTGCCTTGACGAACGATTTTCGTTTTCCCAGAGATTGGAATTCGACAGGAATCTCATAGATCCGGAGATTCAGATTGACGCAGTTTAAGATTAGCTCCGCATCAATGAACCAGTCGTCAGATTGCAACGTCATCCTTTCGTACGCTTCGCGCGTCATGATCTTAGGCTTTGAATTGACATCCCGGAGTTTGGTGGAGCCGCGGAAGAAGAGGTGAAAAAGCCAGTTGTAAGCGATCGAAATACATCTTCGATAAAGACCATCCTGGCGCTCGACGCGATATGTCTTTACCAGGTCAAAATCATCGCTTCTTATTTTTGCGAAGCAGGAGAATATCGTTTCGACAGGAAACTGGCCATCACCATCGATCACTCCGATATATTTGCCTCTACACGCGTCCAATCCCCTGCGCATATCCCATCCCATTTCCCCTTGTTTGGGCTCGGCCAGCACGCGCACACGGGGCAACTGCTCGGCAAGTCGCTGGCAGATTTCAGGGGTTCGATCGTTGGAGCCCGGCCAAAAGTTCGCGACCAGGACAAGTTCCCATTCGAAGCGAAACAATGACATTATCTTGTGAAGATTTTCCACAAATGG
>Ga0137404_10001847_pt1 | contig 13927 bp, 10 predicted proteins | sample CZOMad2_1_16fung_FD_108285 | JGI IMG/M metagenome (GOLD analysis project Ga0137404, IMG submission 108285) | Vadose zone soil fungal communities from Angelo Coast Range Reserve, California, USA - CZOMad2_1_16fungal (Illumina Assembly) | ecosystem: Environmental > Terrestrial > Soil > Vadose...
CGCGGCATTTCCTCGGGAAATCCGCGCGCGAGCTCGGCGTCGAGGTCAAGCGTTTGTCGGATTCGGCGATGGCCTACCTGTCCGCGCGGGACCTGGCGGGCAACGTGCGGCAACTGGAGAACATCTGCCACTGGCTGACCGTCATGTCTCCCACTCAGGTCATCGAGATCGGCGACTTCCCGCCGGAGCTTCGCGAGGACGCCCAGCCGAGCTCCGGGGATTGGCTTGCGGCGCTCGCGCGCGAGGCGGATCGCAGGCTGGCGAGCGGCGAGAAAGACATCATGGAGAACCTGTCAAAGAGCTTCGAGAAGACCCTGATCGCCAAGGCGCTCGCACACACCGGCGGACGACGCATCGAGGCGGCGGGCCTGCTCGGTATAGGCCGCAACACCATCACTCGCAAGATCGGGGAGCTGGGCATCGCCGACTCGAGTCCACCCGAAGCGGAATAGGCGCGCCCCGCTCGCCTCGCGCTTTTTTCACAAAGCTATTTTCACGTTTGTCGTCGGGCCAGGATTTTCTCCGTATAGTGCCCTGTTTAGGGAGAAGACCGCATGAGCCCGCCCGCCGGAATCCAACTCCATGGGCCCACCATTTCCGGAGACGGATCAGTCCTGACGCCTGCCGCCTTGGGCCTCGTCGCCAAGCTGCACCGCGCCTTCGAATCGCGCCGCCAGGATTTGCTCGTCCGCCGCGCCGCGCGTCAGAGCGAGTTCGACGCCGGCAAGCTGCCCGACTTTCTTTCCGAAACCGCGAAGGTGCGCACAGGCGACTGGACCATCGCGCCTCAGCCGAAGGACATGCTCGATCGCCGCGTCGAGATCACGGGGCCGACCGATCGGAAGATGGTGATCAACGCGCTCAACTCCGGAGCCTCGACTTTCATGGCCGACTTCGAGGACGCCAATTGCCCGACATGGGCCAATATGATCGAAGGCCAGATCAATCTGTACGACGCCGTGCGCCGGAGCATCAGCCTGGATCAGGAAGGAAAGACCTACCGCCTCAAGGAGAAGATTGCGGTCCTGATCCCGCGCCCTCGCGGCTGGCATCTCGACGAGAAGCACGTGCTGGTGGACGGCAAGCCGGTTTCAGGAGCGATCTTTGACTTTGCGCTCTATTTCTTTCACAACGCGAAGGAGCTGCTCGCGCGCGGCACCGGGCCGTATTTCTACCTTCCCAAGATGGAATCGCATCTGGAAGCGCGCCTGTGGAACGATATCTTCGAGCTCGCGCAGAAGGAGGCAGGCGTGCCGCGCGGGTCGATCAAGGCCACCGCTCTCATCGAAACCGTCCTTGCCGCTTTCGAGATGGACGAGATCCTGTGGGAGCTGCGTGATCACTCGGCGGGTCTCAATATCGGCCGGTGGGATTACATATTTTCCTGCATCAAGAAGTTCCGCTCGAACCGGGACTTCTGCCTCGCCGACCGCGCCCAGGTGACGATGACCGCGCCCTTCATGCGCGCCTACGCTCTTCTTCTAGTGAAAACCTGTCATCGCCGCGGCGCGCCGGCGATGGGAGGGATGGCGGCGCAGATTCCCATCAAGAACGATCCGAAGGCGAACGAAGCCGCGCTCGCGAAGGTGCGCGAGGACAAGCTGCGCGAAGTCACCGACGGGTGCGACGGGACCTGGGTCGCGCACCCGGGCCTCGTACCGATTGCCAAAGAGGTGTTCGACAAGCACATGCCACGGGCCAACCAGTACGACAGGCAGCGTCCGGACGTGTCCGTGAGCGCAAAGGACTTGCTCGATTTCCGGCCTGAAGGGCCGATCACCGAAGCGGGCCTTCGCAACAATATCTCGGTCGGGATCCAATACTTGGGAGCCTGGCTTGCCGGGAACGGCTGCGTGCCGGTCTTCAACCTGATGGAGGACGCGGCGACCGCCGAAATCTCGCGCTCCCAGATCTGGCAGTGGATGCGCTCGCATAAGGGGAAACTGGACGACGGGCGCAAGGTGACCAGGGAATTGTTCGGGACCTTGCTCGCCGAGGAGCTTCCGAAGGTCAAGACCTATCTGGGCGACGCCGCGTGGAAGGCGGGAAAGTACGAAGACGGCGCGAAGCTGTTCGAGAAGATTACCACCAACGACCGCTACGTCGAGTTCCTCACGCTGCCCGCTTACGATATGGTCGACTGAAGGGCGCGCCCGGGCACTATTGCCGTTCGATGGCTGTGATGATCCGCTCGGGCGACAACGGCAAGTCGCGGACTCGGACGCCGAGTGCGTTTTCGACGGCGTTGGCGATCGCCGCCGCAGTGGGGCCTTGCGCAGCTTCGCCTGCGCCCACGGCCGGCAGCTCGGGCCGGTCGATCAGCTCGATCTCCACTGCGGGGACCTCGCTGAACTTGAGGATGGGATAGTCCTCCCACCCGAGGCTGGCAATCCCTCGCTCACCGAGCCTCACCTGCTCCTTCAACGTCCAGCTGGTCGATTGAATCGCGCCGCCCTCGATCTGGTTCCGCACTCCATCGGGATTGATCACGAGCCCGACATCAACCGCCAATGTCAATCGATTCACGCGAACTTCGTGACCGACCTCCACCTCGGCGACGGCTGCGCAGTAGGCTCCGAGATTCTTGTATCGTGCAAATCCGATTCCGTGCCCATGCCCTTCGCGCGGCCTCCACGCGCTCCAATCTGCGCGACGGCTTACGGCTTCTATCACGGTCCGCGCCCGCGGATCACTCAGGTGGAGCAGGCGATAGGCGACGGGATCCGCTCCCGCCGCCAAAGCCAACTCGCTCATGAACGATTCGATTGCGAACACGTTGGCGTACGCGCCGAGCGATCGCAGCGCAGAGGTGCGCAGCGGCATTTCCCGTACATAGTGGTTGACCACTCGCTGGTTCGGAAAATCGTATAGGGGGATCGCGTTGCGGTCCGCTGCGCCGGCAGGGAGCGGCATGTTGATCGCAGGGGGACGGTCGTGAGGTTTCGCCAGGTGCCAAGCGGCAAGCAGCGCCGGCTGGTCCGAGCGACCCGGCCTGCTGCTGTGACCGTTGCTCCAAAGGTCGTGCTGCCAGGCAACGACGTTTCCACGGGAGTCGAGCGCGGCGCGCAGCTCGAGAGCCATCGCGGGACCGCACGGAGCCCAACCGAACTCGTCGTCGCGCATCCACTGAACGCGGACGGGGCGGTTGCCGGCGGCGCGCGCAAGCAAGGCTGCGTCGAGCGCTACGTCGTCGGCGCCGTTGTGACCGTAGCAGCCCGCGCCCTCGGCGTGGCGCACAATGACGGCTTCCTCGGGCATGCCGAGGGTCATGGCCAAGTCGTGGCGCAGGTTGAAGATCCCCTGGCTGTGGCTCCAGACCGTGAGCTTGTCCCCCTCGAACTGGGCGAGGGCACAGGACGGGCCGATCGAGGCATGTGAAAGGTAGGGCTTCGAGTAGGATGCCGCCAGGGTCCGCGCCTCGCGCGATTTGGCTTCCGCGTCGGATTTCTCGCTGATGACGCGATGATCGACCGCGTTCTCCTTGAGCCACGAGTGAATGTCCTGCGGCAGCGGTGGGGCTGCTCTCCACGATGCAGCGCTTCGCAGCGCGCGTTGCGCGGCGATCGCTGCGTCCTCGCGCTCGGCGAGAACTCCGACAAAGCCGCCGTCGCGCACTATCGCGACGACACCGGGAATCGCATTTGCCTTGGCGTCGTCGAGCGCGTCGAGCCCGGCGAAACCATGAGGTGGGCGGATCACGCGGCCGTGGAGCATCCGCGGCAAGACCAGGTCCTGGACGAAACGAGGTCGGCCCGCGATCTTGTCCGGGAGATCACGCCGCGGGCTGGAAACGCCGACCACCCGGCGCCCTCGTGGCAAACCGGAGAGCGAAGCATCCTCTTCGACATTGCGGTCGAACAGGCGCTCATCCGAGCATTCCCAATAGCTCGTGCTTCGACCGACCGCGCGCACTGTCCCGTCCTCCACTTCCAGAACGCCGAGCGGAACGCCAAGGCGCTCCGCCGCACGCTCGAGCAGAAGTGCCCGGGCGTGCGCGCACGCGCGCCGCAAAGCAGCGCCGGAATCCTGAATCGAGAGGCTGCCCGAGGTCACCCCTTCGTCAGGGCTGAGGGAAGTATCGGCCGCAACCATGCGAACGCGCTCGAGCGTTACCCCCAGCTCCTCCGCGGCGATCTGGGCGAGGGCGGTCAGGATCCCCTGGCCGATTTCCACCTTGCCGCTGAAGACCGAGACCGTGCCGTCGCATTCGAGCCGCAGCCATTGGGAAAGCCTCGGGCTCTTCTCGAGACTGCCGGCACGCCTGAGGCGGGAGTCGGTGACGGTGTTCACGTTCGGTCGCCGGCCGCCACGCGCAACACCGCGCGCACCATGCGGTTGTGCGAGCCGCAGCGGCACAAGTTGCGATCGAAGGCGGCGCGCACCTCGCTTTCAGTCGGCGTCGGATTCCTCGCGAGAAGCGCCGCGGCGCTGATCAGAATGCCGCTGGTGCAATAGCCGCACTGGGCTGCTTGCTCGGCGAGAAAGGCTTGCTGGATGGGATGCAGGGCGCCCGGCGCCCCGAGCCCTTCCACGGTGGTGATGCTCTTGCCCGCAACCGACCACAACGGGGTATCGCAAGCGGGCACGGCGTGACCGTCGACCAGCACGAAACAGGCGCCGCACTGACCGGTCCCGCAGCCGAAACGGGTGCCCTTCAGGGCGAGATCGTTCCGCAGAGCGTAGAGGAGCGGCGTGTCCGGGTCCGCTTCGACGGTGGATTCGGCGCCGTTGACAGTGAGCCTGAAACGCTCGGACATGCGCGACGTGCCTCGGACTTCTAGTCGACCGTAGCCCCGGAGAGCTTAACGACTTTCGCCCACTTCTGAATGTCCTGCTCCATGAATTTGCCGAATTCCTCCGCACTCATATGCATCGGAACCGCGCCCTGCTTCGCCCAGGTTTCCTTCACGTCGGGGGAACTGGCAATTTTCCTGATGTCCGCGTTCAGCAGATCGACAATCGGCTTCGGGGTGCCGGCCGGGGCCATCACTCCCAGCCAAATGACTGCGTCGTAGCCGGGCAATCCCGACTCGCTGAGCGTCGGGACGCTCGGCGTGATCGCGGAGCGCGTTCTGCCCGAGGTGGCGATTGCGCGGACCTTTCCCGCCTGCGCGAGCGGCGCCATCGTGGTGATTGCGTCGAACATCATCTGCACGTTGCCGGCCAGCACGCTGGTGCGCGCTTCCGCACTTCCCTTGTGGGGCACGTGCACGACGTCGATCCCGGCCATCGCCTTGAAGAGCTCGCCAGCCATGTGATAAGGCGTTCCCGGACCCGAGGATGCATAGTTGAGTGCGCCCGGTTTCGCCTTTGCGAGAGCGATGAGCTCCTTCAGGTTGTTCGCGGGCACCGAGGGATGGACGACCAGAATGAGATCGGAATAGTTGACCGGTGCAATAGGAGCGAGGTCCTTCAACAGAGTGTAGGGCTTCCTCGTGAACAAGGACTCGTTGACGGTGTGGGTGTTCGACATCATGAGCAGCGTGTATCCGTCCGGAGCGGACTTCGCCACGGCGTCGGTACCGATGATCGCCCCCGCCCCGGGACGATTCTCGATCACGAAAGGATGTCCCAGGTTCTTCTGCAGGCGGTCGCCGATGAAGCGCGCGTAGATGTCGGCTGGCCCCCCGGCGGAGTAGGGGACGATGATTCTCACTGCTTTTGTCGGATAGGCGGCCTGCCCCAACGCGCAGGTCGCGGCGCCAAGGGTGAGCGCAAGCGCGGCGATTTGCCTCAGGGACTTACGGAAGGGCATGACTATTTCCTCCTAGCCGAATTCACACCGGGCGGCTCTCGTGCCGCCTATTTGGATTTTTGTTTGGATTATAGCCACTAAATCTCGAGCTCGGCCATGATCGGCGCGTGATCAGACGGACGTTCCAGCCGACGCGGCTCCACGTCGATGGTACATGCTCTGCACCGCGACGCGAGTTCGGGGCTGAGCAGCACATGGTCGATACGCAGGCCGAGATTGCGTCTGAATGCGTTCATGCGGTAATCCCACCACGTGAATAGTTTCTCCTTCCGGCTGAACAGCCTGAACGCGTCTTTCAACCCCAGCGCAACAAGATTTCTGAAAGCCTCCCGCTCGGCGGCACTGCACAAGACCTGACCCTCCCATGCTCTTGGATCCTGCACGTCCTCGTCGGCGGGCGCGACGTTGTAGTCGCCAAGCACCGCGAGTCGTGTGGTCCTGCCTAGCTCCTCCTGCAGCCAAGTCCTAAGGGCCGCGAGCCATCTGAGCTTGTACTCGTATTTCTCCGACCCGACGGCCTGCCCGTTGGGGACGTAGGCGCATATCACCCGAATCGCCTCGGCTCCCTGCCCTACGGTCGCGGCGATCAGGCGTTTTTGTTCGTCGGGAAACGCGGGTATCCCCGCTGTTACCTCGGCGAACGGGCCTCGCGACAGGATCGCCACCCCGTTGTAGGTTTTCTGCCCCGAAAACGCGCAGCGATATCCGGCGGTTTCGAGCTCCAAGAGCGGAAACCTGTCGTCCTCGAGCTTGGTTTCCTGGAGGCAGACGATGTCGGGGGCGTGGCTCGCGACCCAGTCGAGCAACTGGGGCAAACGTACCTTCAGCGAGTTGACGTTCCACGACACGAGCTTCATCGCTGCGTCGCCCGGAACGGCGGCATCGCCGAACTGCTAGTAATTGGACTCTCGCTGACCGCCTGCCTGAGGTGCGACCGGCGCCGCTGCGGGCTCGGCCTTGCGGGGCGCTTCGACCGGCCGGAGCGGTGCAGTAGTCGGATAGCCTGCCGTGTCGAGGAGATTGTTGAGAGCAGTTTCCTGGAACCCGGATTGAAACAGTGAACCGACGACCACAAGGGGCAACTCTTCCTTGCCAGACAGCTGCATCATCTCGTCGAGCTCTTTCTGACCCACCACGGTGATTTCCCGGAAAGGCACCCCCCGCTTGACCAATGTTGCGCGCGCTCGATCGCATGGCGAGCCGCAGTCGCGTTGTGTGTACAACCTTACCGGAAAATTCTTTGCCGCCACTTGAGTGGCGTAAGGCAGGTCGCTGGCTTCCGTCGCGCCGGATCGGAAATCTTTTCTTTGAACGCCCTTCGCCGAAGGCGGCGGCGGGGTCTGCGTGTAGTGGACCCGCCCTTGGTCGTCGACCCAGCGATAGGTTTGTCCTGCGGCATCGCCGCAGACGATCCAGAGCATCGCGGCGGCGATAAGGTAGGCGCGCATGTCGTCTCTCAGACGATCATACCACTGTGACGCAGCAGGGCATCGATCCTCGGCTCGCGCCCGCGGAACGCCTTGAACGACTCGATCGCCGGGCGACTGCCGCCGACGGAGAGAATCTCGTCGCGGAATCGCGCGCCCGTGCCGGCATCGAAGACGCCGTTTTCTTCGAACAGGCTGTAGGCATCGGCGGAGAGGACTTCCGCCCACTTGTAGCTGTAGTAGCCAGCCGCGTAGCCGCCGGAAAAAACGTGCGAGAAATTGTTCAGGAAGCGGTTGTACTCCGGCGGAACCACCACGGCGATTTTCGCGCGAATTTCCTCGAGGAGTCGCAGCGGTGACTTGGTGCCTTCCGGATCGTAGTCGTGGTGCAGGTGCATGTCCACCAGCGCGAACTCGATCTGACGCACAGTCTGCATCCCGCTCTGGAAATTTCTTGCCGCGAGCATCTTGTCGAACAAAGGGCGGGGCAGCGGTGCGCCGCTTTGCGCGTGCGCCGTTATTCCCGCGAGCACGCTCGATTCCCAGCAGAAATTCTCCATGAACTGGGATGGAAGCTCGACCGCATCCCACTCCACCCCGCGTATCCCCGAGACACCGGGATCGTCGATCCGCGAAAGGAGATGATGCAAGCCGTGGCCGAATTCATGGAAAAGCGTCATCACCTCGTCGTGCGTGAGGAGCGAAGGCTTGTTGTCCGCCGGAGCTGGGAAGTTGCAGACAAGGTGCGCAACGGGCGTCTCGAGGCCGGCTGCGATCCGCTGCCGCGTGATCACCTCGTCCATCCAGGCGCCGCCGCGCTTGCTTTCGCGGGAATACGGGTCGAGAAAGAAGCGGCCGATCAGGCTGCCGCGAGAGTCGGTGATGCGGAAGAACTTCACGTCCGGATGCCAGGTTTCGGCCGTGTCCCGCGCGATACGGATGCCATAGAGGGCTTCCACCAGGCGGAACATGCCTTCCAGAACCTTCGGCTCGGGAAAATACTGCTTTACTTCCTGATCGGAAAACGCGTAGAGCTTTGCGCGCAGTTTTTCCGACGCGAATGCCACGTCCCATGCCCGCAGTTCTCCAAGCCCGAGGTCTGCGCGGGCGAAGCTCTCGAGCTCGGCGTAATCCTTGCGCGCGTGCGGCAGGGCCCGGGCGGCGAGGTCCTCGAGAAAGGCAAGCGCCGCCTCGGGTGAGTCGGCCATCTTCGGAACCAGGGACAACTCAGCGAAGCTCGCGTATCCCAGCAGGCGCGCCTTTTCCTGCCGCAGTCGAAGCTCTCGCGCGATGACAGTGTGTTGTTGAGCTCGGGCTTGCCGAACTCGCTTGCCCGAGTCACGTGGGCGCGGTACAACTTCTCGCGCAGCTCGCGGCGCTCGGCATACTGCATCACTGGGCCGTACGACGGTGCTTGAAGCGTGAGCTTCCAGCCCCCCAAGCCGTCCTTGCGCGCGGCTTCTTCAGCCGCCTGAACTACGTCGTCCGGGATACCGAGAAGCGCTCCGCGATCGGTGATCAATTCCGAAAACGCGTTGGTCGCGTCGAGGAGGTTCTCCGAGAATTTCGCTTCGAGTGCGGCGAGATCCTCCTGGATCTCGGCAAAACGCGCTTTTTTCTCCGGCACCAGCTCGGCTCCCCCGAGGCGATAGTCCCGCAGACTGTTTTCCACGATCCGGCGCCGCGCCGGGGACAGGTGCGTGAACTCCCGCGATGCGCGCAACGCTTTGAATTTTCCGTAGAGCTCCAGGTTCTGTGCAAGCTCGGTGTAGTAACGCGTGATCTTGGGCAGGTTGGTGTTGTAGGCGTCGCGGATCGCCGCATTGTCGTCCACCGCGTGCAGGTGAACGACGGTGCCCCACGCGCGTCCCAGTCGTTCATTGGTGCCCTCCAAAGGCTCGGCGAACGTATCCCAGGACACGTTTGCGCCTTCGCCGCAGAGTGTCGCGATCAGCCCTCTGTTCCGTGCGAGAAGCTCGTCGATCGCCGGCGCAACGTGCTCCGGCCGAATCGATGCATACCGCGGCAGGCGCGAGAAATCGAGCAGGGGATTGTCAATCATCTCCGAATCCGTCCGTCACACCTTGGTCGCGTTACGCGGACTGGCTCGCCGCAAGAGCCCGCTCCGCGGAGGCGATGGTGTTCTCGAGCAGCATTGCGATCGTCATAGGGCCGACTCCGCCTGGGACGGGCGTGACGCGCGCCGCTGTTCCGAGGACGCCTGGGTAGTCCACGTCGCCCACGAGCTTTCCGTCCGGGAGGCGATTGATCCCGACGTCGACGACGACCGCACCCGGCTTCACCATCGCCGCCGTGACGAGCCTGGGTTTTCCTGCGGCCACCACGAGAATTTCCGCCTCACGTGTCATCGACCCCAGATCGGGAGTCTTTGAATTGCAGATGGTGACGGTAGCGCCTTTATGCAAGAGCAGTAGCGCCATCGGCTTGCCGACGATGTTACTGCGGCCGACCACGACCGCTCGCCGGCCTTCCGGGTCGATTCCCTCGTGCTCGAGGAGCTTCATCACACCGAGAGGGGTACAGGGTACGAAGCGCGGATGCCCGGTGGCGAGAAGCCCGACGTTCGTCGGGTGGAAACCGTCGACGTCCTTCAGAGGACTGATGGCCTCGAACACACGCTGCCCCGCGAACTGCGGGGGCAGAGGAAGCTGCACCAGGATGCCGTGGATGCGCGGATCGTTGTTGAGGGCTCGAATCTGGTCCAGCAGAGTCGATTCGTCGGCGGCCGCGGGCAGCTGGATATCCTGCGAATAGATTGTCACCTCGCCGCAGGCCCTGATCTTGTTCCTTACGTAGACGCTCGAGGCCGGGTGGTCGCCGACCCGTATCACGGCCAGTCCGGGGCGCACCCCGCTCGCGGAGAGCGACGTGACGCGCTTCAAGAGCCCCACACGAAGCTCGCGCGCGATGGCGTTGCCGTCGATGGTGCGAGTCTGCATGGGAATAATCGGTCCGCCGGAGGGGTCAGCAATTATAATGGGCGTTCGCTGATTGATCCTGCGGAGGCGGCGAGGTAAGCTTCGAGCAGGTCCAGCAAGTCGCAAGCCACGCCGCCCGCGCCCAGAGGAAACGTCATGTCTGCGCTGCCAGAGTTCCCCGCCGCGAACGATCCCGACGCTCTCGAGACTCAGGAATGGCTCGATGCGCTCGAAGCGGTTCTCCAGCGCGAGGGTCCGGAGCGCGCGCACTACCTGCTCGAGAAGCTGGTCGACAAGGCGCGGCGCTCGGGCGCCTATATCCCCTTCTCGCTCAATACGGCCTATCTCAACACCATTCCGGTGCACATGGAGGAACGCTCCCCCGGAGACCACGCGCTCGAAGAGCGCATCCGCTCGTTCTGCCGCTGGAACGCCATGGTCATGGTTGCCAGGGCCAACAAGTCGGACGATGAGCTGGGCGGCCATATCGCGAGCTTCGCTTCGGTCGGTACCTTGTTCGGCATCGGCTTCAATCATTTCTGGCACGCCCCGCACGAAGGCCACGGCGGCGATCTGATCTACTTCCAGGGGCATTCGTCTCCTGGAATCTACGCTCGTGCGTACATGGAAGGTCGGCTGACCGAAGCCCAGATCCTGAATTTCCGCCGGGAGGTCGACGGCGGGGGCATATCGTCCTATCCGCATCCCTGGTTGATGCCCGACTTCTGGCAATTCCCCACCGTCTCGATGGGGCTGGGGCCGATACAGGGCATCTACATGGCGAGGTTCCTGAAGTACCTGCACGCTAGGGAGCTCGCCGACACCGCGAACCGCAAGGTGTGGGTGTTCTGCGGCGACGGCGAGATGGACGAGCCCGAATCGCTGGGTGCGATCGGCCTCGCCGCACGCGAGAAGCTCGACAACCTCGTTTTCGTGGTCAATTGCAACCTGCAGCGTCTCGACGGCCCGGTTCGCGGCAACGGCAAGATCATCCAGGAGCTCGAGGCCGACTTCCGCGGCGCCGGGTGGAACGTCATCAAGCTCATCTGGGGATCGTATTGGGATCCTCTGTTCGCCCGCGATGTCGAAGGGCGGCTGCTGCGCATCATGGAGGATACGGTCGACGGGGAGTATCAGAACTACAAAGCGAACGACGGCGCCTTCGTGCGCAAGAATTTCTTCGGCAAGGACCCGAAGGTGCTGGAGATGGTTTCGCGCATGACCGACGAGGACATCTGGCGCCTGAACCGCGGCGGGCACGATCCCCACAAGATTTACGCGGCCTACGCCGTGGCAGCCAAACACAAGGGCCAGCCCACGGTGATTCTCGCGAAAACCATCAAGGGCTACGGACTCGGCAAGCAGGGCCAGGCGAAAAATCCCACGCACCAGCTCAAGAAAGTCGACATCGCGACGATCCGCGAGATGCGCGACCGCTTCAACGTACCTATTCCCGACGACAAGCTCGAGGAGCTGCCTCTATACAAGCCCGGGGACGACGACCCGGTGATGGTGTACATGCACGCACGCAGGAAGGCGCTCGGCGGCTACCTGCCTCAGCGCCGGCGCAAGTCCGACGCTCCCCCCGCGGTGCCGCCCCTGGAGACCTTGGAGCCTTTGCTGAAGGGATCGGAAGGGCGTGAGATCTCCACGACCATGGCGTTCGTGCGCCTGCTGACGCTGCTCGTGCGCGACAAGGGCATCGGCAAGCACATCGTCCCCATCGTTCCCGACGAGGCGCGTACCTTCGGCATGGAGGGCATGTTCCGGCAGCTCGGCATCTACTCTTCCGAGGGCCAGAAATACGAGCCTGTGGACCGCGACCAGGTGATGTACTACCGAGAAGACAAGGCGGGACAGATTCTCGAAGAGGGCATCAACGAGGCCGGGTCGTTCTCGTCCTGGATCGCGGCGGCGACCTCGTACAGCCACTCGAACCTCGCGATGGTGCCGTTCTTCATCTTCTACTCGATGTTCGGCATGCAGCGACTCGGCGATCTGGTCTGGGCCGCTGGCGACCAGCGCGCGCGAGGTTTCCTGCTCGGCGCGACCGCCGGGCGCACCACGCTGAACGGAGAAGGATTGCAGCACGAGGACGGGCACAGCCATGTGCTTTCGTCCGTCGTGCCCAACTGCGTCTCCTACGACCCCACGTTCGGGTACGAGCTCGCGGTGATCATCCAGGATGGTCTGCGCCGCATGGTCGCCGAGCAGCAGGACGTGTTCTATTACATCACCGTGATGAACGAGAATTACCAGCATCCGGCGATGCCCGCGGGGGCTGAACAGGCGATTCTCAAGGGCATGTACCTCTTTCGCGAGGGCTCGAAGAAGAAGGTCCGGGTCCAGCTGCTCGGCTCGGGAACGATCCTGCGCGAGGTCATCGCTGCGGGCGAGCTGCTCGAAGCCGACTGGGGTGTGGCCGCCGACATCTGGAGCGCGACCAGCATGACCGAGCTGCGCCGCGAAGGGCTCGCGGCCGAGCGCTGGAACATGCTGCACCCCGAGGCAAAGCCGCGCATCCCTTACGTGAATCAGTGCCTCGAGAAGAGGACTGGTCCTGTCGTCGCCGCGACCGACTACATCAAGACCTTCACTGAGCAGATCCGTCCGTTCGTTCCCAAGGACCGCGTCTACAAGGTGCTCGGCACTGATGGCTACGGCCGCTCCGATTCCCGGCCCAAATTGCGCAGCTTCTTCGAAGTCGATCGCCACTACGTGACTGTCGCGGCGCTCGCGGCGCTCGCCGAGGGCGGCGAGATCAAGGCGACGGTCGTCTCCGAGGCGATCGGCAAATACGGTCTTGACCCGGAAAAACCCAACCCGGTGACCGTCTGACCGGAATCCGGCCCGCGACGGGCTCGATCCGGCACATCTGCGATTCCTGAGCGCAAGAGCATGGCGACAAGAGAGATCTCCGTACCCGACATCGGCGACTTCAAGGATGTCGATGTGATCGAAGTCCTCGTCAAGGCGGGCGATGTCGTCCAGCCGGAACAGTCGCTCATCACCGTCGAATCGGACAAGGCGACCATGGAGATTCCTTCGCCCGCGGCGGGCGTCGTAAAGGAGTTGCGCATCAAAGCCGGAGACAAGGTCTCGAGGGGAAGCCTCATATTGCTGCTCGATGCGACAGCGGGTGCGCCCGCGACCGCGCCGAAGAAATCCCCTGAGGCGGTTGCGGCGGCTACCGCGCCTGCGCGGCCGGCTCCCGCGGCGCCGGTCGTGCCGATCGGGAGATCGGCGCCGCCGCCTGCCGATTTCGCGCGCGCACCCGACTCCATTCCCCCCGCGCGTCCTTCGGTGCGCAGGTTCGCCCGGGATCTGGGTGTCGATCTCCTGCGGGTCAAAGGCTCCGGCCTAAAAGGCCGAATCACCCAGGGCGATGTCCAGGACTTCGTGAAGAGCGTGATGCGCGCAGCGCCGGCTGCCGCGGCCGCTCCGCCTGCACGCGGTGGGCTTGCCTTCGATCTGCCCGAATGGCCGCAGGTGGATTTCGCGAAGTTCGGGCCGGTCGAGACGAAACCGCTGTCGCGCATCAGGAAGCTCTCCGGTGGATTCCTGCATCGCAATTGGGTATCCATTCCACACGTCACTCAGCACGATGAGGCCGACATCACCGAGCTCGAGGCCTTCCGCAAGGAGAATGCCCAGGTCGCGGAAAAAAGGGGCTTCAAGCTCACCATGCTCGCCTTCCTCGTAAAAGCCTCGGTGAACGCGCTCAAGGAATTTCCGGAATTCAACGCCTCGCTCGACAAGACCGGCGATAACCTGATCGTCAAGAAGTACTATCACATCGGGGTTGC
>Ga0137404_10001848_pt1 | contig 13921 bp, 15 predicted proteins | sample CZOMad2_1_16fung_FD_108285 | JGI IMG/M metagenome (GOLD analysis project Ga0137404, IMG submission 108285) | Vadose zone soil fungal communities from Angelo Coast Range Reserve, California, USA - CZOMad2_1_16fungal (Illumina Assembly) | ecosystem: Environmental > Terrestrial > Soil > Vadose...
GGCGTCTTCGGCTACCGGCATCCCGGCCTTCATGGCAGGCGCGTCATCGACCAGAACATTGCCCGCCATGATCAGCGCCTGCGCTTTCTCGCGGCTGTCGGCCAGCCCGCGTTCCACGAGCAATCTGTCGATGCGTTTCTTCATTGTCCGAATGCTCTTGTTTGAGTGAACGCGGGCTAAAGCCCGCGACTACATTGAGGCCGAAGTTTGATCCAAATGTAGTCGCGGGCTTTAGCCCGCGTTCCGTCCGCCTTCGAATCAATGGGTGCGAGTCTCCAGGTAATCGCAAAACTCCACCAGAAGTCCGGCGCTTTTGCCGATCGGAGCGATGGCGCGCCTGGCGTCTTCCGTCAGGTCATGGGCGATAGCTTGCGATTGTTCCAGGCCATGAAGCCCCGGATAAGTCGCTTTTTTCTGGTCGCGGTCCTTGCCGTCGCGTGTATCCAGAATGTCGTCGATGACCTGAAACGCCAGTCCGATTCGATCGCTGTACTTTTCGATCCGCTCGACGTCGCCTTCGGGAGCGCCGCCCAGATACGCGCCGATCCACACCGATGCCCCGATCAGAGCGCCCGTCTTGGACCGATGAATCTTTTCCAGTTGCTCCGCCGTGATTTGCGCTCCCTCGGCCTCGAGGTCGAGAACCTGCCCCGCGATCATGCCGCTGCGGGTTCCGGCAGCGCGTCCCAGCATGGAGATCACTTCGAGCATCCGGTCCGCCGGGAAATCGCTCGAGCGGGCCAGCACTTCGAAAGCGAGGGTCAGCAGCGCGTCGCCGGCGAGTATGGCAATGGCTTCGTTGAATTGCTTGTGGCAGGATGGCTTTCCGCGGCGGAAATCGTCGTCGTCCATCGCGGGAAGATCATCGTGGATCAATGAATACGCATGAATCAACTCCACCGCCGCGGCCACCGGAAGGATGGGCTTCCAGTTCTCTTTATACGCTGCGAACGCCGCCACGCAGAGGGACGACCGAATGCGCTTGCCGCCGCCGAGCGTGCTGTACCGCATGGCCTTGTGGATTTGAACAGGAGAGGACGACTCCGCAGGGAGCAGGCCGTCAAGCGTGGCTTCGATGGCCGGACGCACACGGTCGAAAAACGCGCTGAGTTCAGTTTTCATTTTCGGATTCGAAAGGCACGGCGCGCTCCTGTCCCGAACTGTTCTTCAAGAGGATCTCCACACGCCGCTCGGCCTGCTCCAATTTCGTGTGGCAAAAACGTGATAGTTTGATACCTTCTTCAAACAACTCCAAAGCCGAATCCAACGAGAGATCTCCGCTTTCCAGCTTTTTGACGATGTCTTCCAGTTTTTTCAAAGCGGTCTCGAAGTCCGGAGTGTCAGACATGACGTGGATTGTAGTTGACCTCGTAATATAATTTAAAGACCGTAATATCACATATGATCAATGTTGTTGTTCTCCTCGCCCTGCTTCTCGTAACAAGTTGCTCTCCGAAACCCGAGCCCATTCTGGACCAGGCGACTGTGGTCGCGAAGAATGCCTCTCTGCGTCAAAGAAGCAGCTCGACGTCGCGAACACTGCGCACCCTGGACCCCGGCGACAGGGTCGAAGTGCTCGAGCGCCAGAACAACTGGTATCGCGTCCGTTATGGCCCCGATGTCCAGGGTTGGATGGAGGAAAGCACCGTCGTTACGAACGCGACCAGGGAGCGGATCCGCACCCTGGTCTCCGCATCCCAGGACCAGCTGGCGCAGAACACGGGCGTGCTTCGCGAAGAAGCCAATTTTAGAATAGAGCCCGGGCGTACCTCGTCAATCATTCGCAGACTCGATTCGGGCGCCAAGGTCGAAGTGCTGGACAGAGTCACGACGCCGCGGCCCGGCTCCGACTCCTCATCCGACGTGTGGCTCAAAGTTCGGCCTTCACCGAAAGAAGTCGGATGGGTGATCGGAAACCTTGTGGAGTTCGACATGCCCGCCGATGTGGCTCCCTACAGCGAAAGCTATACCTATTCCGCGGTCAAAACCATCAACCAGGTTCAGGATCCGCTGGCCGGTCCGGTGAATTGGTATGTGGTGGGAGAACGCAGGCCCGGACTCGATCCCCACCTCGATTTCGAAGGTATCCGCGTCTTCACCTGGAATCAGAAGAAGCACCGCTACGAGACGGCATTCCGCCTCAAGGGGCTGCGCGGCATATACCCGCTCGAAGCCGGTCAGGAAGCCGGCAAACCAACCTTCCGCGTCTACCAGTTACTCCCCGACGGGTCGGGTAAGAGCGCGCGCGAATTCGTCATGAATGGTGTGATCGTTAGAGAGAAGAAAGATTCGTAGTCACTCTGCTGTAGCGGCGGTCTATGACCGCCGATGATCGCTCGGGCGGGACACTGTCGGCGGTCACAGACCGCCGCTACAGAAGACGCTAAGCGCCCAGTGCTTTTTGTGCTTTTTGTGGTTCCTGCTTCTGTCTGTAGGCTTTGATCTTGTACTGGATCTTCCTGACGCTCATGTTGAGAATCTTCGCCGCCATCGTGGTCGATCCTCCAACATGCTCCAGCGTCCGCAGAATGGCTTCCTTCTCGATTTCCTGAATCGTCGCGCCCGGAATCTTGAACTGAAGCGGACGCTCCTCGTCTTCGATCGCCAGGAACGAGAAGTCTGCCAGATCGAGCACGTCGCTCGATGCGAGCATGACCGCCCGCTCGACGGCGTTCTTCAATTCCCGTATATTGCCAGGCCACTGATACGCTATGAGCTTTCTCAAGGCCGCCGGATGAATTGCCCGGACCGGCTTGACGAACTCCGAGGCAAAAAATTCGATAAAGTGATCGACAAGGATTGGTACATCGAGCTTTCGCTCGCGAAGCGGAGGAAGCGTTATTCGAATGCCGAACTGCCGTGCGTGCTCTTCAGCTTCGCGCGCGCCGTCGCAAGCCGCAATGATGCGAGCGGTGGCGTCCATTGCCTTCGCGAGAATTCGCGGCGGAATTTCGTTGACGTCGTCCAGAAACAGGATGCCCTGGCGCACACGCTCGAGCTTCTTGTCCAGCTCGCGCTCCAGCAATTCTTCGCTCCATCCCAGGCAACTCATCTTCTCGAACGGTTCGTCCCGGCGCGGGCTGCTCTGGTGAAGAATTTCCGCTACGAACTCGCGCCCGCTGCCGCGCTCACCGCAAATGAGAACCGGCGATTCGATAATGGCGGCCTGCTGGACGATCTTCTGCAGCGATTGAATCTGAGGACTAGAGCCCAGAATCCGCTTGGGTCGTGAAAGCAGCTCGATCACACAATCCTCCCTGACAATGACAGTTGGCAGACGGATTTGGTTGTATCGGATTGACGTACCCGGTGGTTGCGAGAAAAACTGCGGGTTGCAATGCTGGCCTCCGAAACAGGCCGCTAAGAGTATTACCTCGGCGAGGGAGAAGCAAGCAGAAGATCAGCGCAAATCAGTGCTGCAATCACAAGGCCCATTGCAGTCAGCAAAACAAGGAAATTGACGTAGGCCAGGCCCTCGATAACCCCGAAAGCCAGTGCCAATTTGATTAATAGTTTTCCCATTGAATTCTATTGCCTCGATGCTCCAATCTCTTTATCGGCACGTCCGCGGGGAATGTTTACCCCTTTAATGAAATATGTGAATGAAATTACCATCGAGGGCGTCACAGAGCCGCGGAGCGGCGGCAGAGTGTAGCCCACGGCGTGAGCCGTGGGTTTTCCGCCCTGAGAACGGACAGCCCCGGAGGGGCGGAAGATTCCGAGGACTCTTTCGCCCCTCTGGGGCTTGAACTCCAAAACGACTCTTACCCCCGGGCTTCGCCCGGGGCTACACTCTACCGCCGCTCCGCGGCTCCGGCCCTAACAAAACCCATGAACCTGATTGATTCCATTCGGCAGGAACTGCAACGTCTTGAAGACACGAAGACGTTTAAGAAGGAAACGCTTATCGAGTCCGAACAGGGGGCCGTGGTACGCGTGGCCGGCAAACCTGTGGTCATGCTCGCCTCGAACAACTATCTTGGGCTGGCATCCGATCCTCGCATCAAGGAAGCGGCAATCCGGGGCGTTCGCGAATACGGCTTTGGCGTGTCCTCGGTGCGTTTCCTCTGCGGAACTCTTACCCTTCACCGTGCGCTTGAAGAGAAGATCGCTCAGTTTCTCGGGACCGAAGACTCGATCCTCTATTCCTCGTGTTTCGCGGCAAACGAAGGTTTCTTCGCTGCGATTGTGAACGAGAAGCTCGGCTCGGAGCTTTACCACGACGTCATCTACAGCGACCGGCTGAATCACGCAAGCATCATCGACGGAACGCGTCTCTGCCGCTTCGAGGTCGTGCACCGCAAGGTCTACGAACACGCGGATGTCAACGACCTTCAACGGATGCTCGAGGCCGACAGCGCCTCCGGCTATCGCTTCGGCATCATCGCGACCGACGGCGTCTTCAGCATGGAAGGAGATCTCGCGCCGCTGCCCGCGCTGATCGACACAGCCAGGAAATACGAGCGCCTGCTGTTTGTGGATGATTCCCACGCGATTGGTGTAATCGGCGACAGCGGGCGCGGAACGCCCGAAGCACTGGGCGTTCACGGAAAAGTCGATGTCCTCAGCGGTACGCTTGGAAAAGCCATGGGCGGGGCGGCCGGCGGATACATCACGGGCAGGAAGGACCTGATTTCATTCCTGCGGCAGAAGTCGCGGCCGTACACATTTTCGAACTCGCTGCCTCCGTCCATCGTGATGGCTGCAATCGAAGCGTTCATCATTCTCGAGCAGGACCGGAGTCTCATCGAACGCCTCCACACGAATACCGCATACTTCCGGAAGCACATCCAGCAGTTGGGATTCAGGATTCTGGAGGGCACTCATCCGATCGTGCCCATCATGCTGGGTGAAGCGGCGGTAGCGATGGATATGAGCAACTCGCTGCTGGAAGAGGGTGTTTACATCAAGGGCTTGTGGTATCCGGTCGTCCCGAAGGGCGAGGCCCGGCTCCGCGCGCAGATTTCGGCAGCGCTGGACCAACAAACGCTCGATCGTGCGTTATCGGCTTTTGAGAAGGTGGGAAAGCGGATGGGCGTTATTTAAAATTACTAATCAGTGATTAGTGATTCGGGGACCCGCTTCACCCCCTACCTATCTCTTTCTCAAGCGCCTCGACTTTATTCGACAGCAGCCGATCCGACCCCGGAATACCCTTGATCCTCTGCACCGTGGCCATCGCGTCGCTCTTTCGGTTATGCGCGAGCTGCAGCTTCGCTCGTTCCAAAAGCGCGTATTTCGCCATCAGCGGCGATCGCTTGATCTGTCTTCCATACACGCGCTCGAAATAATCCGCGCCTTCCAGATTCTTTTTCTGTTCCCGGAACAGCTCGGTGGCCCACACATAAAGGACCTGATTATCCTGGTAATCCGCTATCAGTTTGTCCAGGGTCGAAAGGGCCACGCCGTACTGCTTATCCTCGAGCATTGCCGTGTAATACACGATGCGCGCTTCAGTGCGCGAATATCGCGCTTTCTCCATCGCCGTGTGGAGCTGCTGTAAACCCAGTTCCCTGTCGCCGCGGGCTCCAATAATGAAGGCGAACGGTTTGATCACTGCGGGCAGCGAGCCGGTAAAGAAATTGAAGGCACCCAGACCGACATAAATGTCGTAATAGTTCTTGTCCAGTTCGTAGACCTGTTCAGCGTATTTGTGCGCGCGCAGTCCCGCCCTCAGGGCACTGAAGTAGGCATCTTTCTGCGTGACCTGAAAGCGGGCGTAACTTCCGTGGGCCGATGCCAGATAAGCGAGAATTTCGAACTTCGTATATTTACCGGTCTTCAGCGCAGCTTCGGCTTTTTGTACGGCAATCTCCTGAGCCCGATAGTACGCATCCTCGATCGTTTTATTGTGCGGATCACTTTGAGCTTCCCACCAATAAGTTTCAGCGATGATCGTGTAGCCGGCAGGATGGTCCGGGAATTTCGTTTGAAGATCGCGAGCGGCAGCGCGGGCCTGGTCCAGGTGCATGTTGTAGCTGGATTCGGTTGCCTGCCGAATCAGGCCATCTGCAGTACGATCGTCATACAACGGGCCGTCTGCAGACAACAGCAGAGTCAGGATAGTCAAAATTACGCCACTCATGTTTTTACAATAATATCTGCTTCGAGCAAAAAAAATCCCCGCGGCTTACGCCGCGGGGGAAGGTGGGATGGTGGAGGAAATCTACATACACTACTATAGACACTTGGAACGCTGAAAAAGTTACATCAATTTGAAAAAAAATTCCAATAAATTGTAGCGGCGAGTTTTTGAGGCCCGCCGCTACCTGAAAATGCTTGATTCTTACGGTTTGAATTTATAGGTCTTGGAACCGGGGGAGACTTCTTCCCGATGGACGTCGTGGCAGCCTTTGCAGGTTTTCTGGATTGCTCCGGCCTTCGCCGTGGCGGTATCCCAATCACCGGCCTTTATTGCGGCCAACGTTTCCTGGGCTTCGGCAGCGTTACCCTTAGCTACTTTGGCAGCATCTCCAACCTTTGCAGCTTTGAAGATTCCCTGAGCCTGGGTGAAGAGTTCCCCGAGCTTTTGGGCGTCATTTGCAGCGGCACTGGCGTCTTTCGCCGTCAAATTCATTCTGAGGCTAGCCGCTGTTGGGGCGACTTGCTTCATGACCGGGGACAATTGCTCCTCGACGGCCTGCGCCCATAGGGTCAGCGCCACGCCGGCGAGCAGGCAAATCCCGATCAAGATTGAAACCTTGCGCATTTCATCCTCCTTAAGAGAACTGGTAAAGCGTGGTCAGAACTCCGCCCGGATGTTATCTGGAAACATAGGCACAGTCAATGCTTATGCGCCCTAATTCCTAATTCGGGGACAGACGTATAAATCACCTAAATTCAAGTCAAGGGTCCTTGCACGAATTTAGGTGATTTATACGTCTGTCCCCGAATTAGGACGCCTATGCTTGCTTCAGGTCCTTGAAAATTTTCGTTAACGCGGGGACCACTTTGAACAGGTCGTCGACTATGCCGTAATGTGCGACTTTGAAGATCGGAGCCTCGGGGTCCTTGTTGATCGCAACGATGCACCGCGACGTCTGCATTCCGACCAGATGCTGAATCGCGCCGGAGATACCTACAGCTATGTACAACCGCGGGGACACGGTCTGTCCGGAGCTGCCGACCTGATACTCGCGCGGCAGCCATTCCGCGTCAACGACGGGACGGGACGCGCCCACCGATCCGCCAATAGCCTCGGCCAGCTCAAAAACCAGGCTGAAGTTTTCTTTTTGTTTCAGCCCGCGGCCGCCTGACACGATGATCGGCGCCGAAGTGAGGTCCGCTTTCCCTTTGGGGGCTTCCACTCGCTCGAGAAGCTTGCGCCTGGTTCCGCCGGAAAGCTGGACGGGAAATGCCACCACCGCGGCGCTCCCGCCGGTCTCCACTTCATCGCCCGGAAAAGCCCCCGGTGACGCCGTTGCGAAATAAGGCGGCTCACCGCGCGGCGACGTTTTCATGTTCATCTTTGCGTTGAAAACCTGGCGGGTCAGGATCAGTCGGTCGGCCTGCTTCTCATATTCAACGCAGCCGGCGATGAGCGGCCGCCGCAAACGGACGGAAAGACGCGGCGCGAAGTCCATCCCCTGAGTCGTGTGGCCGATCAAAACCAGGAACGGCTTTTCTTTTTCGAGAATCGACTTCAGGACTTCCACGTACGAGTCCGGGTTGTATTCACCGAGATCGGCATGTTCGGCAGTGATCACGCGATCGATTTTTCGAGTCTTGAGCTCGTCAGCAAGACTTGCTGTAGACGACCCGAGAACGACCGCCGTTACGGGCTGGCCAAAATCGCGGCCCACGCGCTGCGCAAAGACGAGCAGTTCGGAGGTAATCGGCTTGAGCTTGTTGTCTTTGTGTTCGGTTATGACGAAGATCATTACAGTACCTTTGCTTCTTTTCTCAGCTTTTCCACCAGGCTTGCGGCTTCTTCTTCCGGAGTGCCGCTGATCATTTCCACGCGGCTCTTCCTTGCCGGAATGAGAATCTCTCGAACTTCGTACATGGCGCCGGCCTTTCCTACCGCGTCGTCTGCCAATCCGAGATCGGCGGCCGTTACGGCTTTGAATTCTTTTTTCTTGGCGGCCATGATGCCCTTGAGCGAGGCGTATCGCGGTTGATTGATTCCGAACTGAACCGTGAGAACGGCAGGCATCGGAAGTTCGACGGATTCGTTGATTCCGCCTTCCAATTCGCGCCGCACCTTGAGCGATTTTGCGTCAGGATTCGCTTCAACGCCGACGACGACTGTAGCGTGGGCCCAGCCCAGAAACTCGGCCAGCATCGTTCCCGTCATGCCGGTCCCGAGATCGTCGGACTGAACGCCGGTGAGAACGAGATCGGCGCCGCCGTCTTTCTCGATGACTTTGGCCAGGGTGGCTGCCGCAGCGAATTCGTCGGCGCCTTTGAATTTTGGATCGAGCAGATGGATCGCCCTGTCCGCGCCCATGGCAAGGCCGGAGCGCAGCACTCTGGCCGCCTCTTCGCCACCCATCGAAAGGACCACGACATCTCCTGAATGCTTCTCTTTCAACCGAAGGGCTTCCTCGAGCGCATAGTTATCGGCTTCGCTTGCGACGAATGTGAGGTCCTGGTCTTTGATCCACGTCTTCGCCTCATTAATGATGAGGCGCGAAGCGGAATCCGGAACGGGCTTAATGCAACTGATGATTTTCACGCCTGACTCCCAAATGTTCGATTCTATAGCATCTTGCAGGCATGCACCATCCACGGCGCGAAGCCCGCGCGGTGCCAGAGCTCCGATGACGGCTCGCTCCATGCATCGTATGTCGTCTCGACCGCCACAGCTTCGCGCTCCCGCATGACTTCGAGCGAGCGCTCAACAAGACGGCGGCCGACTCCCTGGCGGCGAAACCGCTCATTTACATAGACGGCATCGATAATTCCCATCTTTCGGGGCTCCACCACGGGCGGAACGGATTCCCAGTGACCGACCCGCCCGATAAGAAAACCGGCCTGCGCTTCGGTAGTTTCTGCTATAAAGCCCAGCGTTCCATGGTCTTTGAAGCGAGCCGCCAGCCAGGCCCTCATGGCCGGTCCGGAGTCGGCTTTGAGGCGCATGTCCGAACGAGCGGCATTGCGGCAGAAGTCCAGCCAGGACACCTGGATAGCGGGGAGATCCTCACGCCGCCATTCTCGGATACTTATTTCCATTGCGATTCTCGGACGAACTGGGATAGAAGTTCCGACTAAATTCGAACTTAAAATTATCTAACGATATTGCTGGATTTATCCGATATAAAGTAAGAGTCAGATTACCCGCATGAAGCACCAATAAGGCAGGAAGTATGATTAGAGCAGGAAGCATCAGTAGTAAGGCAGGAAGCATGAGTGATGAGTCTAAAGCCAAGAGCATCTTCACGACCCATGAAGTCAGCAGGCTCTTGCATGTAAATCCCCGGTCTGTTATCAACTGGATCGAACAGGACTTACTGTCTTCGTATCGGACGCCCGGCGGACACCGGCGCATCCGGCGCGAGGACCTTTTGGCCTTTCTTCGAAAACACCAGATCCCGACGCCGCCCGCGCTGGTCGAGGGAAAGTTCAACATGCTCATTGTCGAAGACGAAGAGGAAATCGCTCAGATTATGCGCACCTTCTTCGAACGGCAGGGAGCGTACCAGATCGCCACGGCCTCCGACGGCATTACAGCTCTCATCGAGGTCGGCCGCGTGAAACCGGATCTCCTGATCCTGGACATCATGATTCCTGGAGTTGACGGAATCGAAGTCTGCCGTCGAATCAAAGCCAACCACAGCAACAGCACCGCAATCATCGCAATCAGCGGCCAGGCCGCGGCTGAAAAGGAAATTCTCGAGGCAGGCGCCGACGTCTTCATGCCCAAGCCGATCGACCTCGACAAACTCCTCGAGGAAGCCAGACGCCTCCTCCGTGTCTTGTAACCACATTTTTCACATGACATACTAACAAGCTGCTGCCAGCCTGACCGTGATCGCCTGTGGCGATCCGCGGTAAAGCTGGCTCCAGCTTGTGCGCCCGTAGCTCAGATGGATAGAGCGACGGACTACGAATCCGTAGGTCGGGGGTTCGACTCCCTCCGGGCGTATTCCGCTGAATTTATTTTCTGCTGCGCGCCATTTTCACAATGGTGATTGCACTTCCTACGACAGCCAGCAAGATAAGCCCGGAAATGACGTCCTCAAATACGTCGGACCGCATCCAGACGAGAATCCGGCGTCCATAGATCACGGCCAGAACGCTTTCGGTTCCGAAACGCAGGAAACGCATGGCTGCGAGTGTCAGGAAGAACTTCTTCTTGTCGAGTCCAAGAGCACCGCTGGTGAGAACGAAGGGTGTCAAAGGGAATGGCGGGGGCAACACGGCGGTCATGCCGAGGGCTATGACGCCGTGGTGGTCGATCTTGTTCCGGACGGTTTTCAGCTTGCGCTCCGGAATGAAACGCTTCAACCCGGCTTCACCCATTTTGTGGCCCAGTTCGAATGTGATCATGGCGCCCGCGACGGACCCGGTCATCGCAAGAAGGGGGTAAACCCAGAACATGTCAGAATGTCGGGCGGACATCACAATCACGGCGGTATCGATGGCCCCGGGCAGGAAAAAGACCATGGTGGAATCGAGCATGGCGAGGACCAGGACACCCATTGGTGACAGGAAAAGGCCGAAGATTGAACGAAAGAACGCGTGCATCGCTTTTTCTGGTGCAACTGAAGGCCCAATGCCCTCAAATTACTGATTACTGATGTGATTAGTGATTTTGGGAAACTTAGGACGCCAGTTCGAAGGCTTCATGAATCAATTGGACAGTGTGCGGCGCATCCTTCTGCCGAACGACAATGGACAGATTCAATTCCGAGGACCCCTGCGCGATCATCAGTATATTTACGTTGGCGGTACCCAGAACCCCAAAAGCTCGGGCTGCAACGCCCGGCGCACCTTTCATTCCTTCACCCACAAGGGCAATGATTGCTATATCCGTAACGCTCGATATGCGATCGATGCGCCGCCGACCGATCTCCACTTCAAATTCGCGCCGCAGCGCCTTGACGGTGTTTTCGCCGTCATTCCGATTCACGACCAGTGAAATGTGCTGCTCTGAAGAACCCTGGGAAAACATCAGAACGCTGATTCGGTTTCGCGCTGTCGTTGTGAACACGCGGCCGGCAACGCCGGGGACGCCGATCATGCCGCGTCCCTCCACGGAAACCAGCGTCATTCCCGTAATCGACGTCACCGTCTTCACGCTGTATTGATGGACCGGCGTTTCGGCGCTGATCAGCGTGCCGGGCATGTCCGGAGCAAATGTGTTTTTGATGCGGATGGGAATGTTCTCATCGACAGCCGGCATGATCGTTTGAGGATGCAGCACTTTTGCGCCGAAATAAGACATCTCGGCGGCTTCCTTGTAAGAAACGCGCTCGAGGACCCGAGCGTTGGGCACAAGGCGTGGGTCGGCGGTCATGACGCCGTTCACATCCGTCCAGATCTGAATTTCTTCGGCTTTCAGGCAACTTCCAATGATGGAGGCCGAATAATCCGATCCGCCCCGTCCCAGTGTGGTCGTGACGCCCGACGGCGTTGAGCAGATGAATCCTGTAACAACGGGCACGATCCCGGACTTTGCCATCTTCGCCAGCTTCTGGCACCGCTTCCTCGTCTCGTCGAAGTCCACGAGAAGGAATTCGGACTCTTCACTCGTGATGATGATCTCGCGCGCGTCCACCGGCTCGGCTTCCATTCCGAGATCCTTGAGATAGCGGGCAAAGATCGGAATGATCAGCCGCTCGCCGAATGAGCTGATCAGGTCGCGCGAGCGCGGGCTCATCTCGCGCAACAGCGACACGCCTGTGAAGACCTTCTGGATTTCTTCCCAGATCTGGCGCTCCGTGTCCTGTACGGCGACCGCGGTGCTTCGATTCTTGAAGAGTTCGTTGATGGCCTGGTCGTGCTTGCTCCGGATTTCCCACAGCTTGTCATCCCGCGCGTGCACCTGGCCGGAGACCGCGGACTCGCCGGCGTGGAGAAGCGCGTCCGTTACACCACCCATTGCCGAAAGAACGACAACGGGCCTGGACTCGCGCATGGATTGAATGATTCGGGCGGCCCGGTCAATCTGCGGAACCGCGCCTACGGATGTGCCGCCAAACTTCACTACGACCATGACTTATTAGCGTAGCATGAGGCATAGACCGCAGGTACTGTAGCCCGGCCTGGAAAGCCACCGGAATCTTGCTGACGATTTGCTGAAAAACACGTCTATACTTGGTCCCTTGTTTGTATGCCAAATCGATTCTTTTTTGCCATTGGATGAAAATGTTTAGACTGACAGTTTGTTTGACCCTCCTCTCGGGCGTGCTTGTTGCCAAGCCATTGTCCGAAAAACCCACTGAGAAACAGATTCCCCGGTTCAGTATGCTCGCCGATGGGCTCTATCGCGGCGGGCAGCCTGATCAGAAGGGCTTTGAGTTCCTGAAACGACAGGGCTTCAAGACCGTCATCAATTTGCGCGCTGAAGACAACGACGAAGCGAATGTCGTGAAGCAGTTGGGAATGAATTACGTCCAGATCCCAATCGAGGAGCCCCGGCCCTGGTCCAGGATCCCCGATAGCGCAATCACGAAGTATTTTGCCCTGGTCAATGATCCCGCAAACTACCCGATCTTCTTCCACTGCCGCCGCGGCGCCGACCGCACCGGCGCACTGGCTGCCTTCTACCGGGTCGGGGCTCAGGGCTGGGACGCGAAGAAAGCCCACGACGAAGCCCGGGATATCGGCATGCGATGGTGGTATACCGCTATCAAAGAGCAGGTCTACGATTTCAAGCCGACTATGGCGAAAACCAACGCCAGCCTCCCCGCAGAGGCTCGATAACGCGGCAAGGGCCTCTCAGGGAGGCCCAACGCCCGTACTACCTTCCGCTTTCTGATCGACATGCTCTTCTCTTTGAAGAGGTAGGACGTCTTTTTCGTCACCTCGCTCAACTCTCCGGGTAACCCGGTCAACTCTCCGAGCAACTTGGTCAGCTCTCCGGCCAACGTGCGTGACTCTTTGGGCAACGTGCGTGACTCTTTGGGCAACGTGCGTGGCTCTCTGGCCAACGTACGTGGCTCTCCGGCCAACGTGCGTGACTCTCTGGGCAACCTGCATGACTCTGCGGCCAATGTCGCGGTATTTTTGGCCGGCATGCTCTTCTCCGTGACCGCACGCCACGACTTTTGGACCGGCGGACCGCTCTATTGGAAGACTTGTCACCGCTCCGTGGTGGCGTGGTCCTTCTGTTGGATAGCCTGGTCCGGCCCACAAAGCGTCTGAGCCGATTTTGAGACAGCCCGATTCGCCTGAGGAAAGACCGAATCGGGCTCTGAAGAGAAATCAACCGCCACCGGAACGATCGATATCGGCTCGCGAATCGGCAACTTCTCCAATTGTGTGGGAACTCGGTGTGGGAACTCGGGGACAGACTCCGAATTCCGTAAATGGGGTGAATCCGGAGTCTGTCCCCCGGATTCCCGGATTAGATCACTGATGTCATCAGTGATTTGGAACCCTCTTACGAGCAGCCGCTCGTCGAGCCGCAGTTCAGGCACTTGTAGCAGGCGCCGTTGCGGACCATCAACGAACCGCATTCGAAGCAAACCGGGGCGTCGCGGTCCTCAATATCGACGAGGGCGCCTTTCTTGGCAGGCTTTGCCATGCTGCCCGCGATCGGCGGCGGGGATTGAACCTTCAGAGTAGTCAAGGGCGGTTCTTCGATCTGGACGCCAAGGGCTCTGGCTTCTTCCGCGGGCAGGAACTTCGACGCGAGGTACCGGAAGATGTAATCCATGATCGATTTCGCGTACGGGACCTGCGGATTCGAGGTGAAACCCGAAGGCTCGAAGCGCGTGTGGCTGAACTTATCGACGAGGACCTTCAATGGAAC
>Ga0137404_10001852_pt1 | contig 13897 bp, 6 predicted proteins | sample CZOMad2_1_16fung_FD_108285 | JGI IMG/M metagenome (GOLD analysis project Ga0137404, IMG submission 108285) | Vadose zone soil fungal communities from Angelo Coast Range Reserve, California, USA - CZOMad2_1_16fungal (Illumina Assembly) | ecosystem: Environmental > Terrestrial > Soil > Vadose zone...
AAATCGAAAGGCTTTACCAGGTAATCGTTTGCTCCCGCGTCAAACCCATCGACCTTTTCATCCGTCGTCCCTAATGCGGTGAGCATGATAATGGGGATGTCCGGCAATTGCCGGCGAATATCTTTGCAGAGTTCTATTCCATTGATCCCGGGCAGCATAATATCCGTAATGATCAGGTTGAACGCGTCGCTTAAAGCGAGTTTTTTACCTGTCGGTCCATCGGGAGCGACCGTAACGGAAAAACCAAGCTCTTCCAGGCCTTTTTTAATAACGGAAGCCACGCGCTCTTCGTCTTCGATCACCAGGATCCTCATGGTCGGGTTAATTTTCGCTAAGGTAAGACAGCTTCCCGGAAATTATCTTTCGAAAACGATCCCCGCCCAAAGGCCACCGCCCATGCAACGCCCCCGATGCCCCCCATTCGTTCAGAAGACGCGATAGCGGCTGATCCTGGAAGCGCCAGCGATGTGGGCGGTTCATTCCGTTCTTAAACTCTTCACCGGGTTCTGCCGGGCCGCACGAATGGTGTTGACGGCGATCGTCAGCAGGGAAATGACAAATGCGGCCAGCGCCACCACCGCGAACATCCATCCTTCGATGGCGATGCGATAAGGGAAATTCTGCAGCCACTTGCTCATGGCCAGCCAGGCCAGCGGGGTGGCGATCAGCACGGCGATCAGGATCAGTCCTAAGAAATATCGGGAGATGAGCAGGGAAATGCTCTGGACGCTGGCACCCAGCACTTTCCTCACGCCGATCTCCTTGATCCGCTGCTGGATCGTCAGCAGGACCATGGCCAGCAGCCCCGAGCAGGACAGGACGATGGAGATCATGGCCGCTATGCTGAACAGGATGGACATCGTCCGCTCCCCTTCATACCAGCTGTTGACATTCTCATCCACGAAGGTCCCGGTGAAATCCTGGCCGGGCTCCAGCGAAGCCATCTCTTTTTTAATGGTCTCCATCGTGGCCAGGGCATTCCCGGAACTCGTCTTGATGAAACAATAATTAATGGCCGAGCTCTTGTTCAGGATGAGGGTCAGGGGCTCCATCCGCTCCTCCATGCTGTACAGGTGAAAATCCGGGAAGATGCCGACCACATGCCAGCGGCGTGAAGCGCTGTCGACCATGAAAGTTTGCCCGACCAGGTTTTTTTCTTTGAACTGGCTGGCTACGCTGGCGGAAATGAGCACGTCGTCCAGCATGTCCGCGGCATAGGAGGGGTCGAAGTCGTGTCCTTCGATCGCCTTCAGCCCGAAGGTCTTCAGGTAATCGTAATCGACGGAAGCTACCGTGCTGTTGATCGGCCGGCCCTTATACTCGAAGGATGTTCCTATCTTGACGGTCCGGTGGTCGGCGCCGCGCCCCACATTGATATTGCTGCCGCTGATGGAAAGGATATGCGGATCGGAAGCCAGGCGCGTCCTCAGCTTGGCGATGGTGGCGCCCCCTTTGTCCGGCTGGTGCAGGGGCATGCTGATGACGAAATCTTTATTGAATCCCAGGTCGGCGCTTTGCAGGTATTGATATTGCCGGTAAATGATCAGCGTGCAGCTGATCATGATACAGGCGATCACGAATTGCATGACGATGAGCGAGCTTCTCAGGACACTCTTCGGCTTCATGCTGATCTTTCCTTTCAGGGTCTCCACGGCCTTGAAGCGGATCATCCTCCAGGAAGGATAGCCGCCGGCCACCAGGGACACGAACAGGAGCAGGGAAAGGGCCAGCAAGAGGAAGCCAGGCTGCCAGATCAGACCCAGCAGGGAGCTGCGCATCTGCGCCAGCCCGTTGATGGAATGCAGGAACGCATTGACGAAGAGCAGGGACATCAGGAACGCGATCGTACAGATCAGCAGGCTTTCGCTCCACAATTGCGCGAACAGCCGCCATTTAGCGGCCCCCAGGCATTTTCTTACCCCGATCTCCCTGGCCCGGGAGAAGGCATTCGCCAGGCTGATATTGACGAAGTTGAAGCAGGCAATGAGGATGATGAAGAGACCGACGGTCAGCACCGTGATGATCTGCTCATAGCTGACGGCTCGATGGCCGTTGACACGGGTAGAAAAATGGACGTCCTTCATCGGCAGGAGCCGGGTGGCCCAGAGATCGCCGTATTGATCCGCCTTCGCGCCTTTCTTCACCATATCCGTGTACCATTCCGGCACATATTTTTTATCTGTCTCCTTCAGCTGCAATTCCGCCTGCCGCTGGGTGGCGCCCTCCTTCAGCTCGACGTACAGGTAAGCTTCCCGGTCGTCCCAGCTATGCCTGTCCGTTGCATAATTCGCTTTGTTCTCGATCCGCGCCAGCACCTGGAAATGGATCGAGCTGCCCAGCGCATCCTTAATCACGGCCGACACCGTCAACACCTGCAGCCTGTCGCCCACGGTGGCCCTGATGGTCTTGCCCAGCGGATCCTCATTGCCGAAGATCTTTTTGGCGGCATCTTCCGTGATGGCAACATCGGTCAGGTTTTTTAATGGGTCTATCCTGCGACCTTTGACGACCGGGAAGCTGAACATGGACGTAAAATCCTCGTCCACCAGCATCACCGGGATCTGGAGATCTTTCCCATTGTATTCGATATGGTTGCCGCCGTCCAGGACACGGGTGGTCCTTTTAATTGCAGGCGCCGTTGCTTTATATACAGGGGCGGGAGCCATGCCGAATGCGTTCTTTACATCCTCCCCTCCCGGGTTATTGAAGACCTGGTAGGCCATGTAGAGTCTTTTCCGGTTGGCATGAAAACTATCATAAGAGAACTGGTCATAGACCACGAGGAGGATGGCGATGCCGATGGTGAACCCGATGACGAGTCCGCCGATATTAATGGAGGTATGCAGCTTATTCGAAAAGAGGTTGCGCCAGGCGATCTTGAAGTAATTCCGGAACATAGTATTGATTTTAGCGGATGCCGTAGAGCAGCCAAAAAAATGCCGGACATCTAATGCATTACAAATCAATTTTTTATATTGAGGTCGCCAATCTAGACTGTGCGGTTCCGGTACAGCGGCTGTCCGGTTGGCAATGCCGGGGCGCAGGCGCTGGCCATCCCCGGGACCAGGCGCCGGTGATATATTTGCATTATGAAACGGACCCGCCGGATGGTCAATTTTAGGGATATTGTATATTTGAGAGCGAAATGAAAAAAACGCTGGCATTCCTGGTCTTACTTTCCCACATGAATACCTCCATGTTCCTGCCCCAATCCCCGGAGCAGGATGCATACGATGCCAGTGGCCGGCAGCTGGACGATATCAACAGCGTGGTGGAATATATCCAGGTGAGCCTGGGCAGCGATATTACTTCCGATGATGAGGACGATGACAATGGCCAGACCTTCCACCTGGTCAAGGCGGCCAATTATTATTTTACCCAGCATTATTCCATCGTTCAGAAAACAAAGACCAGGGAAAAGAACCCCCGGGATTTTGTGGAATATCAATCCGGTAAGATCAGTACCATCCCCATCGATATCATAACACCTCCCCCTGAGGTCGGATAGTCCGATCATTTCACTTTTCTGTATTGCCGGTCCGCATGACCGATCCCGGAACGCCCTTCTCTAAGGGACCCGGTATTAATAACTGATATTTTCTAAAAAAAGGTTAATGAAACGACTAGTATTCCACTTATCCATTCTTACCGCCATCTGGACATCCGCCTTCTCCTGTAAAAATAAGATAGCCGACACCCAGGAGAAGACGCCCTTTTGCCTTACGGACACCATGCAGAAGCGGGCGGTGGTCGAAGAAGTGAAGCTCCAGCGGGTGAATAATGCCATTACGCTGTCCGGCAAGATAGCGGCCAATGAAGATAAGTGGATAAAAGTGTTCCCCGTGGTGGGAGGCGTCGTGGAGGAAATGAAGGTGCAGCTGGGCGACTATGTGAACAAGGGGCAGACCCTGGCCGTCATCCGCAGCGGCGAAATAGCCGATTATGAGAATCAGTTGTCCAATGCCCGGTCGAGCGTGAGGATCGCGGAAAAGAACCTGGCCTCCGCAAAGGAGCTGCTCAAATCCAATTTAATAACGGAAAAGGAAGTAGTGACGGCCGAGACGGATCTGGAAAAGGCAAATGCCGATGTCAGGCGAATGGAGCAGACCACCTCTATTTACGGCACGAAGGGCGATGCCACCCAGACGATCACCGCCCCAGTCTCGGGATATGTCATAGAAAAGAATATAACGGACAAAATGCACTACAAGGCAGATGGCTCCCAACCCTTTTTCATTATTGCCAACCTGGAAGAAGTATGGGTCATGGCGGATGTCTTCGAGAGCGATATTTCCAAGATAAAAGTAGGCTATGAGGCCGAAGTGAATGTAATTGCGTATAAAGACAAAACGTTCACGGGCAAGGTGGACAGGATCTTTTCGATCCTCGATCCCCAGAGCCGGGTCATGAAGGTCCGGATCAAGATCCCCAATAAGGACAATCTTCTGAAGCCGGAGATGTTCGCGCAGATCAATATATTCTATAATGATAATGCCAATCGTATGGTCGCCATCCCGTCGCAGTCGATCATTTTCGACAAGAACAGGAATTTCGTGATGGTCTATAAGGATAAATGCAATATAGAGACCCGTGAGATAGAGATCTATGAAACGGTCGGCAACACGACCTATATCAGGAGCGGGCTAAAGGAAGGAGAAAAAATAATCACCCAATACCAGTTGCTGGTCTTCGACGCCCTGAACGATTAATCCATACTTCCTTACTCAAGCGCAATTTTATGAACAAGTTTATTTCCGGCATAGTCAGTTTTTCCCTGAAGAACAGGTTCTTTATATTTTTCATGACCCTGCTGATCATCATCGGGGGTATCTGGAGCTATATCAATACTCCGCTGGAGGCATTCCCCGATGTCACCAATACGCAGATCATCATCGTGACCCAATGGAACGGGCGCAGCGCGGAAGAAGTGGAAAGGTTCGTCACGGTGCCCATCGAGGTCGCCATGAATTCAGTGCAAAAAAAATCTTCTCTCCGCAGCATCTCCATGTTCGGGCTGTCGGTGACCAAGATCATCTTCGACGATGACGTGGAGGATTTTTTCGCGCGGCAACAGGTCACTAATTTATTACGGAATGTCAACCTGCCCGAAAATGTAGAGCCCGATGTACAGCCGCCCTATGGCCCCACCGGGGAGATCTTCCGCTATACGGTGCAGGGTAAGAATAAAAGCTCTTTCGACCTGCTGACGGAACAGACCTGGGTGATCGACCGCCAGCTCCGGAGCATTCCCGGGGTGGCGGACCTGGTGGCCTTCGGGGGCGCGGACCGGACCTACGAAATTACCGTCGATCCCGTCATGCTGGCCAAATACGATATCACCCCTCTGGAAGTCTATACCGCCGTCTCGAAAAGCAATATCAATGTAGGCGGCGACGTCATCGAGAAAAATGGCCAGGCTTATGTGGTCAGGGGCATCGGCTTGCTGGACAATATCAAGGATATAGAAAATATCATCGTCGATAATATCAATGGGACGCCGATCCTGGTAAAGAACGTGGCCACCGTATCGCCCAGCCACGTTTCGCGGGTGGGACAGGCCGGGCTGGACAACGATGACGATGTGGTGGAAGGCATTGTCGTGATGCGGAAAGGTGAGAATCCGAGAGAGGTGCTGAAAAGGGTAAAAGCGAAAGTCCAGGAATTGAATGAAAAGATCTTGCCGTCCGATATCAAAATGGTGACCTTTTACGACCGTGACAACCTCATGGACTTCTGCACCGAGACCATCAGCCACAACCTGATCGAAGGCATCCTGCTGGTCACGCTCATCGTGTTCATCTTCATGTTCGACTGGCGTACCACGGTCATTGTGTCCATCATCATCCCCCTGGCCCTCTTGTTCGCTTTTATCTGCCTGAAGATGAAAGGCATGACGGCCAACCTGCTCTCCATGGGCGCGATCGACTTCGGGATCATCATCGACGGCGCCGTCGTCATGGTGGAAGGCCTCTTCGTCGTGCTGGCCCATAAAGCCCACGAGGTGGGGATGGAAAAATACAATAAGATGGCCAAGCTGAGCGTGATCCGCAAGACCGGCTCCAACCTGGCCAAAGCCATCTTCTTTGCCAAGATCATTATCATCACCTGCCTGATCCCCATCTTCGCCTTCGAAAAAGTAGAGGGGAAAATGTTCTCGCCCCTGGCCTGGACGCTCAGCTTTGCCTTATTGGGCGCACTTCTCTTCACGCTCACCCTGGTGCCGGTATTGACCAGCATCCTGTTAGGAAAGGACGCAAGGGAGAGGAATAATCCCATCGTGAATTTCTTCAACGCCGCGGTAATGGGCGGGCTGAGATTTACCAGGGCTAATAAAAAGGCATCCCTGCTGACCGCCTTCCTGATCATGGGCCTTTCCTTATTCTCCTTTAAATTCCTGGGCAGCGAGTTCCTGCCCGAGCTGAACGAAGGGGCGCTATGGGTGGAGGCGAAATTACCGATGAGCAGCTCGCTTACCCAGACGGTGAATTTCGTAAGCCAGTTCAGGAAGATCCTGAATGGTTTCGACGAGGTGAATGGAGTGTTGTCGCAGACCGGCCGCAGTAATGACGGCACGGACCCGTCCGGTTTTTACTATGTCCAGTGCCAGGTGAACCTCAGGCCAAAAAAGGAATGGAAAAGAAAGATAAGCGTCGAGGAGCTGGTGAATGAAATGGATAAGAAGCTCAGGCAGTACCCGGGCGTGGTCTATAATTATTCCCAGCCCATCATCGATAATGTGCATGAGGCGGTGGCGGGGATCAATGCCGACCTGGCCGTCAAGATCTTTGGCAATGATCTGCAGAAACTGGACAGGCTGGCCGACAGCGTTTATACCATCCTGGGATCGGTGCGGGGGATCGAGGACCTGGGCATCATGCGCAATCTCGGTCAGCCGGAATTAAGCATCGTGCTGGACGAGCAGAAGATGGGTAAGTATGGTATCACGACGGCCGATGCCAACTCCGTCATTGAAATGGCCATCGGTGGAAAGGAAGCATCGACCTTTTACCAGCAGGAAAGGAAATTCGGCATCCGCATCCGTTATCCCGAACAATACCGTAATAACGAAGAGGCGATCGGCAATCTCCGGCTTCCCGCCCTGCATGGCTCGAAGATCCCGCTGAAGGAAATCGCGGAAATAAAGACGATCACCGGTCCTGCATTCGTGTACAGGGATAAGAATACCCGTTTCATTGCCGTGAAGTTCACCGTCCGTAACAGGGATATGGGCAGCACGATCGCCGAGGCCCAGGAGAAAGTGGACGACCGGATCAGGCTGGGCAAGGGATTCAGCATCGAATGGGCCGGTGAGTTCGAGAACCAGGTCAGGGCCCAGGCAAAATTAGCGCAGGTGGTGCCGGTAGTGCTGGTGCTTATTTTTATCCTCCTCTTCATCAGCTTTGGCAATGCGCTGGACGCGGGATTGGTATTGATCAACGTGCCCTTTGCCCTCATCGGGGGCATCCTCGCCCTGCATGTCACGGGCACCGACTTCAGCATCTCCGCCGGGATTGGATTCATCGCCCTCTTCGGCATCTGCATCCAGAACGGGGTGATCCTGATCTCCGTCTTCAAGGCTAATCTTCATCAGAAGATCCTGCTGGGGCAAGCCGTAGTGCGCGGCGTTCAGACCAGGATCCGGCCCGTGGTCATGACAGCCCTGATGGCGGCCATCGGGCTCTTGCCTGCCGCGGTGTCCACGGGCATCGGCAGTGAGACGCAGAAGCCGCTGGCGATCGTCGTGATCGGCGGATTGATCAGCTCGACGATCCTGACCCTGCTGATCTTTCCCATCATCGTGGAGATGCTGTACAGGCGGACCCAACGGAAAAATGCCAAGAACCAGGTCTCGTTGAGATGATGCTTAATCCGCAACATTGATCCCGGATCCTCAAGAAGGTGGCCCGGGAAATGTGGAAAACCACAAAAAGGATAAGTAGTTTCCCTCTTTTTTTTATTTGTTTTATCCGGTGCGATGATAAGTAGAAACATTTATTTCATTCACCTGCCCCATCAGCAAAATCTACCCGATTATTCCTTTTTTAAACACGATGATAAAAAAATTATAATTTTTATTGAGTACGGTAGCTCCATCGTTTTTTTGGGTAGTGTCGATTACTGCTGTAGGAAGTTGCATCCGGAATAATTTATATTCACACAAGTTTTCTCTTCATCACCTATCCGTTCCTCATTTTTATCTGATTGGTTAATTCACTCTGACATAGCAAGATCAGCTTTTCCAGCTGGCCATGTAATCATTTACCGTGGCCGAGGATCAGTATGTTAACTGGATATTAAAATCGCTTGTTTATGCGGATGTCAGGAAAAATTGCAATGCTCTTGCTCGGGTTGTCCGTCTCTTTAGCCGGTTACAGCCAGTCGCCGGGAGATTCTGCCGTCAATAAGATAACCAACTTCCCTTCCGGGCTTTTCAGCAAGGTCAGGGATCGTACGGCCAGCCTGGACAGGCAGCTCAACGTCCAGACGGGAAAATATATGCGGAGGCTGGCGAAAAGGGAGGCCCGGTTGCAGCGCCTGCTATATGCACAGGATTCCGCTCATGCTGTGACACTCTATTCCGGGAACCCACAGCAACAATATGAGCAGTTGGCGCAAAGACTGGGCCATGACAGTGCCAAGGTCTTTACGTCGATGGGTCCTGAATATCTTCCCTATGCCGATTCCTTGCGGGGCACACTTGCATTTCTGAATAAAAATCCCGGACTGATAGCGGTAGATCCCGCGGTGCAGGCCAAGATTCAGGCTTCCCTGGCACAGATGCAGCAGTTGCAGGCCCGGTTACAGGATGCCGATGCGATCAAGCAGTATGTCCAGGCCAGAAAGGCGCAGCTCCAGCAATACCTCAGTCAGTATTCCCATCTTCCCGCCAGCATTACTGGCGCATTCCAGGCTTACAATAAGGAAGGATTTTATTATGCAGAGCAGGTGAGGCAATACCGGGCGATGCTCAATGACCCTGACAAAATGATGCAGAAGGCCTTATCGCTGCTGAATAAGCTGCCTGCTTTCACCAGTTTTATGAGACACAATTCCTTTCTGGCCGGGCTCTTTAATGTGCCGGACAATTACGGGTCCACCGAAGGGCTTGTCGGCTTACAGACCCGGGACCAGGTACTCGAAATGATCCAGCGCCAGGTAGGACAGGGCGGCGCCAATGGCGCATCCGCCATTCAGCAAAGTCTTCAGTCTGCACAACAGGATATTAACAAGATGCGCGATAAACTCAGTGCACTCGGTGGTGGAAGCGGGGATATGGACATGCCGGGATTCAAAGCCAATCCTGAAAAAACGAAAACCTTCTGGAAGCGATTGGAACTGGGTACCAATCTGCAAACGACCCGGACCGGTACTTATTTCCCTACCGTTACCGACTTTGGTCTGTCGTTGGGCTACAAGCTGAATACCAATAACACCGTGGGTCTGGGTGCGAGTTACAAGCTGGGCTGGGGCAATGGGATCAACCATATTGCCTTTTCCAGCCAGGGGGCAGGAATTAGATCCTTCCTGGATATCAAGATCAAAGGCAGCTTTTCGGCCACCGGCGGGCTGGAATACAACTACACGACACCGTTCACTGCTTTCCAACAGATCCGCTACCTGCACCTGTGGACGCAGAGTGGGCTGATCGGAGTGACAAAGACCGTTTCCATGAAGAGCCGGGTATTCAAGAAGACGAAACTGCAGTTGTTGTGGGATTTCCTGAGTTACCAGCAGGTGCCGAAGACGCAAGCGATTTTATTCAGAATCGGATATAATTTTTGATTCGTATCAATGCATAATCATTAATGGTCAACCCATAAACCCTGTTTCTTATGTCTCATCACAGGTCCTTCAAGAGCCTTTTTTTGTTGGCTTTTCTCATCGCCGGAAATTTTTCAGTCAGTTATGCGCAGGACAGCGCCAACTCGATGGCGCATGTTTCCATTTCTTCACCGACCGCCGCGTCATTGGGAAAATATGGAGATATCCCCATCAGCTATCATACCGGCATACCCCAGGTCGGCGTTCCGCTGTACACCGTGAAGGCGGGACCGATCTCCTTACCGGTCGGCCTGAGCTATCATGCCTCCGGTCTTAAAGTCATGGAGCCGGCGAGTTGGGTTGGAGCAGGCTGGTCGCTCGATGCCGGTGGCGTCATCACCCGGAGTGTGATGGGACAACCCGATGAAAAAGGTACGAATATGGGCTCGACGGAGACCCAGGGACATTTCAGCGACTACGGCTATAATAATTATCTGTACCAGAGCAACCAGGAAGACTGGCTGGGCTTTTCGGCAGGCAGAAAAGACGGGGAGCCGGACCTCTTCTTTTTCAATTTCGCTGGCTATACCGGGAAATTTTATTTCCGGGATGACCGGACGCCGGTGCTGGTGCCACAGCAGGATCTGAAGATCGTTCCGTATTATCCGGCCGACAGCAGCGGCTATATCGTCCTGGCGCCCGGCAGTGGGAGCATACAATCTTTTACAGTGACCACTCCGGATGGCACGCAATATTTTTTTGGCAACACACCGGGCGTTGCTGGAACCCCTCCCTTTGAAGTGACCAACCCTTATACCTCCCAAAGCGGCAGCGGAGGGACGGCCATCTCCAGCTGGTACCTGAACAAGGTCGTCTCCGCCGATGGTCAGTTTACCGTCAGGCTGAACTATGTAGCCGAAAGCTATGGTTATTACACCATCGCCATGTTCCCGGTGTCGGGGAATTATCCCAATTATCCGAATCCCTATGAATATAATCTCGTCAAAAACCTGGTGACCGGAGTACGGCTGAGCCAGATCTCCTTCCCCAATGGATCGGTTAATTTCCTGGCCGGTGCGGCCAGGAGCGATCTCAGCGATTATAATGCCGGGTTTTTTGCAGATGCTGTCAATACGAATGCCACCAGCCTCGGTGCGGTACAGATCACGGACTCCAATGGATTTTGTAAGAAATATAAATTCTCTTACGGTTATTTCTCGGACAATACTACAGCCTTACCCGGCTATTTAGGGATCGGTGGGTACAGCCTGCTGGCCGACAAGCAACGCCTCCGGCTGGACAGTGTACAGGAAGTATCCTGTGACAGCGCGGTAAAGGTACCTCCCTATAAATTCAGTTATTTCACCGAGCAGGTATCCAGGCGGATAGCTTTCGGGCAGGATCACTGGGGATTTTATAACGGGGTCACCAATAACAGTACGCTTATCCCGACCCTTGTGCTGAATGGGACCTCCACTGCCGGGGCCAACCGGGAAGCGGTCTGGCCGGCTATGCGGGGAGGAGCGCTGCACCAGATCACCTATCCTACAGGCGGGTCTACTATTATGGATTTTGAATCCAACGATGTTCTTACCAGTTATCAGTCCACCCAGTTTGTGTTCGATGGTTCTTTAAGTATCGGTTTTGACGGAGGGACGGCCAGCCAATCCACGGGCCTTACGTCGACGGGGATTACGATGAATGTAACTTATTCTAACACCTGTCCCATGACTGCAAATGCAGATGCTACTGTGACGATCAAAAATTCCAGCAATACCGTAGTTCAAACCTATTCATTACTGGCCCCCACTACTACAACCAATACTACGCTGACGCTCGCTGCCGGTACCTATACAGCAACGATTTCATTTAATACTACTCCCACAGGGCTGGCAGGAGGCACAGGGCCTTCCATAACGTTCTCTCACAATATTCCCATTGCGATTACTGCCAATACGCTGGCCGGTGGATTGCGGATAAAAACAATTACGCATACCGATGGGATGACTCCGAATGATATGGTCACCAGCTACGGCTATCAAAATGCCAGCGGGCAGTCCACGGCGGTACTATACAGCATTCCGACTTATATCCAGCAGATCCGCAATGATCTGATCGCCAGTGTGGGTTGGTGGAGTTCGAGCGGGTTTGTATCGAATTCCCTGAACCTGAACGGCTGTCCCAGCCTGGGCGGCGGCGATTACATCCGGTCGGGAGGAACCATCCGACCCATGGCCAGCGTACAGGGTAACCATATCGGCTATCAGGTAGTCAAAGTCTCGCAGACTGGGAATGGGTATAGTCTGTATAACTACTATGTCAGCGCTGGCGGGTTTCCCCAGACGCCGACGGATGTTTCGGTCCGGAGCGCCAACACGAGTACCTGCTACACCACCACCCCAAATTACCCTGCCGCTCCATTGCCCTTTGACTACAAAAGGGGAGAACTCTATTATGAACAACATTACAGCAACAGCGGCCAGATTCTGAAAGACATCTATTATTACCCTTTATTCGATACCACCTCGGTGCTATCTACGCCTTGTTTTCTGGTCAATGCGCATATCAACAGTGGCGTAACCCAGCTCCTGGGCACCAAGTATCAGTTGTCTTCGGTACGAAAGACGCAAGTGACGACGGTGGAGGACGATTATGACATGAACGGGGGCGTCAGTGTCGCCAAAACAAAGATTGTATACTTCGGCAGTACCCGCCATAATGCGCCTACCAGGGCGGTTGTCAGCACATCGACCGGCGACAGCCTGGTATCCAATACCAGATATGCCTTTGACTACCGGATATCGACCTGTGATGCGATTTCCGATTGCAGCCCAACCTATACGTCGTCCTGTTCAAGCTGCCTTTCCACGTACGATACAGCCAAACAAAGCTGCGGAGGGAGCGGCAGTTGCCTCACGACAGCATACCTGAATTATAATATTTGCGTCAACACGGCCCGCAGGAGTTACGACAGCTGCCGGCGGGTGAATTACGTGAACCCGACCAATGCGTTTGCGACCTGTCATCTGAATGCTAAAAATTCTGCCGACACCGTGTTAAAGCCTGTCCTGCGATTGCAGGATGAATATGTCAATGCTCCGATCGAGGTCTCTGAATTTAAGGACCTCAATCTCCGCCACGCCAGTTTCACCAAATATGATACGTCCCTAAGTCCCGTCGGGTTTGCCTATCCCGGGCGGACCGATCTGCTGAACCTTCAGGCGATCTCCGGCAGCTTTACCAATTCGGCGGTATCCGGCAGCACGATTACTAAAGACAGCCGCTACGCCAATGAGACCTTCTATAAATTCAATACCGGTAATCCCCAGCAGGTTACCGGCCATGACGGCGTACCGGTTTCCTATATCTGGGATTATAAAAATTCCGCACCCATTGCCAAGGTGCAAAATGCCACGGCCGACCAGGCCGCCTTTACCAGCTTCGAGGCGGATGGGAATGGCAGCTGGACGATCGGCTCGGCTACCCGGGACGCCGCAAACGCGATTACTGGCAAACAAAGCTACAACCTGGCGGGTGGCGCCTGTACAAGGGCCGGGCTGACCAGTTCCGCCTCGTACGTTGTTTCCTACTGGAGCAAGACGGGCAGCGCTTTTTCGGTGACAGGCAGCACCGGCACCACCCAGGGGAAAACGATTACCATCAATGGCGGCGCCTGGACCTATTTCGAACACACCGTTACAGGAACGACGTCTGTGTCCGTTTCCGGTACCGGGGATGTAGATGAGCTGCGGCTGTATCCTTCCAGTGCCCAGATGATGACCTATACGTATACGCCCCTTATCGGCATGACCAGCCAGTGCGACGTAGACAACCGGGTCAGCTATTATACCTATGACGGACTGGGACGCTTGAAGGTAGTCAAAGACCAGGATGGAAATATTCTCAAGACAACCGAATATCATTATATGGGTCAGTAGGACCTGATGTTATAGAACCAATTTACTGTTCATCGAAATAAAGCATTATGAAGTATCGATTTAATAAACGTTTATCCCGCCTGAGCCCCGCGCTCCTCTTGCTTTCCTTCGGCCTCCTCCTTGCCGGTACGGAGCAATCCCAGGCCCAGTTGGCACGGCCTGCCGGCAGTTGTATGCTTTCAGGAGCGGATTCGGTT
>Ga0137404_10001854_pt1 | contig 13895 bp, 13 predicted proteins | sample CZOMad2_1_16fung_FD_108285 | JGI IMG/M metagenome (GOLD analysis project Ga0137404, IMG submission 108285) | Vadose zone soil fungal communities from Angelo Coast Range Reserve, California, USA - CZOMad2_1_16fungal (Illumina Assembly) | ecosystem: Environmental > Terrestrial > Soil > Vadose...
TGAAGACTTCAAGGATGACCATACTCCGGTCGGTTTCCTGATAACCTTTCGTTGTTTCGGCACATGGCTGCATGGTGATCGACGAGGCTCCGTCGATCGCTTTCATAATGTATACGGGACTCCCAAGTTGGGACCCGAACGTGCTCGCGTAAAGTATGAAAGAAAACTCATGACGCAGCCACCAGTGCGCTTAAGCGCCAAACGAAGAGCTGCTGCCGAACAAGGAGTGAAAGACGCTTGCAAAAAGCGCGGTTGGCAATTGTGGGTAGTCAATGCTCGGACTAATCGTGTTCACTCGGTCGTCACGGCCAACTGTAATTCGAAGAAGGTGCGATCAACTCTCAAAGCATATGCCACGAAAGCGATGCGCGAGGCTGGTTGCTGGCTAAGCGAAGAGAGCGCATGGTCATATCGCGGCAGTCGAATAAGCTTGTGGACCGAAGAAGAGACCCTACTTCATGAAGCCCCGGACGAGCTGCGCAATCTGATCCGCGGCGGTATCGAGCGCGAAATGACCCGCATCCAGAACATGGACTTCGGCCTTCGGCACGTCGCGGCGATAGGTCTCCGGTTCCGAAAGCTCGAACGACAGGTCGTATCTGCCCCAAAGGACGAGAAGGCGAGGTTGCTTCTCGCGCATCCAAGCCTGCCACTTGGGGTAGGCGTCGACGTTTGTGCGGTAGTCGTAAAAGAGGTCGCTTTGAATGTCGGCCTGGCCGGGCTGATTGAGAAAGGCAAATTCATCGGTCCAGAGATCCGGGTCATAGCGTTCCACGTTAGGATCGTCTCCGACATGGCGCGTCCGCGTCGTCGGCAGCGACAGGAGATTTGTGCGAAGGGTGCTTTCGTTGGCAGCGCGATCGGCCCAAAAGGCCCGCCGCGGCTTCCAATTCGCCCCCAGGCCTTCGTTGTGCGCCACAGCGTCCTGGACGATGAGAGCCTGGATCCGGTCCGGTTGGGCCAAGGCCATTCGAAAACCAACAGGGCCCCCGTAATCCTGCATGTAAAGCGTGTAGCGCGAGAGCCCGAGCGCTTCGGTAAAATGATTCATGATGTCGGCATAGTGATCGAACGTATATGCGAATTTTTTCGGGTCCGGCCAGTCGCTGTGTCCGAAGCCCGGGTAATCAGGCGCGACAAGGTGGTAGCGATCGGAAAGCCGGGCGAAGAGAGGCTCGAACATCCGCGATGACGAGGGAAGTCCGTGCAGCAGGAGAAGCGTCGGCCCGTCTTTCGGCCCAGCCTCTCTGTAAAACATGGAGAGCCCATCTATCTGTGTCGTGCGATAAAAAGTAGGGTGTTCCACGCGACGTTCCTTTCCTTGGGCAGCCATAAATTGATGGCCCAGCAATTGAAATGATGCGAGCATCGCAGAAACCACCAACGCCATGGAGGAGACCTGCAAACATCGGGTCCAACAGGACGAGTTGAAAAGACGCATCATTTACCTCCAGTCACCCCGCCACCTCGAAAATCAATTCCAGCTCGACCGGGGTGCCAAGCGGAAGGCTTGCGACGCCATACACCAAGCGGCAAGGGCTCTTGTCTTTTCCGAAGACGTCTTGCAGCAACTCCGAAGCGGCGTCAGCGACTTTCGGCTGATCGCGGACATCTCCCGAAGTGGCCACCGACACGCCGAGCCGGACGATCCGCGTCACTCTGTCGAGCGAACCCAAATGCTCCCGCGTGACTGCGAGCACGTTGAGTGCCGCAAGGTGAGCCGCCTTGCGCCCCGCTTCCACATCGAGCTCCTCGCCGACGTGCCCAATGAATTTCGCCACGCGGCCTTCCGTGGGAAGCATCCCGCTCAGAAAAAGCAGATTGCCCGTCTGCACCGCTTCCACATAGGCGCCGAACGGCTCAGGCGGCGCCGGGAGCTTGATGCCAAGTTCTTTCAACCGCTGCTCGGCGCTGGCCGGCCGAGAGCCTTCGCGGGTTACCATTTGCCGTTTCGAATTTGTATTCATTTTCTCTCTCCCGTTATGTCTAAATCGACCGATTACGCAGCGCAGCAGAGCCGCAACCAAAAACCTAAGACATGATCCACGAAGTCACACGAAAATAAATAGAGGAACATTTCGTATGGTTTGTTTTTCGCTTCGTGTGATTTCGTGGATCGATTTGTTTACTCGCAAAAAAACCTGCTCAAGAAAACAAAAAATTGCCACTTTGTTACACGGATTACTAACTCACCGGCGGGTGGCTATCGGTCGCTTGCTGCTTTTCCTTTTGATCTGAGTAATCTGCGTAATCTGTGAATGATTTGCATTTACCCTCGGTCGATCTTCACAGCAGCCACATCGATCGTAATCGGTGCAAAAAGTGCGGGATCTTGAGCGGGGGCAAGCCCACCTTTCCCAACCTGCGAATTTCCGTTCCTTGAGTGGTATCTCAAACCTATCATAATTTTTCACAGCTTCTACCTTCTTTTCTGTTTGTGATTCGCAATTTCCTTTATCGAGAGCGACGATTTGTGCTAATAAAGCTTTCCTCGAATCGAAAACTCTAAATGAAAATCTTGGGCATCGATGTAGGCACAGGGGGCACGCGCGCCGTGGTGATTGATTCAGACGGCAACGTGTTGGCCTCTGCAACGGCTGAGCACGTCCCTTTCGTTTCGCCGCGTACCGGGTGGGCTGAACAGGATCCAGAAGATTGGTGGCGAGCGACTATTACCGTCGTTCGGGAAGTCTTATCAAAACAATCCGGAGACGAAATCAAGGCCGTCGGCTTCTCAGGGCAAATGCACGGTCTAGTTCTCCTTAATCAGAGCGACGAAGTATTGCGTCCTGCGATTATCTGGTGCGATCAGCGGACGGATTCTCAGTGCAAATCTCTGACTGAAATGATTGGCGCTGACCGGCTCATCGAATTGACGTGCAATCCGGCGTTGACGGGTTTTACCTTGCCCAAGATGCTTTGGGTGAGCGAGTGGGAGCCGGAATTATGGCAGAAGCTACGTACAGTTCTATTGCCGAAGGACTATGTGCGCCTGAAACTGAGCGGCGACCGCGCCACCGACGTAGCCGATGCTTCCGGCACGTTACTGTTTGACGTCAAGGCACGTAAATGGTCGACTGAGATGCTTTCGGCCACTGAGATCGACGAGCGTCTGTTACCACGCGTTTACGAATCGCCGGAAGTAACCGGGTCTGTTTCAAAAGCCGGTGCCGAAGCCACAGGATTACGAGCGGGCACACCAATTATTGCAGGCGGCGGCGATCAGGCGGCCGGCGCTGTAGGAATGGGAATCGTTCGTCCGGGCACAGCCAGTTCGACGATTGGAACGTCCGGTGTCGTCTTTGCAGCAACGGACAAGCCGAAGTTGGATCCAAAGGGTCGCGTCCACACTTTCTGTCACGCGATTCCGGGTCGCTGGCACGTGATGGGCGTGACCCAAGGCGCTGGGTTGTCCTTGCGCTGGTTTCGCGACCAGTTTGGCGCCATTGGAGGAGACGGCTGCGATTCTTACGATAGACTAACCAAAGAAGCGTCATTGGTTTCCGCGGGCTGCAATGGATTAATCTGGACACCCTACTTGATGGGTGAGCGCACTCCTCATCTGGATCCATTTGCCAGAGCGGCGCTCGTCGGATTGACGGCCAATCACACGCGCGCCCACATCGTGCGCGCTGTGCTGGAAGGAGTGGCCTTCAGTCTGCGTGACTCTTTCGAAATTTTCGATGAGATTGAAGTACAAGTCGAGGAGATCAGGCTTGGTGGAGGTGGCGCGCGGTCAAATCTATGGCGACAAATTCAGGCTGACGTTTACGGACAACCCGTTAACACGGTTGCTGCGGAGGAAGGCGCGGCTTTTGGTGCAGCCCTCTTAGCGGGTGTTGGTGTGGGTATATGGTCTTCCGTCGACGCTGCCTGCGATGCGGTTGTGCGAATTGCTGATCAGGTCGAGCCCAACGCGGAGTCGGTGAGAATCCTCGCGCGTCAGTACGAACGCTTCAAACAAATATATACGGCACTAAAACCGATAACCAGCTGACGCTTTGCCATTTCTCAATTTCACATTGATAGGACGCATTGACACGCAAGAAATGTGTAAGTAGATTGAGCTTTAGTTTGGGATTTGACCTATTTGTTCCTTCTTAGTGCTCGGCCTGGCGGTGTTAATAATGAGGTTAACGCAGAGGCTCATCACAGAACTTTTTTCGCCGATTTTGCTTATTTTTGCCCTGTTCAGCAGCCTCCTCGCTCAAGCCCCAGTTCAGAATAGCCAAGCCGCAAACAAGACAGAACTTGATCAGGCGTCAACCGCGAACTCATTGGTTACGGGACGCGCAGTCTACGAGGATACGGGACTGCCGGCAACAAGGCATCGTGTTCAACTCATAGCGAGTGAATTGCTGTCTGGTCCTCATGCGCGGTTTCGCATTCCTACCGCAATCACCAGCGAGAATGGCGACTTCAGCTTACGACGTATCGCAGCCGGAGAGTATTACGTAGTTGCTCGAACAGTCGATCAGCACCCAGCGGGCGAGCCATTGTTTCCTTATCAAGGACAATCCGGGGATAGCGCTGTCGACGTCGCCAAGGTAGAACAGTTCAAGAAGGACTACACCAGGATCGTAGTTGACGGACAGCATAACCTGGCCGTCAACCTCCGAGTACCGAACCCTCACTTTGGTACCATCTCCGGTCGCATTCTTGAGTCAAGCGGCAGGCCGGCGGTTCACGCGTTCGTCCATTTGATGAGCAGTGGCGAGAAATCTTTTGGCGCAACGGTGCTCACCGACGAACAAGGTGAATATAGGTTTTGGGGATTACCGGCAGGTGAATACGTCATAAGCGCCAGCCCACCGGCGCAAAGGCGCGACGAGGGAGAACCAACCAGGCGCTATGAAGGGGTGCTCGGAGCGACATACTTTCCATCAACCTTGCAGTCTCGCAACTCGCCTCCGGTAACTGTCTTTGCGGATCGGGACACCGGCAACATTGAGGTCATGCTAATAGCCAGGGGCCTACACAGCCTCGCCGGTATGGTCCGAATGCGCGGTGATAACCAACCTGTTTCAAGCGCCACTGTTCGCTTAACCAGGAATGAGATCTCAGACCAGGTGTCTGGGACATCGCAGACGCCGGGTATTGAAGGCGCGATGTCTATCTACTTCAGCGCCACTGACAAGAGTGGTCATTGGTGGATTGCTAATGTTCCTGACGGCGCCTATCGGCTTCGTGTCCAATCGATGGCAAGCGCACCTACGAACCAACTATTTGTGCAGCAGGAGCTGGACTTAACGGTCGAGGGAGCCGACATCGAAAATTTGTTGGTCGAGGTATCCGGGGGAAGCCGAATTTCTGGCGTGGTATCCATCGAAGGCAACAATCCCTCGCCACAATTTGTTAGGGTTAGTGCAAACCGATTCAAGGGAAACGCGTCTTGTCATGTTCGGCTCGACGAGGCTGGAAAGTTCGCGTTAACAGCTGTGCCCACCGGCGCTATCACATTGAGCGCCTTCCCTTCACCGCAAGATAAGTTCTACGTGAAATCGATCGAAGCTAATGGACTCGACCTGTTGCGCAACAATCTGACGATCGCCGAAGGCGAGGAAATCAAAGACGTGCGCATCGTAATTTCACCCAATGTTGGCGTGGTAGCCGGAAGCGTGCTTTCGCTGAAAGGTAACAAACCAATTGCGGGTATCAACGTACTTCTTCACCGTGTCAGCGATGACAAGTCTCGATTGTTGGGCGGCAAACTCATGACCAGCACAGATGATCGAGGAAATTTTATACTTAGCGCGGCGCCCGGGGTTTATTTGGTCCTTGCCTGGCGGGCGACCGGTGGCCCGTCGGCATTTGCGGATGCGATGGATAGAGCTCTACGCGAGCAGGGATCCGGTCTCACATTGCTGCCGAGTGATCGAAAGCGACTTGATATTCGCGTGCCCTAGGTATGCGTTAACTTGTCAAGATCCGTATTCACACCGGCGCTTTCGCCCGGTGTCTCAGGCGCTATCGTTGATCCTGAAAACCGTTTCAACGGTCGGGACGCTTCGATGCAATTGGTGGATCTCTCCTGAACAAATGAAAAAGAAAAATGCGCAAGAGATGCTTAGACTTCCTGCCCAATTCCGCTTCTTCCTAACTCTGGCACTTCTCATCGCAGTCATTGCTTCTAAGCCAGCAGACAAGGCTCGATCCCAGGAACAAATTCCGGACTACAAAAATCCGCGCCTCTCAGTCGAACAACGCGTGAACGATCTTCTCTCGCGCATGACGCTGGAAGAAAAGATCGCGCAGATGATGTGTCTTTGGACAAATCGGCCGCAAAAAAATCCCCAGACGGACTTCGCAACCGATCGCGGAGACTTCTCGCCGGAGAAAGCCGCACAGGTAATGAAATACGGCATCGGGCAGATCGCGCGCCAGCGTGAGCAGAAGGGGCCGCGCGATGGAGCCATATTTGCAAACGCGGTGCAGAAATGGTTGATTGAAAAGACGCGTTTGGGTATTCCCGCAATCTTTCATGATGAAATCCTGCACGGTCACATGGCCAGGGGAAGCACAAGTTTTCCGCAACCAATAGCACTCGCCAGCACTTGGGATCCTGATTTCATAGCCAAAGTTTTCACTGCCGGAGCACTGGAGACCAGAGCTCGCGGCAGCCAACAGGTGCTTGGACCGAATCTAGATCTAGCGCGCGAGCCGCGTTGGGGTCGTACAGAAGAGACCTTTGGAGAAGACCCTTATCTCGTCTCCCGTATGGCTGTGGCAATCGTCAAAGGATTGCAAGGCCCGGGACCAAATATCAATGGCGAACACGTCATTGCCACGGCAAAGCACTTTGCCGCTCATGGCCAACCGGAAGGCGGCACGAACATCGCTCCAGCAAACTATTCCGAGCGAGTCCTCCGCGAAATCTTTCTGCCCAGCTTCAAAACGGCCGTGACAGAAGGCGGCATCATGAGCGTAATGGCTTCTTACAACGAGATTGATGGCGTGCCATCGCACGCCAACACGTGGCTGTTGGAAAAGATTTTGAGGCAGGAGTGGGGTTTCAAAGGCTACGTCGTCTCTGACTATGACGGAGTTTCTCAGCTAGATACGCTGCACCACGTGGCGAACGGCAAAGAGGATGCAGCCCGGCTGGCCCTTGAAGCAGGCGTAGATATCGAGTTGCCGGATCCCGATTGCTTTCCATTGCTGCTTAATCTGGTACGGGAAGGAAAAGTGTCCGAAGCCTCAATCGACAAAGCCGTTGCGCGCAACCTTCGGGCGAAGTTTCTTCTCGGCCTTTTCGAGCATCCTTACGTCGATCCTGATCGAGCAGTCACGGTAACGAATTCACGTGTGCATCGTGAATTGGCAGCCGAGGCCGCCCGGCGATCGATCGTGCTACTAAAGAATGAAAACAATTTGCTGCCGCTGGATCGTTCCAAGTTGCGATCGATTGCCATCATCGGTCCAAACGCCGATCGTGTACATCTCGGTGGCTACAGCGACGATCCGGGTCGCGGCGTCAGCGTGCGTCAGGGAATTAACGAAAAAGTCGGTAACCAGATCAAATTAACTTATGCCGAAGGCTGCAAGATTACTCAGGAAGGCGGCAACTGGTTCGCCGATTCTTCACACCTCAACAGTCCCGCAGACGATGAAAAGTTGATCGCTCAGGCCGTCGAGGTCGCAAGGGCCGCGGACGTCACCTTGCTCGTGCTGGGTGGGAATGAAGATACGAACAAGGAGGCGTGGGCTGATAACCATCTGGGGGATCGCGACAGTTTGGAGCTCGTCGGCCGACAGAACGACCTTGTAAGAGCCATTCTGGAAACAGGCAAGCCGACAATTGTGATGCTTATCAACAGCGGGCCGCTCTCGATTAATTACATCGCGGAAAGGTGCCGGCAATTCTCGAGGGTTTCTATCTCGGTCAGGAAACCGGAGTCGGAGTCGCCGATGTTCTGTTTGGCGATTTCAATCCGGCAGGCAAGTTGACTGTGACTTTTCCGCGCTCAGTTGGGCAATTGCCTGCTTATTACAACCGCAAGCCCACTGCTAAACGCGGTTACCTTTTCACTAACAAAGAACCCCTGTTTGCGTTTGGATACGGTCTGAGCTACACAACGTTCGACTATTCGAACGTGAAGGTGAGCCCCGCGCAAATCAGACTTCAGGATCAGACTAAGGTGAGCGTTACCGTCAGCAACACAGGCAAGCGCGCAGGGGATGAGATCGTGCAACTCTACATCCGCGATGTGGTGAGCTCCGTAACGCGACCCGTAATGGAGCTGAAGGATTTCAAGCGCATCTCGCTAGCACCTGGCGAACGTAAAGTCGTTGAGTTCACCATAACGCCTGACAAACTTTCGTTTCTTAATCTGGCCATGGAAGCCGTAGTGGAGCCCGGTTGGTTTGACGTCATGGTCGGTACAAGCTCGTTAAAGTATCAGACAGCAAAGCTTGAAGTGGTCGCGAAGTAGCTAGACATAAAGACATCTACAGATTACACAGATTCAAAGGCAGGTAAATCATCCAACGGATCGACTGTTCTGCATCTTCGCGAGTATACGTGCAATTCCGACTTACGGATTAACTTTAGCTTTCTTGCCTGCCTTTGAATCTGTGTAATCTGTGGATGTCTTTTGACCCAGGAGGATTTAATGCCCAGCACCAACTACCAACCAAAACCTGAACACAAATTCACTTTTGGACTTTGGACGGTCGGCAATCGCGGCCGCGACCCGTTTGGCGATGCTACAAGATCAAGTCTGAGTCCAATCACAATCGTTAAGGAGCTGAGCCGGCTCGGAGCTTATGGCGTCAATCTTCATGACAATGATTTGGTGCCGATCGATGCCACACCTGCTGAACGTGATGGCATTGTGCGCGAATTCAAACAGGCGCTTGACGATCACAACATGAAGGTGCCGATGGCCACGACAAATCTTTTCTACGATCCGGTTTTCAAAGAAGGCGCATTCACTTCAAGTGATCCGCGTGTCCGGCTTTATGCCTTGCAAAAGACGATGGGTGCGATGGACCTGGGCGTAGAGCTCGGCGCAAAACTCTTCGTTTTCTGGGGCGGGCGCGAAGGTGCGGAAGTCGATGCCGCCAAGGATCCGCGTGAAGCTTTGAAGTGGAATCGGGAAGCGCTCAATTTTCTCTGCGCATATTCAATCGACCAGGGCTATGGTTACAAGTTCGCGCTCGAAGCCAAACCTAATGAACCACGCGGCGACATTTACTTACCGACTACCGGGGCAATGCTCGGGTTCATTGCGACGCTTGACCATCCGGAAATGGTTGGTGTCAACCCCGAAGTGGGACACGAACAAATGTCGGGATTAAACTTCTATCACGTTGTCGCACAGGCAATCGAAGCCGGCAAGTTATTTCACATCGATCTCAACGATCAAAAAGGACCGCGTTTTGATCAGGACCTTCGTTTCGGATCCGAATCCATCAAGAACCTTTTCTTTCTCGTTAGACTGCTTGAAGAATCTTACCAGGGCCCAAGACACTTCGACGCCCATTCTTATCGAAGCGAAGACCAGGAGGGCGTTTGGGATTTCGCGGCGGGCTGTATGCGGAATTATCTGATCCTCAAAGCGAAAGCACGGCAGTTCAATGAAGACAGCGAGGTTCAAGCGATTCTGGCTGAAATTCGTTCAGCGACTCCTGAATATAATGGACTAATGGAAGGTTACAGCCGGGAGAAAGCGGCTCAGCTTAAGGCGATGACACTCGATCGAACCGAATTGACGACCAGGAAACTCCCCTACGAGCGTCTCGACCAATTGACCGTGGATATTTTGTTTGGAGTGCGATAAGGCAAATGAGCCAAAAAGTTAAAATGGTTGCTGGAAGCTACTTGGCCGGATGAAAGGCAAGTTACATTACGTTTCACTCACTCGAGAGTCGTATTTTCGAGTTCGCTAAGAAAGTGTGAAGATTTTCTGTCCTCTTTATCTATTAGGTGATCCAGAAGACATCATGAATGCGAATACGTGCCGAAACGTGCAGTCTGCCAAATCGGGAAATTTGGTCTAAATGTCACGTCCTATATGAGATTTATGTTTACAGGGAAAGCGAAAATGGGTTGAGCGCTTTTTGGGCTATCCTTTATGGGCCGGATTTGGTTGTTGCGTTAGGCGTACACGATTGAGCAGCAAAGCATTTAGTGTGACAGTCACCGTTGAAGCACTCATTGCGAGGGCAGACCATTCCGGTCGTAAGAGCAAACCAAACGAAGGATAAAGCACTCCCGCAGCGACTGGAATGGCTATCAGGTTGTAGATGGCCGCCCAGAAGAGATTCTGTTTGATCTTCCCGCGCACCCTTCGCGCGAGCTGGATTGAACTCGACACGTCTGATGGATCGTTCTTGACCAGCACCACGTCGGCTGTTTCAACAGCCACGTCCGTTCCCGCTCCGATGGCAATGCCAACGTCTGCCTGGGCAAGAGCTGGAGCATCGTTGACTCCATCCCCCACCATCGCGACCTTTCGACCTTTTGACTGAAGCTTCTTTACCTCATCAGCCTTGTCTTCTGGCAAGACCTCTGCAATCACAGTATCCATTCCAAGTTGTCTTGCTATAGCATCGGCTGTGAACTTGTTATCCCCAGTTAACATTACGGTCTGCACGCCGGACTCATGAAGTAACTTCACCGCTCGACGCGAGCTCTCACGGATCGTATCAGCAACTGCCACTACGCCCGCCGCTTGTCCGTCTACTGCAACATACATCGCCGTCTTGGCGTGGGCAGCAAGAGTGCTAACACGCTCCTCGAGTCCATCAAGTGAAACCTTCTCGCGCACCATCAGCTTCCTATTTCCGATGAGTACGCGGTGTTGATCAACGCTTGCCTCAACCCCGTGGCCAGGAATCGAATCAAAATTCGCGGGCGCTGATAGTTCAATACCTCGCGCCTGAGTACCTGTGACGATGGCTTGCGCAAGGGGATGCTGCGAAGGCTGATCAGCAGAAGCCGCAAAATGCAATAGTTCAGTTTCACTGAAATTGTTTGCGACAACCACGTCTGTGAGTGCCGGTTTGCCGTCGGTAAGCGTGCCTGTCTTATCGAATATCACCGTGTCAACGGCAGCGGTCGCTTCCAAGGCGGTCGCGTTTTTGAAGAGAACTCCTTCGCGCGCGCCTTTTCCCACGCCAACCGTGATCGCTGTGGGAGTAGCGAGCGCAAGAGCATCAGGACAGGCGATGACAATGGTAGAGACCGCAGCTGTGAGCGCAAACAGGAATCCTTCGCCACCAAGTAGGTACCAAATTAGAAAAGCGACAAGACCAGAGCCCATTGCTACAAAGACAAGATACCTTCCCGCTGTGTCGGCTATGTGCTGCGCCGGCGCTTTGCTCGCTTGGGCATTCTGGACCATCTGCACAATCCGTGCGAGCGCGGTGTCGGCGCCGACCGCGGTTGCTCTGAAATTGAATGCGCCCGTCTGATTTACCGTCCCGCCAACGACGCGCGCTCCTCGAGTCTTGACTAAAGGTATCGGCTCGCCGCTGATCATCGACTCATCTACGTAAGAAGAACCCGAAATAACTTCTCCATCAACGGGAACGCGATCGCCCGGTCGCACAACTATTTCGTCCCCCACAACGACTTGTTCGAGCGGGATCTCAGATTCTGAGCCATTGCGCTTTACGCGCGCGGTCGACGGGGCAAGCTTCAGTAGTGCTTCAACGGCCTTTCCGGTAGCGAACCTGCTGCGCATCTCCAGCCAGTGACCGGCAAGACTGAAGGAGGCGAGCATCGCCGCAGCTTCATAAAAAACTTCGCCCTGGAAGATGAACGTTGCGGCCACTGAGTACGTGTACGAGACAAGAATGCCGAGCGCAATCAGCGTCATCATATTGACTTCGCCGCGTCTTAGGGCGCGCCAGGCTGCGGAAATGAACGGCCATCCACCCCACCAGACTACGGGAGTGGCGAGCAGAAATCCGAAAACGTCGATCGGTATACCGAAGGGCGGCATACCGGTCAGGCCCAACATTCTCCCCATAGGAGAGAACAAAACTATAGGAATGGAAAGAAGGATCGATCCGATGAAACGCCGGAGAAGATCGCGCACCATCTCTGCACCGTGCCCCGCATGCTCAACATGCTTCATTTCGGCATGGACAGACTCGGCGCGTTTTGGTCGTTCCATAACCTGGGCGGCGTGCGCGTGGTTGACTGGCGCGGAGAATTCGCGCTCAACCGATGTCGCTCTGACCTGATCAGGTCCGACACGATCTTTGGTTCCCACTGACGGATGACCGGGCTGGCATTTCGAAGGAGCGCAGCTTTGGCAGTCACATTTGTAGCGACAGCCATAAAGATCAGTCTCAATTGCTTCGGCAGTTGTCACTGAAGAGTCGTAAGTCAGGTGGGCCACACCTCGGGTCCGGTCAAGATGTACGCCTTTCACGCCTGGAAGCTTGCTCAGATAGTTCTCAAGATTCGCGTACTCGCTTGCGTCATACGCGTTCTTGAGATCGACCTCGATCACCGATGACCTACTTGCAGAAGGGTGCTTGTTAGTCTGATTGAACATAAGAGACTAAGTTCTCTCTGAGCCTTTCCAAAGCCTGCCCATTATCAACTAATAAATACGCCACTTCCAATCGCGGACCTCAGTCACGTCTTCGCCTGACTCGGCCTATATCAATTTGTAATCGATCAGTTTCTCTCCCGCATCACCTGCACCAGGATGGCGCCGATTCGACTGTGAACCGATCGAGGTCAACGTTGCGTATGCGCGCGTGGGAGTTCGTACTCAGCGGTACTAGCCAACCTTATCTCTGTCAGCTGCGACTCAATCAAATCACTGATTTGGCACGGAGAGCTGCGCGAGAGCATTTCCGGCATCATCCTGGCTATCGCTTTGCTAATTATCATGCCTTTATTCGTTCGCTCGAAGAGAAATGTGGCGCGGAGCATAAAGAGTGGCGCCCTCATGGCTGACTCCAAACAGACAGAGCTTTGCACTTATCTTTCAGCCATTCTGCTGACGGGCCTCTTACTGAATGCACTCGTTGGCTGGTGGTGGGCTGATCCTGTGGCGGCGTTGATCATGGTTCCAATTATCGTCAAAGAAGGTGTTGAAGGGGTGCGTGGCGAGACGTGTTGTGAAGATGAGTGCGGTCCGCGCGAACCTTGAATCAAGCCTTATCTCACGCACTCTTTTTGTCCGCCACGCTCTTGCTTGAACAGGTAATTATCATGCCAGCTCTTGTCCTTGAAGAAAACTGCTTGACATTGGAATCGGTTCCACCCTTTACAATCCTTGGAGCAATGAATTCGAGTCCCAAAAACGAGTTTCTGCGGTCTGCTGAATTGGCACGTTTGGCTGGGGTCAGCGCGGACACATTGCGTCATTACGAACGCAAGGGTGTATTGACTCGTCCGCGCCGAGCAGGAAATGGCTATCGCGAGTATCCAGCAGCTGCGCTTGAACGAGTTCGGCTGGTTCGAAGGGCACTGGCTGTGGGTTTCACGTTGGACGAGCTCGCGAATATCCTGCGTGTCCGAGACAATGGCGGCGCGCCTTGCGACGAAGTCAGAGCCCTTGCGGCGGCGAAGCTCTCTCACATCGAAACGCAACTACGAGAGTTGATCTCGTTGCGCGACGAATTACGGGCAACTTTGAAAGACTGGGATTCACGATTGGCGCGAAAAGCGCCCTTTGGCCGCGCGAACTTGCTTCAATCTCTCGCTACTAATGAGTCAAACGGGATCAGAGCATCGCGACGCTTTCGGTCTCCCCTGAAACCGAAGATCAAAAAGGAGAAGCAGTCAAAATGAAAAGAAGAATTTATCTCGCCTTTATCGGCGGAGTCCTGATGGCGCTGGCATTCGTCATGGTTCATGCTCAGCAGCAACGTAAGAAAGACGACATGAACGGCATGGCTGGTATGAGCAACGATGAAATGAATAA
>Ga0137404_10001859_pt1 | contig 13873 bp, 6 predicted proteins | sample CZOMad2_1_16fung_FD_108285 | JGI IMG/M metagenome (GOLD analysis project Ga0137404, IMG submission 108285) | Vadose zone soil fungal communities from Angelo Coast Range Reserve, California, USA - CZOMad2_1_16fungal (Illumina Assembly) | ecosystem: Environmental > Terrestrial > Soil > Vadose zone...
CCGCATCCACTTCAATTTCCGCCTGTGCGCCCAGCGCTCGCAGCAGGACGCTTTGCATGTCGCTTTCTTCAGCCTCGGCGGCGGTCAAAATGCCGCGCCGCACCTGTTCGGCGACGAGAGAATGATCCCGCGTGAGCTGAAGCAGACTGCCGCCGCGGAGTAAATAAGCGCGGCTGTCCCCGACGTGAGCGATGCTGAGCCTTGCGCCGTCGATCCACACCGCCGTCAAAGTCGCTCCCATGCCATGCTGGTCAGGATTTTCCTCGGCGGACTTGAAGATTTTCCTGTTAGCCAAATGGACGGCGGTCGAAAGACGTTTCGTCCGGGCGCTCCAACCGGATTGCGTTGGGCCGATCACTTGAGCCGCCGGATTGGCCTCGAGGTCGAGGCAGTGTTTCACGACCGTTTCAACAGCCATCGCGCTGGCGATCTCGCCGTGGGCTTCGCCCCCCATGCCGTCGGAAAGCACGAAGAGGTTCAGCGGCTCAACGATCTTGTAGCAATCTTCGTTGTTTGCACGCACGCGACCCACATCGGTCACGCCGCCACTTGCGATTCGCACACGAACTCCCGTTGCCGCCCGTGAGACTACACCCCTGCCCACACGTGTACCGGACAACTCTGCTCCCACGCTAACAGAGGCCCAAGGCCTCCGAAAGGCTTTGAACCCTACTGATTACTCGCTCTTTGGCTACATGGGAGCGGGGAATACTGGCAGGAGGTTTGCGCTTGCATTCCTTTCAGATAGTGAGGTTCTCCACTACAATTCCACGATGCCATCGCGCTGCGGCTCCACGATAATCTGGGCTGGCCTGATGGCGTGCGGCTTCGCGCTGGAAGCTCACGGTCAGCAATCAACGCCAGCGGCCTTGGGAGCGCGGATCGTACTGCTGCCCAGGCGGATCGTTTCGGGCGAGCGCGCCACGCTCGCCGTGCTGGATGTGAACGGGCGTTTGACGCCGGGCGTCACCGTAAATTTCTCAAACGGAGACTGGTTCACGACCGACGCGACGGGCCGGGCTCTTTTTGTCGCGCCACTGAACCCCGGCGTGATTTTTGGGTCGATCGCGGGACGTACCGGGCGCGTTGCCACGACAATTCTATTACCCGGTGAGGCCGCGTCGGATTCGATCGAAGTTTCCTTAGCGCCCAGAGTGGCTTCATTGACAGACCGCTTCGAGATTTTTGGGAAGAGTTTCTGCGGCGACGCCGACGCCAATCAAGTGACAATCGCGGAGCAGCCGGCAATCGTGCTGGCATCTTCGCCGACGGCGCTCGTCGTTCTTCCGCCGCCTGACTTGCAGGCCGGCGGCGCGGCGGTGCAAGTCACCTGCGCGAAGCGGCAGTCAGCGGCGTTTTCCGTGACGTTTGTCGGGCTCGGGCTGGAAGCCGACTCCTCGCCCCTGAAGCCGGGCGAGCATCGGGCGCTTACCGTGCGCGTGCGCGGGACGACGGCGAAGGTTGTACTCGAAGCCAGGAACCTCGCGCCGGAAATCGCTGAACTTTCCGGAGGCAATCCAGTGCGAGCGTCCAGCAGCGGCGGCGCGGAGAATTTAGCCAAGTTTGAAGTGCTGGGGCGGAAGAACGGCAGCTTCCTGATTTCGATTCGGCTGGTACCTTCGCCTGGGCGTCCGACGCCGGTGAATCTGCCGCATTGAGACGACATCAGGTTAAGATTCGTGGTCGAGCAGAGAAGTCTTAGGATGGCGGTGATTTTCCTTGCCGATGACAAACAGTAGTTGGACAAAGCGATTATTGGTCGCAGTCCCTTTCACGATTGCCGCTTTATTGAATGCAATAATGGTTGGCGTCGAGCACCTCCATTTACGCCTCGCCTATATCGCCAGATTCTGGATAGTTTTCTCTGGCCCTTGGGCTTGGCTTGTAAACTTTGCCGACATTACAAATCGTCTGAATCTTCAAAACCGATGGCTCAGAGGGTTCATAGCGTATGTCGTTCTTCTGTGGATTCCGGCCATTCTTTATTCAGTATGTGTGTGGTTACTGCTCGTAATCCTTGGAATCGCGGCTCGCCGGTTGCTGAATCACGTCGACCCCGACGTGGCGAAAACATTGAAACGGAGGGCCGCCACAACTTCCTCAATTATCGTCGTCGCAGCCGTAAGTTGGTTTGTACTAAAGCTATGCCGGGAGCAAATTGCCTGCAATAAACGCGGCGCAGCGTTTGCACTGCGCGTTGAATCCATTGAGCACGATGCCCATGAAGAACTCTCAATTGGCGCAAAAAGTGACGATGTTTCTCGATTCTTTGCGGAGCACGGTATCCCGCTTCAAATCGTAGAGCCTGAGGCGGTTGGAACGCTGTATACCGTGGGATGTGGACCCCTTGGTTGCGGCGAAGATTCGGCTTTGATCGGCGTACGGGTGAAGCTCGACTCAGCAGGTGCTGTGGCGGGGAAGCCGGAAGTGGTTGGAATGTACACGAGCTGCTTATAAGAGTCTCTAAATCCCCCCGGCATTTTGTATGAATGTCAAAACAAAGCGCTTACAGATTTGCAATTCGTAAGTTGCTGATTTTAAAGCAAGCGGTTTTGGTTTGTTTGGGGGTAGCAGTAAGGCCTAGAACGATGACTTACTTGACGCAAAAGTGAGGAGCGGGGGAGCCCTACCGCATACTCCGAACGTAGTTACCTACAAAATTAAGTATATCACGGCCCCAAGAAAAGTCAAGGAAAAGCTGCTGGAGAAGTTGCTGGAAAACTGGGCGGGGAACGAAGCCAGGCGGAGAAACTCGGAAACGCAAATCAGGCGCCTTTCTTGGCGCTGGCTTCGCGGGGAAGCGGGAGCGTGCCCTGGGGATTCTCGAAAGGGAGCTCGGGGACACCGGCACCGAGCATCGTTTCGAGAGTGTTCTGGGCCCTCTCGAAGAGTTTGTCGGACTCACTGTAGCTTTGCTGGGCGTTCTTCAAATGCGTGCCCAGAGTGCTGAACTTGTCCGCGAATTTTTCCATTTGCTTTTCCATCCCGGAGAGGCTTTCCAGGAGGCGCTTGGCGTTTTCTTCCATCTGCATGCCGCGAAGGCCCATGGCGATCACACAAAGATGCGCGTACAGAGTATTCGGCGAAACAGCGAGGACATGTTTATCGCGGCAATAGGCGTCTAAAGGCTGGCCCTTGTTGTCCGATGTTTGCAGAAGCTCGTAGTAGACGCTTTCCGAGGGGACGAACATCAGGGCCACGTCCAGGGTGGCTTCATCGGGCACGATATATTTTTTGCTGATGGCGTCGGCATGGCCTTTCACCGCGACGGCGAAGGCGCGGCGCGCTTCCTCGCCCTCGGTGCCGATTCTCCGATAGGCATCGAGAGGGAACTTTGAGTCAATCGCCATCAATTTTTTGTCGCGAAGCTTGATCACGGCATCCGCCACTTCTCCACTGGAAAAGCGAAACTGCATCTCGTACTGCGCGCGAGGAAGGGAATCCTCGAGCAAACGTTCGAGGGTCACTTCGCCCAAGGAGCCGCGCGACTTGGCGCCGCCCAGAATGCCTTCGAGCGTTTGCGCCGTCAGGGCCATCTGCTTGCCGGCTTGCTGGACTTCGCCGAGCTGGCGCTGAATCTGGCTGATCTGGTCGCGCGTGTTCTTGAGCTCGTCGGCCATTTTGGTTTGCGCGTCGGAAGTCATCTGGCCGGTGATCTGCGCGGAGTTCTTGATGGCGTCCTGTAAGGCGGGCGTCACGCTGTCGAGGCGCTGGGCGACGTTCTTGGCGATGGTTTCCAATTGTCCGGTGCTCTGGGCCTGTGAGGTGGCGATGGTCTGGAGGTCGCGGCGCAATTCGTTCATCTGCGATTCGATGGCGCCGCTCTTCTGGCGGCTTTGCGAGTTCTGCAAAGCCAGCCAGAGCACCAGAATGGCCACAAGAATCACACCGGCGATCAAAAATGCGTTCATTCGTTCTCCAATACGAATACGGGAAACGGTGTTCTTACTTTAGCAGAGGTCGACGATCCCGACATGGTCGGGATCGTCGATTGACAGTTGCAAAACAAAAGGGGCGCCCACCGCGGCGGGCGCCCTTACAACCACGGATTGAATAGGTTGGAGGGTTACCAGTTCAGCTTGAGAGCGAACTGGAAAGTCCGGGGGTCATGAGCGGCGCTAGGCTGTCCAGCGTTGCATGACCCCGAGACGGGATCGCAGAGCGGGCTGACGTCACTTACGTTAAAGCGATTGAGCATGTTGAAGCCGTCAGCGATCACTTCGAGATTCAACCGCTCCGTGATCGAGAACTTCCGAGCAATCCGCAAGTCGATCTGGAAGAAGCTGGGTCGCGTGAAAGCGTTGCGTGCAAGATTTCCCACGCAACCAAACGGCGGGGACGGCACGGTGAAGTCGGTCGGGAAGGGCTTGTTCGTCGGACCCAAGCAAGAAGTTGGAATCGTGAAATCGAAGCCTTTCACGAATGGAGACTTGACCACGGGCAAGCCCGCTGGGACTTTCCCCGAAGGGAACACATCCGGGCGATTGGTGCCTGTGCCAAAGTCCAGATTGGGATCTGAACCGATCAAAATGTTGTAGGGACGGCCGGAAGCAACCTCGATAATGGGCGCCACGGTGAAGTCCGCCAGGAATTTCTTCCCGAACCCGGGGTCGCTCTGATGATACGGGCTCAGGAACACGGCGCTGGTAATCCAGCGGTGCCGCTGGTCGAAATCGGAGTTGCCTCGTTCGCCGGCGGGGTTGTTGTTGTTCTGCGGGTTCAGGAGCGTCGAGAGGTCCGTCGAATCATCGATGGTGTGCGAGTAGGTCCACCCGGAGAGCAATTCCACGCCATGCGAGAATCGCTTCGTCATAGTGAGCGTGAAAGCGTGGTACACCGAATTTCCCGCGGAGGTCTGCGGGCTTACGTCGCTCCAGGGAATGGGCACAGTGCCTGTTCCAGGGGCCAGGAATCCCGCCGCTTGGGCCAGACCGACCAGCTGGGCATAGCCGAGCGGGAGGAGAGCGCCGAATGAAGGGTTGGGGCCGGACGGCCGGAAGAAGTTGAACACCGCAGGCGTGCCGATCAAACCGTTGTTCAAAGGAACCGGAGTACCGCTGCAATTCGGCCCAGTGAATCCCAGCCCCACGATGCCCGGGACCAGGATTGGGACCGTTGGGGAGAAGATCAGGATGCTTCCGCCACCGGCGGTGTTGTTGACCAACGTGCCGGACCCGCACCCGTTGGGCGTTCCCGAAGCGGGGACCGTGACGCCCAGCGGATTCGTTCCGGTTGTGACCAGGCCAGCGGCAACGGCGTTGCTGTCATTGGAAACGAGCAAAGCGGGGTTTGTCACGTTGATGTTGCGGGTGCGGTCCAGATGCACGCCGTGGGTGTAGTTGTATCCGGCGCTGATCTTCCAATCCTTGGCGATTTCTCGCTCGATGGTGAGGTTGGCTTGCTGCGCGTAACCAAATTTGAAATTCTTCTGCACAGGAATCGTAAATGGCAGCACTGTCAGAGGATACCCAGCGCCGAATGGCGGACCTACAGGCGGAGCGAGAGGAAATGCCAAGTAGCGCTGAGCAGTAAAGAGAGAATTGGACTGGAAGGAGTTGAATCGCTGTTGCTGAGGCTGGTAGCACATCGTCGCTGTAACTGCGGTCGAACAGCCCGTGATATTCCCCGTCAGAGTGCCCTGGAAAATGTTCGTGGCATTGAGCGCCGAGAAATTCAAGACGTTGTCCAGAGAGCAGCCGGTGGCCTTGAGTACGCACGGACCCGCCCCGCTTGTTTCAATCAAAGAAGATTCCGCTCCGTCGAATGCATTGGCAAGGAACCCCAACGCGAGGGAAGGATTGTCATAAAAGATTCCGTATCCCGCGCGGATCACCGTCTTGCCGTTGCCCCAGGGGTCCCAGGCAAGGCCGATGCGAGGCTGCACGTTCTTGGTGTTAAGGGGAATCCCCTGAAGGACGCCTTGAGCCTGGGCCGCTGCCGCATTGAGTGCAGTGGCCGGTGGAAAAATGGGCGTCCATTCGATGTCGTATCGAACACCATAATTGAGAGTCAGTTTGCGGGTGATTTTCCAACTGTCCTGGGCAAAAACCCCTAACGACTTATCCGTCGTCGGGCGGTTGGAATTGCCGATGCCCTGGAAGTAGGTCGTCGGAATTCCCAAGCCGTAGGACTGAACGGCGTTGAACGAGGGAAATGCCGATGGAAAACCGAATGAGCCAGCATCGAGACTGCCGAAGGTATACACTCCGCCGTAGTTGAGCGTAAAAATCTGCGATGCATTCGTGTTGATCTTTATCAAATTCACATCGCCGCCGAATTTGAACGTGTGCCCTCCCTTGGTCCAAGTGAGGTTGTCGGTCCACTGGAATCGGCGTTCCACGCGATCTTCGGTCGTAAATGGCTCGCGGCCGAAGAATGCAAATCCGGTGAGGTTGACAGCCGGATCGCTTCCGCCCGGAAGGTTCGAAAATCCGTAGTGCAGTCCGCGCCGCGCAAACTGAAAGCGCAACTCATTGAATAGGGCGTTGGTAATCGCAGTTGTCTGCTGGCCCACAATCGCGAGATCCCGCGTCTGCTGGTTGGAAGTACGATTCCCCGCGTTTTGGCCGAAGTTCTGATTCTGGGCGTTTACCTGGATACCGCTGATGAGCGACGGCGTGACACTGGCGCGAATAGAAGTGGAGTTCTTAGTGTTCCAGATGTGATCAAGCCTCAACGACCAGAGGCTGGTTCCTTCTTGGGTTGGGTAGTTTCCGAGAAGTGAGACGAGTCCGTGAAAGCTAGCGGGAAGTAAGCATGGTGCTCCGCCGCAGGCTGCGCCGTCTTCGGGGAACGAGTTGAACGGAAATGGCAAGGCATGGCCGAACAGGGCTACCTGCGAAGATGCGCCACTTAAAGCGGCCCCTTGAATCGCAGCGGCGCCAAGAGCATTGGGTGCTCCACATCCGCCATTGGCTGCAATTACCGCCGGGTAGAACGCCGCCTGGCTATTTGGATTCGTCACCGGGCCCGTCAGAAGCAAGGGAGTTGCGGAGCACACGCTGGCGCCGGCAACCGGCACGAGGCCAAAATTGTTTTGCCCGATGCTGGTGAACCCGGTTGCTTGGGCGCGGATCGTCTCGTAGGAAAAGAAATAGAAGGTCTTGTCTTTTTGCAGCGGGCCGCCGAGCGTGGCGCCGGCCTGTGCGCGCGTATAGGACTGCTTCCGGGGAGTGAGAGTGACGGAATCAGTTGCAGGATTGAAGGTCCCCTGCACGGAGAAGGGGTCTCGCGCTTGAATCGCGGTGGCACGAAGAAACCCGAACACGTTTCCGTGCACTTCGTTCGAGCCCGATTTTGTAACGATGTTGACCACGCCGCCGGTGGCGCGGCCGTACTCCGGCATGTAGTTGCTGGTAATGACCTGAAATTCCTGCACCGCTTCCTGTGACACGGTGGCGCGCACCCCGCCCACGGATTTGTCCACGGCATCGGCACCGTCCACAGAGACTTCATTCGACCGCGCCCGCTGCCCGCCAAAGTTCAGCCCGCTCGTCGGAGCGGCGCCGATAGAAGGTGTGTCGTCGCGGGCCGCCTGCGAGTTCAAGAGCGTGAAGTTGATATAGTTGTGGTTAATGATAGGTAGGTTGTTGATCTGCCTCGAGTCGATGGTCGAAGAATCATCAGTCTTTTGAGTCTCGACAAGCGCGGCTTCCGAGGTAACGGTGACCGTGTCTTGGCGGCCGCGCAATTGCAACTGAGCATTCAAGATCGCCGCTTCGCCGACGGTGAGAACAAAGGAAGGATCCTCGTAGGCCGCAAAGCTGGCGCCGCCATCGACAGTCATCTTGTACTGGCCAGGGGGAAGTCCGACGAGATTGTAGCGTCCGCTATCATCTGTGACGGAGGTGCGCTGGGCGCCCGTGCCTGCATTGGTCAGGGTGACCTTTGCGCCCTTGACCGGCAGCCCCTGAGGGTCGGATACCGTTCCCGACAGAGTTGCGGTATTGACTTGCGCCGGGGCCATCGTGGCGCAACCCAGCACCAATAAGAGCAGGAGCGCTCCCGCTAACATTGATTTCAAAGACGCTAATTCACACACACCCTGACTACGTTGCATGACTCCTCCTAGTTGTGCACCCGAAACCTTCCGCTACCCCTAGCGGCGGCGGGATGGCCCGCCGTTCTCAAATGAAACAATTGAATACACGGCTTTTACTGCAATATAGAGTTGCTTTCAACTGAAAACTTCCAAGCCGTCGCCCAGGACGAAACTTATGTGGGAGGCGGCAGCGCCTTTGGCTCTCCAAAACCTGAATCTCATTGAATCGAGAGCGCCGAGGACAACGGCAGAATCCGTGAAATGCGGAGGACTGGCAAGAGACAAGGTACGAAACGGAGGCAGCAGAGAGGAATGTCGCATCTTGTCGCCATCGGCTAGAGATCGGATGGGGCACTTACTCTTTCACGCGAAAGTTAGTTCTCCAGGCTACCGATTCACCTAGAAACACATCCGCCCTGTAGATACCGGGATTCAACACGCTGACAGAGAAACTCCAGTACCGATCCTGAGTCTCGCCGCGCCTCAACGTGATTTTGATAGGTTCTCCGTCGCTAACCACGCGATTATCGGCGTCGTACATGCGCAGTTGCACCGTCGTTTTGAGGGGTTCGATTGATTGGAGAGCTACATAGACCGTTGCGTCGTCTTGACGAGTGAAATCGTATTTCATCTCTTTGATGAACGGGGCTCTGCCTCTTGCGGGTTTTCCCTGGACGAGCATTCCGAAAGTCACGTTCCGCGATGCCGCCACGGGTGGCGTAAATTGACCAGTCGCCCACAGAGTCTGGAGCGATGCGGGCGTCAGGCCAGACGGCGGGACGACAAGGCTGATCGGGATTGCAGACGCAGTAATGGTGTATGTCGTTCCTCCCGCATTATAGGTCGAAATGTCGCGCGGAACCTGGGGAACAAGGCTTTCAGGCAAAGCGCCTCCCAACATGCCTATCACTTCACCGCGTTCATTTAAGAGTGGGCCGCCTGTGGCAACGAGATTGAAAATGTTAGATATGCTTATTCTCTCTCCCCAACCAGCCGGCGATTGTTTTCCCACGATTTGCCCGTCGGAGATGACTCTCCCGCCGTCGGTTTTCGCGTCGAGCCAATAGCAGTGGTCTCCAATTGTCCAGGATTTGGCGTCGGCAGTTCTCAGCGTGGCCCTCTTGTTGGCCTCCACCTTCAAGATGACCCAATCTTGGCGCCGATTCCATCCGGCGACATTGTCGGTCTGAACGCGAGTCCCATCCGCGAATTGAATTCGCAGTGCACGCGCCCCGTCGATGACTCGGAACGCGGTAACGAGAGAACCATCGGTTACTAAGAATCCGGAGCCAGCCCCGATGGCTTGACCCTTTTCATCGAGTTTTTCAATCAGGGCAGTGGCGGCAACTGTATGGCTGTAGATTTCTGCCGGGGTCGGTGGTGCTTCTTCTTTTGCTGCGTCTCCTGGACGCTTCGCCGAGACGATCTCGAATCGTAGTTCGCCTGCGGATTCACCGTCGACGCGCGACTCAAACGTCCATAAGCCTGCGGAAGTATTCTCCAGAAGAGGCATCGTCCAGAATCCACCAAATTTTGTTTGGGTAGCTGGATAATCGAAGCTCGACATTACGGCGAGTTGTCCATTGGGGCCCTTGACCGTTCCTTCGCAATGATGCGTACCCTTGGGTGCCTCCCACTCGAAATAAACGATCACTTGGCGGTCGTCCGGGACGTAGAAAGTTGTGCGCGGATCCAGGATGACGTAAGTCCCGCCACGCGTTTCACCCTTAGTGCCTGCAACAGACCGGACCATGCGAACTCTCGGCCCCGTTGCTGGGACTCCGCCGGCCTGTTGCGCCCCAAGAGTCGCTGTATTAAGGACGAATCCACTGAGCAGGACGAAGACAAATGTTCGAAATCTGGTTGTCGACTGGCCACTGCTTGTTTCCGATATCCAGGGGCGCATGGATTTCGAGTCCTCCATGAGGGAAGTCTTGAACGTCCGCCATTGTACTAGAGATAGATTTCATCTAAGGAGAATGTAGCGGGCGATGAGCTTGATTGATGTAGACCAGGATCGAAGAGAAGCTGATGAATGCCGGAGCTACAGCTGGAGGTGACGCTGGACGAGCTTACGGAGTTTTTCACGGTCTTCGTCGCGCATGTGCACGAATTCGATGCCGCTGCCGTCTGGGCCAATGTTACGGACCACGGCGGTGAAGTTGATCTTGCGAAGGCCGGCGCGAACTTCGAGTTTGATGGAGTCGCCCACAGTGAGCTTCCTGGGGGACTCCAGATAGGCGCCGCCCAGACTGATTGTTTTTACACGTGCGAGGCCTGCCGGGGCGCCCTCGATTTGGGCACGAAGCGGCGAGTCCAGCGGAACTCGAGTGTAGCGCCGAGGAATGACATAGCTCGAGCTGGATTGCGCGGGAGCGCCAAAAGCGGCGGCGGCCTGCTTGAATGAGGGGCGATTCTCGATCAAGGCCAGCGCATCTTCCGCCGCGGCACGCAAGCCGGCGGGTTCCGCGTACGCGAGGCCTTCGCGGTTCTCAGCAAGCCTGCGAAGAAGCTCGGCGGCTTCCGGGGCGCGCATGCGGCCGAGCGCTTCGATGGCCTTTATGCGCACAAACTGGTCACGCAAAGTCTCGTGTTCACCGGCGGCGATTTCCATCAATTGCGGGACGGCGGTGGTTTCCTGCGCCAGGCCGAGCTGGTCGATCATCATGGGAACGACCATGGGATGGGCATCGGCGAGGATGGCGGAGAAGACGAAAGCCGTGGTCACCGCGGACGCAGAATTGTTTGGCCGCGAGAGCTCGCTGACCGCCAAGTCCTGAAGGTTCCATTCCCAACTCGCCAGGGCGCGCGCGAGGCCCCTCAACAGCCGCTCCGGATCTGCCGCGGCCAATAGCTTGATTGCTGCAGTGACGCGCTGCCGTCGGGCTTCGTAAAGCCGCGTTTCCAGAAGATTCAGAACAGGCACTCCGATCGTCCGCAAGAGACGCGCCATCGCCGGCACCATTTCCGCGCCGCGCGGTTCGGTGAGGAGCAAGGTCAAGCGATCGAGCAGGCGTTCGGGGTCGCGCTGCAAAAGCCGGGGCAGGACCGGATCCAGAGCGCGGTTAGCCAGGGACGCGTCCACCAGAAGGAGCCAGCGATCTTGTGCGACCAGGCGGCTCGCCAGCGCCGCCATGTGATCGTGCTCCTTATCGTGAGGAGCACGCTCCAGTCCGGTCAGGATGGTTTCGAATCCGGAGTAGTCGGCGCGATTCACCGCAATGCGCCCCAGGGATTCGACGAAGGCCGCGAGCAGAGCGGCGGTTTCCGGAGATTTCTCTGCGTCCAGAGCTTTCATGGCCCCGCGGCTCAGGTCTTCCGGCAACTGATTGGGCCAGAGGGATTCGATAATGGAACCAAGTTCGTTGAGCCCGGCGGCGACGGAGCGTCTTGCCGAAGCATCCGCATGTTCGATGCGGCGCGCATAATTCAGGACGATGTTGCGCGCTTCACGGCGAGGAGCGTCGGCGCCGGCATCCGCCAGTTGCCCGAGCGTATGGCGTAGCGCCGCAACCGGCACGCACCAGACATCCGGGCCGCGCAAGACCGCCGATTTTTCGCGCGGCGGAAGTTCCAGCCAGAATCGATCAATCAATTGTTCGCGGTGCGTCTCCGTCGACCAGGTGACTGCCAGCGACGAGAGATGCTGCGAAGAGTGCGGACCAGAATAACCGCCGGCCTCAACGATGAAATCGCTTAGGCGATAGATCGTTGGCTTGACGGACGAGGCGGTGAGAGTGCCGCTGGAAAACTCCGCGCTGAGGAATTCAAAAATGATGTTTTCGGAGAGGCGCAACAAGTAGGGTTGCGGCCGTTCGCCTTCGCGCGGCTCATATTGAGAGACGGAGCTGAGCAGCATGCACACGCTGTCGCGGCTGGCTTCTTCCATCGCGCCGTGGATGGCGCGAGCCGCTTCTTCCGGGGAAAGTCCCCGGGCGCTTTCGAGAGGCGGAGTCAGCCGCGCCAGAAGGCGAAGGCTGGCCACCAGATCGTCAAAGTCCGGCGCCTGAATGGGCGCGTCAGCTTTTTCGCGAGGAGAATGTCCACCATAGGCCACGAGCGCGGCAATTAGACTTGCCAGCACCGTGTCCACCCTGCGCTCCGATTGCGTATTGATAGAAATGCCTTCCACGCGGTTCTCCAGAAGTCGCGCCGGCCACCAGGCATTGCCCGCACCGTTCGCTGGGTCTTCCGATCTTAGCAAGGATGCCTTTGCGAGTCGCGCGAGCGTGTCCAGTTCGCCTACATGAAATTTTTTTGAAAAGGACAACGCGTGAATCCCGGCGCGCTGCAGGTCGATCGCCAGCGCCTGCATTTCTCCCCGCGCGTCGGGCAGGTGGGCGTCGCCGATTCTCGGCGCCACAAGACCGCCGCGTTCCACTCGAATCTCCAGGCCACCCAGAATTTCGGTCGCGTTACGGATGGAATCGTAGGCGGTGTCCAGGCTGTCGAGCTTGCGCGGATGATCCTTCTCGTAAAGGCGTTCCGACCGTATGAGCAAATGGAGATTTCGGAGTGCCCGATGAACATCGATTGCTTTTTGTTCGAGTGTGCCTGATGGAACCCGCGCAACGGCTTTCGCAAGCGCGCGCAACGACGCGCGCGGCGTGGAATTCGGGTTCGATTGCGCCGGCGCGGCTTCGCCCTTTGCTTTATCGATCGGCACTATGGCTCTCAGGACCAAAAAGTCTCCAAGTCTTTCTTAAAGTATCCTTACGCCGTTTCGGATGGCGAAAGAGGATGTCTACCAGTCTGGCGATGGCCTCGCGAGGGCAGGAGGCCCCTACTTATACTGCAAGCACGCCTCCGGCCTCCCGGGGAAGCTCCTAACGCCTTTATTTTCAATCGGAATTGTGTGAAGTTCCTTACACTCAACGTGTCGGGATGTAACAAAATGTAACGTTTCGGGTAGGCCCGCGAAGCCTAACTTATGGAGTTTCTGACAGTTGCAAGGCTTACTTCTCGTGTAGCGACTCGTCAATCGGGACTGTGCTGCCTTCGCTTACTTGGAACCTGCGCTTCGCCTCCTGAAATCCGTTCAGTCGCAGTGTTATCGTGTGCATCCCCGCAGGCACCTGCAGGCGGGCCGGCGTGAACTGCCCGGAAGAGGTTCCATCCACGATGATCTCCGCGCCTTTCGGAGTGGAGTTCACCTGTGCCCAGGCGATGCGGCCCGCGGATTTTTCGTTGAGCGTCGCATTGAGTTGCGTCTGGATATTGTCCTTGACCTGAATGGGTCCGGCGTAAGGCTGATATCCTTGCAGCCGCAACACAAGATTGTATTGCCCGGCTGCGAGCGGAAGAGTTACGGGCGTCTGACCAGCCTGTTTCGCGCCGTTGATGAACACATCGGCTCCCGGCGGCTGGCTGCTGATGTAAATGCCTTTGGCCAGCGATTCGAGTTTGATCTTCTGGTCCTGGGCGTCGCCGCTCTTTACCTGCAGCGCAGTTTGAACGGGTTGATAGCCTTCCTTCTGCACTTCCAGGCTGTACTGCGAAGGAGACAGATTGTTAAAGCTGCAGGGCGTCTCGCACTTACTCAGGACATGGCCCGCCGGACCGCGCAGCATCGCGGTTGCGCCGATCACGTCGGTAACGACGTGAATCGCCCCGCGCCCCACTGCTGGAACAGGGTGCGTACCCTCATCAGAGCCGCCGCTGGCAGCCACGGGTGTGTCGTCGTACTCGAGGTGATCGATGACGCGCACGTTGGATGGGGCGTTGCGCAATAATTTCAAAAGCGCGCCATGTTCAGCCGGCCGGAGTTTTCCCGCGAGCGTCAAGGTGTTGCCGGCGGCCTGAACTTTCACGCGGCCACTCAATCCTTTTTCG
>Ga0137404_10001861_pt1 | contig 13859 bp, 11 predicted proteins | sample CZOMad2_1_16fung_FD_108285 | JGI IMG/M metagenome (GOLD analysis project Ga0137404, IMG submission 108285) | Vadose zone soil fungal communities from Angelo Coast Range Reserve, California, USA - CZOMad2_1_16fungal (Illumina Assembly) | ecosystem: Environmental > Terrestrial > Soil > Vadose...
GACCGCAGTAGAGGTAACCTTCTTCTGCCGTGCCGCCCATACTCCGGCGGTCTGGCGTGCGCGGAATCTCGCCGCGACCGGGGGCGAGCGTCTTCAAGATGGGGTCGAGGTGCCGAACGACGTCTGCTTCACCGCCGATCATCATGCAGTAACCCCGCTCCAATCCCCAGATGCCGCCGCTTGTCCCCACGTCCACATAGCGGATGTCCTTCTCCTTCAGCGCCTTTGCACGGCGTACATCGTCTTTGTAATAAGAGTTGCCGCCGTCGATGATGATGTCGCCGGCCTCCATTCGCTCTGCCAGCGCCGTAACCGTCTGCTCCGTCGGGTCGCCCGCCGGCACCATCACCCACGCCGTGCGCGGCTTGGTGAGCTTGCCGATAAACTCTCCCGCGATGTCACGCCCACCGCGCCCTCGCCTGCCAACTGCTTCACGCTGTCGGGGTTCCTGTCGAACACCACACACTCGTGCCCGTCCCGCATCAACCGCCGGACAATGTTTGCACCCATGCGCCCTAAGCCGATCATGCCCAGTTGCATATCCTTCGCTCCCCTTCGGAACGAAACAACGTCCCCTAGGCTAACGCCTGCTCAATCAGCCTTCGTAGCAACGCCAAACCCGCCTGCACGTCCGCACCCAAATGCACCCGCAGCGCCCGGCGATTCCGCTCCGCTAAGACCTGGAAGTCGCCCCGCGCTTGTGCCGCTTTCACGACGCCGAAGGTGTATTTCTGGCCGGGTACGGGCAGGTCTCTCGTGTCGTCGCAGGTAATTTGCAGGAAGACACCGGTGTTCGGTCCACCCTTGTATGCTTGCCCGGTGGAGTGTAAGAAGCGCGGGCCGTAGCCGAGGCAGGTCGCCACTTTCTTCGCGTCGCGGACGGCGTGCCGCATCGCTTGCAGTTGCGCCTGATGCACATCGTTCATCTCCACGTATGCCGAGATGCAGAAATAATCCCCCGCACCGAGGCGTTTCAAGTGCGCCCTGAGGTAACCCGCCAGCGTCTTGTCGTCGCCTGCCGCCGCGGCCAGCGCCGCCGCATTCGTTTCGTCGCTGAATACCTTGACGCCGCTGTCTTCCAGAATCGGCGTCTCCGGAGGGAGCGCGCCCGTCTTCTCGTACTCGGACGTCAATTTGCGCGTGGCGATTTTGCTGGCTTCCACATCAGGCTGGTTGAAGGGGTGGATGCCGATGATCGCGCCCGCCACCGCGGTCGCCATCTCCCAGCGGAAAAACTCCTGTCCCAAGTCATAGGGATCGACGATCAAAATGCGCACAACCGGCTGCCCGGCCTGTTCGAGCGCATCGACCGCTGTGTCCTGGGCTGCATCAGGCGCGGACTCCAACCGGACATAGACGAATAAGCGGTCATGACCGTAGACATCGGGTGCCCCTAGCTGCTCCTGGTCAACGGGAATCAACCCCTTGCCGACTTTCCCTGTCGACTCCGCGAGTAACTGCTCCAGCCACGCGCCGAGATCCCGGATGCCTGGCGAGGTGATGATCGTCACCTTATCACGCCCGTGGTTGGCCAGCATCCCCATGATCGTCCCCAACACCACACCGGGGTTATCCGCGGGGGGGACGCACGACGCACATGAGTGCACCATCTCCTCCGCCCGATCTAAAAACTTCGGCACATCTAGCCCCATGATCGCCGCCGGCACTATCCCGAAATCTGACAGCGCTGAATACCGCCCGCCGATGCTCGGTACACCGAAGAAGATGTGACGGAAGCCGTCGTGCTCCGCAACCTGCTGCATTTTCGAGTCGGGGTCTGTGATGGCGATGAAGCGGTCGCCCGCTCCGTCTGCGCCGACGGTTTGCTTCGTCCGCTCGAAGAAATACCGCTTAAAGATGTTCGGCTCTAAGGTGCCCCCCGACTTACTCGACACGATGAACAGGGTCTGGGCGAGATCCACTTTGCCCTCGAAGGTCTTAATTTGAGCGGGGTCGGTTGAGTCGAGGACATAGAGCTCAGGGTAACCCGGGAACCTGCCGAAGGTCATCCTCATCACTTCGGGACACAGGCTGGAGCCGCCCATGCCCAGCACTAGCGCATGCGAGAAGCCCGCGCCCTTCACGTCTTCGGCCATTTTCCTCAGGTGGTCGATGTGGGCCAACTGGTCGTCGGTAATCCCTAACCAACCGAGCCAGCGATCCTCGTCAGTCCCTGTCCAGAGCGATGCATCCCGCGCCCATAACCTCCGCACCTTGCCATTGATGCGCCAATCTTCGAGCGAGGCCTTGACGGCGGCGGCCAGATCTTCTGGCAACCGGTAAGTCTGCCGGTCGAGTTCGGCGCCGAGCAGCGCTTCCCGCTTCTTCTCCACCGCGCTCAATAATTTGTCGAATGCATCGGCGAAAAGCTGCACACCCTCATCGAGCAGCTTGTCCGTGACCTGCTCCATCGAGATGCCGACTTGCTCCAGGATGTCCATCGTATCGTGCGCCTCTTCAAGGTTCTCTTCAAGGCTGGCGCGCGGGCGCCCGTGGTCGCGGAAGGCATCGAACGTCGGCGCCGGAACGGTGTTCACCGTGTCGGGTCCGATGAGTTCCTCGACGTACAGGACATCGCGGTAATTTGGGTTCTTCGTGCCGGTGCTCGCCCACAAGAGGCGCTGCGTTTGCGCGCTCTTGGCCGCCAGTGCCTCCCAACGCGCGCCCCGATGGAGTTCCTTGTAGCGGTGATAGGTCAATTTTGCATTGGCGATGGCGATTTTCCCGATGATGCTCCGCAGCAGTGCCCGCTCGCCCGCGCTAGCCTCGGTCTTTAGGCGGGCAGTGGCGATGGCGTCCACGGCGGCGTCGATACGACTGATAAAGAAACTGGCAACGCTCGCGATATGGCTCGGGTCGCCGCCGCGCGATACGAACGCTTCTAAGCCGGAGATGTAAGCTTCGGCGACGGCTTCATACGCCGCGATATTGAAGAGCAGCGTTACGTTGACGTTGATCCCCTCGCTGATGAGCTGCCTAACAGCGGGTATGCCTTCGGGGGTGGCGGGAACCTTGATCATGACGTTGTCGCGCCTAACCGTTTGCCACAACCGCCGGGCCTCCTCAATCGTCCCCTGTGTGTCGTGAGCGAGATACGGCGATACTTCCAAACTGACGTAGCCGTCCCGCTTGTTCGTCTTCTCGTAGACGGGCCGCATCACGTCGGCAGCATCCCGAATGTCGCCGATGGCGAGCGACTCAAACAGCGCCTTAGCGTCCATGTCGCGTGTACCTTCGAGGGCCTTGAGCGCATCGTTGTAGTCGGTGCTGCCGGCGATCGCTTTCTCGAAGATCGCAGGGTTGGAGGTCACTCCCCGCAGGCCGTCCTGCTCAATAAAGGCCTGCAACTCACCGGACGTAATCAGCCCGCGTCGAATATTGTCATACCAGATGCTCTGCCCGTAATTGAGTATGTCAAGCAAGGGATTTGCCATGTCACTCACCTCTTAGGAACCTCGCCTCAATCGCCTCAACCTTATTCAGCCGCCGCACGTGGCGCTCTTCTCCCGTAAACTGTGCGGCGACGAACGCCCGGACGATTTCACGGGCAACCTCTTCTCCGATAATCCGCGCACCGAGACAGAGGACATTCATGTTGTCGTGCTCAACCCCCTGATGGGCGGAGTAGTAGTCGTGGCACAATCCGGCGCGAATGCCAGGAAACTTGTTCGCTGCTACCGTGACACCCACGCCGCTGCCGCAGATGACGACGGCGCGGTCCACGTCACCCCGCCGTACCGCTTCACAGGCAAGTGCGGCAAAATCGGGATAGTCGTCGGCCAGCGTTGTGTTATGCGTGCCCAAGTCGGTCGCTTCATGGCCCGCCCCCCTCAAATCGTCCAAGACGGCCTGCTTCAGGGGATATCCAGCGTGGTCGGCAGCAACGGCGATCTTCATTCCGCGTTCACCCCTTGAGCCGCTCAGTCTTTTGCCAGCAACGCCTTTGCCTCGGCAACGATGTGCTCCACCGTAAAGCCGAACTCCTTCAGCAACTCCTTGAGCGGAGCCGAGGCACCGAAGTCGGCTCGGGCGATGACGCTGCCGTCCAGCCCGACATAGCGGTCCCATCCAAGTGTGGAAGCCGCCTCGACAGCAATACGCGCTCGGCACGACGGCGGCAGGACTGACTCGCGGTACTCCTTCGGCTGGTGCTCGAAGATTTCCCATGAGGGCATCGAAACGACACACGAATCAAAGCCCTCGCGCTTCAACTGTTCGTGCGCAGCAACACACCACTGCACCTCAGAGCCAGTCCCCATCAAGATCACGCCCGGCGTGCTGCCGCCATCGGCGAGAACGTAGGCACCCTTCTTCACGCCTTCGGCGGAGGCGTACCTTGTCCGATCGAACGTCGGCAGCGCCTGGCGGCTCAGAATTAACGCGACAGGTGCGCGCTCGCTTTTCGTATGCTTGTGAATCTCCATCGCTACTTTCCACGCCTCGGCGACTTCGTTCGCATCGGCAGGGCGCAAGACGGCGAGGTGCGGAATGGCGCGGAGCGACGCGAGCTGCTCGACCGGCTGGTGCGTCGGTCCGTCCTCGCCGACTCCGATGCTGTCATGCGTGAAGATGTAAATGACCGGCAACTCCATCAATGACGCGAGCCGCAGCGTTGGGCGCGAGTAATCAGAGAAAATCAGGAAGCCTGACCCGTAGGCGCGCAGCCCCGATAACACCAAGCCATTTAAAATTGAACCCATGGCGTGCTCGCGGACGCCAAAGTGCAAATTGCGGCCGTGATGTGAGCCCTTCTGAAAATCGCCCGCCCCCTCGCATGTCAGGCGCGTCTTCGTCGAAGGCGCAAGGTCCGCCGAGCCGCCGATCAGCCAGGGCACGTGCGTCGCGATCGCGTTCAACACCTGCGCACTCGCGTCGCGTCCCGCCACCCCCTTCTCGTCGGCGGGATAGGCCGGAATGTCCTGGTCCCAACCGTCAGGCGGCCCGCCTCCTTGAATCAACTCTAACTCGCGGGCGAGGTCTGGGTGATCGCGCCTGTAGGCGGCGAACTTTTCGTTCCACTGCGTCTCTAGGCTTGCGCCGCGCCCTCGGACCGTCACCATACGCGCTTTGACTTCCTCTGGCATGTAGAAGTGCTTATCCGGGTCCCAGCCGTACCGAATCTTGGTGGCGCGGATTTCCTCTTCGCCTAGCGGTTCGCCGTGCGCCGCCGATGTATCTTGCTTGTGTGGCGCGCCGTAGGCGATGTGGCTGTCCACGATGATGAGTGACGGACGCTCGTCTTCGGCGATGGCGCGGGCTATCGCCCCCTCCAACTGCTCGATGTCGTTCGCGTCCCCCACCCGCTGCACGTTCCAATGGTAGCCCATGAACCGCGTCGCCACGTCCTCGGTGAACGCCAGCGCCGTGTTGCCTTCAATCGTGATGCGGTTGTTGTCGTAAATCCACGTCAGATTGCTCAAACCCAAATGGCCTGCCAGCGAAGCCGCCTCACCTGACACGCCTTCCATCAGACAGCCATCGCCGCACAGAGCGAAGATGTTGTACTTGATGATTTCGTGACTTGGGCGATTAAAGTGCGCTCCCAGCCAACGTTCGGCGATCGCCATGCCGACGCTCGTCGCCACGCCCTGGCCGAGCGGGCCGGTCGTCATCTCCACGCCCGGCGTGATGCGGCCATCCGGCGTGTATTCGGGATGACCGGGACACTTGCTGTGCAGTTGGCGGAAGTTCATCAGCTCTTCGAGGGGTAGGTCGAAGCCATTGCTATGCAGCGTGCTGTAGAGCAGCATTGATGCGTGGCCGCAGGACAAAATGAAGCGGTCGCGGTTCAGCCACTTGGGATGGGCCGGATTGAAATGCAGGAAGCGGTCCCAGAGCGTGTGCATGACAGGAGCCAACGCCATCGGCGTGCCGGGGTGACCGGAATTCGCTTTCTGGACGGCATCCATGGACAATGTGCGAATGGTATTGATACATAGCTCATCTAATTTCGCATCGGTGGCCATTCACATATCTCCTATGATTCCATGGCGCAGATTCGAGAGGCAACACATCGTCTCCTTCCTCTAAGCCTGCTGTCATACCTCTTGTGTCATCTTGTGTGCGGAATCGTCTGATCTGCCCGAAATTCCATGCCGGCGCAGGTTCTGCTCTAGGCGCTACCGATCATGCTATCGATCATAGCAACAGAGGAAGCTTCGCCGCTTTCCCCTTCCCCCGCTGCGACCCGGTAATTTTTTTGGCGAGATGGCGTTGCTATGCCTTTTCGCCGACCATGATGCGGACGGACGATGGCGGGAAGCCTGCCTGGTCGAGCGTCCGTATCAACTCCCCGACGTCCGCCCCATAGCCGTATCGGACGTAAGCCGTAATCGCCTGCTCCTCTTCGCCCACCCTCGCACTGTCCAGCCATTTGAAGGTGCTGCCCATTTTGGGGTCCTTCTTGGGAGTCATCGCCTCCCGTGCTGCCTGCACACATGGCAGGCAGCCCATAAGCTGGGACACTTTGGCTATGAGCGCGAAGTGCGGAATGCCGCCGAACTCGACTTCGTCCGGCACCACACCGACGTTGCGTAGCGTATGGCGCAACTCCATAAAGTCCGCCTTCGCCACATCGCCCACATTAACCATGAGGCCTCGGCCGCACGGCTTGCTGACATCTTCTACGACTTCAGGCTCGCCCAGCCACGGCAGTGTTTTGATGGCCTGGAGCACTTCCTCCAAGCCCCTGCTGCAGCCCACATGGCTCATCCACAGCGTTACCTGCGGCGAGGTGAATTTGGCCACAGCGGCGGGGGTAGGAGCAAACAAGTGCTTGCTAAATAACCGGTCATAGACGATGAGCACGAGCGCCCACACGAGGGCGATGGCAATGATTTCTTTGGCATTGCTGAATCTCATGGCTGTTTGACCTCCCCGGCGCTTCCCTCACGGGTGCTCGACCAGTGTGAGGACATACAAGATCGGAAAGATGGCGGCGACAGCAATGACAACGGAGGCCACAATAGCGATCAAGATTTCCAAGCCGGTCTTGCCCCGGCGCGCCTCATACTCTTCCAGTTTCTCGATCCGATAGAACTCGTCTGAAAGGTTGTTGGAGAACGTGACGGCCAAAAACGCGCCGATCGGGTAGAGGTGGGGGATTTCCGCCCAGCCGAAGTCCACCAGCATTAGTTTGGTGAAGACATAGACCATAAAGGCAGACCAGACTCGGCTGAAGACACCCATCATTAAGAGGAAGCCGGTGAGCACTTCCGACAGCGCAAAGGCCACAATCCAGGACTCGCGCTTGAACATGGGGTTGGTACCAATGTGGAAGAGGCTAATCAATGGATCGTCCAGCACCGACGGGTAGTTATCCGCCACGCCGATGGTCAGGTCGTGGTTATAGATCTTCATCCACCCCAGGGCAAAGAAGCCAAAGCCCAGCAGGACGCGCACCCAGCGCATTTGCTGTTTGCTGATGGTGGTGATGACCTGTAGGTGCGAAACCCATGGCGAGGACACATAGACAATCGCTACCGTCAGGACCGGCAGCACATCCACGGCGATTTTCCAGTCGAAGGCGTACAACAGATACAGGAACGTCCCGAAAATCGTCGCCCCACCGAAGGGCAGGAACAGCTGTGTGATGATGCCGATCGCCATGATCACCTGCGCGTATTTGAAGACCGAGACGGTCGAGGGTTCCAGCGGGTAGCTTGGCATCACCAGCGCATCGTTCACCGCCGAAAACATGAGCACCAACGCCGGGCAGCGCATAAAGAAAATGACCGCCCATTCGCCGATCCTTTTGAACCACAAATGTTCTACCGGCTTATCGGTGAGAAAGCTAGCAACGAGGTGCACCCATTGCTTCGGCTTCCCCCGCAACCGCAACAAAAGTTTGTTTTCAATGAAATTATCGAGCGGGTCGCGCAGGAACCAGAGGGCTAACATCACAGCCATCACGGCGGTGACGCGCAAGGCGATGTTGACCATGTTTGGGTCGAGTAGACGGAAGAATTCTCGATGAAGCGGATGCAGGATGTCATGCTTGATGAAGCGCTCGTGGGCCAGGGCAACCCCAGGCAGCAGCAACACGAAGCTCGCGCATAGCCATGCTTGCCGTCGATGGAACCGCAGAGTAACCGGCTTCATCATGAGCCATTCCTCCGAATCTGCTCATACATGCATGCACCCGTCATGTTCTCACGGATCGACCCGCTGGCCCACTGGTAGTTCTTGCCCTGGTTGGATGGCATACAGCAATCGGGTCAATTCAGTGTTTACCTCAGCCATATGACGGGCGACGCTGATGGCTCATGTCTGTCCGACCGAGCCTTCTCAGCTGACGATACCCCTGCACGGGGCCGACGACCGTACCCACTCTGCATGCTCTGGATCATCCCGCTTGACGTCGCTCGATCACCTCCTCAAAAGTCTCGCGCATACTCGGCAGATGATCGAACAACGTCCGAAAAGCCCCTCGCTGTATGGTGAGGACATTTAAGCCAGTCAGGGGCCTCACGGTCGCCATGCGGGGGGCATCGCTGACAAGTGCCATCTCGCCAAAGCATTGTCCGGGCCCCAACTTCGCGACCACTTTCTCAACCCCTCCCTCTTCTTCCTTCACGACCTCAACTTCGCCCTTTTCGATGATATACAGACGATCCCCTAGGTCCCCCTGGCGAAAGACGATCTCTCCTGGCTCAAAATGCTCGCGTGCGAGGCTCTGAGTCCTGGAGGTCCTGAGCTGGACAATGTCTGGCGGAAGGAGAATGTCCAGTAGCCAATCAGCAGCCACACGCACCTTCCGATCCAGCCCGGGTAGCTTCATCAAGTAAATCGCTCTCCAAAGAAGCCAAGCAAATACACCCGAGAACTTCATCCCCAAAATTTGTGCCACAGCAGAGCGATGGCCAAGGGCGCCTAGTAGGCCCAGGACTGCGAAGGAAAAGGGCTTTTTCGGCATCCCGCGCATGGCAGCCAGGATGTTATGGGCTATACAACGCCCCTCCCGCACGGCATATTGGGCGGTTGGAGGACAGGGCTCTCCAGTTTTCTGATCGATGATAAAAGCACAGTCTCCTAAGGCCCACACATCGGGATACCCAACCACCTCAAGGAACCCATTCACCACAATCCGACCGCGCTCCTTTTGACAGGGTAACGCGGCCACGAGGGGATGAGGGGCACCAGGCACGGTACTGACTAGCGTCTTGGTCGGAACTCTCTCTTCAACATCCAGCACAGCCTCATCCGCCGTGGCTGCGGTCAGGCGAGTGTTCAGGCGAATGTCCACCCCTCTGCGCCGGAGAATATTTTGTGCATAGATCCCTAGATCCTCGGGCAGCTCAGGCAGGATACGAGGGCCAGCATGTAACAGAATGACTTTCAGTTCGTCAGGGCTGATGTGTCGATAGTGCCGGACGACCCTATGGACAAAATCATTCAATTCGGCCGCCACTTCGACGCCGGAAAAGCCACCGCCTGCCACGACAAAGGTAAGCAACCTGCGGCGCAGGTCCTGGTCCTCTTCGATATCAGCTTCCTCCAGAGCATGGATGATGTGGTTGCGCAGAAAGATGGCATCTCCGAGATTTTTAAACGGCAGAGCATGCTCTTCCAGGCCGGGCATGATGGAGAAATTTAGAACGTTCCCTAAGGCCAAGATAAGGTAATCATATTCGATCGTGTGGGCGTGGGGACGAAACCCGGGGCTGGTGGAGACCACCTTGTTTTCGAGGTCGATACTTTCCACCTCGCGCACATGCAAGGTGACCGTTGGGCACAGCCTTCGAATCGGCGCGATGGTGTGCAGAATCTCGATGCTGCCCGAAATGATCTCAGCCAGCATCGGTTGGAATACCATATAGTTTTCGCGGTTGATTAGTACAATTTCAACAGCCTCGTCCCGTCTTAGAGACTTTTCCAAAGCCATAGCCGTGTAAATGCCGCCGAATCCGCCGCCTAGAACAAGAACACGCTTGCGTTTTTGATCATCTCGTACCATTGTCATTCCCCAACTAAACACCAGACATATTCGGCACAAAAAAGTGCTCAGAGCAGCGCGCCAAACACCCTTTTACGGGTGCCGTCTTACGTCTGACGGATGCATGGGATGGAGGGATTTGGCTGTTGGCCTGGTCGTCGTGCCAGCTGTAGATGATCCCTAGCGCCCCCACCATGAGGCCCGCGACGATCATCTGTTCAATCAGGCAAGGGGGCACAGCGTGCATGATGAAGCGGTCCTCCACGGTCGTCAGTTCGCTTTCATCGACGATACAGATGACGTACTTCTGGTTGCTCGGAGAGTTCCGGACGATCTCTCATTTCTGAGCCATGAGAAGTCCAGCCCCTCCGTGCCTCGAAGCTCGCACGCCTTAACAGCCATGATCAGCCCGCTGAAATCCGTAGTAGCCTGAAGATACTTTACCTGCTCAAAATGGGCTGCCTCCAAATTACATGACGCCAGGGCTCACCGCGGGCGGGTTGACCTACTGATACATCTAATGACTATCCGGCTGCCGCCGAGGCGATGAGCGTGATGAGCTTAAGGATCTGGGCTTCTGTCATCTGGCGACGACAGAGCGTAAATTATGATGCATGGATCTAAACGGTGTGGGCGCTACCGCACGGCCCTACCTCTACCGGAGATACGCTTCAATAGCGCGCTGAAGCTGGAACACGCTACGACAATGGCAAGCTATGTCGGTGCACATCCAGACTTCAGCGTGAGGGGGCGAGGCGAGCTGAAAGCGGTGATAAAGCTTGCCCCGCCGGGCAGTTTTATACAAGGGGATATGGATTCCCCGGGAAGGAGCACGCAGCTCGTCTGCAGGAAGGAGTCCATGCTTCCGCTGGCCATCCTGCGCTCTTCGATAGTCATCAGGACACCCTTTCGCTGCCGCCCGAGCAGTTGACTATGTTGGAAAACAGTCCACCGTAGGACAGCATTTCTCCTCAGTCAAGTAAAATCAAGAAATTATTGTAGAAGGCGGATTTAAGTTGTCGTCCGCTGTCGTACTATGTTGGTCAAAGCCTTAAATCGATGAGGGGATGACCTCCTCTGGCATTTGTTCCCCATTTCTCAGCCTTCTATAGCAAGAGCGATGCCGGTGCAGGCTCTCCATGCTCAATGGTTTAAGATATTAAGATATAAGGATTGCATGAAATAAAGTCGCCATAGCCATATGAAACCAGCTGTGCGCGGTTAAACAGGCGGGGGGCGTCAGCAGCCGGGAACATCCCAAATAGTTTTTATGCTCAATAGGTTTGGAATTTGTTCAGAATCAAACGCGATGTTTAAATCTAGACCTCGTCGACAGCATCCAGTGGACAGACCGTACCGGGCGTGTCTACCTCGATGCGCGGTATACGCGGTGAACCCGGCGCCGCAGCGAGAAGAAGTCCGCGCTCACTCGCGGACCCATATTCCGGTCACGGTGCCAAAAGTGACGGCAAGGGTTTCAGGTTTCATAATAGCCAGTCCCGCACACTTTGATCGTCTGGCCACAGACCGGCTCATCCACCATAATATCTGTCGTCTACAGCCACTGCACGGCCGTGTTGCTCTACAGTAGTCCAAGAAAATACTCCCAGTTTTTGCGCATAGGAGAGCTGAGATCCAGTCCGGGGTCTAGTTCATAACATCCTCTACAACCTTTGCTTACATCACAATAAATGTAAAAATCGAGGTCGCCTAAGAGCATGCTGGCTTTCGATAAATTTTGGAGATAAGCCGATATCTGTTTGTTCTCTATGATGGAAAAAAGGCAATATATGAATTCTTGTTGACAGTGAACAAGATTTTGGTATATAAAAGTCATTTTTCGCTGCTCCCAACAGAGGAATGACAGGTCGCTGCGTATGATGACCGGATAGCCCAGTTCCATTGCCACTTGGATAGTGATTGTACATGCTTGCGCGCAGGCGGAAGGCTCAAGCTGGACCTGGAGCCGTGTACGCGATGACTGACGCACCGGACGGCAATAAAATTGGCATTTATGACCGGGATGCCGAAAGGACGGATCCCCCCTTCTCCCTGATACTTCCTGCCCAGGCGAGGTTCAGCCCATCAGGCGACATACTGATGGGCCCTACAAACGGCTCTAGTGAGATCCATGTCCTCACCATTGGTCTAGCCAACCTAGCTAGTGCTCCATGGGTAACGCTAATCCCTCACGGTTGCACTCGTGTCAGCTTTGCCTTTAACCGCCGAGAACACCTGATTATCACCGAATCCTCTCGGAACGGTGCCGTGGGTGCCCCACACGCCGGCGTTGTCTCTTCCCATACAATCGCAACCGATGGTAGCCTTGAGGCGATCAGGGTCTTGGGGCCGGTTTTTCAGGCTAGAGCATGTTGGATTGTCATCCGGAAGAACAGCCATTTCGCATACACCACTAATGATTGTAGCAGCGGTAGCAGCACTATGAGCGGCTACCGCATTGGCTTGGACGGCAACCTCGTTCGAACCATAGCTGGCAGCGAACCAGTCAGCCCATGGTGAATCGCGCAAGTGGTGCGGTATGGCAGCGTACCAGAGGTCCGATAGCAAGCTCTCACGCTGGAGGGCCACCCTGGAACGCTGTAGGTGCTGAGTATGGGGAGAGGAGGAAAGGAGGCGGAAGACCAGCTAATGAGGAACTACTGCAACGCGGCGCACACCTAACTGCAAGCCTACGTTGGAGGGGGAGGAAAAATGAGATTTCGACGCTGTGTGCGGTTGATGGGCCAGTCTCTCATGGGTGGGGTCTTCATCCTGGTCGTGCTCGCAGGGGGTATTATCGGTGATAGCAAGCTTTCTGCCATTGCCCAACCGTCGGACCCAACGCAGTTACGACCTGTGGCGCGGGTCCAACGTGACATCTATGCAGCGGAACGTGATTTGGATCGGCTCTTGTACCCCGGCGTGAACGCTGAGGAGCGTGCGGCGGTCGGGGAAGGGTTCATGTTCTTCACGACCCCTCACACGCCCGAGGAGGGGGCGGGGCCGGTGGCCAACCAGCCCTTCTGCCTGGGATGCCACAGAAGTTCGGAGGAAGCACGCCCTGGCTTCGGTCTCGTGACGTGTGACACTGACACCACTGACACCAATGGCGTCCCCATCTGTAATACGCAGGTCTCCCGCGCCGCCCGGTCGACCCCGACGAACTTCGCGGTTACCTCGTTTAACCCCGAGACAGGGGGCGGAGTGCCGGCAGACGACGTCGATGCAGTGAATGGCCCGGGGCGGACGGCGGCCTTCACGATTTTTGGCGATTTTTCGCCCTCGGCGCCCTTTTCCAACTTCAACGGCTTGCTGGAGTTTAGCGGGTTCGTCCAACATACGAGGCCCTCGCTTCCCCCCCCCGAGTGTCTTCCCGATCCTATTCTCCCGATCGAGCGTGATCCCTTCTTGCAAGGCGGCATCGATCCAGTGACGCGGCTGAGTCCGCTCGGTTTCCGGCGGGCCGTAGGGGAGCGGGCCGGCCCACCGTACATCGGCCGCGGTCTGATGGAAGCGGTCCCCGAAGCGGCGATCGTCGCCAACGCGGACCCCGAAGATACGAGAAGCCACTGCTCCTCTCTGGATAACAACGGGGATGGCCTATGCGACCCCAATAATCCGCGTCGCGTCGCACTCAACCTGGAATGTTCTGGCGACTGTATCTCTGGCCGGAACAATGTAAACAGCACGGCAGGTGTGTTTGTTAACGCTAACAACGATCCAACGGCTAGCTTTACCCTCGGCCGCTTTGGGCTACGGGCGGCGGGGCCCACCATTATACAGTTTGTGATTGGTGGCGCCCAAGGCGAGCTCGGGTTCACCAGTCCGTTTAATCTATCCGAGATCAATAATAATGCGAATGTCGGCCGGCCGAGCTGTCAGGACACCGTGCCTGAGCCAGAACTCCCCGCGTCGACGATTCTCA
>Ga0137404_10001864_pt1 | contig 13844 bp, 6 predicted proteins | sample CZOMad2_1_16fung_FD_108285 | JGI IMG/M metagenome (GOLD analysis project Ga0137404, IMG submission 108285) | Vadose zone soil fungal communities from Angelo Coast Range Reserve, California, USA - CZOMad2_1_16fungal (Illumina Assembly) | ecosystem: Environmental > Terrestrial > Soil > Vadose zone...
ATCGGCTTGGGCTCGTGGGGAAGAAGCTCGGTTCGCCCAGCCCAGCGGGTTGTTGCCCCCGTCGACTGGCAGCAGCATCGCCACCCGATGCGTGAGCCCCGTGCCCGTGCGTGGGGTATTGAGGAAACCGAGGTCGGGTGGCGGCGCCTGTCCACTGGAGATTGCGTCGAGCGAAGCGGCGGCCCGCGCGAAATTGCCGCGCACCATCTGGAAAGCACTCTCTGCATTGACCGCATCGGCGGCCGCGTCGACGGCAACTTCCAGAGCGTCGAGCACCTTCGCAGCTCGAGGCCGGCGTGTATCCGAGGGCGACAACACCGAATCCGGATGGTCATGCCACTTCACGGCGAGCGCCAGTCCGTCGACCACGATTCTTCTGTCCGCGGCACCTGGCAACGGCGCGATGGTGCGGAAGTCGTCGATCAGCTCGTCGAGGCCCGCCTCGTGCAGGTTGCGCTCGAACGTGTAGCCGAGTAGCGCTCCGATCGGCTGCCCCTGCCGGACGCCTTCGAACAGTTGCTTGGCGAGCCGAACGCGTCCGGACGTTAGCTCGATAGCGTACGCCGAGTCGCGCTCGCCTCCATGCGCGAGGTGTGCGTTTCGCAGGAGTGCCGCCGCACTTGCCTGGTTCAGCGAGGGTGCGTGGATGAAGCCCGGGTCGTCGTGCGCGGATACCAGCGGTCCGGGCTCGTCGGGTGCTGTCACCGCCGGACCTGTGGTCGCTGGACGGAGGTTCTCGACCCAGCCGTATCCGCCGACGTTGATTCCTTTGGGCGTGGCGGCGCGCATCTCGGCGAGTCTGCGACTGGCCAGCGAGGTGACCCATGCGTCGAGCCGGTGTGAAGTGGCGTCGAGGGTCGTTGCGAGGTGTCGCTCAAGGGCGGGCGGCTGCGTGGTTGCAAGGGACTTCAGCGCCGCACGGAATTCCACCAGCACAGGGTCGCTGGCCAACACATCGCGGACAATTCCGCCGGCCACCGGCTGTGCACGCAGCCACGACCAAGTCGGTGTCGGGGTCGGGGCGGGCACCAGGTCGACCAGCTCCGCGTCTCGCAGCAGAGCCGGGTCATTGGGGTCGAGCGCCCGCGCGGCGGCTTCGGTGTACTCTCGCAGCAGCGCGTGACGCAGCAGCGCCTGCAGGACGGCAACCCGGTCGCTGGGGACGGGTGCGGCCAGCGCCTCGGGGTCGGTGATGGCCAGGAGATCATTGATGTAGGATGGCGTGCCGACCAGTTGAACCGTAACCTCGCGCGCCACTCCGTCGTACGCCGCATGGGCAAGTGCCGGAACGCCGAGACCGAGCTGGATCGGCAGCCGGCTGCTGAGCTGCACGAGCTTCTGCCAGAAGCCGACCGCGTCGAGGTCCTCGCCCAGGAAGGCGCGTAGATGCTGCAGAAAGTGCTGGCCCATAAGGGCGCGCACGACGTACGAGGAGGACATGGCTCCCCCTTGGAGCACGTCGACCAAATCCGAGCTCGGGTCATCCGTTCCCCCCATTCGAGGCACACCAGTGGACGCGGGTCGGAACACAACGTCGCGCAGGCGAACCAGCATATCGCGCAGTTTCGTGGCCGCCGATTCCGAATTGGTCCAGCTGTCCAGTGACGTCACGGGAAGGACCCCGTACGGCTGGCGACCGACGCGGAGGACCGGCAGGGGTCCACCCGGGCGCAGGTAATCGAGCGCATGGGTGCGTGCCCAGTCCCGCCCGGCAATGGTCAGTCCGGTACCGTTGAAGCCCACCATTTGGGAGAGGAAGTAGCCCCAGGTGGCTGGCCATAGGGCGGTCGCCATTGCGCGGGCGGCGACTTCGTCCTGGTCAGGACCGGCGGCCAATCGGGAGAACGACCCGACGCCGAACGCTGTCGACGCGAGATCCGCGCTGCTTCCCGGGGTCAGCTCGGCGCCTTCCCACTCGCGGGCGAAGCTCTTGTCGTGCTGCGGGTCGGGTTCTTGGTACTGCGTGCGACCGGCGGCAGTATTGTTGGTCGCGGACGCGGCCGGCATGAAGGCGAGCCCATCGGTGTAGCGGTGCGCATCGAGTTGAGCGGCGAACGCCGCGGATTGGTCGCCATTAGCGACGCCCGCGACGAGGAGCACATCGACAGCTGGCGTTGGCAGCGTCAGTCGCAGAGCCATGCCAGCCTTTTCGGCGCGGTCGAAGTCAACCATCCAGCGCATGCCTTCGTCGACCGCTGGCTGCTCGTGGTCGATGGTCACATCGGCGTTGAGGTCAGGTCCGATCGCCAGATCCGGCTCGACGTCGCGCCCGGTGGCCACGGCAACGGACACCCCGCCAGCATAGGCCGTCGCGACCCAGCGGTCGGGGAGAAGTCGCACCCTCGGAGTACGCGTGTTGGTGGCGGGATCCCCAAGGTTCGGAAAGGCCGGAGTTCCGGGCGGGCGTGACGAGAGGTTGGTCGGGGTCAACGCTCGTGCCACCCAGGCCGCGCGCTCTGCACCGAACCGGCTGGCGAGCATGCGCCAGGCTTCACGCGCCTTCCGGTCGTCGTCCCACTGGACCTCCCAGAAACGCCGGCCCCACAGCATCTCGTCGGCATCGAGCGCCGGGTCATGAGAGTCGAGGTGCACCTTGTCTGGGTAGACGCGGACGCGCAGCTCATCGCCGAAGAAGCGGGTCTCCAGCCGGACCGGGAAGAGCGCCAGCGGCAGCGTTGATGGGCCCAACTCGTCACCCAAGGCAGTTGGGCCAGCTCCGCTGTTGGCGAGGACCGCTCCGAGGTCGACGAGGGGGATTGACATCAGCTAAACCCCAGTACGGTGGCGGGGATTGTGACCCGGACGGGCATCTGTCGGGTCTGGTGCGCCGTGAGCGCGGCATTCTCCTTCGGCGGCGGCACGTGGGTGGTCGTCCCGTTATCCGTGCCGACCTCGACCCCGAACCGCGGTGCAGACGGATGCTCTTGGATGACGATGGACCAGGTGGCGATGTCGTTTACGCCGATATCGAAACCGAAGTAGCGCACATCGAGGGCGAACCCGCCGGTGAAGATGGGGTGTCGCTCCTCCCCCGCCCTCGTTGCGTAGACGATCGCGTCGGGGTAGCGACGGAGCAGCTCACTGCGCACCAACATCACGAAATTCTCCTCGCCCGCACCGTCGCCGAGGGCGCGTCCCGCCCATGCGCCGATCGCGTCGATGTCGGGAGGCCGACTAGGTGATGCCGAGCTGTCCCAGAACCGATTGAAGTACGTTGTGGAAAGGTCGGCAGGAAAACCGCGCCACAACAGCTCGCGTCCCATCTCGGTGTTCAGACCGACGAGATACGCCTGGACGAAGCGCGTGTTCGTCTCCAGCGGCACAACGGTGTTGGGCGGCACCAAGTCAATGCCAGGTAGCACCAGTTCTTGTGCAATCTCGACGAGCGGCTCGACCATGGACTGCGGGAACACCGGCGAGAGCCCGACCGGATTCAGGGCTGCCTCATCGCTCGCCGAGACGCCGGGGATGGCGAAGACTGCTCGCGCCCGCGCAGCAAAGGTCACGGTCGGCGTCGTGCGGGCCAGTGTCTCGGCGAAGGCGACGGCGAGCTGGCCGTTGGGCAGCGGAGGAATGGGCTTGATCACCGGGTCCGGTATGAATCGGGCGAGGTGCGGGCCGGCGACTAGGCGAAAGAGCTTCGCGGCCTGGCTGTCCACGGGCCGTGGAGGCCGCGGGAACGGCGGGACCGGGTCGGGTGGGTCAGGTGGATCAGGTGGATCAGATGGGAGACGCCGGATCGGAAGAGCTACCGTGCGTCGAGTGGGGAGGGACGGAGTGTTTATCATGTCCAGCCACGACCCCGTGACCGGCACCGGACTACCCAGCGGCACGAACCTGAAGAACGGTCGCTTGGGTGCGGTCGCCACGGCAGCAGCCGTTCCCTCGGTCCAGAACACGTTGCTGATCAGTCCGGCTGCAACGCGTTCGAGCGTGACCGGGCCGGTGGTGGGGGCCAGTCGGCGGGCCATCACCTGCAAAGGCTGAAGCTTTTGCAGCACCCCGGTCGTGCGCGGGAGGGGTGTCGTTGCGACGCGCTGCACCCGTCGGTTCAGCGCACCGCGAGGCCGGGCGACGCGACGTAGTGCGGTGGAGTATGCCGAGGTCTCCAGCCCTGTGTTGACGAGCACGTTCGCCAGAGCGCCGCCGTGCAGGAGCATCCTGGGTTGTGCGGGCGCGAGCACCTGCAGCCCAACGGCGGCATCCATCTGTGAAATGTAGCGGGAGTGGAGGCTCAACGCCACCCGCCAGCCGAGCTGGGCCTGACGGAGCAGCTGGTTGACCTTCGCGAGTTGGGCCGCTTGGTCCCACGCTGAGGCCATCAAGGCGTCCTGCTGCTCCTGTACGACTCGGGTACCGAGGTGCGCCACCGCACGATGCCAGGGCGCCAGGTTGAGCTGTTCGAACCAGCGGCTAGGCGAACTTACGTCGAGCTCGATGACCTTCGCCTGCGCCGCGCCGTATAACGGCGGTGCGAGCAGTGGGTCCTCGGTGGCAACGACGGCGGCCGGTGCGTTGAGAATGGGCCGCAACGTCTTCTCCCACGCGGCTTGCAGAGCAGCGGTCGGCCAGCCACCCTCGTTCGCGCCGACCGGTTGCAGCGCACCGGCCAGCGAAACCGTCGTACCGGCTGGGATGTCAGCAGAAAGGCCGCTCTCCCCCACGTCCACCGGTTGGATGCCGATGCCTGGGGGCAAGGGACGCGCACGCAGCAGCATCGCGAGTGACTGGAAGTCGCCGCCAGCGCCGGTAGCGAACGGCCACGAGTAATACACGGGCAACTCGACCGCATGCGCCGATAATTTCCAGGCCGGCACGAGGTGGGCCTCATCGTCGGCGGTGATCTCTTGGCCGAGCCCTGCTTTGCACCCCAGCTCGAAGGTTGGGACGACGCATGCGAGGTACTCAGTGTCCGGCTGAAGAATGCGCGAGCAGAGAAGCCGCGATACCGTGCGCTCGGGGTTGTCGGCCAGCTGGTTCTCTAGGGCGACACCGACCTCGGACGTCACCTGGCCGTGCGCCCAAGCCCAGCTGTCTGCCAGGTCGGGCAACTCGGCGGCGGCGTCGGCCGGACCACTGATGCGCAGCACCGGCAGCAGCCCGGATGTCGGCGGGTCGAGCCGGACGCCGTCCTGAAGCCGGACGACGACCAAACAGAGCCAAGGTCGGAGCCGGTCCTGGGCGCCCGCTCCCGCTGGCGTGAACAGCCACGACAGAGAGGGCTCGTCGAGCTCCACGAGTGGGAAGTAGTTCGGCTCGAAGGTGCGTGAGCCCCTCGCGGGATCGGTGCGCACCACCTGCCGACGATCGAGACCCGTGACGTGTCCTGGTCCCATCACGGTGACGGGGACCGAAGGCGAAGGCCCGTCGTTGACGGTGACTGATGCCTTGGCGCTTGCCAGCCCTGGCTGGTCTGACGTAAACTTGTCGGGGTCAAGTAGGGCGGCCGCGGCGCCCCGGCGTACCCACGGGAGGAAGACTAGATCGGCGTCGCTCATGGGCCAACCACCTCGCTGCGCGGTACCAGCACCCAGGCAGACCGGTCGACCGCCTGGCCACGAGCCTCGGCCCAAGTGAGCTTCGCGTCAGTTGGAGCAGGAGCTCCCACGGCGACCGCAGCCCACCCGGCTGGGTTGACCATGGGTGCGGCGGGGCTGACCGGAGATGCGAACCGCCTCTCGAGCGCACGGCGGACACGGGACGTGCCAGCCGCGCTGAGCAGAGTCATCACCAACACGCTCGGCCCATCCTGACGGTAGGGATCGGGCTGAAGCACAGGGTTGCCGTCGGGGCCAATGAGGATGTTGGTGTACTCGAACGGTGAGGTCTTGCCAGGGCCGGCTGTGTAGCCGCCGGCGCCGATTGTCACACCCGCGTCCATGGCCTCAAACGACGGAGCCGCGAGCCTATCGTCATCGCTCATGTCGAAGAACTGCCCGGGCGCAAATAGCTCGCTGACGCTGATCCTCTCCTGCGGCTTCGGACCGATCGAAGCGCCAGTGATCGTGAAGCGCCTGTCGGTGCTCGGCGTGCCGGTACCGAGCCGGTCGATGTCGCGCGTCAGCCCCAAGGGTACGACGGTCTGACGCACGGTGAGGGTGCCGAGTGGGTGCATGAGGACACCGGCGGTGGTCGGTTGTCGGAGACCGACGAGCTGGCTCGCGCCGCCAGGCAGCTGGGCCTGCCACGATTTGGAGTCGGAGAGCGCCGTGATGAGAACCCCGAGCACGTCGACGAGGACCAGGTCGTTCGGTATGCCTCCGTCGGCGAGCGTGGCGTTGAACTTCACCGAGAAGTCGCACCACAGGATCTCGAACGACGCCTTTCCCGATGCGCGCAACGGGAGCGGTCCCTCAAGCTCGCCGGCCACTGAAACCTTGAACAGATTGTGGCTGCCGCGCTTGAGCTGGACGCTAGCTCGGAAGTCGGCGAGGAAGTGGGGGGGCAACAGCTGGATCAGCACGTCGAAGCCGATATCGCCCTCGATGCTGAAGCCGTATGCCGCCGCGTAAAGCGAGGCGTTGGCGCCGAACTGGACGGTGTTCGAGGTGACCGCGAAATAGGCCTGGCAGATCAGCTTCGGGTTCTCGCCGTTGGTGAGCGCAAGCTGGAGGCGGGCGACGCTCGGGAACCCTGCCGGCGCGGTGAACTTCGGGTGCAGTCCCCCGATGGCGAGCGCGAAGCCCGGCGCATCCTTCCATCCCATCCGCATCGACATTGCCCCAGTGATTACGAACCGGCTGCATATCTTGGAATCGTAGAGCATCGCGTCGAGCGCGAAGGTGCCCGCGTCGAAATCCAGTATGCCGACTGCATCCATGTTGAGGCTGATGGTGGGGAGGTCGGTGCGCGGCAGGATAGCGCTGACACGCCCGAGGATGATCAGTCGGTTCTGGTGGTTCCCCCATTCGTAAATCAGACCAAGCTCGAAATGCACCAGCGTTGGTGACGCCCAGCCGATCTTCGCGAGCACCCCGACCATATGGTTGCCCCGGTGTGCCGGGAACAGCGTCTGTAGCGCGCGAAGGATCTCTGCCGTGTGGTGCACCGGATCCGCTGGGAAGAGTACGTTGCGCAGCTGTCCGGTAGGCAACGCCGCCCGCATCGCCAACTCGTCGAAGGTGCGGTGCACGGCGATCATCCCGCCAACGCCCTCCAGGAAAAACCCCATGCCCAGCGGATACGGATTGCCAAGTTCGATCGTGAGGATCGCGATGAGCGAGAAGCCCTTCGAGCCGTCGGGGTTTAGGGTCGCGACGAGGCAGATCGCCTGGATGGTGAGCCCGCCGCGGAAAGCGAGGTCGAGCGTGCCGAAATAGATGCCTTGGTCGGGATCGTGCAGGATTGAGCCGCCGCCGGCCACGATTGCCGTCTCGACGTTCACGGCCACGCCGCGCGGGAACTTCGCACCGACGTGCAGGTCCACCAGCCGCAGGTTGCGCTCTTCGGGCGGCTTCCCGCTGTCGACGGTGAGCTGGATACCAAGCTGGTCCATCCGGATGTAGACCGGACCGATCTGGGCACTGAACGACGTGTCGAGCTCGAGCGTGGACTGCTTCATTTGTGCGGGCGGCACGTCGGCCGGACCGCGCGTGAGTCGTATGCCGACTTCGTGGATCGTCACAGGTCCGAACGCGCGGCCGATGGGGATCGTGGCCGCGATGACCGGTGGTCCAACGTTCCCGGATCCACCTAACGGCGGAGGTTTACCCGTCGAGCCCGGGGACCCTTCCAAGACCAGCCCTCGCGATGAGGAATAGCCGATCGTCAGCTCGAACGGCAGCCGAAGCGGAGTCTTGCCCATCAATTCGGCAGCGAAGCCGTCATGGTCGGCCGAATCGAGCAGGAGCGCCGCATCGGATATCATTGCGAGTAGCTCGGCCGCATCGGAAGTGAGCGCGAGCGTGAACGCGAGGTGCCCGATGTCGAGCCTGCTGCCGACGGAGGAAGGGAACGAGAAGGCCACCTGGGATGGTGCAGGTTCCTCGGGGCTCGGGTCGCGCGGGTTGGCTGCATAGCCGACGCTGAACTCGAAGTTGCCCCCCGCGGGCCCTCGCACCTCGAACCGGTCAAACGCGACAAGGATTGCAACGGCGGCATCCATCCGCGACTTGAACGAGAACTTCCACGTGTCTCCCAGCGGCTGCTCGATGTCAGCGTTGCCGCCCACGGCCAGGAAGAGCGCTGGCCCGCCCTCGACCGCATGGACCATGGCAGTCGTCAGGTTGACCCTCCCCGCCGCGCCGGGCTCGGTCGAAGCGTTCTCCGTCTCGCCGCCGAACGAGAACGACGTCATCCGCTCCGAGACGACGTCGGACCGCAGCGGGGTCTCTGTGGTGTCCACGTCGAGGCCTCGGCCGTCCCAACCAGTCATCACGTCCTTCATGAACGTGATCTTGTCGCCGTCCTTGTTGATTGCACTCAGCACTACGGCGGCCGCCCGCACAAGGAAGTCCATCGTCGGAGCGATGAGATCCGGACGGCTCTTAGCACCCGGGTCGAACTGCTCCAGGGACTTGCCCGGCTGCCACAGAAAGCCGAGGAGCGCCATCAACGAATCCCAGACGTTGACCAGGTTGTTGTTCCCCGGCCCGAATGTCGATGTGGTATCCTCCAACGTCGATACGGCCTGCATAAGGAGGAACAGCCGGGGCGCCCGCAACCGGAAGTAGTTGCTGGCCATCAGCTCCAGCAGCGCGTGGCCGAGGTCTTCAGCACCGGACTCGAAGCTGTCCGACCAAGCCTCGATCTGACCGGCGAGGGCGTCGAGCACCGCCGCGATATCCGCGATCGCCTCGATACCAGCTTCGGCGGACGGGTGCGATGCATCGCGATAGGCCTTGAGCGCGTCCAGCTTGTCGGGCGGCAGCGGCGTGGGCGCCGATGCGTTCGAGGGCTCGCCGCCGAGGTCGCGAATAACCGCGTCGCGCCCTAGCGGATCGCCCAGAGTGTCGCCGACCCAGTCGAAGAAGTCGATCATCTCGCCGGAGAGCTTCTGGAAGAAATCTTTATCCATCAGGGCCCTCCCGCCGGGGGAATCTCGATCGCCTTGCGCCGAAGTCGAGTGGGCGGCTCCTCATCCTCGGGTCCCAGTGGTGCAACCTGTACGAGGTAAGGTTCCACCTTCTCAGTCGTGACAGCCGGCTCGTCCGGGTCGCTGAACGTCGTAAAGACCTCGTGGATCGCATCGAGCCGGCCGTTGTCATGCGCCTCGAAGCGCACGCGTCCCACATTGCCGCGGAACAGGATCTGGCGGGCGTTCCGCAGGCGGTTGAGTGCGTGCTGGTGGCGGGCCGCGACCTGCTGATATCCCTCTAGGATGGTCGCCGGATCGCTGAGCTTCGCCTCCACATTGGCGTCGAGAACCAGCAGCTGGATCGGCTGCGGTCGCTCACTGTCGTGGCGCTCGTCAAGCAGCGGCTTCACGCGCCACCGCCAATCGGGCAGTTTGGCCGGGTTGAGTCGGCTGCTCTTGAGCGGGTCGAACGTGTCCGGTCGGTCCGGATTGTTGAGATCGGGCCAACCCCAGGTGGGAAGTCGCACCGGCACCGTCCTGAGTCGCGACCGCATTACCGGAAGCAGATCCTGCTCGGTCGTGCCCTCGGGGAGTAGCACCATGTCGTCGAGCGGCTGGTCCCAGCCGAGGCGCTCGGCTCCTAGCTTGAGCCGGATGAGCTGCTGGGCGAAACCAGCGGCCCGATCGAGGAAGGTGATGAACGTCGGCATGACGTTCTTGAAGCCGCTCGATGTGAACTGCGCGAACCGCGCCGGGCGGGTGGCGTTGCCTCGCCAGTAGCTCATCAAGGTACCGGACGAGTAGTGCACGTCGCCGGAGAGGAGCACGACGCGGCCGTACGGTTCGAGCCTCTTCAGCAGATGCTCGAACGTCTCGGCGTCGAACGCCCACGCCTCGATCGCGTCGGGGTTGGTGCCGGTCATTTGTCGGAGACCGGACGTGCTGGTTGCGTCGAGCTCGCTGCTCGTGCTTTTGGCCTGCACTGCGTCGAAGACGCGGTACGACAGCGGCGCGACGATCTCGTCTAGTACCGACGGTCCGATCACCTGCAACGGCGCGATTACGATCAGGATCTCCCGGCCGGCCGGCAGCGGAGGCAAGGGGATTTGGTCGACCATCGCGTCGACCGACACGTTGCCCGGCGGGCCGGCCCGGGTGGCGTAGCTGCGCCGAGTGCGGTTGTCGAACGCGATCACGCGGTGCTTAGGGCCATCGATCGTGAAGTGCCATTTGAGGGGCGGGTTGGCCGAGGCGAATTTGCCGTCCGGCGTCTCGGTGAGCGGCTGATCATGACCAAGCAGGGCGGCGATCTGCTGGAATGCCTGCTGATCCGGGCCCTTGTTCAGGGTGGGAGGGAAGAGCTGCTGGGCGAGCGTGAGCAGCTGCGCCTTCGGGCCGCTCTCATAGGCCACCGGGTCGTTGCCCCAGTCCTGGAACAACGCGTAGGCGATCATCGCGTTGCCGATGATCGCCTGCCCGAGCTTCCGGCCGAGCACGCGGGTGCGCCAGACCGGGTTGAGGAAGTAGTCGTCCGTGACGTCGTGGTCGTCGAGCATCATGTACGTCGGCACGTTGGCGAGCGCGCGCTGCACGTTCGGCAGGTTCTTGTGGAATTCCTTGATCACCTCGAACTTCTCGCGCCGCAACTTCTCCTTATCGAACTCCTCGCGCCGCAACTTCTCCTTATCGGTCTCGGGCGGCTCCGGCGGTTTTCTGGGGACCACGTAGAGGTGGCCGGCCACACGTTCCGGAAAGCTGATCGGCGGCATCACGATGGCACCCTGTTTCGCAACCTCGTCCGGCGAGTCAGAGTGCCAGACATACGGTGGGAGCTCCGTGTCCCATCGCAACGGCTGAACCTGCGTGGGTGCGGTAGCGTTGGGTGCGAACTTCGCCAACGGCACTTCCTGCCCCCACACCGCCGGGCTCCACACGCTGAGGTACAGCGCCGCGAATTCCCCCAGAGAGAGGACGTGGCTGGCGCCGTCCTCGCTTGTCAGCTGCGCATCGATCCGGGTCAGGTCGAGTCGTCTTCCTTCGGGGAAATGGACCCGGTCGGCCGGAATAAAAGGATTTGCTGCCGTGACAGCGGGGTCCTCCTCGACGTACCCGTCGAGCGGGGTCGGGTCGACTGCCTTGGTCTCATCCTCGAGCTTCAGCACCTGGTCCAGGGGCAGATGCTCGATCGGCATGTCTCCCGTCGTACCGATGAGAGGCAGGGCCGTCTCGGTCACGACCAGCATGTGCAGCCCTGACGCGTGCGGCTGTTCATCGTCTTCGTCCACGTCATCGGCATAAATCTGGTCGCCGCCGAGGAACAGCTGGTGTGGCCGGGCGCGGGGATCCTTGTAACGATCGTCGCCGAAGATCAGGTCGTCGACCATGGCGAGCGCGTCGGGGGTGGGATGGCTTTGGCAGCGGCAGGAGCCGTAGAGCAGGTTGAGGTTTGTGAGCTCCGACGGCGGCGGTGCGAAGCTCGGCAGGAGTCCAGGCTCGAACCCGAGCGGCAGCCGGGCAAAGCCGTCGAACAAGCCCTCCTCCAGCATGTGCAGCGTGTTCAGCGTGTGCAGAGTGTTCGACGCGTCGGTGATCTCCAAGTCGTAGGAATACAGCGAGTCGGCTTGGAACGACACACCGGCGGTGGCTGGCAGTTGGACCGTTACCTCGACCAGGTTCAGCTGGGCTCCGAGGCGTAATGTATGGGTGACAGGGCTCTGGGCCAACGGCGTCGGTCGTCCGCTTTCCGCCCGGCCCTCCCAGATCTTCAGCCGCACATCGCAGGGGTCGCGCAGCGCCACCCATACCGACACGAGGGTCGGCTCAACACGCCGCAGAATCGGCCCAGCAAGCAGCAGCGGAAGGCTCATGCGTCACCCCGGTTCGAGCCAAGCAGCCGACATTCGGCCACCGTGCTCAGAATAAAGAAGTTGGCGCTGTCGGCGAGAACATAGACAAGATTAGCACCCTGCGGCTTGATATTTGGCATACGTTAGGAACTGGATTTTAGAAACTACGATCCAGTTCCGCGCGAAACCGAGAACCACCCCTACTAGGAGACTCTTCCAACACGCGTCTCACTTCGGTTGACTCGGGGCTCCAGTTGGACCTGGAGATCGCGTTAAGCGGTGTCTCAGCGAAGGTCCAGCTCCCTCGGGCCTTTTCAGCTCGGCCGGAGATGCGTTGAAACGTCGGGTGACGTAATCAAGGCGCTTTCTAACAGCACTCCGGGAGGCCGTCAATAAGACTTTAGTCCAATGCGTTTAGGCAAAGAAGTCGTGGCGGAATCCGTGTTGATCTAGGGAGCGCGCTCGGTTTCGCCATCGGTAAGTTGCTGAGGTTGATCAGTCCCACCGTGGGATTTCTCAATGGGCGCGGTTTCGAGCCATTCTCTATTGATCCGCTGTAGTTCCTTCCGTTGTTCCTCGGTCAACACAAAAACGCCGTTCCTCGCTGCGATGTTCACCTGTGTTCCAGGCGTCTTGAACGTGTCCGGCTTGTAGGCACGAAGTAACTCGATCTGCAATCGGGAATCAAACTTTCGCACATAGCCCACGGGCTCGCCCATGTAAAAGACGGGTTCGCAATCGCCTTCTAGCGCGCGTTGGAAACAGCGGGAATGCAGAAGTTCTATCGCGTGCTCTACGGCTTCCTGCCATTGGGATGCAAATTCGCTGTCCCATTTCCGGTGATTGTACACGGTCTGCTTCGTGATCCGCGCAAACCCAGCTGCGAGAGTCGGCGAATTTGTCAAACTCAGGCCCGACAAAAATTTCGGTCGCCATACGAGAGCGTAACGCGCGCGCGCACACGCGTTGGGGTCATTCGAGTCAAACCACTGTTGAAGGAATTTCGTGCGTTTCTTGAAATGATCTTCCGTCTCCTGTTGGAACTGGCGGGCGAATTTCAGTGCGACTCGTTGGGCTTTACGGAGTCCCGCAGGGCCGCCGGCGAGGGTTTTATCGACGAGGACGGTAGTGAGGCCGAGCTGGTCAGGATCTGGGGAGGCAGCCGGTGCAACCTGCGCGCGACGATCTGCTCTGATCTTGCGCCTTCTCGCCGTGAAATCTGCCTCCTGATCATTTTCGTCGGCAGCTTCATTGTCATCACCGTTTGTAATTTTACGCATCCGGTAGTCGTAGATGATGCCGCAATCTGCACAGCGACAGCGAGCGTAGGGTGGATTTATGTCAACGACGCAGGCGCTGTAGGAGGAACATTTGGGGCATTGCACAGGGGTGCGCTTGCATGGGCGCGAATCTTCGGTCTGGGCCACAACGCGAGCCCGCTGGCGAAGATCACGCCAAAGGTCAAGACAATTTCAGCGCCTTCGCCGGAGCGATTCGAGAAGCTCTTGAATCTCGCGAACAACTGCGGAAAACCCGCTTTTCTGTCTTACTTTCGTGTCTTACCGAGCGTGTCTTACCACTGTTACAGGCGCCTTTTTCCTATGGAAAATCAAGAAAATAGCGGGCAACGGGAATCGAACCCGCATTGCCAGCTTGGAAGGCTGGAACTTTACCATTAAGCTATGCCCGCATCGAACACTGATAGTAAATAGTGCCAAGTGACGAGTGACTAGTCAAAGCGATTGCATCGTCGCAATCGCAGGTCACCGCGGCGAGTCCTAACCTTCAAATGCGCTCGCGACCAGGGTCGCGTTATGGCCGCCAAACCCAAAGGAATTATTGAGTGCGACGCGCACTTTCTTTTCGCGGGCAACGTGAGGCGTGTAATCGAGGTCGCATTCTTCGCCCGGATTTTCCAGGTTGATGGTCGGCGGAATTACAGAGTCGCGGATGGCCAGGGCGCAGGCGGCCATCTCTATTCC
>Ga0137404_10001868_pt1 | contig 13834 bp, 12 predicted proteins | sample CZOMad2_1_16fung_FD_108285 | JGI IMG/M metagenome (GOLD analysis project Ga0137404, IMG submission 108285) | Vadose zone soil fungal communities from Angelo Coast Range Reserve, California, USA - CZOMad2_1_16fungal (Illumina Assembly) | ecosystem: Environmental > Terrestrial > Soil > Vadose...
GAGCTGGCGCAGCTCGCGAATGGGGCTGTCGGTCGGCACCGCGATCACGCCGCGGATGGGCTCGCCGCTCCAGCGGGCGATCACCTTGTAGCCGACGCCCTCGAACTCGGACTGGAAGTTGTGGTTGGTGAAGACGAAGTCGAGCTCGCCCCGTCCCATCATGGCGTCGGTGTCCTCGACGGTGGGTCCCATGCGGAGCTGGAGTGGGATGCCGGAGGTCGTGGAGACATACTGGAGAATCGGGTTCCAGCGCTCCGCGGTGAGCGACGCGCTCTGCTGGTTGAGGACGCCGAAGGTGAGCGGCCGATCCTGCGCGCCCGCGGTCCAGGCAAGCAAGGTCACGAGCGCCAGCCCGGCCAGTGCGCGAGGCGTCTTCACATTCACGAAGGTCGGTGTGGTCCGGCCCACCCGCTTCGTAGCATAGCGCGCTTCGCGCGCACGACCTAGGGCTTGGCGCGTGACTGCTCGGCCATGAGGGCCGCGGTGGCCCGGGCCAGCGGATCGCCGGTGGCCTCCAGCCCCCGGATGGCCCCCGCCTGGTCCGCGGCCGGACGATTCTGGCTGAGCTTCGCCTTGCCCTCCAGCCGCTCGATGGGCAGCTCGAAGGCGACGATGGCGCGGATCATCCCCGCCACGTAGTCTTCCGTCAGCGAGTCGAAGCGCCAGGGCTCGGCGCGCCCGGCTTCGTAGGTCGCGACCATGCGGGCGAGCAGCGCGGTGACACGCGCGGGCTCCTCGACGAGCCGGGGCCGGCCGGTGGCGTGCACTGCCACGTAGTTCCAGGTGGGCACGCTGGGATGGGTGGCGTACCAGCCCGGCGAGACATAGGCATGGGGCCCCTGGAACACGGCGAGCGTCGGGCATCCCTCGGCGAGCAGACGGGCGTGCGGATTGGCGCGCGCGAGATGCCCCACGATGGTTCCCTGGGGCCCACGGTCGGCGTCCAGCAGGAGCGGCAAGTGGGTCGCGAAGGGCAAGCCATCCGTCCCGGTGCTGATGAGAAGCGCGAAGCTCTCGCGCGCCATCAGGGCATGGCACCAGGCGGGATCGGCGGGGTCGAAGTGCTTCGGCACGTACATGGAGGGGCTCCGGGGTAAGAGTCAGCTCGCGAGATAGCGGCTCGGGGGGGCGCCGAGCGCGCGCTTGAACATGGCGGCAAATGCCGAGGGCGACTCGTAGCCGAGATCCAGCGCGATGCGCGTGACCGGCTCGCCCGCGGCCAGCCGGGCCAGCGCGGCCAGGAGACGCGCCTGCTGGCGCCACGCGGCGAAGGTGAGCCCGGTATCGCGGACGAAGAGCCGGGCCAGCGTGCGCCCCGAGCCTCCCGCCTCGCGGCCCCATTCCTCCAGCGTGCGCGTGGAGCCTGGGTCCGCGCCGAGCGCGCGACAGATGCGGGCCAGGCGGGGATCATGCGGCATCGGGAGGTCGAGGCCGAGGGTCGGGAGGGCCGCGATCTCGTCCAGGATGAGCGACATCAGCCGGCCCGCCGCGCCGCGCTCCTCGTAGAGCACGGGCAACGCGCAGGCCCGCAGGATGAGCTCGCGCAGCAGCGCCGAGACGGCGATGACGTGCACGCGCGCGGGCATCCGGGCGGCCGCGTCGGACCGGACGTACAGCGTGCGCATGGCCACCACGCCCGGCATGCGGATCTCATGCGCGATCCCCGCCGGCATCCAGACCGCGCGCTGCGGGGGCACCGCCCAGCTCCCCTCGTCGGTGCTCACCAGCATCACGCCGGCGGCCGCGAAGATGAGCTGGGCGCGTGGGTGGAGGTGCCGGGCGATGTGCTGCCCGGCGGGGAAGTCCTTGGCCATCGCCGCCACCGGACGGGCCACCTGCTGATAGTCCGCGGGGTCGGTGGATCTGGGCCGCGCGGCGGTTTGTCCCGATCTCGGCATTTCTTGTCTTTCTACAGCGAGTGAGACAGGAGGGCAAGAGGGTACAGTAGGGGCCAGCCAAGGGAGGCTCCGGATGCCGCGACTCAGCGCGACCTCGCTGCTGCTCAATGCCGGCCACGCCATCGACCACCTCTTCCTCCTGATCTTCGCCACCGCGGTCGGCGCCATCGCCGCGGAGTGGGGCATGGCCTGGCAGGACCTGATGCCCTATACCGTGGGCGCCTTCGTCATGTTCGGCCTGGGGTCTCTCCCCGCGGGCCGGCTCGGCGATCTATGGGGCCGGCGCGTGATGATGGTCATCTTCTTCGCCGGCATGGGGGCATCGGGGCTCCTGATCGCGTTCGCGCCGGGCGTATGGCCGCTGGCCGCCGCGCTCACCCTCATGGGTATCTTCGCGTCCATCTATCATCCGGTGGGCATCCCCATGCTGGTGCAGAGCGCGAAGAACCCGGGCTTCACCATCGGCGTGAACGGGCTGGCGGGCAATCTCGGCATCGCCATCGCCGCCATCCTGACGGGATTCCTCGTCAAGCACCTGGGCTGGCGCGCCGCCTTCGCGGTGCCCGCGGTGTTCGCGCTCGCCTGCTCGGCGCTCTTCGCGCTGCTGGTGCCGCGCGAGGACGCCCCGCCCGCCCGGCGGCCGAAGAAGGCGCTCGCGCTGCCGCCCGCAGTGATGGTGCGCGCCTTCACGGTGATGACGCTGGCCGCTATCTCGGGCAGCCTGATCTTCAACTTCACCACCAACGGCAACGGACAGCTCCTCGGCGAGCGCCTGCGCGGCGTGGTGGACGACCCCGCCACCCTCGGCACCCTGCTGGCGGTGGTCTACACGGTGGCCTCGCTGGCCCAGCTCGTGGTGGGCAAGCTGCTCGACCGCTTCCCGCTCAAGCGCATCTGGCTGCCGGTGTCGGCGGCGCAGATCCCGCTCTTCCTGCTCGCCGCGCATGCTACCGGCTGGCCGCTGTACGCGCTGGTGCTGGGCGTGATGATCTTCGTCTTCGGCGCCATTCCGTTCATCGACGCGCTCATCGTCCAGTACGTGGACGACCGCCTGCGCTCGCGGGTGACGGGAACGCGGCTGGCGGTGTCCTTCGGGGTGAGCTCGCTGGCGGTGTACCTGCTGGGGCCGACGGTCAAGGCCGCCGGCTTCTCCACCTTGCTCCTCGTGCTGGCGGGACTCTCCGCGCTGACCACCATCTTCGTGTCCCTGCTGCCCGGCCGGCTGACCTCCGCGCCGGCGCGCGCCGCGACGGCTCCGCTGGGCGCCACCGGCCGCGCCGCCGGCTAGTCAGGCGCCGGCGGCGGCATCCCGCGGCGGCCCTCGGCGCCCGCATGCGCCAGCAGCCCACGCGCGATCTCGGCGCGTCGCTCCACGATCACGTCGGCGCCGAGCCCGGCCAAGTGCTCGGCTTCGGCGACCGAGTCCGCGCGCGCGACGATGGTCAGCGACGGGCTCGCGGCGCGCGCGTGCTCGACGATCTGCCCCGACTCGAAGACATTGGGGATGGCGATGAGGAGCTTGCGCGCGAGGGTGACGTCGGCGGCGGCGAGGATGTGCGGCGTGGCCGCATGGCCCACCACCAGGGGCATCCCGTCGGCCTGGGCGGTCTCTACCAGATCGTCGGCGTCCTCGATCACCACGAAGGTCTCGCCGCGCTCCCGTAGCCCGCGGGCCACGGACCGGCCCACGCCGCCATAGCCGACCAGGATGAGGTGACCGCCCCGGCCCGCGCCGCGCGCCGCGTCCGATGAGCCGGGCACCCCCGCGCGCTCGGTGACCCCGTCGCCTCCGGGCGGCCGCGGGACCAGCCGGTCCACCGCCGCGAACACGATGGGATTCACCAGGATGGAGATGATCGCGCCGGCCAGGACCAGATCCCGACCTCGCTCCGGCAGGAGCCCCAGTTCCATACCCAGTCCCGCCAGGATGAAGGAGAACTCGCCGATCTGGGCGAGGCTGGCCGAAATGGTGAGCGCGGTGGCCACGGGATGGCGAAAGAGCGCCACGATGGCGAAAGCGGCCACCGACTTGCCGATCACGATGATGAGCACGGTGACGAGCACGGGGATCGGATCCCGCAGGAGTGTGGACTGATCGAAGAGCATCCCCACCGAGACGAAGAAGAGCACCGCGAAGGCGTCCCGCAGCGGCAGCGATTCTTCCGCCGCCTGATGGCTCAGCTCGGACTCGCTCAGGATCATGCCGGCGAAGAACGCGCCCAGCGCGAAGGAGACGCCGAAGAGCCGCGCCGCGCCGAAGGCCACGCCCAGGGCGATGGCGAGCACGGCGAGCCGGTGCCCGCCACGTACTCGAGCAGCCAGGGGATGACCCGCTTCCCGACGATGAGCATGAAGGCCACGAAGGCCACCACCTTGCCGAGGGTGAGCGCCAGGGTGACGAGGAGGCTCCCCGTCTGAGCACCCGGCCCCGCCGGCGCCAGCACGCCCGCCAGCGCGGGCAGGAGCACCAGGGCCAGGACCATGGCGAGGTCCTCGACGATGAGCCAGCCCACCGCGATGCGGCCGCGCTCGGTCTCGATGAGGCGTCGCTCCTGCACCGCGCGGAGCAGCACCACGGTGCTGGCCACGGAGAGCGCGAGGCCGAAGACCACGCCCGCCGCCGCCGGCCAGCCCAGCCCGCGCGCGAGGATGAAGCCCAGCGCGGTCGCCACCGCGATCTGGATCATGGCGCCGGGCAGCGCGATGGCGCGTACCGAGAGCAGGTCCTCGAGAGAAAAGTGCAGACCGACGCCGAACATTAGGAGGATGACGCCGATCTCCGCGAGCTCCGGGGCCAGCGCCTGATCGGCGACGAAGCCGGGGGTGAAGGGTCCCACCAGCACGCCCGCGAGGAGATAGCCGACCAGGGGGGAGATCCGGAAGCGCTGGGCGAGGAGACCCAGCAGGAAGGCCAGGCCGAGGCCCATGACGATGGTGGCGATGAGCGGCGTGTGATGCGCCACGACGACCCTAGCCGGACAGCCGGTGGCTGCCCACCGTGGAAGTCGGGAGCAAGATCGGTGGCGGGAGGGCCATTCGCGGCCACTTTAAGAGGCGCACGCGCGGCCGGTCAAGCCGAAACGCGCCGTGCTTCGCGTATAGTAGGGCGCGGTGAAAGTGCACGTGACGCGGATCACCGTGGAGTGGGCGCACTGCGACGCCGCCGGCATCGTCTTCTACCCGTACTTCTACTTCTGGTTCGACGGCGGCACCGAGCGGCTCTTCAAAGCGAATCACCTCTCCTACCCCGACCTGCGCCGCGACTTCGGTGTGGCGGGCATGCCGCTGCTCGAGACGGGCGCCCGCTATACGAGCGCCTGCCGCCTGGGCGACGAGCTCGAGATGCAGAGCTGGGTGGAGGAGTGGGCCGGCCGCACGTTCCTCGTCAAGCACCGGCTCACCCACGTCGACGGCCGCCCCGCGCTGGAAGGCTTCGAGCGGCGCGCCTGGGTGGTCCCCGACCCCGCCTCGCCCAAGGGTCTGCGCGCGATTCCGGTCGCTCCGGAGGCCATCGCCCGCTTCGTGGACTGACGACACGCGCGCGCCCTGCCGCCGGCGGAAGAGTCCCCGGCCGACATGGCCCGCGCTTGTTGACACTTCCGAACGCGGTCCACTACCCTCGACGGCATGGGGCCCTCTGACGAGTCGACGCCCCGGGCCGCGATGACGGGCGCCGTCGACCTCGCCCCCGCCGCGGAACGGATCGCGGCGGCGGCCCTGCGATTCATCGGGGGCCGTCAGGTCCATCTCTATCGCATCGACGCCGCGGGGGCGCCGGCATGCGTGGCCACGGCGCCGGGCGGCGCCATCGAGGCGGACGTGGCCCGGCGCGCCCGCGCGTCCGCGGAGGGGGCGCCCCCCGGCACGCCGCAGGTGCTCGACGACGGCACCGAAGCGATCGTCACCGTCGCGCTTCACGCGCGCGGCGAGCTCCTGGGCCGGCTCGTCCTCGCCGACCGGTCGGGCCGGCGTTACACCGAGGCCGAGCTGACCCTCCTGTCCGTCTTCGCCGAGGGCGCCGCGCTCCTTCTGGAGCACGAACGGCTCCAGGGCGACCTCGCGCGCGAGCGCGGAGCGGCGGCGGAGGTGGCGCGCGTCGCGCATCTCGTCAGCGAGACGCTCGACCTCCGCAGTACCGGGGAGCGGATCGCGGAGGCGGTGCTGCACCTCCTCGGCGTCCACAGCTCGGCGATCCGGCTCTTCCGGCCGGACGGCGCGCTCGGGGCGATCGCGCGGGGCGGCCGGGCCCGGGAGTACCCGGGCGACGACGTCGTGCCGGCCGGAGTCGGCCTCGTCGGGCGCGTGGCCGTCGAGGGGCGCCCCCTGTGGACCGAAGACATCCGGCGCGAGGGGCGCTTCGAGACGAGCCAGGCGATTCACGACCGCAACGCCGCGGTGGGGACCGTGGCCGGCCTCGCGGTCCCCCTCCGCGTGGCGGGACAGGTGATCGGCGTGCTGTCGGCGGGGAGCGCCACGCCACGAACCTTCAACGAGACGGAGGTCGCCCTCATGGTGACCTTCGCCGACCAGGCCGCCATCGTCATCAACAACTGCCTGGCGCGGGACGCTCTGGCCAAGCAGACCGAGCGCCTGCGCATCCTGCACGAGATCGACCGGGCGCTGATCGCCGAGATGGCCCCGGTGGCGATCGCGGAGGCGGTGCTCGTGCGACTGCGTGACCTCCTCGGCGTGCCGCGCGCCATCGTCAACCTCTTCGACTTCGAGGCGGGTGAGATCGAGTGGCTGGCCGCGGTGGGACGCCGCCGCATGCACCTCGGCCCCGGCGTCCGCTATCCGATGCGGCTGGCCGGCGATGTGGAGGCCCTGCGGCGCGGCGAGCCGCAGGTGATCGACGTCCGGACGCTGCCGCCCAGCCCCGAGACGGAAGCGCTCCTCGCCTCCGGCGTCCACGTGTACATGATGGTCCCCATGATCGTCGGCGGCGAGCTCATCGGCTCCGTCAGCTTCGGCGGCGACCAGGCGAACTTCCCCGAGGAGCAGGTGAGCATCGCCCGGGAGGCGGCCACCCAGCTCGCCATCGCGATCGCGCAGGCGCGGCTTCACGAGCGCGTCGAGCGACAGGCGGCCGAGCTCGATCAACGCGTGAAGAATCGGACGCGCGAGCTCGAAGCGGCCGTCCGCGAGCTCGACACCTTCGTCCACACCGTCTCGCACGACCTCAAGACTCCGCTGCGTGGCATGGAAGGCTTCGCCCAGGCGCTGGAGGAGGACTACGGCGAGGGCCTCGACGAGACGGCCCGGCGCTACCTCTCCACCATCCGGACCTCCGCCACCCGGATGGGTGAGCTGATCGACGACCTCCTGGCCTACTCGCGCATCGAGCACCGCGCGATCGAGCGCGGTCCGGTGCGCCTCGGATCACTCCTGGCGCTGCTGCTGGGGGATCTCCAGGACGAGATCGAGTCGCGCGGGCTCACCATCACCGAGGACCTGGCCCTCCCCGAGGTGATCGGCGAGCGCGAGGGGCTGCGCGAAGCGCTGGCCAATCTGCTGTCGAATGCCGTGAAGTTCAGCCCCCCGGGCGGCGCCGCGATCACCGTCCGCTCCTACCGGGAGGGCGGCGAGGCGGTGATCGCCGTCGCCGACGGCGGCATCGGCTTCGACATGAAGCACCACGACCGCATCTTCGGCATCTTCGAGCGCCTGCACCGGACCGAGGAGTATCCGGGCACGGGGGTGGGCCTGGCCATCGTGCGGAGGGTGGCCGATCGCCACGGCGGCCGGGCCTGGGCCCAGTCCACCCTCGGCTCAGGGAGCACGTTCTTCATCGCGATCCCCGCCGCGTGAGGATCGCCGTCTCGGCGGCGCTCGCCGCGATGGCCCTGGCCTTCGGCGTCCACCGCGCGCTCGGCGCCGTCTGGCTGTCCGACGACAGCTTCATCTCCTTCCGCTATGCCGACCACCTGGTGCGCGGTAACGGCCTCGTCTACAACGTGGGCGAGCGCGTGGAGGGCTATACCAATCTCCTCTGGACCCTGCTCCTCGCCGGCGCGCTGCGCCTGGGCATCCCGCCGGAGGTCTCCGCACCGGTGCTCGGCATCGCCGGCTGGCTGGCGCTGGTAGCGATCCTGGGGTGGCGGAGCTGGCGGCGCGACCGGCCCGGTCCCTTCTTCCCGCTCGCGGCGGCGCTGGTGCTTCTCCTCGACGACTTCCAGACCTGGGCCACCGGGGGCCTCGAGACCAGCCTCTTTGCCCTCCTCGTCGTGGCCGGCCTGCTCCTCGCGAGCCGGCCGCACGCGCGCCCGCGCCATCTGACCCTCGCCGGCGTGATCCTCGTCGCCGCGGTAGCCACGCGGCCCGACGGCGTCATCTTCGCGGCGGTGGCGGTGGCGGGCGCATGGCTCGTCAACGACGACATGTACCCGCGCGAGCGGCTTGCCCTGACCGCGGCCCTCGCCATCCCGCTCGCGCTGGGCGGCGCGGCCCTGACCGCCTTCAAGCTCACCTACTATGGGGGTCTCTTCCCGACCGCCTTCTACTCGAAGTCCGCGCTCGACCCCTACTACACGCAGGGGATCTACTACGTGTATCTCTTCTTCAAGAAGAACTGGTTCCTCCTGCCCCTCGTCCTCGCCGTGGTCGCCCTGGGGCTCGCGCGCCGTCGATTAACGGTGACGCGGTCGCACGGGGTCCTCCTCGTCGCCTTCGTCGCCTTCACCGCCTATGTCGCCCACAGCGGCGGCGACTTCATGTTCGCGCGCCGGTTGATTCCCGCGCTACCGCTGCTCTTCGTCGTGGTCGAGGATTCGATCGTCGCGCTCGGGGGCTGGCCCGTCCGCGCCGCCGTGGCGGCGCTCGTCGTCCTCGGCCTCGCCCTGCCGTACCCGATCTATCGCATGCCCACCGAGCGGCTCCGGGGCATCGCCAACGAGCCCGCCTACTACACGCCGCCCTATGTCGAGCTACGGCGCGCGCAGGCCCAGGTGGCCGCCCGCGCGCTCGGCGGGGCCCCGGTGCGGGCGACCTTCGAGGGCGGCATGTGCATGTTCGGCTACTACAGCGGGCTGCCCTACCTGGCCGAGATGACGGGGCTCACCCAGTATTCGCTCGCCCGAGCGCCGCTCGAGACCCGGGGCCATGTCGGGCACGAGAAGGTGGCCGGCCCGCAGTGGATGACGGATCACGGTATTCACTTCATCTTCGCCCAGGAGCCGCCCGATCCCCGGGCGGGGGCGCGCGTGGACGAGATCGTGTTCGGCGGCGTCCTGAAGGCGCGCATCTGGACCTACGTGGACGCCATCATGGATCCGCTGCGGGGCCACCCCGACGTACGCTTCGTGCCCATCGAGGGCACGCTCCGGGAGGCGCAGCGGCATATCGAGACGGCCTCGGCCGAGGAGGCGCGGCGCATCTACGACGTGCTCCAGCGCTACTACTTCCGGACCGCGGACCCCGAGAAGAAGCCGCTGGCCGACGCCCTCCTCAAGCGAGTGGAGGCGCGCCGGGGCCGGTAGCCGGGGCCGAGCTCAGCGGCGGCGCGGCCGCACGCAGCGGGCCGGGTCCGCCGCCGCGAGCACGGGATGCGGCGCGCCGGTGTGGATGAGATCGGCCACCAGCTTGCCCGCCATCGGCCCGCGCCCGAACCCGGAAGAGGCGAGACCGCCCACGATGTAGAGCTGCTCGTGGCCGGGCAAGCGGCCGATCAAGGGCTTCCCATCGAGGGGAAAGGGCATGAGCCCCGCCCAGGTACGCGCGATCGGGACGTCGTGGAGAAAGGGCAGCACCTCCGCGGCGTGCTCACGATTCACCACGATGCCGGTCGCGTCGGGCGTCTTGTCGAAGCCGGCGAGCTGCCGGTCGCCGCCGAAGATGATCGCGCCCTCGCGCGTCTGCCGCCCGTAGAGATGCCGGATCACCCGCGTGCTCCCCCGGTGCGTGAGGAAGGGGGGCGTGGCCGCGTCCCCACCCGGCGCGCCCTGCCAGTACATGACGGACTCCGACGAGCCGACGACGTGGCCCACGCGGGCCGGGAGCGGCGCCGTCGCCCACATCTGCCCGCGCACCGGCACGATAGGAATGTCGAGCCCGAGCATGGCGCCCAGCGCGGCACACCAGGGACCGGCAGCAAGGACGAGGGCGTCGGCGGCCAGCGTCTCCTCGCCCGCTTCCACGCGCCAGCTCCGCCCGTCGCGGCGAAGGCCCCGCACTTCGCGCCCCGTGAGTACGCGGGCGCTCCGGCGGATCGCGGCCTCGGCGAAGGCGCGCGTGGCCTTCACCGGATCCGCCTGCGCGCGCTCCGGATAGTGCACGTAGCCCGGCAGGTCCGGATTCAGCTCCGGCTCGAGCTTCCGCGCCGCGCTCGCGTCGAGCAGTTCGGCCGAGTGCCCCCTGGCGGTCAGATCGCGCACGCGCTCGCGCGCCCAGGCCAGCTGCGCCTCGGTGTGGATGGCCTGGAGATAGCCCGACGACCGGAGCTCGATGTCATGCCCCTCGTCCCCCTGGAGGGCCTGGAAGAGCTCGAGGCTTCCCGTCGTCAGGTGCACCTGGAGGTCCGGCGCCCGGCCCCACCCGGTGGCGTCGATCGAGCCCGCGTTGACCCCGGAGGCCTCGCCGGCGAGCTCCCCGCGCTCGAGAAGGGTGACGCGATGACCATGGCGCGCGAGCTGATATGCCGTCGCCACGCCGGCGATGCCGCCGCCGATCACGATGACGTCGGGCTGGCTCATGGCAGTGGTCGAGAGTGTAGCAGAGCCTCGGTCGATGCTAGGATCGCGGCCGGAGGGACCCGACCCCATGAAGCTCGGCGTCTATGTGAACGCGCAGCATCCGGCCGGCGATGACCCCGCGCGCCGTTTCGCGGAGACGCTCGAGCAAGCGCGCCTGATCCGCGCGCTCGGCTTCGACTCCATCTGGGGCGGCGAGCACCACGTCACCCTCGGCTTCCACTACTTTCCCCTGCTGCCGCTGCTCCAGCGGCTCGCCGCCGAGACCGAAGGCATGGCGATGGGGACCAACCTGGTGCTGCTGCCGCTGCACAACCCGGTGGAGATCGCCGAGATCGGCGCCTTCCTGGACGTGATCACCGGCGGGCGATTCCTGCTCGGCCTGGGGCTCGGCTATCGCACCGAGGAGTTCGCCGTCTTCGGCGTGCCGATGTCGGAGCGCGTGAGCCGGCTCACCGAGGGGATCGAGATCATCCGGCGGCTGTGGACCGAGGAGACGGTGACGCACAAGGGGCGCCACTGGCAGCTCGAGGAAGTCGGCATTCTCCCCCGCCCGCTCCAGCAGCCGCGCCCGCCCATCCTGGTCGGCTCCCAGGTGGCCGCGGGCATCGCGCGTGCGGCCCGCATCGCCGACGGCTGGCTCGTGGTGCCCGTGCCCACGGTGGACGAGTTCGCGGCGCAGGCGGCGGCGTTTGCCGCCGCGCGCGCGGCGGCGGGACTGGCCGCGAGCCCGCACATCTGCCGGCTGCTCGAAGTCTCCTGCGCGGCGGACGAGGACGCGGCCATCCGCCGCGCCGCGCCCTATCTCCTGGAGAAGTACGCGGCCTATTTCTCCTGGGGCATTCCCGGCATCTCGCTCGAGCCCGGCGCGCCGCCCGAGGCGCAGCTCCGTCGCCTGGCCGCGAACCGCTTCGCCGTCGGCTCGCCCGCGCAGGTGGTGGAGGCGCTGCTGCGCCAGCATCGCGCCGGGGTCACGCACGCGACCATGCGGGTGAGCTGGCCCGGCATGCCGCAGAAGGAGGTGCTGGCGGGCATCGAGCGGCTGGGCCGCGAGGTGCTGCCCGAGGTCCGGCGCCGTACCGCGGCCGGCCGCGTGTGACCGCCGCGCCCCGCGTCTACCTATCGCGCCGGCTCGGGCGCGCCGCGGACATCGGCCGCATGCTGGAAGGGGGCGGCAGTGAGATCCGGCCCGGCCCGGTGGCGGCGGACCCGAAGGTGGCCACCCGATTCGGCCCGGACGAGATCGCCCGCTACTTCCGAGACGTGGACGCGCTCGTGGTCGGCTCGGGGGAGACGATCTCGGCGGAGGTCATCGCGGGCGCGCCGCGATTGCGGACGGTGTGCTGTTACTACATCGGCACCGAGGCCATCGACCTCGACGCCTGCACCGCGGCCGGGGTCATCGTGGGCTACGGCGCGGTGCCGGACAACTATCTCGGCGTGGCCGAGGCGATCGTCATGCTGAGCACCGCGCTCCTCAAGGAAGTCCCCGCCAAGCACGCGGCCCTGCGCGGGGGCGGCTGGGGCGTGGCGGACGCGGGCCGGATGGTGGCCGGCTCCACCATCGGGATGATCGGCCTGGGCAATGTGGGCCGCGCCCTGGCGCGCCGGCTCGCGGGCTGGGACTGCCGGCTCCTCGGCTACGACCCCTACGTGCCGCCGGCCGACGCCGCGGCCCAGGGCGTGGCCCTCGTGGATCTGGAGACCCTGCTCCGCTCGTCCGACATCGTCTCCGTTCAGGCCTCCCTCACCGCCGAGACCCATCACCTGATCGGCGCGCGAGAGCTCGCCCTCATGCGCCCGGACGCCTACCTGGTGAACACGGCGCGCGGCCCCTTGGTCGACGAAGCCGCGCTGCGGGGCGCGCTCGACGACGGCCGCATCGCCGGCGCGGGGCTGGACGTGTGGGAGGAAGAGCCCACGCCGGCCGACAACCCGCTGCGGACGCACCCGCGCGTGATCGCCACCGGCCACAATATCGGCCACCTCAGACGCTCTACGACCGGATGGTCGAGGCCGCGGTGGAGAATACCCTGCGACCGCTGCGCGGCGAGCCGCCGCTCTACGTGCGCAATCCCGCCGCGCTGCCCGCCTGGCGGCGGCGCCTGGCCGCCCTCGCCGCCGCGCCGCGCTAGCCGATCCGATAGACACGCGCCGCGGTGTCGTGGAACATCGCGGCGCGCTCGGCCGCGGAATAGCCCTTCGACAGCCGTTTGAAGCCGTTGTACATCACGGTGTAGGAGTAGGACACCTTGTCGACGGGGAAGTTGCTCTCGAACATGCACCGGGCAGGCCCGAACTGTTCGATGCAGTAGGTCATGAAGGGCGCCATCGCCGCCGCCAGCTCGTCCGAACCGATGGGCGTGCTCCGGGCGTGCCAGTCAAATCCCGTGCGGGGCATGCCGATGCCACCGAGCTTGACGTAGACGTTGGGGCACGCGGCCACTGCCGCGATCCCGCGCCGCCAGGTGGCCAGGACCTCGTCGTCCCGGTTGGCATACGGGCCGACCCGCAGCAGCCCGCCAATATGGTTCAAGACGATGGTCAGGTCCGGGACGGCCTTGGCGAACGCCGCCAGCTCGGGCAGCTGCGGGAAGTACAGCCAGCCCTCGAGGGACAACCCCATCCGCGCCAGCACTCGCGCGCCGGCGCGAAACCGCTCGCTGGCGAGCTGGCCCTCGCTCTTGTACGCGGCGGTGTTTTCCACCTCGGGGTGGGGATCCCACGTCACGGAGTGGCGGATGCCGCGAAACCGGTTGGGGCTGGCCGCGCGCAACGCCTCCAGCACCGGTGCCACCCCGTCGCCCAGGTTCAGGTTGGCGTGGCCGACGATGGCGGCGGCCGCGCGACCGGGGCCGTACAGACCGCTGGCGCTCGCCGCGGCCAGCCCCTGGACGAATTCGACTTCCCCCACCGGACGCAGCTCCTCCGGGCCGTCGGCCCGATACATCGCGCGGGCCTCGATGAACACCGTGGAACGCACGTTGTGACCGCCGTGGATGTCGGCGGCCAGCTCGTGGAGCAGATAGCGTTGGTAGGGAATTCGGCCGGTACGAAAGTCCCAGAAATGGTGATGGGGGTCGCAGATCGGCAGCTCCGCTTCCAGCGGTGGTTCCTGGGTCAACGCGAGCCAGTCATTGCCTCCGAATGGCACCATCGCACCTCCGTGACCGGATAGAAGGCTCACCCCTCGAGCTGCTCACCGAGGAATAGGTTCCCCGAGCGCTCCGGCGTAGTCAATTGCGATCTCGC
>Ga0137404_10001869_pt1 | contig 13834 bp, 15 predicted proteins | sample CZOMad2_1_16fung_FD_108285 | JGI IMG/M metagenome (GOLD analysis project Ga0137404, IMG submission 108285) | Vadose zone soil fungal communities from Angelo Coast Range Reserve, California, USA - CZOMad2_1_16fungal (Illumina Assembly) | ecosystem: Environmental > Terrestrial > Soil > Vadose...
CCGAGGGCCAGCCGCGCCTCGACCTCGTCTGCGCGAGCCCGCAGGTCGCCCTGCAGGCGGTCGCCGGCGAGCGCGGCGCTGGTCATCGAGTTGCCGAGGATCATGCCGGCGATCGGAATGATGTACTGAGGCTCGTACCAGGGACGCACCTGGATGACGACGCCGATCACGTAGGCGAGGGTGACCGCAGTCGAGACGGTCAGGGCGGTCCCGGCGATCCAGCCTCGGCCGGGAAGCGGCTTCCCGAGGCGCGACACCGCCGCCTGCGTGGCCACGGCGGTCATCGCCCCGAGAATCAGGAGGACCCAGTACCAGCGGGCGGCGGCGAACACCGCGGCGAGGACGAGGCCGACCGCATAGAGCTGGACGATGGTGCGGACGGAGCCGATCAGGAGGTCGCGCTCGAGACCGAGCGACTGACGCATCGACACGACGGCGACCGCGGCGACGAGGACGAGCGCCAGCGCGAGCTGCCAGACGGAGAGATCGATGACGCTGGGTGTGGGGCTCACGCGTCGCTCGCGGCGCCGGGGATCTGCTCGCCGGCCAGGAACGCCCGAAGGCGCGCGTCCGCCACCGCGCCCCCGCCGGGACCATCGACCGACTCGAACGCCTCCACGCGTCCCTTCACCAGATACAGCAGCCCGCCGCCCAGACGACGGACGAGATCGGCCTGATGCGTCACCGCGACGATGCTGAGGCCGCGCGCGGCTCGAAGCCGTGAGATCGTCTCCACCACCAGCAGGGCGTTGGGTGGGTCGAGCGCCGAGGTCGGCTCGTCGAGGAGGAGAGCCTGAGGGTCACGCAGCAGCGCCCGGGCGATGCTCACCCGCTGCTTCTCACCGCCGGAGAGCGTCGCTCCATCGCGGTCGAGGAGCTCCGGCTCGAGCCCGACCTCCGCCAGCGTCGCGCGGAGCCGGTCCTCGGAGAAATCGCCCGGAGCGTCGGCGGGCCGGACGCGGAGGTTGTCGCGCACCGTGCCCTCGAACAGCACCGGCGTCTGCATGACCAGCGCCACCCGGCGCCGGAGCTCCCGGGGGTCGAACGACCGAGCGTCGTCGCCGTCGAATCGGAGCGTCCCCGAGGTCGGCTCGACGAGACGGTTGAGACAGCGCAGGAGCGTCGACTTGCCCGACCCCGACGGGCCGACCAGCGTGAGCGAGTGACCGCGCCCCACCGCGAAGGAGACGTCGTTCAGGACCGGCGTCCCCGGATGCCCGCGAGGTCCTGGATAGGCGAGCGAGAGATGCTCGACCTGGAAGATCGGACCGTTCACCCGTGGAAGCTTCGACGCCCCTCGTCGCGGTTCCAGAGCCGGATGAGATGGCGCCGGGTCTCGGGCGTGGCGCCGTCCTTGAACGGCGTGCGGGCATGCGCGAAGCGGCGGTTGTCGAGGTACTGGAGCTGGCCCCGCGCGATGGTCAGCTCGATCCAGCGCGCCTCGGACCCGACCAGCGCGCGCATCGCGTCCAGCGCCTCGCAGCCCTCCGCGTCCACCGCCTGCCCCGCCAGCGACGCGCCGGTCTCGACGAGCACCTGGTTGTAGCGGCACACCACGTCGCGCGGGCCATCGGCGAACACGGGCTGCCAGTCGACCTTGTCGTCATCGGGCGCGTGCTCGGCCTGGCGGTCCCAGGGGAAGGGCTCGTACAGCCGCTTCAGGAGACCCGGCTCGGCTCCCTGCAGCGTCGCATGCGCATCGATGAGGCTGACGAATCGGCTCACGCCACCCTCGACCGCGGTATTGAGACAGAGGAGTCCGACGTATTCCGGGGGCAGATCTATCCAGGGCGCATCAGTGTGGAACTGCAGCTCGAGGTTGGTGACCGACCGCCGCACGCCGTAGTCGAGCTTCTTGCCCGTGTCGCGCACGTCGTACAGCATGGTCCCGTCCCACTTCTGGGCGACGAGCCGGCCCAGCAGCGAGCCCAGTACCCAGCCGACCGCGCGGTTCTCCTCCTCCGAGAATCGCTCCACCGGCACGCGGTCGAGCACGGCCAGGCCGACCGGCCCGCGCAGCCGAGCCCCCACTTCGGCCATGACCTCGCGACAGCAGGTGAAGCCCGATGGCGGCGGGGAGAGAAGAAGCGTGGGCAGCGGGTCGCGCTGGAGGCCCTCGACGAGGGCCTCCAGCTCGGCCACGGCCGGCCCCGGCAGCGGGACCAGCCAGTCCGCCGCGCTGAGCCGGCTCACGCGCAGGCGACCGTATAGGCGTCCGCGGTGCCCTCGGGCAGCGGGTACTCCTGCCAGCGCGCCCCGCCGTCCTGGGTGCCGAAGACTTGCCCGCAGCGCGACACGCAGTAGATCTGCTCGGGGTCCTTGGCGTGGAGCGCCACGCTCATCATGGTGGCTCGCGCCTTCACCCCGCGGTCGACGCGCTTCCACGAGCCGCCGAGGTCGTTACTCCGGTAGAGCGAGCCGTCCTCGCTGCGCGCGGCGGGGCTGAGACAGGTGAAGAGCGTATGGGGATTGTGCGGGGACACGCACACGTCGCGCGAGTAGGTGAGCGGCGAGAAGCGCCCGATCTCCATGTCTTCCCAGGTGGCGCCGCGGTCCGCGCTGCGGAAGACGCCCATGCGCACGGCGAGGAACACCGTGCCCGGCGCCGCGCTGGAAACGCAGAGGGCGTGCGAGTCCATCATGCCCTCGATCTCGGTATCGCTCACGATGCGGCTCTTGAGATGCGGCCGGTCGGCGAGCTTGATCAGGGGCTGGCTCACGTCCTCCCAGGTCTCCCCGCCGTCGCGCGAGCGCATGACCCCGTCCACCTCGAGCCCCGCATAGAGCTCGCGTGGATTGCTCGGGTCGGCGGCCATCCGGGTCACCCGGCAGTCGAAGCTCATCTTCACGTGGCCGGCCGACTTGAGCCCGAGCTTTCGCCAGGTGTCGCCGCCGTTCTCGCTCTTGTAGACGGCCGCGGGCGAGGTCCCCGCGTACATGACTCGCGCGTCACGGGGATCGAAGAGGAAGGACCAGACCTCCTTGGCGCCGTCGGGGAACGGGACGGCGGTCCACTTGTCCCCGCCGTCCGTGGTGCGGTAGGGGCCCACGTGAGTGCCCGCGTATACGACCTGCGCATCGCCGGGGTGCACCCCGATGGCGTGGATCTCGGCATCGGCGGGCAGCCCGCCTGCCAGCTTCTGCCAGCGGTCGTCGCCGAGCGCGCGGCGGAAGAGCCCGCCCTGCGCCGTCGCCGAGCCGCCGAATCCCCGCGCCGCCCCCGCAAAGATCTTCGTGACCATATCGGCCTCCCTGGCCTGGATTTGCCTCGACTCTACCCCTTGTCCATGACCTCGCGCACCTTCTCGGCCGGCACCGCGATCTTCACCCCCGCCCGCTCCTCCTGCAGCAGCATGGCCACCCGCGAGTCGCGCCCGGCCCAGCCGCGGTTCATGGCCTCCGTCAATTCCTCCAGCGCCAGGTTGGCGACGCGCATGGGCACGCCGAACTCACGGCCCACCGCGGTGGCCAGCGAGACGTCCTTGTGGGCGAGCTTGAGCGCGAAGGAGGGGGGCTCGAAGATGCCGGGCAGGAACTGATCGGCGAGGCCGTCGAAGGTGCGCCGGCGGCCCTGGGCGCCCTGGCGCACCGCCTGCCAGAGCGTGAGTGGGTCCACCCCGGCCTTGACGCCCATGGTGAACACCTCCGCCAGCGCCGTCTGGATGGCATAGCCCGCGCAGTTGTGCACGAGCTTGGCCACCGAGCCCGCGCCGATGGGCCCGACGTAATAGGCCTGATCCCCGATGGCGTCGAGCACCGGCTTCAACCTGTCGAACACCGCGCGCTCGCCGCCCACCCACAGCGCGAGCTTGCGCGTCTTCGCGCCCTTGGGCCCGCCGCTCACCGGCGCGTCGAGCAGATGGAAGCCCTTCTCCGCGAAGGCGGCGTGGAGCCGCCGGACCAGCCCCGGCGAATTGGTGCTGAGATCGAAGAACGCCGCGCCCCGATTCATGCCGCTGATGAGCCCGTCGGGTCCGAGCGCCACCGTTTCCACCTCGGGCGGGCCGGGGAGCGAGGTGAAGATCACCTCGGCGTCCTTGGCGACTTCTCGGGGCGTGGCGGCCCAGATGGCACCCGCGGCCAGATGCGGCGCCGCCGCGTCTTTCCTCACGTCGTTGACGATGAGGGCATGGCCCGCCGCCTGGAGATTGGATGCCATGAAGGCGCCCATGGTGCCGACTCCGATGAACCCGATCTTCATGCCGGCGTCTCCTCGAAGACCTGCTTGGCGATCTTGGCCGCGGACATGGCGCTGGGCCAGCCGGCGTAGAACGCCAGATGGGTGATGAGCTCGCCGATCTCCTCCTTGGTGACGCCGTTGGCCAGCGCGCGCGCGGTGTGGCCCTTGAGCTGGTCGGGCCGGTAGAGCGCTACCAGGGCCGCCACCGTGATCAGGCTCCGGTCACGCTTGGACAGGCCGGGGCGCTCCCAGATGTCCCCATAGACGAGCGACTCGGTAAGCTCGATGACCCGCGGGATCACCCCGCGGACCTCATTGCGGGTGGCGAGGGTGGCGGCAGACGGCTTCTGGGCAGTGGCCATGGCTCCTCCTTGAACCTCGGGTGGCAACGGGTAGAATCCTCGCACGGGAAAGGAGACTTGACCATGCCCATCGCGCCCTACCGGATCCACGCCGTCCGCTACGCCCACCGCAAGTGCACCACCTCGGAGGCCTTCTACGGCGACCATCACAACGGGCCCATGACCATGGACTATTTCGTCTGGGCGCTGACCAACGGCAGCGAGACGGTGGTGGTGGACCTCGGCTTCACCGAGGCCGTGGGCGCCGCGCGCGGGCGCCAGTTCCTCCGCCCCATCGACCGGGGCCTTGCCGAGGTCGGCGTGGATTGCCGGCAGGTCCAGCACGTGGTCCTGAGCCACTTTCACTACGACCACGTCGGCAACTACGCCCTCTTCCCCAACGCCACCTTCTACGTCCAGGACGCGGAGATGGCATTCTACACCGGGCGGAACGTCTCGCTCGGCGCCTTTCGCCGCTCCGTGGAGGTGGAGGACATCTGCGCGCTGATCCGGCTGAACTACGAGGGAAGGCTGGTCTTCGTGGACGGGGCGCGCGAGGTAGTCCCCGGCGTGAGCGTGCACAAGGTGGGCGGGCACACCGCGGGCATGCAGATCGTCACCGTGGCGCACCCGAAGGGCCGCGCGGTGGTGGCCTCCGACGCCGCGCACTACTACCGGAACTTCGAGGAGCGCATCCCCTTCAACACGCTGCACGATCTCCCGGGGATGTACCGCGCCTTCGACACCATCGGCGACCTCGCCTCGAGCCCGGAGCTGGTGATCCCCGGCCACGACCCGCTCGTGCTCGAGCGGCTGCGCAAGGTGGGGGACGGGATCGTCGAGCTCTAGCCTAGATGCCGCCGCCCCAGAATTCGCAGAAGCGCTCGATATTGCCCGGCAGGTACGCGTCGTAGTTCCGCCACTTCTCGTACTTCGGCAGCTTGATCTCCTTCATCGCGGTGTCGAAGCACTTGCCCGCGAGCTGTGCCTGCCTCACCGCGTCGGAGAGATCGACCATGTACTGCTTGGCCGCGCGCACGTCGTCCTTCGTGCCCAGCCGCCCGCCCGCATAGGGATGGCCGGGAATCATCCGGTCCCAGTCGAGCGCCAGTACCCGATCGAACGAGTCGAAGAAGTCGGGCAGGAAGCTGTCGGGGAAGTCGCGGAACTGGAGGCTCTCGATGGGGATGAAGTCCACCGTGAAGAGCAGCTTCTCCTTCGGCAGGAGCATCACCAGCGAGTTGTCAGAGTGGTTCCGGCCCACGTAGTGCAGCTCGAGCCGCGTGCCCCCGAGCTCGATGACGTGGAGATTTCCAGTGCCGATGTCGGGGATGACCACGTCGGGGTTCTTCAGCACCTCCAGGCGCGTCTTCGCATTGATGTGCGCGATGAACGTGGCCCCCGCGTCCTTGAAGGGCTTGCCGCCCTCGATGTGATCGTAGTGGTGGTGGCTGTACACCACGTACTTGATGGGCGCCGGGGTGATCTTCCGGATCTCCGCGATATACGTCGTCGCCGCCACCGGCCGCCGCTGGGCGATGGGGTCGGTGGCGATCACGCCGTCGGGCGTCACCACGAACATCGACTGATGTCCGCCGTAGCGGAACAGGTAGACATTGTCGGTGATCTTCGTGGTCTCGAACAGCGGCGGCTGCTGGGCGCGGGCCGGGAGCGGCACCGCCAGCCCGACGGCGGCCAGAAGCAGCAGGGGGAGGGCGCGACGCGAGATCATAGGCATACCTCCGTGGGATGGACTCTAGTGGAAGGCGAGCCCCCCGTCCACGACCAGCACCTGGCCGGTGACGCTGTCCGCCTGACAAAAGGTGGTGACCTGGGCGGCGATGTCGCCCACGTCCGCGCCGCGCCCCAGCACCACGCTCCGCCGCACGCTCTCCGCCACCGCGGGCGGGATGCGCTGGGCCATGCGCGTGCCCTCGATCAGACCCGGGGCCACGCAGTTCACGGTGATGGTGGGGGCCAGGGCCACCGCGAGGCAGCGCGTGAGGTGGATCAACGCCGCCTTGCTCGCCGCATAGGCGATGGAGCTGCCGGTGGGGCGCAGTCCGGCGATGGAGGCGATGTTCACGATGCGACCCGCGCCTTGCTTGCGCATGTGGGGCGCCGCCGCCTTCGCGAGGAGGAACGGCCCGCGCGTGTTCGTGTTCTGCACGCGGTCCCAGATGTCCACGGTGAGCGCATCGAGATCCGGGAACGGGATGCCGATATTCCAGCCCGCGTTGTTGACGAGGATGTCGAGGCGGCCGAGCGCGGCGGCGGCGGCACTCACCGCGGGCTCGATGGCCGCGGCGTCCGCTTGATCCACCTGCACCATGCCGGCGCGGCGTCCGAGGCCTTCCACCACGCGCACCACCTTCTCCGCGCCCTCCCGGTTCCCGACGTAGCCGACGGCGATGTCGCAGCCGGCACGGGCCAGCCGCTCACAGATCGCGGCGCCGAGATCGCCCGAGCCGCCGGTCACGAACGCGGCGCGCCCCTGAAGCTCCATCAGCCCTCGACGGCGAAGCGCCACGCCTCACCGTGGCGCCGGATCCGTCCCGCGGTCGGATGGTGGAAGTGGGTGCCGAGCACGGTCACCGGCCCGTCGGCGTAGCGCTCGCAGAAGGCCCGCCGCGTCTTCCGCGCCTGCTCCACGTCGGTGTCGAAGTGGCTGCCCCAGCGTGGCTCGGCGATCTGCACCGGGTGGTGCATGAGATCGCCGGTGATCACCGCCTCCCCATCCCCCGAGCGCAGCCGCACGCTCACATGCCCCGGCGTGTGCCCCGGCGTGGGCTCCAGCCAGAGCTCGTCGGAGACGCGGTGGTCCATCTCCACGAGGGTGGCGAGCCCCGCGTCGAGCACCGGCTGCACGCTGTCCGCCATGATGCGCCGCGTGTCGTCGTCGTGCTCGCGCGACCAGTGCTCCCACTCCTGGCGCGCGAAGAGGTGGCGGGCGCGGGGAAAGGTCGGCACCCAGCGGCCGTTGTCCAGCCGTGTGTTCCAGCCCACGTGATCCACGTGGAGATGCGTGCAGATCACGAGGTCCACCGATTCGGGCGGCACGCCGGCCGCGCGCAGGTCCTCGAGGAAGGCGGTTCGCATCATGTGGAAGGGCGCGCGCCCGCCGCGGTCCTTGTCATTGCCCACGCAGGTGTCCACCAGGGCGGTCAATCCGGGCGCCCGGAGCACGAAGGCGTGGATGCTCTGGAGAAAGCGCCCCTTGTCGTCCAGGAAGTGCGGGGCCAGCCAGTCGCGGTGGCGCTCCAGCGCCTCGGGCGTGGCGTCGGGGAGCAGCCACGTCGGCCGCGTCGGCCCCGCGCGCTCCACCACCGCGGAGATGCGGAGACGGCCGAGGGTGAGGTCCCGCATGGCGCGCTCAGCCCACCTCGGCGCGCAGTCGCCCGTGCAGGAGCCCGAGTCCCTCGATCATGGCGTCCACCGAGCGCGCGCCGGCCTGGAACATCGCGGTGGCGTTGAGCGACACCCACTGAAAGCCCATGGCCTGGAGCGCGGCGGCGCGCGACACCACCCGGTCGGGCTCGGCATAGAAGCGCTTGCTCTCGGCGTCCCGCGGCGGCGGCGCCACCATGCTCTGGAGCCCGAGGCTCGCGGGGTCGCGGCCGGCCGCCTCAGCGTGGCGGCGGATGGACTCCAGCGCGCGCTTGGCATCCTCCGCGTCGGTGACGCGGCTGGCGAGCCAGCCGTCCCCGAGGCGGCCCACGCGACGGAAGGCGGCCTCCGAGTAGCCGCCGATCCAGATCGGGAGACGCGCCCCCTGCGGGGGCTTGGGCTCCATGGCCATGGCATGGGCGAGGTAGTGCTTGCCGGCGTGCTCGACCTGCGCGTCGCCCCAGTACGCGCGGAGCAGCGCGATGGCCTCGTCCATGCGGGCGCCGCGCGTGTGGAAGTCCGCACCCATGGCCTCGTACTCGGATTGCTGCCAGCCCACGCCGATGCCCAGCCGCACGCGGCCGCCCGACAGCGTGTCGAGCGTGCTCACCTGCTTGGCCACCAGCGTGGGCTCGCGCTGCGGGAGCACCAGCACCTCGGTGCCCAGCGTCACCCGCGACGTAGCCCCGGCAATGTAGGCGAGCGCGGTCAGCGCTTCCAGGATGGGCATGGCCGGGTGGTACGGGCCCGGGGGCCGGCCGTCCACGGGAAAGCCCATGACCACGTGATCGAACAGGTCGATATGGTCGTAGCCGATCTGCTCGATGGCCCGGGCCAGGCGGAGGACGCCCGCGGGGCCTTCCCGATACGCGACGCTGGGAAACTCGACGGAGAGCTTCATGGGTCGGATCACGCGGGAGTCTAAGCGCGCGCTCACTTTCTGTCAAAGGCGATTTGCGCTAAGGTGTGACCCTCATGCTCGTGGGGGCCTTCGCCTGCGCTCATACGCCGCAGCTTCTCATCCGGCCGGAGACGGAGGACCGCGAGCTGGTTCTCCGCGTCCATGCCGCCTTCGGGCGCGTGAAGCAGCGCCTCCAGGCGCTCCGGCCCGACGTGCTCGCGGTGGTGGCGGGGGATCACATCGAGGCCTTCTTCCTCGACGCGGTGCCGGCGCTGGCGGTCTACGTGGGCACCGAGTGCGCGGGCACCTTCGGCCCCTACCAGTACCGCATGAAGATCCACGAGCCGCTCGCGCGGGCGGTAGTGGAGCAGGGCGTCGAGCGCGGATTCGACCTCACCTATACGCAGCACGCGCCGCTCGACTACGCCTTCTACGTGCCGCTGCACTTCACCATGCCGGAGCCCGCGCTCCCCATCGTGCCGCTGCACGTGAACGTCTATCTGCCGCCCCAGCCCACCCCGCGCCGCTGCCACGAGTGGGGCGCCGCGCTGGGCGAGATCTTCCGCGCGCGGCCGGAGCGGGTGGTGCTGATGGCGTCGGGCGGCATGTCCCATTTCCCCGGCACCGACCGCTACGCCTCGCCCGATTTCGACTACGACCGCGAGCTCCTGGACACGCTGCGGGCCGGGCGCGGCCGCGAGCTGGCACGAGTCGCCGGAGAAGAGCTGGACAAGCGGGGCAATATCGAGCTGCGGACCTGGATCACGCTCCTCGGCGCGGTGGGTGACGTGCGCGCGGAGGTCTACTGCTACGAGCCCTCCTGGCACCACGGCAACGCGGTGGTGGAATGGGCGCTCTGATGGGGAAGCTCTGATGGAAGAAGCCGCGCACTACCGGTTCCCGCCCGCCGCCGCCTACCCGCTGAACCGCTGCCTCAAGGCGCTCAAGTCCGACCGCGCCTTCGCCGAGCGCTTCGTCAAGGATCCGCGCGCCGCCGCCCGCGAGCACGGGCTCTCGGAGGACGAGGCGCGCCTGCTCGATCCCCTGGATCGCGACGCGCTGGTGGCCCGCGGGGCGCACCCCTACCTCGTGTTCATGGCGGGACTTCGCCTCAAGATGCTGCGCGAGCCCGGCAAGATGGAGCTCTTCTAGTGGAGGACCGGCTGGAGGGCGTGATCCATCCGCCGGCGGCGCTGGCGCGCCGGCCGGGATGGAGCCGCTCCCTCCGCCGGGTGTCCCGGAGCGCGGTGGTGGTGGTGGGCGCGGTCTGCGCCGTCCTCATCATCGGCATCGCGCTCTTCGCCAACGCGCTGGCGCCCTATCCGCCCGACGAGCAGAACTTCGACCTCATCGAAACCCCGCCCAGCGCGAAGGCGCTCTTCGGCACCGACCGCTTCGGCCGCGACGTGCTGAGCCGGGTCATCCACGGCTCGCGCATCTCGCTCTACGTGGCCGTCACCTCGATCAGCGTGGCCATGGTCGCGGGCGGCATGCTCGGCCTCACCGCCGGCTATCTGGGCGGCTTCTGGGACAATGCCATCAACCGCGTGCTCGACGTGTTCTTCAGCGTGCCCGGCCTGCTGCTCTCCGTCGGCATCGCGGCGATGCGCGGCCCCGGCGTCAACAGCGCGGTGGTGGCCATCGTGATCGTCTACATCCCGCTCTTCGCCCGCGTGATGCGCGCGCCCGTGCTCGCCGAGCGCGAGAAGGAGTACGTGGAGGCCATCCGCGCCCTGGGCGCCACCCGCTGGGTGGTGGCGCTCAAGCACGTGCTGCCCAACGTGATCTCGCCCTTCGTGGTACAGGGCACGGTCGCCCTGTCCCAGGCCATTCTCATCGAGGCGTCGCTCTCATACCTGGGGCTGTCCGCCCAGCCGCCCACGCCGTCGTGGGGCAATATGCTCAACGAGGGCCGCACCTATCTCGAGACCGCGCCGTGGATCTCCGTGTTCCCGGGCATCGCGATCATGCTGACCGTCCTCGCCTTCAATCTCCTGGGCGACGGGCTGCGCGACGTCCTCGACCCGAACGAGCAATGACCCCATCCGTGAAGGAGCCCATCATGTCCAAGAACATCACGTCCAGCCTCAGCCGCCGCCAGCTCCTCAAGGCGGGAGGCCTCACCCTCGGCGCGCTGGCGGTGGGACGCCGCGCCGCCGCGCAAGCGCCCCGGCCGGGCGGCACCCTCGTCTCCGCGCAGGCCACCGAGGCCACCGGGCTCGATCCGCAGCTCGTCCCCGCGCTCTCGCGCAGCCGGCGCTCGCCGCTCATGTACAGCCAGCTCGTGCGCTTCGACGAGAGCATGACGCCCCACGGGGAGCTGGCGGAGTCGTGGGAAACGAGCCGGGACGGCCTCGCCTGGACCTTCAAGCTCCGGCAGGGGGTGAAGTTCCACGACGGCCAGGAGCTGACCTCCGCCGACGTGAAGTTCACCTTCGATCGCCTCTTCGAGAAGTCGCCGGGGAAGTCGGACTTCGTCGCGGTGGACAAGGTGGAGCCCACCGGCAAGTACGCGGTGAAGTTCACCACCAAGGAGCCCTTCGCGGGGATGCTCGCCGCGCTGGGCGGGTTCTGGGGCTTCATCATCAGCGAGGCCGGGGTGAAGAAGTACGGGGACCTCAACAAGGCGGCCATGGGCACCGGCCCCTTCACCTTCGAGGACTGGAAGGTGGAGCAGCAGCTCGTGCTCAAGAAGAACCCGAACTACTTCAAGAAGGGCCAGCCCTACGTGGACGAGCTGGTGATCCGCACCATCCCCGACGAGGCCAATATCGTGGCCGCGCTCCGCACCGGCCAGATCCACCACGCCTTCATCGAGGACAACAAGAACTACACCCTCCTGAAGGACGAGAAGTCCCTCACCGGCTACCGCAGTTCGCGCCTCGGCTACGACTATCTCAATATCAACGCCACCCGCGGCCCCCTCAAGGACGTGCGGGTGCGCCAGGCCATCTCATGGGCGGTGGACCGCAGCCAGGTGATGCGCGTGGCCGCCGCCGGCTTCGGCCGCCTCACCGCGCCCGCCACCGCGCCCATGAAGCAGTGGCAGCTCCCCGAGGAAGTCTGGATGCGCTACTACAAGCCCGACCTCGAGCGGGCCAAGAAGCTCATGGCGGAGGCCGGCCAGTCCGCCGGCTTCACCGTGAAGTGCTCGGTGATCCCCACCTTCCCCACCATGGTCTCCGGCGCGCCCGTCATCGCCGCCCACCTCAAGCGCATCGGCATCACCATGGAGATCGAGAACGTCGAGTACGCGGTGTGGATCAAGCGCTGGCTGGCCCACGACTTCGACATGACCATGAACACCACCCCCGGCTATGCCGATCCGGACACCGCCTTCTTCCGGGCGCTGCACTCCACCAAGGGCCAGAACTGGAACTCGTGGAGCGTCCCCGAGGTGGACGCGCTCCTGGAAGAGGGGCGGCGCACGCTCGACCAGAAGAAGCGGAAGGAGATCTACGACAAGCTGCAGGTGCAGATCCTCGAGAACGTGCCGCACCTCTGGCTCTTCTCCGCCGAGACCATCGACTTCACCCAGACATCCGTGAAGGGCTTCAAGCAGCACCCCACCACCATGCTCTACGGCTTCGACGGCGCCTGGGTGGAAAAAGCCTGACGCCGGCTTGGCGCGCTACTTCGTCGTCCGCGTGTACTCGATGGCCCTCACGCTCGCGGGCCTGACGGTGCTCGTCTTCCTCATGCTCCGGCTCATCCCGGGCACGGTGGTGGAGCAGATGATCGGCGCGGACGCCGTCGCCAGCCCCGCCATGGTGGCGCAGCTCAAGGCCTTCTTCGGCCTCGACCAGCCCTGGTACCTGCAGTACGGGCGCTGGATCGGCCGGCTTGTCCAGGGCGACCTGGGTATTTCCTGGCGCACCGGCAAGCCGGTGGTCGGCCTCATCCTCGAGCGACTGCCGGTCACCCTCGAGCTCACCTCGCTCTCGGTGGTCTTCGCGCTCCTGCTCGGGATGCCGGCGGGCGTGCTGTCCGCGGTCCGCCGCAACGGCGCCCTCGACAACATCACGCGGGTGGGTACCCTCCTCGGGCTCTCGGTGCCCGTCTTCTGGCAGGGCACCATGCTCATCCTGTTCTTCTCGCTCTATCTGCGCTGGATGCCGCCGGTGGTGTGGGTGGACTTCTTCACCGACCCCCGGCGCAATCTGACCATCATGGTGCTGCCCGCCCTCTGCCTCGGCACCGCGGCGGCGGCCAATATCGCCCGCACCACGCGGGCGTGCATGCTCGACGTGCTCCGCTCCGAGTACATCCGCACCGCCTCCGCCAAGGGACTCGCCCGCGGCGCGGTGATCCTCAAGCACGCGCTCCGCAACGCGCTTATTCCGGTAGTAACGGTGGCCGGCTTGCAGATGGGTATCCTCCTCGGCGGCACCGTCGTCGTCGAGGAGGTGTTCACGCTGCCCGGCGTGGGGCGGCTGGTGCTCTGGTCCATCTACCAGCGCGACTATCCCCTCACTCAGAGCACCATCCTCTTCATCGCCGTCATGTTCATGTCGCTCAACCTGATGGTCGATCTCGTCTACAGTTACCTGGATCCCCGGATCCGCTACCGTCGCTGACCGTCGGAGGCATAATCATGCGCGCATCGGTGCTGTTCGAGCAGGGCAAGCCGCTCCGCGTGGAGGACGTGGAGCTCGAGGCCCCGCGGGCGGGGGAGGTGCTCGTGCGCATGACCGCCAGTGGCGTCTGCCATAGCTGCCTGCACGCCGCCGACGGGAGCTGGCAGGGCGTGCCGGTCCCCATCGTGCTGGGCGACGAGGGGGCCGGGGTGGTGGAAGCGTTCGGCCCCGGCGTGGCCGGGCTGGCGCCGGGAGACCACGTCATCCTCTCCTGGGCGCCCACCTGCGGCCGCTGCCACTTCTGCGTGATTGGCCGGCCCAATCTCTGCGAGCGCCGCCAGCCCGGTCGCGGCGTGCTGCCCGACGGGACTACTCGGATGGCGCTTGATGGAAGGCCGGTGTACTCGTATGGCCACGTCGCCACTTACGCCTCGCGCACCGTGGTCCA
>Ga0137404_10001870_pt1 | contig 13833 bp, 14 predicted proteins | sample CZOMad2_1_16fung_FD_108285 | JGI IMG/M metagenome (GOLD analysis project Ga0137404, IMG submission 108285) | Vadose zone soil fungal communities from Angelo Coast Range Reserve, California, USA - CZOMad2_1_16fungal (Illumina Assembly) | ecosystem: Environmental > Terrestrial > Soil > Vadose...
GCGAATGCCGTGACCGCGACGACCGGAATGGAACGCAGTTCGGGGTCGTCCTTGATCCAGCGCGTCACTTCGAGACCGGACACTTGCGGAAGCTGGATGTCCATCAGGATGAGATCGGGACGAAGCTTGCGCACGAGATCGAGCGCTTCGAAACCGTTGCTGGTGCCGGAAGTCTGATAGCCATGCGCTTCGAGCAGATCGCGAAAGAGCTTCATATTGAGCTCGTTGTCCTCCACGATCAGGACGGTTTTTGCCATCCCGCCCCTCCAATCCCCGCGATATAGTTCCGGCCGGCGGAGCATCGGGCGCCGCCGCCAACTGTGTCAAAAAGTGAAATCAAACTAGCGCCAGATTCGCTCTAACCGGTTAAGTCCAAGTGCCATCTTTATGCGAAGTGGTTTCCACTTGCTTGAACACGTTCCGCAGACTCGGGCATGATTGTCCCAAAATAGAGACTATAAGTTACGGAAAGGCAAATACGGCAGTTGAGAAAATCCACTCATAACCCACGGGAAGTGGCTGAAATCGTTGCCATTCAGGCGCTTTCCTTTGTTGCGGGAGATCCCGAACGGCTCGGTGCGTTCCTGGCTGAAAGCGGGATTGGTCCCGACACCCTGCGGACCGCCGCCGCCGATCCGCATTTTCTCGCAAGCGTGCTCGATTTCGTGATGCGCGATGATGCGACGGTAAAGGCGTTTGCCTCCGCCTCACAGCTTCATCCAACCAATATTGCCGCAGCTCACCAAGCCCTGAATGATCCCCAATGGGAGCGCGACGTGCCGTGACATCCACTGCCCCAGCATTCGTGGAGGGACCGACCTGCTTTTGCCGGGACTGCCTCCATGATCTGGACATCGCGGCGAGAAGGTGCGGCGAATGTGGTTCACCCCGCCTGGTGCGCCACGCAGCGCTGCCTTCGCTCACCTTCGCCCACATCGATTGCGACGCGTTCTATGCGACGGTGGAGAAGCGCGACAACCCAGAGCTTGCCGACAAGCCCGTCATCATCGGCGGCGGCAAGCGTGGCGTGGTGTCGGCGGCGTGCTACATCTCCCGCACTTTCGGGGTCCGCTCGGCCATGCCGATGTTCAAGGCGCTGGCGCTCTGCCCCTCGGCAATCGTGATCCCGCCGGACATGGCTAAATATGTCAGGGTCGGCCGCGAGGTGCGCCGTGCGATGCAGGCGCTCACCCCGCTGGTCGAGCCGCTTTCGATCGATGAAGCGTTCCTGGATCTCGGCGGGACCCAGCGTGTTCACGGCATGATCCCCGCAAAGGTACTGGCGGGTTTTGCTCGCCAGGTCGAGCGCGATATCGGGATCACGGTTTCGGTCGGTCTATCCTGCAACAAATTCCTCGCCAAGATCGCCTCCGACATGGACAAGCCGCGCGGCTTTGCCGCGCTCGATCAGGATCAAGCGCGCGCGATGCTTAAGGACAAGCCGGTCAGCTTCATCTTCGGGGTCGGATCTGCGACCCAGGAACGGCTGATCCAGCGCGGCTTTCGCACCATCGCGGATTTGCAGCGCGCCGACGAGAGCGAACTGATGAAGCAGTTTTCGGCCGAGGGCCGCAGGTTGTGGCGATTGGCGCGTGGCATCGACGATCGGCGTGTCGTGCCCGATCGCGGCGCCAAGACCATTTCCAGCGAAACCACCTTCGAGACCGACATCCGCGATTTTGCCACCCTCGAAAAGACGCTGTGGCGGCTGTCGGAGAAAGTATCGTCGCGGCTCAAGAGCGGCGAATTGGCCGGATCGACCATCACGCTGAAGCTGAAGACCGCCGATTTCCGGCAGCGCACCCGTTCACAGTCGATTCACGCGCCGACCCAGCTCGCGGCGAAGATTTTCGCGGTGTCGAGAGAGATGCTGGCGAGGGAAATCGACGGTACCGCTTTCCGCCTGATGGGCACCGGCGTCAGCGCGCTCCGCCCGGGTTCGCAAGCCCACGACACCGACATGCTCGATCGCCGCTCCGCGGACGCCGAACGCGCGATCGACGACCTGCGCAAGAAGTTCGGACAGGCCGCCGTGATCCGGGGCATCGCCTATGAGGGGCCGGAGAAGGAGCAGTGACAGTCGTCATTCCGGGGCGATGCGAAGCATCGAATCCGGAATCTCGAGATTCCGGGTCTGGTCCTTCGGACCATCCCGGAATGACGATGGCAGCGCCGTCACTTACACGGCTTGGAATCCTTGACGTCGAACTTTCCCAATGCGCCAGAGATTACGAAGTCGTTGTAGTCGAGCACCAGCGCCCGCGAGACGCCGTTCTCGAACAGCTCGAACGACATCGCGTAGACCGGGGTCTGCTCGCCATCGCTGGGCTTGGCGTCGTGTTCGTAATAGCTGACCGTGACCGGCCACCGCGTCATCGCCTTCATGACGTCGTTTTGGGTCGAAGGGTCCGGCAGCGCAATCGTCCGATCGCCAGGGATCGGCTGCCCGATCACGGACAAGGTATTGAAAACCTTCTCGCCATTGTCCGAGCCGTCATAGACCGACAACTCGAGCAGGGATTTCCCTGCTTTCGCGGCGGCGATGATGCGCTGAATTTGCTCGGTCGGAAATACCGTCGAGCCTTCGAGCGTGAACGTCTTGGTTTGGGGCTGTTTCAATTTGACGGTGATGCGATCGCCGGTCCGTTCCGCTACGCCGTCGACCGGGCTCGATTCGGTGTCGTTCATGCGCGAATCGATTTTGAACCGGTAGCTCTTGCCGTCGCCATCTTCCCACGACGTCGAGCGCAGGTCGCTCAGCGTCACCTTGCCCTCGCCACTGTTCATCTCGGACACCTGCCTGAATTCGGAAGTGTAGCCTTCGCAGGCGCTGCCGGAAAACTTGTAGAGAATGCGCCCCCGCGCGCTGCTGATCGAGTTGGAGCCCCGCGATTTCAAAAGATTGAGTTCGTAAAGCGCCTGATGCGAGAGAAACGCGCCGCCCGCGGCGGCATCCGCCCTTCCAACCCCCGCGGCCAACGCGACCGCGGCCAGCGCCAGCACCAACGATCGAACATTACGAGATAGAATCCGGAGCGAGCGAGCCATGTTCTTTCCTTGGACTGGAACGTGATTCGGGGCCGGAGGCCGCTTCAGCGTTAAGGGGAAACCGGCTTTCCGAAAAGATCATGCTCTAACAAGAACATGAGATGATGGTCCGACCCAATCGGATCATCATCTGGCTTTCGACACATTATTCGCGGCGCGATTGCGCCGCAACTACGGCCACATCACGGAAAAGTATGATTTGATCCCGGATTGCCATGTTTTTTGGCATTTCGGCCTACGATCCACCCTCGCTTGCAAGTGGCGGCACGATGCGCGAAACAAAGCGGCCCCGAGCGGATACAAATCGGGTGCTGGTCAATCAATCGGGGACGAAACATGGCGGGTACGGTCGAACAGAAACTTGCGGCACAGGGCATCGTCTTGCATGAGCCGCCAAGCCCGGTGGCAAACTACGTCGGTTTCGTGCGTACCGGGAACCAGCTGTTCGTGTCGGGCCAGGTCTGCGTCAACCCGGACGGCAAGCTGATCGCCAAGGGCAAACTTGGTGCCGGTGTCACCTTGGAGCAGGGCAACGCGGCGGCGCGGGGGTGCGCCATCAATCTCCTGGCACAGATCAAGGCCGCGCTCGGCGACCTCGACAAGGTCGTCCGGGTGGTCCGCCTGGGTGGCTTCGTCAATTCCGCTCCGGATTTCGTGGACGGGCCGAAAGTGCTCAACGGCGCTTCCGACCTGATGGTCGCAGCCTTCGGCGACAAGGGCCGCCATGCCCGCACCACCGTCGGCGTCGCCTCGCTGCCGTCGGATGCGGCGGTCGAGGTCGAGGGGCTGTTCGAAGTCTCTTAAAGCGAGCCTTGCGGGTGCGCGCGCCCGATTGGCTGACGGCCCGGCCTGTGGCTCATCGCGGCCTGCATGACCGCGCCCGCGGCATCATCGAGAACATGCCGGGCGCGGCGATTGCCGCGATCGCGGGCAATTTCGGTATCGAGTGCGATATCCAACTCACTGCCGACGGCGAGGCCATGGTGCATCATGACGACGCGCTGGGCCGTCTCACCGAAGGTTCCGGCGCCTTGCTCGACATGACCGCCGAAGAGCTCAAGGCGGTCAGGTTCGATACGCCGGAGCGGATGATGTCGCTTGCCGATCTCTGCGCGTTGGTGAAGGGCCGTGTCCCGATCGTGATCGAGGCGAAGAGCCATTTTGACGGCGACCGGAGACTGGTCACGCGGATGGCGCAGGTGCTCAGCAACTATTCCGGACCCGTGGCGGGAATGTCGTTCGACCCGGACCAGGTGCTGGCGCTGCGCGAGGCGATGCCGGAACTTCCCCGCGGTATCGTCGCCGAACGCATCTACAGCGAGGCCGACTGGCCGCAGGCATCTGCCGCCCAGCGCAAGGGCATGCAGCATCTCAAGCACGCGTTGCGCACCCGGCCGCATTTCGTCGCCTATTCGGTGAATGACTTGCCGGCGCTGGCGCCCTGGATCGCGCGCCATGTCTTCGGCTTGCCGCTCCTGACCTGGACGGTGCGGACACAAGAGCAGCGCGATCGCGCCGCCCGACACGCCGATCAGGTGATCTTTGAAGGCCTTTGCCCGTAGGACCTGACCCTGCCCGGCCGTCGATCGGCGGAATCCGCGCCCTTGAAGTCGCCGGGCCAATGCCCGATCTTTAGAGCGAGGTCACCCATCAGCGATGGCTGATCGCAACGCGTGACCGGTTCAAGTCATCGATGGATTCATCCGAAATAACGCTCGAAGCGGTGTCATCCGTCAGCCAAATCGCGGCTGAGGATTGGGATGCCTGCGCCAATCCGACCCCGGATTCCGCAGGCTTGGACGGCCTGGACACACTCGCCCCACCCGCCTCCCCCAACGACTCCTGTGCCTTAAAACGCCCCTATAACCCCTTTGTTTCGCATGCCTTTTTCTCCGCTGTTGAAGCGTCGGGGTCGGCCTGCGCGCGGACCGGCTGGGGACCGCGCCATTTGCTGGCACGGCGCGACGGCGCCATTGCTGGCATCGTGCCCTGCTATTTGAAATCGCATTCTCAAGGAGAATACGTGTTCGACCGCGGCTGGGCCGATGCCTATGAGCGCGCGGGCGGACGCTATTACCCGAAACTGCAGGCCTCGGTTCCCTTTACGCCGGCGACCGGCCCTCGCCTCTTGATCCGCGATGGCGTCGACAAAGATGAAATCGGCACCGCGCTCGCCAGCGGCTTGGTGGCGCTGTGCGAGGCGACAAAGGCCTCATCGGCCCATGTCACCTTCGCGCGTGAGGCGGAATGGAAATTTTTGGCCAAGCACGGATTCCTGCAGCGGACCGACCAGCAATTCCACTGGCATAACCGGGGTTATCGCCATTTTGACGATTTCCTTGCCACGCTGAATTCGCGCCATCGCAAGGCGATCAAGCGTGAACGGCGCGATGCCCTGGCCAACGGCATCACGATCCACCCGCTCAACGGCAGCGACATCACCGAGGACGCCTGGGACGCGTTCTTTGCGTTCTACATGGAGACCGGCTCACGCAAATGGGGCCGACCTTACCTGACCCGTTCCTTCTTCTCGCTGATCGGCGAAAGCATGGCCAGGGACGTGCTGCTGATCATGGCGAGACGCAACAACCGCTGGATCGCGGGCGCCATCAACTTTATCGGTTCCGAGACGTTGTTCGGCCGCAACTGGGGCGCGATCGAGCATCACCCGTTTCTGCATTTCGAGGTCTGCTATTACCAGGCGATCGATTTTGCCGTCTCGCGCGGCTTGAAAACGGTCGAAGCCGGCGCGCAAGGCGAGCATAAACTCGCGCGCGGCTACTTGCCGCAAACCACCTATTCGGCGCATTACATCGCCGACCCCGGCCTGCGCCATGCGATCTCAGATTATCTTAAGCGCGAACGCGCCTATGTGGCGGAGGCCGGGCGCGAACTCAGCGAGGCCGCGCCGTTTCGTAAAGCGGCCGACGAAAGGGCCGGCGAATAAAAACCAAATCCAGGAGCCTTCATGTCCGCCTATGACCCCAATAACCCCTTTGCAAAGATCCTGCGCGGGGAATTCCCCTGCTACAAGGTGTATGAGGACGAGCACACGCTGGCCTTTCTCGACATCATGCCGCGCTGTGTCGGCCATACGCTGGTGATCCCGAAGGCGCCGGCCCGCAACGTCCTCGATATTGCGCCGGAAGATTTCGCCCATGTCGCGCGCACTGCCCAGAAGATTGCACGCGCCGCGACGACCGCGTTTGCGGCCGACGGCATCACCGTACAGCAATTCAGCGAACCCGCCGGCGGACAGGTGGTGTTTCACCTGCACATGCATGTGATGCCGCGCCACGACGGCGTCGGTTTGCTTCCGCCCGCAAGCCGCAAGGAAGACGGCAAGGTGCTGGAGGAGAATGCGGCGAAGCTTATGGCGGCGCTGAGGTAAGAATGTAGCCCGGATGAGCGCAGCGATATCCCGGCCTGGTTTATCCTTTATCCCGGATGTCGCTACGCTCATCCGGGCTACGCTCGCCGCCGTCAACCTTCTGCGCCGCCAACGGCGAGAATTCGCAGCGGTCGGGCTTGAGGTCGATCAGCGGTGTCTGGTCGAGGCAATCGAGCCCCCGGACCAGCACGGTCGAACCTTCGATGCCCACCAGTTTGACGATCGAGGTGCCGATCGGATTGGGCCGCACCGGCGAGCGGAGCGAGAACGTGCCGCGGGTTGATTTATTGTTCTTCGGACTTTGCAGCACCAGATTGCGCCGCGACTGATGCAGCCAGTAGATCACTTCGAGGCTACTGTAGAAATCGACGCCCTTCAGCGCCGGCACCCACGGCTCGAAAATCTCGAGCCGGCAGACCGGACCGTTATGGTTCCCCTGCCGCGGCGTGTCCTCGCGCGAGCGCCAGGGCGTGCGGATGCGGCCGATGAAGACGAGGCCGGCATCGCTCGCCTTGGGCATCTCGACGGCGACCTCACCGTCGCGGAGTTCACTGTCACGAACCATGTTTCAATCCAATGAGATGTTTTGGGCCCTGATCACGGCGGACCACCGCGCCCGGTCGGCATCGATGAATTCTGCAATCGCGGCCTCGCTCTGCGGACGCAGCACGGAATAGCCAATCTTGTCCAGCGAAGTGCGGAAGACATCATCATTCATCGCCCGATCGAGGCTGCCCTTCAGAATTTGCGCGACGTTATCCGGCACCCTTGCGGGCGCCGCGACACCGAACCAGACGCTGACGAGGTAATCGGGATAACCGCTCTCGGCAATGGTCGGAACATCCGGAAGATTGGAATTCCGGCGCGCCGAACTCACCCCCAGCGCCCGCAACATCCCCGATCGCACGGACGGGAGCGCCGTGCCAACGGAATCGAACATGAGCTGGATGTTGCCCGCCAACAGATCGGTCAGGGCGGGCGCGGCGCCCTTATACGGCACGTGGGTCATCTCAATGCCGGCCATTTGCCTGAACATCTCGCCGGCCAGGTGAATGGTGCCGCCCGTCCCGGCCGACCCGAAACTGAGCTTGCCGGGATTTTGTTTGGCGTAAGCAACAAATTCCGCGACCGTCCTGGCCGGAACGGAGGGATGGACTTCCATCACGACCGGGACCTCGGTGATCAACGCCAGCACCCGAAAATCCCTGACCGGATCGTAGGACAGTTTCTTGTACAGCAAGGGATTGAGCACGATCATGGAGCCGGCCACGACCAGGAGGGTGTAACCGTCGGCCTCGGTGCGTGCCACTGTTTCGGCGCCGATCGCGCCGTTGGCACCCGATTTGTTTTCGACAAATGCCGCCTGCCCGAGATCCCTGCCGAGAAAATCCGCCATCAGACGCCCGAGGATGTCGGTCGGGCCGCCCGCGGCATAGGGAACGACAAGACGGATCGGACGCGCCGGAAATTCGGCGGCGTTGGCGTTGGCCGCAGCGGCAAGCGCCGTCACGCTGAAAAGCAAGACGATCAAGGTCGACCTTGTGGGCCAATTCATGCCGTTTCCCCGATTGGCGCTTTGCCCGAGAGTACCGGAATGCGCCTTGGCTGCAATTCGGAAAAACCACCCGGGGACCATCCGTAAATGACAGCAAGTCATCCACGCACGTTCCGCAACACGAGACAGGCGCCTGCGGCACGTCGGATGCGGTTGCAAAGATCGTCGGCGGCGGCGCGGGTGTCGGTGCCGATTCTCACCTGATAGAAGGTGCGGGTGCCGCGGCTACGGAAAATCGAACCGAGCAGACTAGGATCCTGGTCGCCGATTACGGGGCGCAACCGCTTCATTGCGCGTGAATACATCGCCAGCGCCTGGTCGCGGTTGAAGCCGGCGGCAAGCTGCACACCCCACGGCCGGTCGGCACCGAGCTTCACACGCTGTTCAAGTTCGGTGACGAAATAATTCGGCGCGCGCTTGAGCAGCGCCATCAATTCGCGGCAGCCGGCATACGTCGCGCGGTCGGACATCTTTGCGTTCTTGCCGGCCGCAGCCCATTCATCGACCGTGGTACCACTGATGGCGAAGACGTAGTGGCGCGTCTCCTGTGGCATCGCGCCGGAGCCTGCGAGCCATTCCTGCACCCGCCGCGGGCCCGCATTATAGGCGGCCGCGGCGAGGCCAAGATTGCCGAACTGGTTGCGCAATTCGCTGAGGAATTCGGCGGATTTCGGCAGCGCCTGCACCGGATCGAAGGGATCGAGCAGGCGACGCTCGCTCGCGGTACCCGGCATGAATTGCGCGATACCCAGCGCGCGCTGGCCGCGGCGTGTGAGCGGGCCCACGGCGTCGGACTGGAAACGGCTTTCCTGCCAGATCACCCGCGCGAAAAACTCAAGCGGCAGATCGTTGGCCCGCGCCGCCGCCTCGATCATCAGGCACACCGCCTCCCTTGTATCGGCGTCGGGCGCGGGATTTCCCGAAGCCCTTTCACTGGGAATGGCGAGTTCTTCGACGCTCGGCCTTGCGATCCCACCGCTGCTTCTCGCAGCCGCCGCCTCCTCTTCGGCTGCGGCCGCCATCGGCGAGAGCAGCATCACGATCACAGAACAAAGCCCAGCACGCGGAACCCTAAGCATCGGCATTGCAGTCCAAAGCTCCGGCAGACCCTGCTTGACACGGGGAACCGGCGGTCTAGCTATCTGGCAATGATGGCGCGTCTATGGGAGCGTGAGGACATGAAGGCACCTTCGGACGACCAGCTGGGCTTTGCGCCTGACGACGATGCGCCCATCCCCTATATGGCGCGCACCCGGGAATATTATGCGGCGATCGGCTACACCACGCCCTATCGCTGGGCGCACCATGTCGATGCGCCGTTCCAACCGCTCCGCAAGCCGCTCGCCCACTCCCGCATCGCGATTGTCACAACGGCGGCGCCGTTTGATCCCGCCAAGGGCGATCAAGGTCCGGGCGCCAAATACAATGGCGGGGCGAAATTCTATTCGGTCTATGATGGCGATACCTCGATGTCGCACGATTTGCGGATTTCGCACATCGCCTATGACCGCGTGCACACCTCGGCCGAGGACAGCGGCACCTGGTTTCCATTGCCGCAATTGCAAAGGCTAGAGCGCGAGGGACGGATCGGCGAAGTCGCCCCGCGCTTTTTCGGCGCACCTACCAACCGCAGCCACCGCGTCACCATCGAAACCGACGCGCCGGAAATTCTCGCGCGCTGCCAGGCCGACCAGGTCGACGCCGCGGTGCTGGTACCGAACTGCCCGGTATGTCATCAGACCATCAGCCTGGTCGCCCGGCATCTGGAGGCCAATGGCATTGCCACGGTCGTGATGGGTTGCGCCAAAGACATCGTCGAACATGCCGCGGTGCCGCGGTTTCTGTTCTCCGATTTTCCGCTTGGCAATTCCGCCGGCAAGCCGCACGACCCGGCCTCACAGGCCTTCACGCTCGAACTCGCGCTGCGCGTGCTGGAAGCCGCCCCCGCGGCGCAAACTACAGTGCAATCGCCGTTGCATTGGAGCGCGGATGCGGCCTGGAAGCGCGACTATAACAATATCGCGGCTTTGAGCGCCGAGGAGCTGGCGCGGCGGCGGCGCGAATTCGACGCCCAGAAGGAAATCGCACGGGGTTTGCGCGAAAGTGCAGCATGACTGCGGATGACTTCGCCGATTTACCTTAAAACCTGCATTCTGATGGCCGCCGCGGCCCTGAAGCGCCAGAACAATTAATCATAATCTGCCGGATCGCGTGCGTGGGCGACCCCAATCCGGCCATACCGGCGGCGATCAGTTTAGGTTAACCCCGCATTTTGCCGCTCACGGGCTTCCGCAGGCAGGAAAGCCGCGTAAAAGTCTCCCTCTTTATTGGGAGCTCTTCGATGTTGGACCGACGCCAGAGCGCGCGCGACAGGGTCATCTACAGCGGGCTCGCCGAGGTTGGCGAACGTGGCGCGTCCAGAGATTGCGTGGTGCACAACATTTCCGAAAACGGCGCCCATCTGGAATTCAGCAACGATGTCAGGCTGCCGAAGGATACGATTCTGCTGACGATCGCGCAAAAGGGTCGTTCCTTTCTCGCCAAGATCATCTGGTGGCGCGACAATTTCGTGGGTGTCGCGTTCAGTTCGGAAACCCCCTACGAACTGCCCGGCTCCGACCTTGCGGAACGGCTGCGCCAAAGCGAGCTGAAAAAGCGCCAGCTGCAGCGGCGCATCAAGGAGCTGCTGGAAGGCTGAGCGCGAGCGGCCCATGCCAGTATTCCGGCGCACGGCGTCTAGCCATTTTCTCTACATTCGCCGCTTCTACCACGTTGCTTGTGCACCTCCCCCGTCATGCCCATAATTGCGAGCCTTCAAAGGGGACGTTGGAAAAACCATGCGCGCATTTTCACTGATTTTATTCTCCGTAATGACGTGCTTCGTCAGCGAGACCGTTTCGGCGCAGACCGCCGACCGCACCATCGACGAGATCAAGACCGAGACGCTCGCCCGCGCGCAGACGGGCGCCTACCCGGCGTTGGGCATCCAACCCGTTGACGCCAGCGATGCGCTCGGCCGTATCAATAGCCGTGATCCTGACGAATGGGCCGCAGCCTGGAGCGCGGTCGCCGACGGCTACATGGCCAAAGCAAAGGTGGCAGCCGATCCGAAGGAAGCCGATGCGAACTTTGTGAGGGCCTGGCGTCTTTATTATTTCGGACAATGGCCCGCGCCGACTTCCCCAGGCAAACAGGCCGCGTATCAGCGGGCCATCGATGCTTATCTGCGGCATGCCCGGCATTTCGATCCGCCGCTCGAAGTCGTGCGCATTCCCTTTGAAGGCAAGGAAATCGTTGGCTACCTGCGGCTGCCGGCCAACGCCAAGCGCCCGGTACCCCTGGTGCTGGCGATTTCGGGCCTGGACAGCCGCAAGGAAACGGTCGCCGAGACCTATGCGGCGGCGCTGGCCGAAGGCATCGCCTTCTTTGCCGTCGACAGTCCCGGCACGGGCCAAGCGCCGCGCAAGGCCGACGAGACCTCCGATCAGATGTATTCGCGCGTGCTCGATTATCTCGCGACGCGGCCGGAGATCGATAAAAGCCGCATCCTGGTACACGGCCAGAGTTTTGGCGCCTATTGGGCCGCCAAGCTCGCGCACACCGAGGCCAAGCGCCTCGCGGGTGCTGTGACCCAATCCCCGCCGATTCATCGAACGTTCCAGCCGGATTTCTTTCGCGGCCGGATGTACACCCGCGAATATCTGTTCGACCTGCTTCCCGCCAGCCTGTTCGTGTATGGCCTGAAATCGGCCGACGAGTTGATTGCATTCCTGCCCAAGATGTCGCTGCAGGCGCAGAACCTGCTCGGCAAGCCCACGGCGCCGATCCTGGTGGTGGGCGGAACGCGGGATACCCAGGTGCCGATCGACGACCTCGAGCTTCTCCTCAACAGCGGCAGCGAGCCCCGTGAGGCCTGGATCAATCCGGCCGGCGGACACATGGGCCGCACCGCCTCGACCTGGCCGGACCCCGTGATCTTTCGGCAGGTCATTCTGCCCTGGGAAGTGCGGCGCCTGAACCAGAAGGCCGATGTGCCGTAAGCAGCCGGCCTGCCGCGAAAACCAGCGGCCGGCCCCGCAACATCCGCGATCAACTTGTGGCCGCGAGCGCGCGCGATATTGCCGCAGCCGACAGGCGCCTAACATCCCCTCTGGCAACACGAGCGCTATGCTGTAAGCTTACGACCAGATTGGCCGGACTTCCCTGCCCGGCCGCTAGACGACAACAAAAAAGTCAGTCCCGGAGGACGCCCATGTCAGCAGCTCCAACGAGCCGCCTCTCGCTCAATCGCCGCACGCTTCTGCGGGCGGGCGCCGGCATGGCCGGCATTCTGGCGACCGGCCGCGCCCCTGCGTTCGCGCAAGGTTCGCCGAAGAAACTGGTATTCGCGCATATCAATGCCATCCCGGAATCGGCCGCGGTGGCGTTCGACTGGATGGCGAAGGAAGTGACAGCGCGCTCAAACGGCGCGCTCGAAATGCAGTTCTTCGGCAAGACCCTGATCCCGCAGGAGCTGGAGATCATGAACGCCGTCAAATCCGGCAGCGTCGCGATGGGCAGCCCGGCGGGAGCCGCCGCCACCGTATTTCCGGAAATGGGCGCGCTGCTCGTGCCGTATCTGGTGAAGGATTACAAATCGGCCTACGCCATGCTCAACGGACGGATCGGCGATAAGCTAAGCTCGGAAATCCAGGACAAGTACAAGCTCAAGGTGATCTGCTATTTCGATTACGGCTTCCGTCATTTCTGGACCGCGAAGAAACCGATCGTCGAACCGAAGGACCTGCGGGGCCTGAAAATTCGTGTCCAGCAGGCGAAGATTTTCGGCGACACCATCAATGGCCTCGGCGGCAACGCCGTGCCGATGGCCTATGGCGAGGTTGTCACGGCCGCCAAGCAAGGCGTGATCGACGGCGGCGATCTTCCTGTCGTCAACATGAAGGCATTGAAGATTTACGAAGTTTCGAAATTCGCCTCGCTCACCTATCACAATTACGGCCCGACCAACGCGGTGATGAATCTCGAAATCTGGAATGGACTATCGGCCGATCAGCAGAAGCTGGTGATGGATCTTGCGCGCGCCGCGCAGGAAAAAATCCGCGAGGCGACCGAGTCGGTCGACAATTTCGCGAAAGCCAAGCAGGAGCTTGAACCGCTCGGCATGACCGTGGTCGAAGCCAATGTCGAGGAATTCCGCAAAGTGGCGCAACAGAAGATATGGCCGGCCTACAAAGCCCAATACGGCGCCTTGTGGGATGAGATCGAAGGCTTCAAGGTCTGACTTAACTGAGGGACTGAAGGCCGGACCTTTGGCTGGCTTGTCAGTCCCTCGCCATCATTGCCGGAATTTCCATTGCGCATGCTGCGTATCCTCTCAGCCGTCCCGAAACTCACGGTCACGGCGCTGATCACCCTTGCGATCGTCAACCTCCTGGTCGGCGTCATCCTGCGCTATTTCGTCGGTGCCATCACCAACTGGCTCGATGTCGACCCGGTGCCATTCACCTGGGTCGAGGAGGTCGGCGAGCTCTCACTGGCGTGGCTGACGCTGATTGGAGCAGCAATCGGGATCCAGTCGCGCTCGCACTTCGCGCTTGCGGTGTTCGTGCATCGACTGCCGGAGGCCACCCAGCTCTGGATCCACCGCTTCAATCACGCGCTGATCGTCGGTGTCGGCCTGTTGGTGGCGTGGTTCGGCTTCAAGCTCTGCCTGCTAAACCGCACATTGGCGACGCCGGGGCTCGAGATCAATCTGGCCTGGCTCTACGCGTCATCGGTGGCCGGTGGCATCCTGATCGCGATATACGGTTTTGCCATGATGATCTCGCCGCTGCCGCAA
>Ga0137404_10001871_pt1 | contig 13832 bp, 15 predicted proteins | sample CZOMad2_1_16fung_FD_108285 | JGI IMG/M metagenome (GOLD analysis project Ga0137404, IMG submission 108285) | Vadose zone soil fungal communities from Angelo Coast Range Reserve, California, USA - CZOMad2_1_16fungal (Illumina Assembly) | ecosystem: Environmental > Terrestrial > Soil > Vadose...
CACAGCTGCCTGTGAGGCAGCACTCTGCGGGGAGCCTGCTCCGTCCCTACTTCCAACACTGGATGCCCTCAACCAAGTCATGCGTCCCGCCGCGTAGCTTGGTACCCCAGGTGAACGCTTACATATAGCGAAGCTGTCATAGGGGGCAACATGCTGAAGCGCTCATTCTGACTCCCGTCGCTCACGGGGGCTCGCCGCTTGGCCTATAATTCACGCTTCATGATCCCTTCATACCGAACTGGTTGCGAGTTTCAGGCACCGCAGAATTCCCTCACATTGATCAAGGTGTATGCCATCAACTTCATCCCAAAATGCCGTTGCTGCATGTGCTCAAACCGCAGGAGGAGCCGCTTGAATTTATCCTCCCACGCAAAGGTCCGATCGACACGAGTCTTCAATGCATGAATAGCTTCATTGAATAACCGCTTCCGTCCTCGTTTGGTGCTCTTGCGGTTGCGTGGATTCTCTGTGATGTTGGGGATCAGTCCCGCATTGAAAATGCACTTGCGATTGTGCGAGGAATCAAAGCCTGCGTCAAGATTGAGATATGCACCTGTCAGCACCAAACCTGTCATTTTGGCCACGCGCTTCAACGCTTTCAGCCCATCAGGTAAAAGCACCATATCCGTTTCATTGACTGGAGCAACGGGAAGGGGAGACAACACATAGCCATGGTTGTCCGTGATAGCTATGACTTTCTCGCCCTTCTGGTGTTTATACCCAGAGTACCCAATGCCATCCTTTTTTTGCCACGGTGTTTGTCCCATCACCGTGCAGCACGCTGACATCGAGTTTCTTCTCTGCCGCAAGATGACCCACACTGGCCATGAACACCTTTTGGAGCGACCCATCAGCTGACCATTTGGCAAAGGCTCTGTAGACGTTCGTGTAGTGCAGTGCTGGTTTGCCATGGGCATCTTTCGGCATGCGCAAGCACTTCCATGGCATCCCGGTATAGAACACCCATAAGATGAGGTTGAAGAGGCGATGATAGCCGAGTTTGCACTTCGGACCACGTTTGGGCATCGAGAGATGCGGTAAGATACATGCGGTGAACTCGGTTTCGGAGAGTTGGACGGGAATGGGCGTGGTTGCCGCGTGTTTTGCCAGTGTGCTCATGGTTCGATGGCCTCGTTTGGAGCTTCGGATTCAACCCCCTAAATCAGGTTTCTCCAAATACTACAATAGCTCAGGCCAATTTGCAAAACCCGCAACCAGTTCAGTGGTTCTTTGTCCTGCCCTTTCGGCACACCTTCAGCCTGAATATTGGCATCATCATCATATACTTCCTAGCCAAAGGCATGCGGCAACATCAGAAGGTGGCTCGCAAGTGGACGCTCAGCCTGTCCTGGTTGGGCGTAGGCCTGTTGTGCCTGGGAGTGGTGGCCGCTCCCTTGTATGGTGGGCCGACCCTTACCCTCAGCTTGACCATCAGCAAGACTGAGATCAAGAACCCTCTCTTCTGGCAGGTGCTCGTGACCGTGGGAGCCATCGTCCCGCTGCTGTGGATGGTGATTGCCGCGTTAACCTCCTAGAAGGCCAAAGAAGAATTCACGGCTGCTGAACCCCAGGCGTGAGGGTCTAGTGGACAACCCGCATTCAAGCTGCCCCCGCATACGCTTTTTCCCTCCCAATCATGCAACGGCCACGCCGCCACCTGCCGCGACATGGCCGTTGCATCCGAGGACACCCACCGACGTCTTCCCTTATGCCTTCCCCGCCCTCCCTCAGCGCGCGTTGAAGGGACGGCAGGAAAGGCATGGTCGCAGACCTCACGTATTTCCTATCTACCTTTCCCCATGTGCGCTCCAATCCGCGCAACCCATTACTAACCTTTATCAAAACTGAGATGATGATGAACCCACCCACAGGCACACGCCTCTACGCTCCAGACCTCGACGCGATCCGCGGCCTCGCCCGCGCCGGCTTCCTGTCCGCCGACCAGCTCCGCCGCCACTTCTACCCCCAATCGTCCGAACGCACCACGACCAACCGCCTCGCCCAGCTCGCCCGAGAGGGATTTTTCAGCCGCACCGCCTCCTTTCCCCATTCCACTCCCCAGAGCATCGGCCGCCCGATCTACGTCTACTACTGGACACCGCCCAATCACACCCGCCTCAGAACCTATCTCGAAGACCACGGCAAGGCCTCCGAATGGCACACCAACTTTGCGTATCTCGCCCCGCTCAATAACCACGACCAACGCTTTTCCCAACTGTACCTCGCGCATGAGACCGACATCGTTGAATATTTCCTGTGCCTCGAACACGACGCCCCGCGCCACGGCTGGGACGTGCCCTTCTGGGAACGCACCAGCCCCTTTTCCAAGGAACTGCGCGCCGCCTCCGGCCTCGAGTACGGCAAGCTCACCATTACCGCAGAAGTCCGCAAACAAAAGCACAACCAGACGTATACCGAAACCAAAGAATCCGACGTCACCTTCAACCCTGACGGTGCCTACTGCCTGAAATCCCCAGACGATCGCTATGAGCTCGCCTTCCATGAAGAGGACAACAACACGTCCGACCCGCGGAAATTCCGGCAAGAGAATATTGTCTAAGTAACTATATTCTGGTATGCTTCCCGATCATGTTGGTCGTCACCAGAGCGATCGGAGGGGAAACATGGACGCCTGTCCGAAATGCACGCATCCGCACGTGGTCAAGGCCGGGAAGGCCAGGGGCAAACAGCGCTGGTTATGTCGGGGCTGTGGCTATCAGTTTACGTGCACCACGCCGCGTGGGAGACCACTGTGGCAAAAGTCGCTAGCGGTCTTTCTCTACTGCCACGGCGTCTCTATGAACGCGCTGGGCAAGATGTTCGGCGTCCACGCCAGTTCGATCCTGAAGTGGATCCGTCGCTGTGCGACGGAGTATGACCTCAAGCCTGACCCGACTGGAAAGGCCATCATCATGGAAGTCGATGAGATGTGGCATTTCCCCAAAAAAAACGTTGCAAGCTGTGGATCTGGAAGGCTCTTGATCGTGATACAGGCCAACTCCTTGACTGGGAGTGTGGGCGTCGTGATGCGGCAACCCTAAAGAAGCTAGTCGATCGCCTGGCCCAATGGGAGGTGACTTTCTACTGAACCGATCATTGGAGCGTCTATGCATCGGTATTTCCGCCTGAGAAACTCGTCATGAGCAAAGCGCGGACAGATGGCATCGAGCGGAACCATTGCCGTCAAAGATATTGGTTTGGTCGCTTCAAACGGAGGTCGATCATCATCTCTCGTGCGAAGGACATGGTGGATCTCACAATAGCGTTGTTTGCACGCTTTAGAGTCAATGGATGTATCTCAGAGCTCTTTACACTCGCGATGATTACATAGACAATACTCTCACGCCGAGAATCTTGGCCGTTCTAGCGGCATTGCCATGGTTCTGGCGCGCAGGACCTCCGCGAAGTACTCGCGCTCGAACGTCAGCCGTGCCTACTGGAGCGAAGGCGCTTCCGTGGGCACATGTACACGCACGGTATTTTGAGACGTGAGGCGTTCGGAAAGGTAGTCGGCGTGATGCTACCGCCCTTAGGCACCAGAGCCATGGCGCGCTCGATTCATTTTCCAACTCGCGCACATTGCCCGGCCACTGGTAGTGCACGAGCCACTCCAGGGCCCGAGACGAGATGCCCTGTACCTGCTTCCCCAGCTCGGTATTGCTGTAACGGAGAACACGCGAGCCCAATAAGGGGATGTCCTCGCAGCGTTCTGGCAGAGGCGGCACATGAATGCGGAAAACGCTGATGCGATAATTCAGGTCCTCACGGAAGCGCTTCTGTTGTACCTCCGGCTCCAGATCCAGATTTGTCACCGAGATCACCCGGACATCTCTATATCGAGCAAAAGCAGCGTGCAACTCTCGGCTTCGAGAACCTCCTTGGTCTTGGCGATGATGCAAGGAGGTAATTCATCCAGGGTGATCAGGGCGCTAAGGGCGTGGCTCAAATCGAGGAGGACGGCGAGCTTTTCCACAATGAAGCCTCCTTCCGGCGGCTGGATGTCGCTCATAACGACGATTTCTTACCGCCCTGGATGCGCCAAATCCTTGCGAATCATCTCAATGATTTCGAGCGTCACCTGCAGGGAGTACAGTTCGTCCTCGGCTGACACCATCCGCTCCGCTTGATGGGTGGCGCAGTCGAGCAGGTGTTTGATCTCGAGCTTGAGCGGATTGTCTTTATGCACAAAAATGCGCTCGATCAAGGCTTCTTGCTTGTAGCGCAACTCGCCACGCCCGAGGCGATGCTCGGAGGAGCCCTGTCGGTAGATGCGGATATCCTGATCGGTGTAATTGAGCAACACATATTCTTCGCGCTGCGTGACCGCCAGCGTGCGGATCTTCTCCTGCGTCGCCCGACTGGCGGTGATCGTGGCCAGGCAACCGTTGGCAAACCAGAGCTGCACGTTCGCCACATCTTCGACTTCGGACGATACTGCGGCGCCCACGGCGCTGATACGATGGGCGCGGGAGCCGACGAGATTGAGCACGATGTCGAGGTCATGAATCATCAGGTCGAGCACAACCCCATCGTCTTTGGCGCGTGACTGGAAGGGGCCCAGACGCCGGCACTCGATCAGGATCGGATCTCTGACGATGTTTTTCAGCTCCTGCACGGCACCGTTGAAACGTTCCACATGCCCCACGTGTAGCATGACCCCGCGCTGCTCAGCCAACTCGAACAGTTCCTCGGCTTCCGCCAACGTGGGCGCAATTGGTTTCTCGATGAGCACATGCACGCCAGCGTCAAGGAATTCACGGGCGACCTCGGAATGCAATGCTGTGGGCACCGCGACACTGACCACATCGACCTCGCCGAGGAGATCGCGATAATCCGTCAGACCAGCGGTGTTGTAGGTCTCCGCCAGAAACTGAATCCGCTTGGGATCAATGTCGACAATTCCCACCAGTTCCACTTGCGGGATCTCGGCGAGGACGCCTACATGATACCGCCCCATCTGACCAACCCCCACCACACCCGCTCGCACCGGACGAGTCTTTTTCCGCCTGAAGTGCACCGTGCGCCTCCTCTGATCGCTACAGCCGCTCATCTCCAACAGTCCGCCTACTGCCTGCCGTCTACCAGCCGTCCATTATGGCGCGCACTGGAGAACTGTAACATAACATAGATCGCAACTACCGGGTATCGGCGCCTTATTCGTACCTGAGAGCCTGGATAGGATCGAGCTGTGCCGCTTTGCGTGCCGGGTAAAAGCCAAAAAAGATTCCCACCGCGCCTGAGAAGACAAACGCTAACGCGACGGCATCCCAGGACACCAACGACGGCCATGCCGCTAGGGAGCTGATGAGCTTCGACCCGCTCACCCCAAGGCCGATGCCGACGAGTCCCCCCATGAAGCTCAGCATCATCGCTTCCACCAGAAACTGCCATAAAATATCGCGCTTTTTCGCGCCGACGGCCATGCGAATGCCGATCTCACGCGTGCGCTCGGTGACCGACACCAGCATGATATTCATGATGCCGATGCCGCCGACCAACAGGGAAATTGACGCGATGCTCCCCAACAGCAAGGTCATGGTACGTGAGCTTTCTTCTTCGGCAACCGCCACGTCGGCCAGCGGCTGTATCGAGAAATCATTTTCCCGCCAGGGCAGGAGCCGGTGACGCTGTCGCAGGAGAGCTGTGATCTGCTCTATCGCCTCTGCCATCATGTCGTTGCTCACGGCCGACGCCAGGATGGAATGGATGTGCGTTATGCCGATCAACTTTTTCTGGGCCGTGGTGTAAGGCATGAAAATGATATCGTCCTGATCCTGCCCCTGGGTTGATTGCCCCTTCGGAGCCAGCAAGCCAACGACTTTGAAGGGCATATTCTTCATCTGAATCACCTGCCCTACCGGGTCCATACTGCCGAAGAGCCAATCCGCCACGGTTTGCCCCAGCACCGCCACTTTTCCGGCCGCATCGACATCTTGTTGCGTGAACCAACTTCCAGAGACTAATGGCCACTCCCGGATGTTCGGGTATTCGATGCCGGTCCCCTGGATGCTGGTAGCCCAGTTCTGATTCGCATAGACCACCTGCGTCACGGTGCGCACTGATGGCGTGGCATAGGCCATGGCAGGACATTCTTGCTGGATAGCCTTCACATCCGAGGGCTGCAGGGTGGCGCGACCACCCCAGCCAAGGCGTACCCCGCTTTGCGTCGTTGAACCCGGTAGGATGACCAACGAGTTGGCTCCAAGGCTGGCGATTTTGGCCCTGATCGACGCATGCGCCCCCTGCCCGATGGCGACCATGGCGATGACCGCCCCGACGCCGATGATCACCCCGAGCATGGTCAGAATTGAGCGCATCAGATTCCGACCCAGCGCGCGTTTGGCGATCTTGATGGCCATGAATACCCGCATCACCGTCCGTCCTCCAACACCCTTAAAAGCGCAACCGTGGCGGACCTGACGTGGTCGACGGCTGAGATGATCCACCGCCGCCGCGCCCATCCTTGTCCATCACCCCTGTCACTAACTCTTGTCCTGCCTGGAGGCCATCGCCGATCAGTTCGGTGAACTGGTCGTCGCTAATCCCGAGCCGCACCGCGACCGGACGCAAGAATCCCTCTGGTGTCAGAATCCACACCTTCGGCGCGCTCTGCCAGCGCTTGCGCTGGGTTTCCGATACCGAGAGGGGACCATCGCGAGAACCATCGTCGCGGCGTTCGCGGAGGTATCTTTCAAGGTCCTCGCGTTCTGCCTCGCTGAGCTTCGGCTGAAAGCGCAGGGCTGCCTTGGGATTTTCAGCGCCTGATCGCGGTGAGCAACCAGAATCGATACTGTGGCCGTCATCCCCGGTCTGAGTTTGAGCTCAGGATTGTTGACAGCGATCACCGTATTGTAGTTCACGACGCTTTGCACGATGATCGGCGCCTGGCGAATCTCGCGCACGGTCCCTTGGAACGTTTGGTTCGGAAAGGCATCGACGGTGAACGTCGCCGTCTGACCGATCGCCACATTGCCGATGTCCGCTTCGCTGACGTTGGTGTCGACCTGCATTTTAGTCAAATCCTGTGCGATCGTGAACAACGTCGGCGCCTGCAGGCTGGCGGCCACCGTCTGGCCGATGTCCACATTGCGCGAAATGACCGTGCCATTGATGGGTGAGCGAATGATGGTGCGGTCGAGGTCGACTCGGGCCTGTTCCAGTGCGGCTTGGGCTTGGCTGACCTGGGCCTTGGCCTTATCTACTTGGGCGTCAGCACTACGCAACTGCGCCTGGGCGGACCGCAGTTTAGCCTCGGCCGCGTCGAATTGCGCTCGCGCGGCATTACGCTGCGCGCCCGCAGTATCATAGGTCGATTGCGCCGCGTCGAGCTCGCTGCGAGACGTGAGCTGGCGTTCGAAGAGCGTCCGATGACGTTCCAGATCGCGCTTGGCGTCGGTGATCTCTACCTGCACCCGCTCGACATTGGCACGTTGGTTGGCCACCTCGGCACGGGCATTTTCGATCGAGGCCGCGACATTTAACACATTTGCATGGGCGTTCTTGAGGTCGGCGCGGGCGTTTTCCAGACTCGCGTCCGCCTGGGCGACCTTGGCGCGGAAGCTTGCCTGGTCTAACTGGGCGATGATCTGCCCGTCTTGCACCGGGGAGTTATAATCGGCCATGAGTTTTTCAATGGTCCCTGAAGCCTGCGTGCCGACTTGCACCATGATGACGGGATTGAGCGTCCCCGTCGCCGACACATAGGCGGAAATCTCCCCTTTCTCCACGGCGGCCAGGCGATACTTCGCCCCGTTTTGTTGCCCCCAAAAATACTCTCGGCTCCCCCAGCCGGCGGTGCCCAGCAGAGCGAGGGCACCTAACACCAGTACAACTTTCCAATGTTTTGCCACCGCGATTTACTCCAACAAGCCCATAGCCTTCCGTAACCGAGCCTCAGAAAGTTTAAAATCCACAATGGCTTGTATATTCTCGCTCTCTGCTTGGGTTAATGCAAATTCTGCGTCGGTGACATCGATGAGTGGTCCGACGCCTACCTGATATCGGCCCTGCGCCAAGGACAGATTTTCGTGTGCCGACTCCAGCAGCACCTCCGATGTCCGGATCCGTTCGCGCGCCGACACCAGGTCTACGAAGCTTTGCTGCACCTCAAGGATCACATTCTGACTGGTGATCTCCTCACTGGCCTGGGCGCTGGCCAGATTCGCCGCCGCTTCGTCAACCTGAGAAAACAGGGGGGGATTCAAGATCGGCACCATCAAGGTGCCTCCGACTGACCAGTTGGGAGCCCACGGCAGTTCCTGGCCGCGATAGTTCCAGTTGGCGTCGGCGGAGACACTCGGCAGAAAATTGCGCTTGGCCAGGGTGAGGTTCGCTTCCGCCGAGCGGATGCGGGCGCGCAAGGCACGGAGCTCGGTGCGATTTTCCAGCGCGATGCGGTTGCTCTCTTCCAACGTGGCCAGCAATTCCTCTGGTTTCACGGTGGGTGGGGGGATCTCCAATTCCTCGGGCACCCGGTACAGCGGATGTTCCGGCACCCCGATGGCATTATTGAGCGTTGTAAAGCTGACGGCGACACCGTTACGCGCCCGCACCAGCGCCAGCTCGGCATTGGCGAGGTCGACTTGAGCGCGTGTGACGTCGATTTTGGGGCGCGTTCCCACCTCGAAGAAGCCGCGGGCGCGCTCCAAAACTTGAATATTCCGCCGCACTGCCTCCTGGTTGACCTCGACCAACCGTCGAGCGAGGAGATAGTTGTAGTAGGCGGTCTGCACATTCAGGATCACATCCTGCAGGGTGGTCGAGAGGTCGAATTCGGCCGCATTCTGGTCGTCGCGTGCCGCCTGAAGGCGCCACTCCCGACGGAATGAATCGAAGACATTCTGGCTAAACCGGGCGGTAAAATCCTGTCGGTTCACGGACGTATTGCTGACACTGCGGGGCCTAATGTTGCCGGTGTTAGGGTTCACCCCGCTAGCGACATTTGACGTCTCGCGGGCATATATCATCCCGGTGCTAATCTGCGGGAAATACCCAGACTTCGCGATACCGACGCGCGCGTCGGCACCTTCGAGGGCCGCCTGGGCCGAGCGGATGCGGGGTTGATTGTCGAGCCCAATCTGGATGAGTTGGTCCAGCGACATCACCGGCAGATCGGGTGACATCAAGGGACTGGGCGGCAGACGCTCTGGAAAGCCTGCGGCCGGCGGTGGCAACGTGGCTGGCTGGCTGCCCGGTGTTGACGAGCCCCCAAGTCCCTGGGCTGGCGGTGTCTGGCCTGGGGGCGGAGACTCTGACTGGGCCACTGACCGGGGCTGTTGTCCTGGTTGCGTCGGAACGGTCAGCGCCGCTGTCGACGCCGAGGCCTGGGTCATAAGGGCTGAAGGCAAGTTTTCCGTCCCGGCGCCAGCGGTGTTGGGCGATGGTTCCACACGCATCAGCGGCGATGTCCGTCCTGGCGGACGACTTGGGAGAGGGCGGCGGGACGCATTTACGTCAGGATTCGTGTGAGATGCACAGCCGACGATGACCGCCAGTATGAGTCCACTCCATATCGTGAACGCCAGCCTTCTCGTCTCGTGCAACATCCGCTCGGATCTCCTCTCACCTGGTGAACAGGCGAGCACAAACACCGCCTCTTGCCTTCTTACGAGCGTCAAGCGATCTGATGAGCAACGACTAACTGCCAGCACCACGATCCGTCTAAGGAGATAACGCATCGCTTCCCCCACGGGTTGACGGAGCGTATCCTTTGCGGCATTCCCGACGTCTCCCCGCTGACCTGTCTGGGTACGTCCCGCCGGCTGCCTGCACGAGTGCCTGAAGATCGATGTCGAAACAGGAATATTTTCCAGGTGTGCGCCCTGCCTAAAGATAGGCTAGCATGCGTCCACAGGCGATCACTCCAACCCATAGGACGAGAGAGAGGACCGCGGCGGCCTTGGCCGTGGCGGGAATGGCCACGTGCTGGTTCCAGTTCCTGACCGATTGAAAGGGACCTCGGTGAAACCCCGCGGCATTCAGGCCGGCGACGACGATCAGCAATAATTTGAGGCGGAAGGCGGGATTTTCGGCCATCTCGGTGGCATGCGCCATGAACATGAGAAAACCGGAAGGGATCACCAGCAGGAGGCTCAAGCGTGCCCAACGCAATAGGTGCTGGGCTAGATGGGCCACCGGCAGCTGTCGCGAAAGACCGAGCAGCCGGAGGTCGAACATGGCCGCTGCCCCCACTAAGATCACAAAGCCAACGATATGCACAATCTCGACAATAGGGTAGAGCCATCGCCATTGCCGCATGGCCATGGCGACCGCACTCCCTTCAAGCCAGACCAACCACGCCGGTCCAACCACCTCGTGCATCAGCGCAGCTCCGCCGTTTTCCCATTGATCGTGATGCGCTCCGCCCGCATCTCTCCCGCATCACTCCGATGTGGATAACCCACCACCGTCGCGGTCGTGCCGACGGCCAGCATCTCACGAGAAACACCGCGGCGTTCCATGCGCGATGGTGGAGCGAGCACGACCAGCCAGACCTTGTCGCCCGCTGCCAGCTTCACATAGCTGTGCGGGTGCTCGTAGCCTGCTTCTTGGATGACCCCTGCCAGATTCAGGACTTGATTGCTGTCATACCCGCTCCATCCATGATGGGCAATGACTAGGTCAGCGGCAATAGTGACCAAGGCAAGTCCGATGACGACGGCAAGGCTCCTCTTCGCCCACATGAAGATACCTCCACTGATGACTGAACGCAAACAACCGCGGAATATTGTTCTTCCTTGGTTGAGACAAATGCCTGTCAGGGGTAGTTCCGCCCGGTGAAAACCTCCATGGAATTTCGGCTGCCCAGCCTCATGAAGATGGTGAATTCGGGAATGCCGATACGCACGATCAGAGGGCAAAACGCTACGGTGATGGCGTATCGATGCCGCTCTGCTGTGGTTTAGGCTCGACCGGGAGGCCTGCTGCCTGCCAAGCATTCCAACCCCCGACGAGGGCGCGTGCTCTGGTCCACCCCGCTTGTCTGAGCTCCTGCGCCACACGGGCGCTAGTGGCTTCCTGCGGTCAGGCACAGTATGCCACCAGCCAGGCCTCGTGTGGCAGATTGAGCTCAGACGCGCGTTCGGCTACATGATCGGGTGGGAGCCGCACCGCTCTGTGCGCCTGGGTCGAGCTCGGGTCGTACGTCCGATCGGTGCGGACGTCCAGGATCACTACTGGCACTCCGGTATCCCATAGACGGCGCAGTTGCGCTATCGTGAGGCTTTCAGCAGGGAGGGCAGAGGTGTGTCCATCATAATCCTCTGTTCTCAGCTCAATCGAGTTTGTGGTGCTCGAGGAAACTTCGGGATCCCATGATGAGCTTACGTTTGCAGGCGTGGAGGCAACGGTGTGCCCATCATTGATCGGGTCTGACGCCGCTGATACGGCAGGCAGGGGCTGCTGCATCGCCACATCCGCTGGCGGCGTCTCCTCGTGAGGGGCACGGCGTCGAAAACTTCGACCCAGCAGCATCGGCGATCCACCATGGACCACGACGGACAATAGGACAACCAGGCAACAGATCGCAAATAGGTGTTCGCTCCCCGGGAGGCCCGCGAACACCGGCAACAGCACGAGCAATAGCGAGCTCAGGCCGCGTGGTCCAAACCACGCAATGAGAAAGGAATCGCCGCGGTCGACCCTGGAGCCCACCAATGACAGGAGAAAAACCGGCGGCCTGACCAGGAGGACGACGACCGCAAAGATCAACGTCGACCACGACACCACCGTAAAGCCACTCCAGATCAACGACGCGCCGAATAACACAAAGGTAAACAACAGCGCCATCTCCGCCGTCGCACCGCCGTAGTCGATGAAGCAGTCACAGAGCTCCACGTCGAGGGCGGCGATCGTAATCCCAGCAGTAAAGGCTGCCAGGAATCCGCTACCATGCACGGCTTCAGCTGCGGCATAGGCGGTGAATGCCACTCCGAGCGAGTAGACGGATTCGTAATCACGCCTGACCCCAAGGCGTCGGCGGATCAAGTCTAGCGTGGCAACAGATACCAGACCCACGGCAACGCCAGCGCCCGGCCCCAGTACGAAGAGATCGAGTCCCAATCGCGCCCAATCGCTGCCGGTCGGCGTGGTATCTTGGCCTAGAAAGGCCATGGCGATGATGAGCACCGGTAGCAGCACCACATCATTCAGGCCACTTTCCAGCCGCAGTGCCTGACGTACAGTCCGGGGGATGTCCCGGCGTCCAAGCAAGCTCCGCAACAGCACAGGGTCGGTTGACGCCAGCGCGGCTCCGAGAATGGTTGCAGCTGGCCAAGAAAGGCCCAGCACCCACCATCCCGCCACCGCAACCAATGCAGCCGAAAGGAGCGTCCCTGGTCCTACGACTCGCAGGGCTAGAGCAGTATGGCGTTGCACCTCAGAGAGGTCGAGGGTCAACGCATCCGTGAATAGGACCAGCGTCAGGCTCAGCGTCGCCACAATGCGCAGCGCGTGCGAATCAAGCCCCAGGTCAAGTACCCCTAGCCCCGCGGGACCCAACGCCGCGCCGATGGCCAGAAACACTGCTACTTGGGGCATGCCGCTGCGCTCGACCAAACCTGAGAGCAAGGCGGACACCATAATGACGATACCCAGCAGCGCCAGTGTTGCCGCGAATGACGCTGCACTGAACATCTCCATCGACGACATCCTCCGTAGCAGGGCTCTGTGCCCTAATCCCGTCGCGCTTCCACCGGCTCTGTGAGGTGGCTGTGGGATTCCCCGCCTTGGGCGCTCGTGGCCAAGGAAGGCTCTGGTCGGGTGCCGGCTTGGGCATGGCCGAAACGTTCCCGCCACCAGCGCAGAGGCTTCGACGGCAGGCGCAGCATAGCTGTGATGCCAAAATCATCGAAGATCGAATAGGCGACCGGCGTCACGATCAAGGTGAGGAGTAATGACAACGTTTGACCGCCGATGACCACGACCGCGATGGTACGTCGTTCTTCAGCGCCAGGACCCGCCCCGACCGCCAAGGGCAACATGCCGGCGACGAGAGCTAATGTCGTCATCAGAATGGGCCGAAGGCGGTCCCGATTGGCCTGCAAAATGGCGTTCATGCGCTCCATGCCCAGGGCCCTGAGGTTATTGGTATGATCGATTTGCAAGATGGAGTTCTTCTTCACGACGCCGAACAGCACCAGGATCCCCAACATCGAGTACAGGTTCAGGGTGTTGCCGAACATCCACAGCGACAGGAAGGCGAAGGGCACCGTTAGGGGCAACGACAGCAGGATGGTGAGCGGGTGCACCAAGCTCTCGAATTGCGAGGCGAGAATCATATACATGAAGATCACCGACAGCAAGAAGGCCCAGATGAACTCCACAAAGGTGCGCTCCAGCTCTCGACCGCGCCCGGAGACAGTGGTCGTATAGGAGGAGGGCAAGTTCATCTCCGTGGTGGCGGCCCGTAGAGCCTCAAGACGGTCGGCCAAGGCATAGCCGGGGGCGACGCCAGCGCGCAGGGCCACCATGCGCTGGCGGTCCAGCCGATCGATGCGTGAGGCACTTTGTGCCGACACTAAGCGCACCACGTTGTCCAGCCGCAACAATCCTCCCCCCTGGCGCGGTACATAGAGTCGCAGGATGGTCTCGGGATCATTGCGTTGCCCCTCGCGCAGGCGCAGCTGCACATCATAGTCTTCATTCAGGGAGGGGTCACGGAAGCGCGACACATTCTCCTCGCCGCCCACCATGAGGCGTAACGCTCGGGCGATATCGTCGGTATCGACCCCCAGATCGGCGGCGCGGGCGCGATCGATCTGCACGCGCAGCTCAGGTTTGTTCAGCTTGAGGGTGGTGTCGGCGTCGATGATGCCCAGCTCTTGCGAGCGAGC
>Ga0137404_10001873_pt1 | contig 13814 bp, 14 predicted proteins | sample CZOMad2_1_16fung_FD_108285 | JGI IMG/M metagenome (GOLD analysis project Ga0137404, IMG submission 108285) | Vadose zone soil fungal communities from Angelo Coast Range Reserve, California, USA - CZOMad2_1_16fungal (Illumina Assembly) | ecosystem: Environmental > Terrestrial > Soil > Vadose...
ACGGAAGGCGTGCGAGCACTGGCTCGTGAGATGTTTGAGAAAGGAATCATTAAGCTCAAGCTAACCCACCCGCGCTCTCTTGCTTATGCGATTTGTGGTCATCACGCTTTCCTGAAAAGGTACGATGGCGCCGCGCGGGTGCGGCGTAAACTGGAGGGGTTCGCCGGGCGATTGGCGACAATTTACGAGCGTTTCAGTGACGGGAAGTGGAAGTGGTTCGGTGAAGAGTTAACCTACGCCAATGCAAAACTGCCGCACGCGATGTTGCTGGCGGCGGAGGTAACTGGCGACGAGCGCTTTCTGACAATTGGTATTGACTCGCTCGAGTTTCTGATTTCACACACCTACCGGGATGGCCAGTTTGACTTTCCTGGGAACCAGGGCTGGTACAACCGAAAGGGGCCTCGCGCGGTCTTTGGCCAGCAGCCTATTGAAGCGGGTTATATGGCTGAAGCGTTGATGACCGCGGCAGAGCTGACTCAAGAACCCACGTACCTCAAGCTGGCAACAGCGGCCGTCGACTGGTTACTCGGCCGTAACCGTCTCGGAATTCCGCTTTACGACTTGGGAACGGGGAGTTGTGCGGACGGGTTGGATTCTCGAGGCGCCAGTATGAATCAGGGAGCTGAGTCAATCATTTGTTGTTTGTTGGGGTTGCTTTCAGTGTCCCGCGAGTCTGAAAAAGGACTCGGCTCGACTTCTTCGGTGCTGACTCTTACCGCTGCTTCCGGGGGACAGACAAGATAAGTTACGCGCATTCGAAAATTGTCATGGCCGCAAATAATCACTTTAGAGAACTCTTTCATCGCTACGAAAAAAACCCGATCCTGACAGCCAATAATTGGCCTTACCGAGCAAACAGCGTCTTCAACGCCGGAGCAACAGTGCTCGCCAGCGGAGAGACGCTCCTGCTGGTGCGCGTCGAGGATCGCCGCGGCATTTCTCATCTCACTGCGGCTCGCAGCGAGGACGGAGTCGATAACTGGAGAATCGACTCTCAGCCGTCGTTCATGCCAGATCCCCAGAACTATCCAGAAGAAGTATGGGGAGTGGAAGATCCGCGGCTTACGTGGCTGGAAGAGCTGGGACAATTCGCCGTCGTTTACACCTCCTATTCAACCAGTGGTCCATTGGTCTCGCTGGCATTGACCAAAGACTTCCTCCATTTTGAACGGTGCGGTGTCGTGATGCCTCCCGAGGACAAAGACGCAGCCCTGTTTCCCCGCCGGTTTAATGGGCGCTGGGCGTTGGTCCACCGTCCGATTGCAAACTTTCCCGCAAACCGGGCGAACATCTGGATCTCTTTTTCACCTGACATGAAACACTGGGGTGACCATACTGTGGTCCTCGAGGCCCGACGTGGCGCCTGGTGGGATGCAAATAAGATAGGGCTTTCACCACAACCGATCGAGACACCCGAAGGCTGGCTGATCATCTATCATGGCGTTCGCATGACGCCAGCGGGTTGTCTTTACAGATTGGGTTTGGCGCTGCTTGATCTTGAGGATCCTACAAAGGTTATCAGACGGGGCGACGAATGGGTTTTCGGACCAGACGAGCCATATGAGCGAGTTGGTGATGTTGGTGATGTTGTTTTCCCCTGTGGCGTCACGGTTGACGCAAAGACACGCGAAGTTCGAATTTATTATGGCGCGGCGGATACCTCTATCGCGCTCGCAACCGGGAATATCGAAGAGTTGCTGGACTGGCTGAAAACCAACAGTTAGACAGTCAGATTGGGAATCGTTTTGAATGCGGCGGGTCAACTCGCCGCATTCTCATTTAGCACGCTATTGGCTGCATCTTCCGTAATCTTATGCGTGTCGCAATGCTTGCTCCGATCTCCTGGCGCGTACCGCCACGGCACTATGGTCCGTGGGAACGGGTTGTTTCATTATTGACCGAAGGGTTGGTTGAACGTGGAATTGAAGTAACGCTATTCGCGACCGGCGACTCGATTACCAAAGCTCGATTAGCGTCAGTGTGTCCGCATCCTTACTCTGAAGACCAGAGCCTGGATCCTAAAGTTTGGGAAGCTTTACACATCTCCCATGTATTCGAGCACGCGGATGAATTTGATCTGATCCACAATCATTTCGACTTTTTGCCGTTGTCTTACTCTGGACTAGTCGACACGCCTTTGCTCACTACTATTCACGGCTTCTCATCAGAACGCATTGTGCCGGTCTACAAAAAGTACGACAAGAGGGCATATTACGTGGCCATCAGCGATGCCGACAGACACCCGAGCCTTACCTATCTGGCCACTGTGCACCACGGGATAGCCCTTGAAGAATTCACTCTAAGGCAGACGCAGGGCAGCTACCTTCTCTTTCTTGGTCGTATTCATCCTGACAAAGGGGTTGCGGAAGCTATTCAGGTAGCGAGGGCCGCAGAACAACCCTTGGTAATAGCCGGTATCATTCAAGACCAGGATTACTATGATCGTGAGGTGGCGCCGTTTCTCGATGGCGACAAGATAAGCTACCTGGGGTCGGTCGGGCCGGAAGAACGAGACGAGCTGTTGCGCGGCGCCATAGCCTTGTTGCATTTGATCAATTTTGCCGAACCGTTTGGTCTGAGCATGATCGAAGCGATGGCCTGCGGCGTTCCGGTTATTGCTCGACCGCGAGGATCAGTCATTGAGATCGTGAAGCATGGCGAAACCGGTTTCATAGTTGACACGGTAGACCAGGCTGTGGCGGCGGTCGACCAGGTCAAACACCTTGACGCCGCAACTTTGCGCCGCTACGTTGCAGAGAACTTTAGCCGCGAGCGGATGGTTGATAATTATATTCAGGTTTATCAGGAGGTACTGGCTATGCAAGGCACTACATCGGAAACATCGCCTGTGTTTGACAGGCGGCCATGGGGCACTTTTACGGTGCTCGACGAAGGAGTGGACTACAAGGTCAAGCGGATTGAAGTTTTACCCGGCAAGCGTTTGAGTTATCAAAAACATTCAAAGCGAGCCGAACATTGGATAGTGGTCCAGGGTACGGCCAAAGTGACTCTTGATGATCGGGAGCTAATTGTTCCGACCGGCAAAGCGATCGACATTGATGTTGGCGCGGCCCATCGCGTTGAGAACCAGGGGAGTGAAACGCTTCTGTTTATTGAAGTGCAGCGGGGCAGTTATCTAGGCGAAGACGACATCGTCCGGCTCGACGACGATTTTGGCCGAGCATAAGTCGTTGCCAATTGCCGATTGCCGATTGGAATTCTCGGCTCAGGACCTGATGCGTCGTGGAAACCATAGCGTGAGAACTTGTACTACTTCGATAACGACTAATTGGCAATTGGCAATGATTCGTTGATTCGATCTACGGGCTTTGATTGCCTACGTATCTTCCTATTATGGGAAGATTTTCAACCTCATCCCGGATATGTTTCCAACCAGGCAATCGCCAGGCTGGTGACGGTGGCCGATATCGCAGCGGCCGAGTCGCTGGCGTTGATCCCAACTTTCTTTACGGGTCACATGAGTGGTGTTAATTGGATTCCACCGTGGGCACTCACTGGCGCTGGCGTTCCGCAACGGTTTCGAATTGTCTCCAATAACAAAGTGGTGGAAGCCAAACCGAGGAACTGGTATACGGACCAGAAAGTTTTGTCAGCACAAACAATACTGGCCGGCGAAGTTGCCGATGCCCTGCAAAGTCATAAAACATTTGGGCCTGGGACCTCGGTAACGAGAACTCCAACTGTGTTGTGCCTCCGAACCACGACGCCGCGCTGGAGTGGTTAGCACTTACCACCAGCGCGATCAGATCGGCCGATCCAAATCATCCGATTACCATCGGGCTGCACATGGAGGATCTGGAGGAAGACAGAAAACTTGGACCACTTGAGGCCGGCCAGTTCTGCGACTTTCTTTGCATGCATGGCTACCCGATCTACTCAAGTTGGAGTCGGGGACCGAAGGACGCGCTATTGCTTCCGTTTCTTGCTCTGGTTACGGAATGGCTCGGCAACAGGGAAGTCCTATTTGAGGAATTCGGGGCTCCGACCCTTCCCGCTCAGCCCGATGAGGATCTAACGAGAACAAGCACAACGCTGTTGGCAGAGGCCGACGCAGCGGAATTCACAGCTTCAGCTCTTTCGCTGCTCCTTGACTACGGGTTATTAGGCGGGTTCATTTGGTGCTTCGGCGACTATGCCAGGAACCTTTGGGCCTTGCCGCCGTTGGACCAGGCAGTACACGAGCGTTACTTTGGTCTCTGGCGTTCAGACGGATCGCGAAAGCCAGCGGGTGAAGTTGTGGCGCAGTTTAATCGCGCCTCACCCGACCCCAGGCCGCGCAACCTTGACTGGATAGATATCAAGCCAAACCAATTCTACGAGTCGCCGGCACAGAATCTCCGGCGCCTTTACCAGCGGCTCCAGTCAATGGTCGAGCAGTAGTGCTCCGTAAAGATTCTTTTCGGGCGGGTGTCTTGCTGGTTGCGATCGCTAACTCTGCTTTTCTCAGAAAGAGAGTCCTTCGAATGAGAATCTCCAGACCTTGCTCGTTAACGGTATCTCGTGCCGAATTGGCGCCACCGAGTTCGTTTGCCTGTCTGCGGTATTTTAGGAGCATCCGTTGGTAGAGTTCTTCCTCGTTTTCTCGCAAGAAACAGTTGGCACCCAGGGCGAATATATCCTGAATTATCTCGCACGACCTCACCTGGCCGCGGTGGTCGATGATGTTGACATTATATGTTTGCAAATCGGTGCCTCCTTTACAGGCAGTACGGCGACGGCTGAACCTCCAGCTCACCAGAAGCGAAAGAGGGAGCCATGTTTTGCTTGAGACACTAGCGGGGTGGCCTGAGGAAAAGGTCCTACTCCGAATGGCAATTACCGTCTGGGGAAGGCACGCCGCACGTAAAAAACTCCGCGGTAGTCCCGCGGCTATCCTCGAATGCATAGGAGGATAAACCAACGTCTTTACAAAAGTATGGCAATGAGTTTTAAGTCGGAATGCTCAATCACTTATAGAAATCGCCAGCAAATCTGATTTTGTGCGGATTAACAATGTTTCCCGAAAACCCAGCCCCGGATATCCGGATTCGCCCGGCGACCAATTCCGATATTGAAGCGGTCAAGGAGCTGGTGTTTGGCGTGCTGGCGGAATACGGACTTAGTGGAGATCCGGAGTCGACAGACTCTGATCTCAACAACATCGAAGCCAGCTATCACGCACGCGGCGGATTTTTCGATGTCTTTGAGAACAGCACCGGCAAGATCGTCGGCAGCGTCGGAATTTACCCGTTGGATTCAGACACCTGTGAGCTCCGCAAGATGTATTTTGCACCTACCCTTCGCGGTAGGGGTCTGGGCAGATTCACCGTTCAATACACCATCGAGCGCGCGAAAGCACTCGGGTTCAAACGGATCACGCTCGAGACGTCGAGCAGGTTGGAAACTGCACGCCACCTATACCGCAGTTTTGGTTTTTAGCCGATCAAACCGGACCATCTTGCTTCGCGTGCCGATGAAGCCTATCTCCTTGAGCTATAGTGCCGGTGTTTCCCGAACCCGATTCTCAAGCTCCGCATAAGGGAAATTACAGAAGCCACGCAACGCCGTTTAGATTGTCGTGATTATCGGCCTCACTGATCCGTGAAAACTTTACAACCACTTGTTACGTAGAGCATAAAACTGCGATGGCTGAATTGACTGATACATCTTCGCCAGGGGCAAAGCCGGTTCTTGATCCGGCGGATGGTTCCGCGGATCCGGCCAGGACTGATGCAAGCCTTCAACACGATCCGGGCGAGCAGCTTAGTTTGTGGGAAGGTATTCGTGAAGCACTTCGTGGCTCGCATCGTGACTACACAAAGGGTCCGATTGGGCGCGCGATCATGTTGCTGGCAATACCCATGGTCCTGGAAATGCTCATGGAGAGTGTCTTTGCGGTTGTGGACATCTTCTGGGTGAGTTTCCTCGGCACTGATGCCGCAGCCACAGTTGGTCTAACTGAGTCGTTGCTGACACTAATCTACGCACTAGCCATCGGTCTCAGTATTGGTGCAACGGCAATGGTCGCGCGTCGTATCGGTGAACACAACCCGGATGGAGCGGCCCGCGCCGCAGTACAGGCCATTGCCCTGGGTCTAATAGTGGCTTTAGTCATTGCTGCTATTGGGGCGCCGCTTGCTCCCAAACTGCTGTCGCTGATGGGCGGATCGCCGTGGGTCGTGCAACAGGGATCCGGATTTACGAGGGTCATGCTCGCCGGCAACGCGACCGTGGTGCTGCTCTTCATGGTGAACGCGATCTTCCGCGGCGCCGGCGATGCGGCAATCGCGATGCGCGTGTTATGGCTCGCAAACTGGATCAATATCATCCTTGGTCCATGCTTGATCTTTGGTCTTGGTCCATTTCCGAAATTGGGGATCGTCGGAGCCGCAATAGCCACAAACATAGGGCGCGGAACCGGGGCTTTGTATGCAATCAGCCGTCTGGTTCGTTCAGGTGGCAGGTTTGATATCACTCGTCGCTTTCTGCGACTCGAACCGTCGATCATGATCCGCCTCATTCGTCTTTCAGCGACCGGTACATTTCAGGTGTTCATCGGAATGGCGAGTTGGATAGGCTTGGTACGCACCATCTCCAGTTTTGGAAGTGACGCCGTTGCGGGCTATACCTTTGGCATACGAGTGATCATTTTTGCGCTGTTGCCCTCGTGGGGAATGGCCAATGCCGCCGCGACCATGGTGGGCCAGGCGCTTGGCGCCCGCGACCCGGAACGCGCGGAACGAGCGGTTTGGAAGGCCGGCTTCTACAATATGATCTTTCTTGGCATAGTTGGCCTCCTGTTTGAGCTTTTTGCCCCTCAGATAATCGGCTTTTACACAAGAGATCCAAACGTTGCTCATTACGGCGTCGATTGCCTGCGAATCGTCGCTTATGGATTTCTTTTCTACGCTTATGGCATGGTTCTGGGACAGTCGTTCAACGGCGCCGGTGATACGTGGACTCCCACAATCATCAACTTATTTATTTTCTGGATTTGGGAACTCCCGCTCGCGTATGTGTTGGCTATAGTTCTTGGTTTCGGGCCGCGGGGCGTTTTTATCGCTATAACAGTCGCCTTCTCTTCATTGGCGGTTGTAAGCGCGCTCGTTTTCCGCCGGGGCAAATGGAAGACTCGAGTCGTTTAACGCAGCTGCGTCATACGCGACTCTACCGGGGTAGTATTTGTAGTAGTGTCTTCGAACAGGGCTGTCGCACATTGCTACGTTAATTTGTCGCCGAATGATTCAACCGCTTCACCATTTCGCAAGATCCTCAAGTTCAACAAGACCTTCCTGGCGGCATCGTGATTGCCTAACTTAAAGCTGAGAAAGTCACTGCCATACGGTTAAACGTGTCAGGTTCCAGTGAAACCGCTGTTGATCTTGATGACGAACTTGTGTCCCGGCGAAACTTGGGGTGAACGCAGTTAATGAGAATCACAGTGGCAATAATAATCAGCCGGGGAGGGAACGTACAATGGGCGAAGAACTAAGAGGAATGAAAGTAGCAATCTTGGTAGCGGATGGGTTCGAACAGGTTGAACTCACTGAGCCAAAGAAAGCACTCGAAAATGCGGGAGCACAAACAGCAATTGTATCTCCCGCAACAGGTGAAGTGCAGGGATGGAACCACGATGACAAGGCGGATAAGTTTTCGGTTGACGATCCTTTGGATCATGCCAGATCTGACGACTACGATGCCTTACTCTTGCCAGGCGGGGTAAGGAATCCGGATCAGTTACGAGTGATAACGCGCGCCCTTGAATTTGTGCGCGGTTTCGTAGCCGCGGGTAAACCAGTGGCGGCGATATGTCATGCACCGTGGACGCTAATCGATGCCGAGGTCGTAAAAGGAAGAAAGATCACATCGTGGCCCTCGTTGAAAACGGATCTAAGCAATGCAGGCGCAGAGTGGGTGGACAGGGAAGTGGTTGTCGACAACGGTCTGGTGAGCAGCCGCAAACCTGACGACATTCCGACTTTCAACGAGAAGATGATTCAGCAGTTTGCGCAGCGCCGCCATCAGTCGCAGCAAGCCGCATGATCCACGCGCTTCACAGGATAGCCACCTGAACTTCCAATTGGGGGGCTCAAGGGCTTCGACTGGGTGGGATTACAATCCTATCTTTGTCAGAAATGCCGTGAAGCGCGGGTCGTCGTGAAGATTGTCAAAGATCGGGCTGATTTTGGTGTAAACGAGCCAGGGCTCGCGCTCGTCATAAGCTTTATCCAGCCAGGTGAAAGCGTGATCGCGATCGTCGAGTCGCTATTTCGCGACCCGCCTCGGCTGTAAGCAGGACCTGGGGTGGCGGCGGTGGCGCAGATCATGATGGTCTGTTCGTTCATAACTTCTGCGGAATATCAACAGCGGTTCAGCACGATCCTGAGCCACAGCAACCGCGACTGCGGCCAATAGACATCCGCAGATTACACAGATTACGCAGATTATGTAGACTAAGTTAAGATGCTGGTCCACGCCACAAAAAACCTGGTAGCACAACTGAGCTCTATTACTTTGATTCTTTAATCTGTGTAACAGAGTGACAATTTCTTCTTTTCTTGAGCAGGTTTTTTGCAAGTAAATAAATCGATCCACGAAATTACACGAACCGACAAACAACTGACACGAAAGCTCCGCTATTTATTTCGTGTAATTTCGTGGATCATGTCTTAGGTTTCTAGTTGCGGCTCTGCTGCGCTGAGTAATCTGCGTAATCTGTGGAACTAAGTCTATCGGTTCCGTTCGATCTCTTGTAGACGTAATAAATCACGCCCGCGCGATCATCACTCAAGAGAAAAGCGTCGGGCCCAAAGCGGAATATATCCACCGGCCGGCCATTTATTTTTCCGGCCCGCTGAAAACCATTGATGAACGCCTCGCCCTGATCGAACGAATTGTTGTCCGCGCGAAAAGCCATCACACGATAGCCACGGTTCAGCCTCTTCTTGGTCGATCCATGAAGAGCGACCAGATAGTAGCCACCCAACGCTTCGTTGCTTGACTTGTCGAAGAACTCAAAGCCGAGTGGCGAGCTATGGGCGTCGAAAGCTCTATAAGCGCTTGGCACATTGCGGCAATTCATCTTGCTTCCGCGAGGATTAAGCTTCTCGTCCCGAAAGATTCTGGATCCCACCTGATAACAATAAGGCCATCCGTAATGCGCACCTTCTTTCAGTTCATACATTGTGTCGGCGGGTTTGTTATCTCCCAGGTGGTCGGATCCCATGTTAGTCACCACTAAGCGTCGGTCGCGCCAGCGCAGTCCTACTGCATTCCGCAAGCCGCGTACGAAGTGTCTTTGGTCACGGCCGTCGGGATCCATCTCGAGAACACTGGCGCGTACATCCTCCTTTTCTTCGCAAGCATTACAACTGCTTCCCACTGCTACATAAAGTTTGCGATTGGAACCGATAACCACAGTTCGGGTGAGGTGCCAGCCGCCATACTTGTAGCCGAGCCCGTAGTCCGGAAAAGTGGCAAGCACTTCGGGTGTACTGCTCGGCGTTTTCTCTCCGCGTTGATATTTGTAACGCAGCAGTTGATCGGTCAGGGCCAAATAAAACCACTCGACGCCTTTCTCGTCTGTGTAGAAAGCGATGCTGTTCGGATTGCGCAAACCCTTGAGATACGGAAGCACTCGCTTAAACCGCAGGTTGGTCGTATCAAAATCTTCGAGAATGTAGACGGCGCCCTTGTTATTGTCACTGAGGTTGTACATGTCCGTGACAAAAATGCGGTTGTCAGGACTCCGGGCCATAAACCTGACCCGTTTGAGGCCTTGAGCCGCGACGGTGATGGCAAAGCCCTCGGGCAAACTCAGGGTGAAGGAACTGCCATTCGACAGAGTGATTTCCTGAGGCCGCAATTTGAGAGTTACGGTCTGGGCGTTCGCCGACAAAAAAGCAGTCAGCACAAACAGGCCAAGTGCGAATGTTCTCTTCATCGATCCGTTTCCTACAGTGGGTTGCGCGAGATCAAGTTGTCCAGAATCAAAGCAGTTGAGCCGCCGGCAGAGTGCTCGCCCTGCCATAAAAACCGGTCGAATGAAATAAATATCTGTTCCACCCGCCCGGCAATTCGACGAGGCCGATGGAATGGGGGCAGCAACTGAAGGTTTGTGATGTTCTGGAATTGAGCCAAGCATTTCTTGAAATGATTCACGAAAACACACGAAAAAGTCGAAATGATTGGGGAAATGTTCGTGGTTCTTCGTGTGATTTCGTGGATCGTAATTCCTCGGGCTCTGCGTGCGCAGCAATCTGTTGGTCTCAGTGGAACAGTCATTGCAAATCTTCAAGAGTGATTGACACACGTATTTGATAAAGGAGAGTTCTAATCTTGTTCAAGAAAACCTTATCGATAGCCGTTCTGGGAATCCTTTTAGCCCTCACACCTGGTCTGCCACTGCAAGCCCAAACTGTCAGGCAACTGCAAGCGACCGAGAAGGCACGCGCCAACGTACTTAAGCTGGGAGTGGGCCGAACGTCCCGAGTAGAGATCAAGCTGAACGATCAAAGTAAAGTGAAAGGGTATATCAGCGACGCCGGCCAGGATCGGTTTACCGTAACCGACTTGGAAACCGGGTCTTCCCAAACGATAGCCTACGCTGATGTGGCGGATGTCAAAAAGCCTGGCGGCGGTCTGTCCAAAGGCACTTGGATAATTATTGGCAGCGCGGCCGCAGCGGCGGCGATAGTCGGAATCATCGTCAAACCGGCTGTTTGCGACGGCGGTGCGCAAAGTCGCTTCCCTTGCTAATTCATGTTTACTGAATGACCGAGTGAAGTGGAATCACGGCGGAGCGGCTTGACCTCAAACGTCTGAAATCCCACCAAGCGCAAGCGTCCCGGTGTCTCCCCATCCCTGCTATTGCGCGCGTTCGAGACTCCAGCGCCACACTTCGCCGTCAGTTGGGTCTTGCAAAGATCCAACGTACTTCATGCCCACTCTCTCGAGCACTCGCGTCGAAGCGTTTCGCTCAGGCAAAGTATGTGCGCGCATTTCGACTACAAGAGGATCGACAAACGCGTAGTCGATCAATCCTGCCGCCGCTTCCGTTGCCAGGCCTTTTCCTCGATAGCCGGGTGCGAGCGCATAGCCGATTTCCGCGACCCCTTCGTTGGTAGGCCTTCCTTTAAAGCCGCCTAACCCGATCAATTTGAATTCAGGCTTAAAAACGAAAAGATAAGTCCACCAGCCCAGAGCCGACGGGTTTGCCTTCAAGAATTCATAGCTTGGCCGCATCGCCTCCTGAGCCGCCGGAAACCCGAGCCATTCATCAGCCAACGTCACGTCCAACAACGACTCGAGGTTCTTTTCGTTTTCAAGAATGGCTTCGAAATGTATCAACTCACAGGGAACGAGTCTGAGCCGTGGTGTTTCAATCATGTTCGCTTGCCACTCACGGGAGCTTTGCCTCAAAAGTCTACTTCGGCTTTGCAAGGCCGCAAAGAAGCACAAAAAGCGCAAACGATTTATGGAAGACCTTTGTGCTTTGTGTTCCTTGAGTGGTCCAACCCGCGAATTTTCGTTCCTTGAGTGGTATCTCAAAGCCCTGCTCAAGAAGTTGCCGGTGCGAATAGGCGTGCTATCTTGGCAATTACCTGTCGCAGGAACCTGACTATTCTTGGCAGGACCAACGCGGACACTACCAGGCCGATTGCTACAACCAGAAAGAGCAGCGCGGGCAGGAAAAGAGAGAACGCCACCGTGGCTACTGCCAGGATATCCTCCAGCGTGCTGACGACAATATTCGAGACTGGCTCGGGACTCGCATTGATGACTGCGCGGGCGGCGGCTTTTGTACCGTGCGAACTCAAAGCCAGTCCTCCGCCCAACAGGAATGCAATCACCTGAATACTTTTATCGAAGTCGCCGAATGCCGCAGCCGCCAATACCGCTCCAGCAGGAACTCTGATGAATGTATGGACCACGTCCCGGACGCTGTCGACTACAGGGACCTTATCGGCGACGAACTCCACGACATAGAGTGCTGCCGCTATTGCAATTACCCACCAATTGGTCAGCACTTGAAGTTCGCCGGGCAGGTGAAGGTGCGCGAACCGGCTCAGCAAACCCAGGGTGGCGACGCAAGCGTAGAGATTGATGCCTGACACCCACGACGCGCCCATTGCAATTGCAAGCGTTGAGATAAAGCCCATATCAAAAAGGTCTTCCAGTTTCGAAAACTCATTCAATGAAGCTGCGACAACAGCGAGAACCAAGCCCGGAACTCCGTCTTTTAAACGTTATTCGCTTGCTCCGGGTTCGCTCGATCTTGCGCTCGATTGGCAGCTACGGCATCGTTGATAAGTTTGACGGCCGCCATTGGGTCTTCCACTTCTATAATTAGCTTTCTGTAGCGCTCGTGTGACAGTTCGATGACGATTGTTCGATCCGGCTGGTGAACATCCCAAAACACCAGGCCACCGTCCTGATAGAAGGTTCCCGCGCGAAAGATGTTGGGGATATCAGTGCCCCCAAGCTTCAGTCCCTGGAACCATCCCATCGCCGGTTGCGGATCAACGTGAGCGCCGTTGATGTGTGCCAGCGGTATTTCGAGCCGGCTTCGCAGACTCCAAAGTTTATCCAGACCTTCGACGTCGAAAACGAGCTTGTCGTACTGCGGGATTATGTTCACCATATGACACGACGGAAATTAAGCCGAGGATCGATTCAGCAGAAATCGTTCAAAATCATCGATGTCCCTTACACCGCTCTCCAGCACCGCCCGGTAGATGAGGTCGCTCGTAACAGTGTCTCGAAACTCCGGTCGACGCCAATAAGCCTCTTTGATTGCCATAATGCCGGACCGGCTTTCCGGCGCAAGCTTTTCGATCATGGCGGCTGAATAGGAGGCATGGCCGTCATATCCCTGCTGGTCCAGAAACCAGAGGTCGAGCTTCCACGCACCCTCACGAATGTCGCCAAGTTTGATGCCCCAGTAAAACCCATCCGGTTCGCCGCCGCAGTTGTTCGTGAACCTGGACTTGATCGCAGCCAGTCGCCTCGTCACCTCGTAAGCAACATCAAAACATTGCTTCAAGTCCTGCCCGGGATCAAGGACATAGACGTCGAGATCGCGCCAACACATCAGATCGTAGCTATAACTGCCGCCGATGAACCAGCCTGGATAGTCAGCCAATAACTGAGGAAGGCGCGCCGTAAGCACCAGGAGATCCGCTTCCGACTTTATCCTGGTGTTATTCATAAAGGCCCCTCTTTGGAGTGCGCTGCCTTGTCAGCACTTTTCGTCTTTCGGTAGAGACAACTTGAAAAGCGGCGACCAGTCGCCGCACTGCAAAGAGTTGAACAGCTCTGTCAGTCGCTTTTGTTTCAAACAATTTTTCTGGCGACATCGCCGACCCGAATCAGGCCCGACTTTACAACCTTTGCATTGATCCCGCGGAGGCAAAGCTGCCGTCCCACAGCAGAATTTACGAACTTCATCGCCTCGAGACCAAAACGGGCAACGAATTTCTGGCAGCCCGTATGAGGCAGCGGTGTAACCTCGATGACCGCCGAGCCGAGCTCCAGCCGGGTTCCCGCAGCTAGGTTTTCGACACTCAAATCCAGATCCATGAATAACTGATCGCCCGCCAGCGTCCAACGCTCCTTCTCCTGAGCGATGAGCGCAATCGCCCGAGCGTTCATGATGTTGAGCTGCGCCTCAGGGTGAGCGGATCGGTCAGGAGTGCTGGAACTGCCGCGGCTCTTCCAGTTGTCTCCGATCAGGCCGTGAGCTATGTCTAGTTGACCTTGTTCGAGCACTTCTCTTTCCTCGGTTTGCGGCCGGCGACAGATCAACTCCA